>MDSY01062761.1_pt1 | contig 63208 bp, 56 predicted proteins | sample 811131 | NCBI WGS metagenome assembly MDSY01 (sample SAMN05326643, study PRJNA326480) | marine metagenome | isolation source: seawater | place: Atlantic Ocean: South West | collected 2010 | reverse complement strand
TTCACTGATATGTATGGCGCTGGCGGAAGCGTTGGCGGTGGCTTGTATGTGACCTCAACCTCAGTTAATTCAATGGCAATCTTGACGTCAGGTGATGGTGATCCACGGCTTTATAGTTCTTCTGCAGGCGAATTTAGCTTTGACGTTTATGGCATGGCAGCTTCTGCGGGGTTCAACTCAATTCAATTACAAATTAAGAACAGAGGAACAACCTCTGGAGATGGCGGCACACCATTATTTAATGGAAGTTCTCCAGGAAGTGAACTTCTTTCAGTCGTAGACGATGGTGCTAACAGCGTATCCACTTACGTTTGGGACGTAGCCCCTGGCTCTTGGGCTCCACATTCAGTAAAGTCCATTACTTTTTCGAGTTTAGCACCTCATAAATCTTATGATGCGTTCGCTATAACTGCCAATCCTGTTCCAGTCCCTGCTGCAGCATGGTTATTCGGCTCTGCGTTACTTGGTCTAGCTGGACTTCGCAAAAATAAGTAATCCAGATCTTTTAAGACTCTACACACGTCCTGTTTGTCAGGGCGTGTGTAATATTGAGAGAATTAAAAATGAAAATCTTAAAAATTACTATCGCTGTGGGCGCATTGGCTGCCAACTACGCCTTTGCGTCCATTGTTGATAACGGTCTTAACGGAAATATACAAACTGATAGTTGGGGTATGCTTGGCGGTCTTTATGGCACTTCTTCTAGTACCTGGACCAATAATATATCTGCTCAAACGTCTGCAGATACTAACGCTTCACTTTCAAAAACATCAGGCGGTCACTATTCAGCGACTATGGGTTTATATAGCTGGGGTGGTGATTCTGTTTTAAGAATCACTTCTGGCAACCCGCTTAACAATGCTAACAGTGTCGTTTTCAATATCAGAACAAACTCTACACATGATTCAATCGCCAATCTCCATATTGGCTCTAATAACTATGCGCCAAGTGCTAGTAATTCAGTTATTGGTGAATCCTATGAGAGTTCTTTTGGCACCTTAACGCCGACATTTACATCTTATCAATGGGATTTAAATGGTTTAGGTGTTAACCAGACATCAGACATTGTTGATCTGTATGTTGAATTTACTGCAGCAAACCATTTGTCTATCACCGGTTTACAGTTAGACCAAAGTGATGTTTACAACGTTGCAAGTACTGTCGTTCCAGTACCTGCTGCAGCATGGTTATTTGGCTCAGCATTGTTAGGGCTAACGGTTATTAAACGAAAATAAATGTAGTTAGAAAAATTTGCCGAGTTATTTTTAACTCGGTTTTTTTAACTTTATCTAGGGCTTCTTCTTGAAACTTCTTCAAAGTCTAACTATGCAAGCACGTCATAATTCTAATCAGCCACCGACAATAATCAATCCACGTTATCAATGGTTGATCTGTTTTATCATTATGATTGCAATACCCGCCTTCGCAACTGATCCCTATGGCTTTACTCAACCACAAGACTCAAGCTGGGGTGGTTGGCAGCGCGGTTCAGCTGGGTCGGTTTACGCAGGATGGGATATTTTCGAAAGCAACCCTGACCCTGTTAACAGTAATGACAGCTCCCCTGATGGCTATGTGACTTATGTCGTCAGACAAGATAGTGCAAATGCGACGCCCGAATTTACTAAGTTTGGTGTCTCGCCAAGCTCCGTTTATACCGGCTTCCCTGATGCGCAAATTATTGCAGGGGCTGGTTTAGGTATCTTTAAAACCAGCACTAATAACTGGTATAGCTTCAGCAACACACCTGAATATAATGTGGTTTTACTGGCTGATGAGGCACACCAAAACTCTAACGGGCCAATAACGGTAGCGTTTCAAATTGGCACCTTAGGCGCTGATATCGATGACAACGAGGTAGAATTAATCGGGGTGAATCTGGCCGGTACAACAACTGGTGCCTTATTTTCTAATCTACCATTTGACAGTAAAACAACGCTTTATATCGGTATGGCCAGCGACGGTCAAGGTGGTCAAATTGAAAATGGCTATCGAGAATATCTCTATCTATGGACTATTGATTACCCTCAAACTGCTTATCAAATTCATATCAAAGCGCTAGGCAGCAGCATGAGCCTCGACACATTAGCGATTGATATAGGCTATGAGTTATCCTCCTCCCCAATCGAACATAATGTGCCCATGCTGCCGACTTGGGCCATCGCTGTGTTAGCGATTAGTCTTATTCGTTTAAGAAAAAAATGATTATTTAAAACTCATAGGCTATAGCAACACGAATATCTCTGCCTGCAGCGACATTGCCAATGCTAGTATCGCCGCCGAACCCCCTTAATTGGTACTCCTTATTAAAAAGGTTATTCACCGACACACGCGCCGAAAATTGGGAGCTGACTTGATACCGCCCATATATGTTAACAACACCGTAACCAGGTATACGCTTATATTGAGCATTTGAAAGCGCAGCATTAATTCCAGTATTTTGATCAACTCTCCGCGATTTGACCGCCCTAAGACGCATACCTACTGCCGCATCATAAGACGGCAGATTGCGCTCAATAAGAATATTTAACGCGTGGCCAGGCGGGGCACGCAAGCTATCGGTGATTTTTTCGCCTTCAAAAATCTCCGTCCGTTTACCTTTTAGCGTTGAAAAATTCACATGAGTGCGCCATAACTCTGAAATGTAATCAATCTCAACCTCAACACCGCTGCGAGACTCCGTGCCAGGTTGTGTAATTAAGCCGCTATCATCTTGATTCAATGACGACAATAAATGGCGAGTATTAATTTGAAAGTAAGTAATTTTTGTTTGCCAATCATTATCTAGCGACAACCATTGACTCCAATTTATTAAATTACCAACCTCTTGTGTGGTTGATTGCTCTGGCCGAAACACATCGCCACAGAAATAATTAGCCTCTAACAAGTAGGGTTGTTGGTTGGCATCATTAATATAGGCATTGTTTGCGACAATATACTGAGGATTAAAAATACTATTACCGTAGTCGGCAAGGCTCGGCTTGAGAAGCACCTCATCAAAACCGCCGCAGCTACCCAAGCCATCAGCACCCTGTATTTGACTGGGGCTAAAATACTGCGTAACTAAAGGTGCCCGAAAAGCCTCACTGTAGCGGTAATACCACGAACTCGCTCCCCAATCACGGTCGACACTCAACGCCGGTGTGGTTTGTGTAAAGCTAAACTCATCCGCACCAAATCGATCAATAGAATAAGAGATAAATTGAATGTTATCGGGACTATCATCTGCTGGACAGCTAGTATCATTGCCATCAGACAAGGGAGATATAGTATAATCATCAGCGCGCAGACCTAGCCGTAAACGCCATTGACTATGCTCAAACAGTAAGTCCATAAATACCGATTGAGTTTCCTTTAAGCCCGATGGCTGCAATTCATACTCCACTTCAACTGCCTGGCCACAGATAATTGTCGTCTGCTTCGACTGACGCTTTTCACGAGTTGATTGAACTCCGTAAGTCAAGCCTACCTGATTGGCACCCATGCTAAAATTTGAAATATTTTTTAAGCTGAAATTCCAAATATCGTATTGAAAAACACTAATTGGATTAATGTCGCTAACAATAAATCGCTCTTTAATGAATTTTTGTTCGCTCACCGCTTTATCAATATAACCAAGAACAAAGTCGAGCTCTACCCATTCATTAGCAGGATTATGTTGAGCACGGAAGGAGTGTGCGCGCTCTTCTGTTTTGCGGAAAAGATTATCTGGATAAAGGGTGCTAAAAACACCGCTATTACTCACCAAGTCGTAAGGCTCTATACCTTCATCTTCTCCAGCTCTAAAGCTATAGCTAATGATACTGTCTGCGGTATAAAATTCAGTTTTTGCAAGTAAGCTTTGCTGCTGCTCATCAGAATCCTTAAATGGCAGACCATTGGGACGCGTCAAATCATTAGTCTTTCGTTGAACACCATTGATTAAAAAATCTAGCCCATCAAATGGCAATGCATAGGCAGTAAAAGAAGTGAATTTTTCATCATTGTTGTGTTTATAGCCCGCCCGTAAAGTGGCACCAAATGTTTCATCTTTTAAAAAGTCACGGGCATCTTTAGTTTCCATTTGTACCACGCCACCCAAATATCCAGCGCCTTGGGCAACACTGGTGCCACCGCGAAAGACAGCAATTTCCTTGAGTAATTCAGGTTCAATTTCAACGCCGGTACCGGCACGATACTTTTCAAAATTTTGTGTCACGCCGTCAATTTGAACCAGTACATCCTCGTTGTCACCAAAGCCGCGAATTGAAAATGATTTACCTCCGGTGGTTAAGCCTCCGTCTATGGTCAAGCCAGGCATACTTTCTAAAGTGTCAAAGACATCAGCCGCTTGCATTTGCTGGATAGCCTCGATGCCTAAAATATTGGCTGATTGCCGTCGGTCGACTTTTATTTCATAACGTAGGTCATCGGCAAAAACTTCTATTTCTTCTACCGATTCATTATTTTGGGCAAAGCTAGATGCCGAAGTAAAAAAAGAGACAGATAAAGGCACTATTAATAAAAAATTTAGTCGGGAATTCATTAGTGATTAAAAACCAATATTTAATGGGAAAAAGCGCCTTTAAAAAATAAGTTTAACTTTTAGATGATAATGGTTATCATCACTATATTCAATAAAATTGAGTATTCTTTTCTAACTGATATGGGGCTGAGCATGATTAAATTTTTCAAACTGTTTTTATTCATTCAACTTGTGATCAAAACTTCGTCTGTTTTTGCCATAGAGCTAGTCATTGGCACTGAACGGCTTGAGCCGGGCATCACCTTTGTCTTTGAGGGCGCGATAAAAGACCACATTATCCCTAGCGCGCATCACTTGGCAGAAGAACAGACACACGTGCATATAGAAGCGAGAGCGAATTGGAGTGCCGATAAGGCACCAAAAGGTGCCCCCGATGAAGGGTTTGTTGCTTATCTCAATATCTCGGCAACAGTCACTAATGAAGTGACGGGGCTCAGCACCTTTATTGATTTACTGCCGCATATCAACCTTATCGATAATTATCATTATGCGCGCAACATGACTCTGCCGGGCAAACCCGACGAGACCTATACCGTGGAATTCAGTGTTTCACCGCCGAGCCTTCAGAGCCTCGCTTTGCACCGCGACTGGGTTCAACACCATGGTGCAATGCTGGCTGAGCCGGCTCGCTACCGCTATGAGGAAGTGGATTTCTTAGCCATTACCCAAGCCAGCCGATAAGGCTAGTCAGTAATCGCGCCGTTTGACGCCGAGCTTACTAATGCTGCGTATTTAGCCAATACTCCGCGCTTATATTTTGGTTTAGGCGCTTTCCATTGCGCCTTACGACGGGCAAATTCAGCCTTGCTGATATCAAACGTGAGGGTTCTGGTTTTTGCATCAATGGTGATGCGGTCGCCACTTTTAACGAAGCCTATGGGGCCGCCTACGGCGGCTTCCGGCGTAATATGACCCACCACAAAACCGTGGGTGCCGCCAGAAAAACGACCATCAGTAATTAACGCCACATCGTCGCCTAACCCCTGCCCCATAATTGCGCCAGTGTGCGACAGCATTTCTTGCATGCCTGGCCCGCCTTTAGGCCCTTCATTACGTATCACGACCACGTCGCCTTTTTTTATTTTGCGATCCATAATCGCTTTAAGCGCAGCGTCAGACGAATTATACACTCGCGCTTTGCCCTCAAAACGCAAGCCTTCATGACCGGATATTTTAGCCACCCCGCCTTCGGGGGCTAAATTACCCTTAAGAATAACCAAGTGACTGTCAGCCTTAATCGGATTATCTAAAGCGCGAATAATATCTTGTGAATTGGGATACGGCTTTACCTTGGCTAAATTTTCACGCAGCGTTTTTCCAGTGACCGTAAGGCAATCACCGTGCAGTAAACCCGCATCCAATAAAATTTTCATCAGCGGCTGAATACCACCGATCTCAATCAAGTCAGCCATACTGTAACGACCACTGGGTTTCAGATCTGCCAACATTGGTACCCGTTTACCAACGCGAGTAAAATCATCAAGGCTCAACTTAATTCTCATCGAATGCGCCATCGCCAAAAGATGTAACACTAAGTTAGTTGATCCGCCCAAGGCAATAGCGACAGTCATAGCATTCTCAAACGCCTTCTTAGTCATGATCATTTTCGGTGTGATGCCTTTCTTTACTAACTGCATCACCGCTTTGCCTGCGGCTTCACAGTCTTTAATCTTTTGGCCTGATATAGCTGCTTGAGCAGAACTGTTAGATAAACTCATACCCATGGCTTCTATTGCCGAAGCCATAGTGTTGGCCGTATACATGCCACCGCATGAGCCTGGGCCAGGAATAGCCTTAGTCTCAATTGCCTTTAGTTCTTTAAGGGGTATTTTATTATTTGCTTCAGCACCAATAGCTTCAAATACTGACACTACGTCAAGCTGCTTACCATTGTGTTCGCCGGGTAAAATAGTACCGCCGTAAACAAAAACGGCTGGACGGTTCAAGCGCGCTATTGCCATCATACATCCGGGCATATTCTTATCACAGCCACCCACAGCAACTACACCGTCATAACCTTGGCAGGCCATCACAGTCTCAATGGAATCAGCAATCACTTCACGCGACACTAACGAGTACTTCATGTTCTCGGTGCCCATAGAGATGCCATCAGAGATAGTAATCGTATTAAAAATGACACCCTTGCCGCCCGCCGCATCAACACCTTTGCAAGCCTCATCCGCTAATGTGTTGATATGCATATTACAGGGCGTGACCATGCTCCAGGTCGACGCAACGCCTATTACTGGCTTTTTAAAGTCTGCGTCGGTAAACCCAACCGGCCGCAACATTGCTCGGCTAGCAGCGCGATCTTTACCATCAACAATCACAGAGGAATACGCCCGCGGATTCACTTTAGGGCTGGGTTTCTTTGACATGAGCCGTCCTGAACATTCGTTATGTATATAATTAGATCGAGCAGTATACCTGTATCAATCTCACTGACAAATATCTAGCTTCGATTATAAAAAATTGCACAAAATTTTTGACTGAAAAACGTGAATTTACTTCTAACTGAAAGTGATTCGCAATAATATGACCTTAATAAAGTGCAATAACACCTCTATTCAGTTTTTGATAGCCTAAATAGTTAGCACAACGAACCAAACAACATCCTTTTTTAGCAACGCTAAAAGGCCCACTAAACTAAAATTCACGATTAGAGAGCTTATTACAGTGACAGTATTAATCAACGATTTTCACCAACCGCTTGAGCTGTGGCTCAATAACCATTGGCCCGATGCCGATCACGTGACGCTAGGCAAAAGTGAAAGCCGACCAGAAGGCAGTGGGTTTTCGGCGACGACTATTATTTTACCCGTCAGTATCGTCACCCAAGGCATAGTGCGCAATGAAAAAATAGTGCTTCGCGTTGAACCTCCTGAAGCGGCTGTTTATCCCACTCAAGCAACGGGTTTAGATATTGAAATCGCCATACAGTACCGAATAATGGCCGCGCTCAATCAACATACCAATGTCAATGTTGCGCCTTTATTGGGTTACGAAGATGACAATCGTATATTAGGCGCGCCCTTTTTTGTGATGCGTTTTATTGAAGGTGACGTGCCGATTGAAAACCCTAACTACACTATCGAAGGTTTTTTTGCTGAGGCCAGCCCCGATCAACGCAGTCAATTGGTCAATAATGGCCTTCTGCAAATGGCCAAGCTACACGCTGTCGACTGGCAAGCAGCAGGGCTAGATTGGTTAATCGAAGAAAATGATCAAAAAAACAATATCGGCACGCAACGTCAAATCAATTTATGGAGAAACTACAGCGAAGAATCTTTAGCAGGCCGAGAATTCCCCGCCTTAAATACGGCGTTTAATTGGCTTCAAGCCAATATTCCGGCTCAGGCAACGGTTGGTTTTTGCTGGGGTGACGCAAGGCCAGGTAATATTATTTGGCAGGATTTTAAAGCCGCTTGTGTCTGCGATTTTGAAAACGCGTTTATAGGCCCATTAGAAATCGATTTAGGCTGGTGGCTCATGTTCGATCGATTTTCACATGACGCTCAAGGCTTTAATCGCCTGGAAGGAGAGCCCAGCTTAAATGAGCAAGTTAAACAGTATTTCAAACATGCTGAGGCACAAGGTGTTCATTTTAATAGTACTAAGCGCGAGTCCTTGTACTATTATGAGCTCTTTGCCGCCGTCCGTTATACCGCCATTGTCGTGCGAGTAATGAATCGTCTGGTCAAACGCGGCGACTTGCCAGAGGATCAGACTATCTGGAAAGATAATCCTGTCGCTGATTTGCTCACCACAATGCTCAACGAACGGGATATTCAATAGCCTTTTAATGCCTTAAAGAGAGTCACGATGACAACCGAAATGCACCCTGACGATCAATTTCATACGCCAAGTAATGACGATCCCTACTGGACCGAAACGTGTTGGTTTACCTTTGCCATACCTGAAATCAACTTATCAGGGCAACTGTACCCTTTTTTTAGAACCAATCAGCAAGTGTATTCAGGGGGTGCTTTTTTTTGGGACCAGCAAGGTCACGAACCTCATACGGTGCGATTTGGCAAAAACTTTTGGCATTTACCAATGACAGAATTACCGCCTAAAAAAAACACGTTAACTGATATTGAGCTCGCTAATGGTATCGCCATTAAATGCATCGAACCGATGAAAGTTTTCGAGGTGAAATACCTTGACCCTGATTGCGGCGAAGCCGAAGTTGACCTAACTTTCACCGCGATTTGTCCACCCAATTACCTGCAAGACAGTCACTTCGAACAACCAGGGCGTTATCGTGGCACTGTCCGACTAGGTACAGAGACCATTAACGTCGACAGTTACGGTATGCGTGATCGATCTTGGAGTAATCGCTCGCAGTTTGGTATCGACATTCATGGCACTGGCGCGATGGGGGGAGGCTACGATTATGGCACCGCCGACGATCACAATGCTTTTCATATGATTACTATGGCTTTTAGTCCTGACGATTGCATTGCTATACATGGCTATTATATGAAAGACGGCGAATACGCAAAATTGAGAAGTGGAAAACGAACTGTCTTAGACCGTGATCCAAAAACAGGCGCCCCCATTTATGTCAAGCTTGAAGGCATTGACGAACTGGGACGAGAATTGTTAGCGCATGGTCGCTGTTTAAATAAACTGGGCGTTCATCTCAACCCTAACTTATTTACTTGGAACTGCCTTACCTTATGGGAATTTGACGGCCACCAGGGCTACGGTGAAGATCACGATAACTGGACTGCTGCCGGCGCAAGACGCTTCTTCCGCAATTACTTGTATCAACAATGAATCGCTGACATAAAAAAGACCGCGTTAATGCAGCCTTTTTTTGTTTCGTAGAAACTATTATTACGCTTTTTTACACGTAGCTAGCTTCGCTCCGTTAGCAATTAATTTGCTGCGGCGATCGCCTTCATTGTTAACATAAGCTTTCCAACTTTTGGCGCCCTTTTGAGTTTTCTTGAACTTAATCGCTTTAGAAAATGACTTGCTAGCATCTTCGTAACAATGCAATGCCTGCTCGGCAGTACCGCGACTCATCCAAGCTAAATCTTCACGTTTCAAGTCACCTTTTTTTAACGCATTTCGTGCCGCAACCAACGCTTTTTCATTTTCATTCAAATTCAAATAGACACCTGCCAAGCGGGACCATGCATTGCCGTTATCTGATTTTTTAGCCGCTTCTTCTAGAACCGGTGAGGCCATGCGGTACTCTTGCGCACGCTGATAAGAAGAACCCAATAAAGATAGATTTTTTTCATTCCGCTCAACAAGTCCTTCTGTCATCGCCTTATTTAAAACGTGAGCTGCACGGTATGGAATATCAATCGCCAAATACTGATAAGCCAATGCAATAAATTGCTTCTCTTTATCAAGGCCGTTTTGCAAGTATGTCACTTCTAACGCAAGCATTTCTTTTTCACTTTGCTCAAGTGCACCGTACATTGCCGACAACTGCTTCCAATATTTTATTTTAGGGTAGTTGCTCAGCAAGCGGTTACTAACAAGTATCGTCGAGCGGTAATCATCTTTTTCATAAAAAAGTGCCCATTGAAAATTCAACCATCCTTCTTTAGGTATTTGACCGTTGGCAACGGCATCTTCAACCACTTCATTGAGAAGGGTTAATGCATCTGCTTTTTGGTTCAACTGGTAGTAGCCACGGGCCAGTAAAACACGACCGCCGGGATCAACAATGACAGCCTCATCTTGCCAAATTTCAAGCTGCTCGACCGCAGCTTGATACTTTTCAGTAACAAATAATAATTGTGCCGCAGTGTATCGCGTGCTCACTCGTTGTTGCTCATCAGCTTCAGGCTCATTAACTAGTGCCATATAAGCATCAATAGCTAAGTCAATCTTGTCTTGTGCGTAATACACATAGCCTAAGTAACGGTTGACTTGAGAGTGCTCAAACCCTGGGCGGCAACCGCGTTTAAATGCGCCATTGAGTTCAACCTCAGCATTGAGCCAATCTTCAAGCTCAGTAAATTCTTGCACTTTCGTTAACCGTTTTGCACACGTAGCACCCACCGACTTTCGTCGTTGTGACACCGCATTTTTATATTTTAATTTGGCCTCTTTTTCTGCCTTAGTTAACTTTTTCTTTTTCTTTTCTTCCGCATAAGCAGAAGAAATAAGCCTCGAAGAATCACCAGAAAGCCAAGATGCCGATTGCAATAACAGCGCCGTCATTAGTGCAACTGCGCACAAGCGACGGACACTGGCTAGATTTAATTGCTTCAAAAACATAACATACTTACCTTAAACAAATGCTTTATTGAACACGCTAGTGTGTATTGATTATTCAGAAAAGCCTGCGAAAGTGAATTTATACAAAACTCCCGGTACTTCAACAGCAACGCCATTTATCACGCGAGGATTGTATTTTAATTTGTCAGCCGCTTTTAACGCCGACTTACCAAAGCCATAATTCTCTGGCCATTCTTCTAACAATTTTACCCCACGAACGCCGCCCGCTTCGGTCACCGTCACTTCAACCACAGCATAGCCCGCTTTACCGCTTTTCTCGGCGCGAGAAGGGTAACGTGGCTTAGGCACATAGATAGGAATAAAATCGGTGTCGCGAGAAAAGCCACCCTGCAAACCAATATCTGGATTGAATTTGCCGGCACCTGAGGCAAGGTTTAGTGCATTGTCAGGCGTATCAACTTCAATGTCTTGCGCCTCTAACTCTGGTGGTGGCGCTTCAACGTCTTCTGGCTTGTCAGGTAACTCTTCGTCAATTTTAGCTTCGATTTCAGTATCGGGCATATTAAAATCAGCAATTTTAACGCCACTATCACGATCGAGTTCTGGGTCGCCCATGTCGATTAATGCGCTCATCAATACAAAAAGCGCAAATGCGACCACTAAACCTAACAGCATACTGCCGCCTAAACGAATCGGTTGCATGAATCTTACTACCTCTTAGGATCGGTGGCTAAGTGAATATCAACAACGCCGGCTTCTTTTGCCGCGTCCCAAACCAAGGCATACGCTGCGGCATTGGATGAGCCATCGGCCTGAATAACGACGGCTCCCAATGGGTTGTCCGCGTGAATTCGCTCAATCACATTTTTAACCGCACGATCGTCAACTTTTTTTCGATCAATCCAAATTGCATTTTTTGCGTCAATAGCAATTAATATATTTTGATTTTTAACTTGGTCGCGCATTTGTGTTTCTGGACGTGCCACTTGCACACCAGGCTCTTTAATAAACACGGCGGTAACAATGAAAAAAATCAACATGATGAACACCACGTCAAGCATGGGGGTTAAATCAATTTCACCGCCATCTTGATTCGCTTGTGAAGCTACAGTGCGTCTAGCCATAGGTTTTTAACCTTAAATAACGACTTACTTTTTATGAACAGAATGTTGTCAGTGACAACGCCCGGTAAATGATGAATTTTTTATAGGCAACTTAATGGTCCGATGTCATCTTGTCTTCAAGCGTTGAACTTTCACGTTCGACAATCCGCATTAAATACGCTTGAGCAAAAACGCCAGACAACGCAGCAACCATGCCCGCCATTGTTGGTACCGTCGCGCGTGAAACGCCACCAGCCATGGATTTAGGATCACCACCGCCGGTGACTGCCATGACATGAAACACTTCGATCATGCCCGTTACAGTGCCCAGCAGACCTAGCATCGGCGCTAAAGCAATCAATGTTTTAATAATTGCCATATTCTGATTGATTTTCATCACTGACTCAGAAATAAGCGCCTCACGAATTCTGCGTGCATTCCATGAACGTCGTTCAGAGCGGGCCTCCCATTCGTTAATGACTAACTCAAGGTCAGCACTAAGATCGGTTGAGAAATAAAACATTCGCTCAAAAATTAAGGTCCACATTAGAAAAAGTAAGCCGCCAATTAATAATAAAACTGGCCCACCCATTTCTAAAAAGTTGAACACAACGCCTAAGGACTCTGAAATAAACTGCATAATCAGTCTTTCCTATATTCCTTAATTAGCTTACTTAGCTTCAGCATTACGGGCGATAATACCGGCCGCTTGCTCTTCTAACACGTGAATGACACGCTTAGCCCGACCGTTAACAACGGTATGTGCTAGCAAGGTCGGGATCGCAACAATCAGACCCAATACCGTAGTGATCAAGGCGCTTGAAATACCACTAGCCATGGTCTTAGGATCACCAGCACCAAAGATAGTAATGGCCTGGAAAGTGATAATCATACCGGTTACCGTGCCTAACAAACCTAATAATGGCGCCACTGCTGCAATAATCTTTAACAACGTGAGTGAATTCTCAAGTGCGGGAATCTCTTTAAGTACCGCTTCGTTAAGTTTAAGCTCGAGCGTCTCGGTATCAGTCGAAGCATTTTCATCAGCAACAGACAAGACTCTGCCAAGCGGATTTGAAGTGCTGGCCGTCGATGACTTAAGCTGCGCATTTACTTTAGTGCCAACCAACGTTAACACCACAAAACGCCATACAGCGATCAGCATTGCAACAACACCAACCGTAGTGATCACGTAACCAACTTGCTTACCTTGATGCCACCGCTCAACTAATGTCGGTGTGTCGATAAATGCCGCCAATAAACTGCCGCCCGTTGGACCCGTCGGATCGATGCCGAAACGGCCATAACCTTCGCTGGCGTTGGCCAAGTCGTTAGCCCAACCGACAAAAGAGCTGGCTGGCTGTCGTGGCAAAATTGACAGCGAATCACCCGAATATTTTAGGTACTGTCCATCATTGGTCACGATGTTAAATGAACCCACACGAGTGACTTCCGTCTCTATATCATCTCCAGCAGGCGTTGCAACTGTCGCAGAATATTGAACAATGCGACCAGATTCAATGATCTCACGCTGCATTTCAAACCAAACTCGCTCAATTTCTTCAATTGTGGGTAAGGCGTCGCCTTTTAATTTTTCAATTAAATTGGTGAGAAACTCACCCCGATTAGGGTATTCACTGCTGACCAAAGATATGTTGAAGTTCTCACGCATATCGCCGGCAGTTGAATTGATATGGCCAAACAACTCATTCAATGAGCCCTTGGCTTCATTCAAAGCGGCCCGCTTAATAGTGATTTTTTCTTTATTTTCATCGAAGGTTTTTTCAAGTCGAGTTGAACGACGCTCTTCATCAGTGCGCGTTTTTTTCGCGTTCGACAATGCTTTTGCTTGGCTGGTCTTCTCGGCTAAAAAGCGCGCTTCACGGGTCTTGCTTTCTTTCGCTTCATTGATCTGACCCTGTTTTACAAAATTAAGTAACTCATCGAGAGACTTAGCACTTTCTTGAGCAACGCTTGGCATTGTGTGCAGTGATAATGCAACAGCGGCAGCAATCGGCAATCGTCTCAATTGTTGGATTATAGTTTTCATTGAGCAGCCTCCGGCGCTGAAATGGGCAATTGCAGAATATCTTTTACTGCTTGATTGCGGGCAATACGAATACCTGTGTTTATGTAACCAGCCCAGTCTGACGCTTCTAAGGACTCCCATGTGCGGCTTTGGTTATCCCATCGACCGACTTCTTTTCCATCTTCTGTCTTATACAGCAAGGCAATTCGCCCCACCCGAAACATATCAACTTTACGTTCGCTGCCATCACCATTGAAATCAATCGCAGCGTCGTAAGCCTCAATTTTACGGCCATATTCATTTTCGATTTTATACGCCTCTAACACTTGACGGAAATTTTCAGCGACGGTCTGATTAGACTTATCGAGGTTGCCGCGCAAGCTATCTATGCGATTTTGTCGCTCTACTGCTAAGAAGGGCACATCTAAACCGATGAAGTTTTCTAACCCGTCAAGCATCTTAATCAACAGAGGCGTGATTTGACGCTGGATGACCGTGACCTGTGACATAGCCAGATCAATTTCAGCAATACGATCAAGCTGGTTTTGAATGCGAGCTTCAAGTTGGGCATTGTAGACCCTTAGACCCTCAATCTCTTTATTCACCTGTTTATAATTTTGCAGTAAGCCATCAGTCTGATCAGCAATACCGTCAATCTTGATCTGAGATTTTTGGGCTGCCGCCGCTTTGTTCTGACCAACTTTGAGAACATCATCAAGCTGATCGGCACTAACCGGAGCCGTCAAGAGACAAACTGAGGAACCAACGAGCATTCCAATTTTCGCAACCCTGAAATAGGCGCGTTTGATAGAATAAAGTGTAGTAATAGCCATGGGATTCGTACTTCCGAATGTGTGAACAAGTTTATTAAAAGTCTCAGTATCTTTCATGTGGAAACTACTTTGTATCAAACCATCATCTGCAGATGAAACAGTTTGATTTAAAACCTATTTTCGCCAAAAATGTGATCATTAGCGAAAAAAGTATGTGGCGCGCATTTTAATAATATATCGCTAGTTCGTGCAATGTAATTCAGTTAATTAAGCGTTAAAACTTGAACATTATTGACCTAGATTCCTATTTTTCGATCAATCTTGTTGAGTTGCACAATAATGATTCAGCCAATTTGCCTCAATAAAGTCCAATTTCGTCAACCAAAGCCCAAAAAGCCCTACTAACTGACTACTTTATAACCGCTTTTGGCCCTGCACACTAAACGGCTATAGGCGCAGCAATGTGAGGATGATGCTGATAGTCCTCTAAAACAAAGTCATCATAGCAAAATGTAAATAAATCTTTAACCTCGGGGTTTATCGCCATTATAGGCATCGCCATAGGCTGACGCTGCAATTGAAGATCAACTTGCTCAAGATGATTCGCGTAAAGGTGAGCATCACCAAACGTATGAACGAAATCACCGACCTCTAGCTCAAGTACTTGCGCCAACATCATCGTTAATAACGCGTATGAAGCAATATTAAAAGGCACGCCTAAGAAAATATCAGCACTGCGCTGATAAAGTTGGCAAGAAAGCTTCCCTTGCGCCACATAAAATTGAAACATAGTGTGGCAAGGCGGCAACGCCATGTCTTCAATGCAGTCAACGTTCCAGGCCGAGACAATGTGTCTTCGCGAGTCAGGATCAGCCCTCAAGCGAGCAATTAACCGTTCAATTTGGTCGATATGTTGGCCGCTTGCCGTAGGCCAAGATCGCCACTGGTAGCCATAAACCGGGCCCAAATCACCCTGCTCGTCGGCCCACTCATCCCAAATCGATACGCCGTGTTGCTTTAAGTAGGCAATATTGGTCTCGCCAGATAAAAACCACAACAACTCATGAATAATCGATTTTAAATGCAGCTTTTTCGTTGTCACGGCTGGGAAGCCCTGCGCCAAATCAAATCGCATTTGATACCCAAAAACACTGTAAGTGCCGACATTGGTTCGGTCGTGCTTGTAAACGCCATTTTCGCGCACGTGACGCATCAAATCGAGATATTGCTGCATAATTAACCTTATCGCTATTTTTTATTCTTTCGACCGCTTTGAGTATCATTACCGCTGTGCGATCGTATTTTGCCCTTTCGCTGGCGCTTAGCCCGCCCCTTTACTTTTGATTCAGTCTTGATGGCCACAGCTGAATATAACGAGCCTTGTCGACGAAACTGTGCATAACTGAATATTAACATAGCTGCACCAATGATGATCATCGGTAATGATAAAAGCTGGCCTCTTGTCATCCAATCCAGCACCAAGGTGGCGTCAGGTTCCCGGACAAATTCGACCGCATAACGCGCAAAACCATAAGCAAGAAGAAATAAGCCACTCACAGCCCACAACGGCCGTCGTTGCTGACTAAAGCCATAAACCACGAAAAACACCACCACGCCTTCTAAAAAACATTGGTAGAGTTGCGATGGGTGTCTTGCTAAAGCGCTAGGGTCAGAAGGAAAAACCATCGCCCAAGGCAGGTCCGTGGCTCGACCGTATAGCTCACCGTTAATAAAGTTAGCCAAGCGCCCCAAGCCAAGACCAATAGGCGCAATGGGAGCTACAAAGTCGCAAACCGCCGCCAGGGATTGGCCTAGCTTTTTTGCGTAGAGAAACAAGGCAAAGATAACGCCCAATAGGCCGCCATGGAACGCCATTCCCCCTTCCCAAATACGGAACAGCCACAGTGGGTCAACCAGAAAGTGGTCAAAACCATAAAAAAACACGTAGCCCACTCGGCCGCCTAAAACGGCACCGACTGCGCCATAAAACACCAAATCTTCCACCTGATCGGCATGCAGAGGTGACCAGGGTTGCTTGCTGCGATGCCGACCCAAAAAGTAAGCCGCAATAAAACCCATTAAATACATCATCCCATACCAGCGCAAACTGACGGGGCCGATCGTCACAATGATGGGGTCAATAGATGGGTAAGGGAGCATAAATTATCTCAATCAAATTCTAAACGTATTCTAGCGACTGAGCAGCAGCTGAATTGCGATAAAAAGAAGTAACACGGCAAATAATCGTTTTAAATGGCGCTCTGATAAATGGGTTGACAGCGCCGCCCCCCACCTAGCAAACGGCATACTCAACAAGGCGATACCAAAAAAAGCAGGCCAATAAATATAGCCCGTGGTCAATGCTGGCAAAAGCTCGGCCGATGCGCCATGCCAACCATACGTCAAGGCACCAAAAAAAGCGATCGGCATACCGCAGGCGCCAGAGGTCGCTACCGCCGCATGCATAGACTCCCGGCAGGCCGTCAAGGTCGGCACCGTTAAGGTCCCGCCACCAATGCCAAAAAAGGCGCTTAAACTGCCAATAACACCACCAAACAATGCCAGCACTGCCCGAGAAGGCAAACCAAAGGCGGCCTTAGGCTGCGCACCGCTAAAAAGTTGAGCCGCCGCCACGAGTAAAAAAATGCCAACGAGTAACTGTAAATCGTCACCGCTGATGCCGGCAGCAACCGTCGAGCCCAACACCACACCGACCATCAACCCAGGAGCCATGGCTTTCACTACGGGCCAATTAACATTGCCCAACTTATGATGCGCAAACACTGAACTGGTAGAAGTGATGACAATGGTTGCAAATGAGGTGCCAATCGCTAAGTGCACAATGCTCGCTGCAGGAAAGCCCTGCAAAGTAAACATAAAAATCAAAATAGGCACAATAATAGCGCCACCACCGACCCCAAACAGACCCGCCAATAAGCCGGCAACGGCTCCGATAATGGGGTACAGAAACACACTCATGAATTTAAGTGGCGTCGCTTAATTCGCTCACTGAACAAACGGCTGATACCCTTGGCCTCTAATAACTCCTCGACAGCGGCGTGAATATCGGCAATATCGTATAAATTCAACACTTTGGTCAATAATGCCTGTGCCTCGACCTGACTCACACCGCGCAACACAGACTTAACTTTTGGCAAACTGGTGGCGCTCATCGAAAGGGAGTCATAACCCATCGCCATCAATAAAATAGCTGCGCCCGGATCACCGGCCAACTCACCACAGATACTGACTTGCTTGCCCGCTTGAATGCCGGCTTTAGCAATCTGCGACAGAGCCTGTAAAACAGCTGGATGATAAGCATCGTAAAGCTCGGCAACGCTTGGGTTATTTCTATCGACGGCTAAGATGTATTGAGTTAAATCGTTACTGCCTACAGACAAAAAGTCGACTCGCTCAGCCAGTTGTCCAGCAAGATACACGGCCGCTGGCACTTCGACCATGACACCTATCGGCGGAAACTCGACATCTATGCCCTCTTCGATCAGTTCAGCATGCGCCCTGCGAAGCAGTGACAGCGCCTCGTCTAACTCGTTTAAGTAACTTATCATTGGTAACATAATACGTAAGTTATTTAGACCAAGGCTGGCCTTCATCATCGCACGGACCTGGGAGAGAAAAATCTCTGGATGGTCAAGCGTTACGCGAATACCACGCCACCCTAAAAACGGGTTATCTTCTTCGATAGGAAAATACGAGAGCGATTTATCACCGCCAATATCCAGTGTGCGCATAGTAACAGGGCTTGGCGCAAAGGCCTCTAACTGCAAGCGATAGAGCGTGCGTTGCTCTTCTTCGCTGGGGAAGCGGTCCTGCATGATAAACGGCACTTCGGTACGATAGAGACCAACCCCTTCAGCGCCACGATCAAGCGATCGCGCCACATCAGAGGCCAAACCAGTATTAACCCACAGCGAAATACGGTGGCCGTCAGTGGTGATGCAGCTTTGGTCTTTTAATGCCTCCAAGCCCCGCGACACTAACCGCTCTTCAGCGACGATGTCCTCATAGCTGGCCAATAACTCAGCTGTCGGATTAAAATAAACAATCCCTGCGTAGCCATCGACAATAAGCTCGCTATTTTCTACCTGAGTAAAGGGAATATCGACAGCGCCCATTACGGTTGGAATGCCCATGCCTCTCGCCAAAATAGCCACATGTGAATTACGAGAACCTCGCAGCGAAACCAAGCCGGCTAATTTTTTTCGCGGCAACTCACCGAGCATCGAGGCAGTTAATTCATCGCCAATCAAAATCGCATTATCAGGATAAGCAATGGGCTCTTGAGTCGCTTGCTGCAAATATTCTAACAATCGGCGACCAAGGTCTTTAACGTCGACGGCCCGCTCTTTTAAGTAAGGGTTATCCATTTGCTCAAAGGCCTGCAAGTGAGCAAGTATAATTTTTGCTACGGCACCTTGAGCCCACTCCCCATCTTCAATCAATTGCTCAATTTCGCGAGGCAAAGCCGGTGCATCAAGCATTTTAGAATACACGTCAAACAAGGCTAATTCCTGTGGTGGCAAACGGTCAGCCAGTTGAACGCTTAACTGAGCAATGTCATCACGCACTCTTGCGACACAGGCCCGAAAGAACACTAACTCTTCATAAACATCTTTGCTTTTGCGTCGCGGTACCGCATAAAGATCGGCGGGAGGCGACAACACCACGGCCTGACCAATGGCGACCCCTGACGAGCCTGGAACCCCATGGAATTCGGCATTAACGGCCTTGGCATCGGCCCGCAAATCGACTAATCCCGTTACCTGCGCATGGGCAATTAAGCCCGCTAACTGAGCCGAAACGGTAACCAAAAAAGCCTCTTCGCTTTCATCAAATCGCCGCTTTTGAATTTGCTGAACAATGAGCACACCCAAAACAATTCGGTGATGGATAATAGGCACACCAAGAAAAGAACTAAAAGGGTCTTCGCCGATCTCAGCCAAGTATTCGAAATGGGGGTGCGCCTGCGCATCGCTGGTATTGACCGGCTCTTCTCGAACCGCGACCTGCCCAACAAGGCCTTGGCCCAAAGCCAAGCTAAGCTCACCAAGCACCGATTTATTTAAGCCCTCAGTTGCACGAAACACCAACCGCTGTTGCTTGTCCGCCAAATAAACGGTACAGACCTCAGTCACCATGACTGCTTTGACATTGGTGACAATAATATCAAGCGCCGACTGCAAATCAGGCGCAGCATTGACCTTTTGAACAATGTAACTCAGTGACTGAAGAATATTCATAGGCGCTACTTAGTCGCCAAGGAGCGAACATATTGAGTCACTTTTTGAGCATGTATGCTCGACAACTCTTTTAACATGCGCTGATAAACGTCGCGTTTAAAATCAATAATTTGGTTGAGTGGATACCAGTAACTGACCCACTGCCAGCGATCAAATTCAGGGGCGTCGCTGCCATCGAGCTGAATCTCAGAATCGTCTGAGACTAAACGCAGTAAGTACCACTTTTGCTTTTGGCCAATACACACTTGGCCCTGTGTGGGCCGAACCATTTTCTTAGGTAACCGGTATCTCAGCCAATCACGAGTCATGCCCCACACCTCAACCTGCTCAGGCTTTAAGCCGGTCTCTTCTTCGAGTTCTCGGTACATTGCCTGCTGCTGAGTCTCACCCTCTTGCATGCCACCCTGAGGAAACTGCCATCCACCTTGACGAACGCGCTTAGCCCAAAGCACATCACCTTTTCCATTGGCAATCACAATGCCAATATTCAGTCGATATCCGTCCGCATCTAACAATTGCTTAACTCTCCTGTATTTTTGTTGGTACTATAACACATAGCAATATTGGGTCACGGCAGAAGCCTTGTAAATAAGCGATTTGTCGGTTTGATCGAACAATTTATCATCGCACTTATTGCCGGTACTTGGTCTCAGCGTTGAATGCCGATAAACTGGTTCTTTTTTTATCAGACTCATCGCAATGATAAACGTTGCAGCAAAACTGATTTTTTATTGCCTCAAGGAATGATTATGTCAAACTCAGCCTCAACGTTGGCAATTTTTGATCTTGATAATACGTTATTGGCTGGCGACAGCGACCATGCTTGGGGGGAGTTCCTCTGTGCTAATGGCCATGTCGATGCACAAAAGCACCAGCAGATAAACGACCAGTTTTACCAGGCCTATTGCACCGGCGGCCTAGATATCGATGCGTATCTGCAATTTGCATTAGCCGCTATAGCAGGAAAAACACCGGCACAACTATCGCCGTTACACGACCAATTCATGCGCCAATGCATTGAACCCATGCGACTTAAACAGGCCGATGCATTGTTGCAACAGCATCGTGAGAAAGGCGACTTTTTACTCATTATCACCGCCACTAATGACTTTATTACCCGACCCATTGCTCAAGCACTCGGTGTTGATGACTTAATCGCATCCGAAGCTGAGATTATAGACGGCGTTTACACTGGTAAACCAACCGGCACACCTAGCTTTCAAGCAGGCAAGGTTGAGCGGCTAAACGGCTGGTTAACTGGCCATAACTTCTTACTCGAAGAGACCTATTTTTACAGTGACTCACACAACGACCTCCCTTTATTATCGGCAGTTGGTCATCCAGTTGTTGTCGATGGCGATGAAAAATTACACCAACATGCCCTGAAAATGGGCTGGCCAAATATTAGCCTCAGGGATAAAAGCGTTTAATCGATACGAGCAAATATTGCTTTTAAATAATCCATTTCTGGCATTGCCACGTTAACTGGGTGATCGGCACCTAAGCCGCCTTGATGGACAATCATCGCCTGCCTTCCTGCGCGCGCAGCTGAGCTCTGAACAATCTTAGTCAAAGACTCGCGCGGCAAGTGCAACGAACAAGACGCACTGACCAGTAAACCCGACTCAGCCAGCAATTTAATCGCTAGCTGATTAATATGGTGGTAGGCGTTCTCACCACTGCGCTGATCTTTACGGCGCTTAATAAAGGCAGGAGGATCAAGCACAATAACATCGAAGATTAAATTCTTTCGTATCAAAGACTTTAATACATCTATTGCTGATCCCTTTAAAAATCGCATCTGCGAATCAAAGCCCGCCTTGATTGCGCTGACTTCAGCCTGCGCCAAAGCCGACGCTGAACTATCGATACACGTGACACTTTCAGCACCGCTAGACATGGCCTGGAGGCCCCAACCACCGAGATAACTGTACACATCAAGGACTCGCTTACCTCGACAGTAGTGAGCAAACACTGCGCGCGAGTCTCTATGGTCATAAAACCATCCGGTTTTTTGACCACCCACGACCGGCACATGAAAAGCAACACCATTCTCTGTTATGTCGACGAAATCAGCGACCTCGCCAAAAACCACCTCAGTCTGGGCAGGGAGCTGCTCAATGGTATTTTCTTTTTCATTGCGCAAGAGGATACCGCTCGGTTTGACAATCTCGACCAAGCTAATCACGATAGCCTCAAGCACCGCCATCATTCCAGCAGTGTTAATTTGCATGACCAATACATCCCCATAGCGATCGACGACGACGCCGGGTAAGTGATCACCGTCGCCGTACACTAAGCGATAATAAGGTTGTTGGTAGCACGCCTGTCGCCATTGATATGCCGCCGTCACTTGCCGATGTATAAACGCAGCGTCGAGCGGCTGCTGGTCAGCACGACTGTAAAGTCGACCACAAAGTAGCGCCTGAGGATTAAAATAGCCGCTCCCTAGCACCAAGCCATGTGGGTTGACTAACGTCGCTTGCTGGCCAGCGGCAAAAGTTTTAAATTGGCTGCGCTCAATATCAATTTCATTGCTATAAACCCAGCAATGGCCCTGCTTAATGCGGCGGTCAGATTTAGTTTTCAGCACCACTACTGGCAACATCGCTTTGTTGGATTCGGTTACATCAACAGTTTTAGTAGATTGGGGCATAACAACTCATCATCATGTGCAGTCTTGGGTTAAATGTTGGCTTGGATTTGACAATAGCGCGAACCATACAGCGATTTAACAATGAACACAAACACGCTTTTATCGCTAAATTGATAGCATACGAGGGATAAATTTGCCTATAATATGACTCACTGATTGTATCCACTTGACCGGTTTACCGTATGCCATCGACACCTGAAAAACACACACAGCGAAACATTAGCGGCATCGACCTATGGGTCATGGGCCTCGACCGAGTGATACGCACTGTCAGCCAAGGCAGTACTCGTGGGCATCGGCCATCACCGGCAAACAGCCTTCCCACAGCCGCAATACCCTCTGCGTCTTTGGATACTAAAACCAAACAACATATCGGCGGCTTAATGCGGATTAACCACACGGGGGAAGTTTGCGCGCAAGCGCTTTATCAGGGCCAGGCCCTTACTGCAAAGACAGAAACGGTTAAAGCCGCCATGCAGGAATCGGCCAAGGAAGAAGAAGATCACCTGGCATGGTGTGAAGAGCGACTCACTCAGTTGGGCAGCCGTCCCAGTTACTTGAACCCACTGTTTTATGGCCTATCATTGGGTATCGGAGCGGTCGCAGGTGCAGCAGGCGATAAGTGGAGTTTAGGCTTTGTCGCGGCCACTGAAGACCAAGTCTGTCAGCATTTACGTGACCATTTAGAACAGTTGCCCGATGATGATCTCTCGACCCGGGCTATCCTTGAACAAATGCTTGTCGATGAAGAGCATCACGGCGAAAAAGCCATCGCGCATGGCGGGGGCGCCTTTAACACACCGTCAAAAATATTGATGACAGGGCTGTCTAAATTAATGACCAAAGCCACCTACCGAATTTAAACCGCCTGACTTAGTGACTCTTCGTCGTTATTGCACACCCGCTGAGATTGGTGGATGATAAATCATCTGCACCACCGTGCCGACTGGGTCTTTGCAATAAAAACTTCTCGCCCCGTCACGGTGCGTGCGCGGCTCACTGAGCATGCGGATCTCATTCGCCATCAAAAACGCATGCCATTGGTCAACCTGCTCTGGAACATCGAGAATAAAACCGATGTGGTCTAATTGCTGGTAAGCAGCATCGAGTTTGACGTTATCAGGCTTATTATGTAATGCCACATTATCGTTTCCTGAACAAAGAAAAATATTGTCTTCATCGGGTTGCCACTCGACCGCCATGCCCAATAAATCGATATAAAAGAAGCAGGCCGCTTTAAAATCAGAAACAAACAAAGCAACGTGCCGCATGCCGGCGGTCGGTGGCGGTTGCTGCCCTTTGACTGCACGTAACTGGGACATTAAGCAGCCTCTACTTGGTAGCTATGAGTGACCTCAACGCCAGCGCTTTCCATCATGATTGATGCCGAGCAATATTTTTCTGCCGATAGGCTCACTGCTCGCTTCACTTGGGCTTCTTTTAAATCATGGCCGGTTACCACAAAAGTTAAATGAATACGGGTGAACACTGCCGGCACGGCCTTAGCCCGCTCAGCCTCGACTTCTGCCACACAGCTCGTCACTTGCTGGCGGCCCTTTTTTAGCATCGACATGACATCGAAAGACGCGCAACCACCTAAACCCATCAAGAGCATTTCCATGGGGCGGGGACCACGATTCTCGCCTCCCTGATCGGCAGGGCCGTCCATCTGAACCTTGTGACCGGTTTCAGACTCTGCCTTAAAACTGACTTCTCCGGTCCAATGAACACTGGCTTTCATACACTTCCTCGTTATGTAAAGAGCTATTATTTATCGACCATTGGCTAAGAATGACCAACCACATTGTATGCCTTAGTTTGACGATCAGCGAGCCTTCAATAACAGGCTTCATCATGGATTATTACGCAGTATCGTGGGTTTTGTACCAAAATGTGGCGCATCAACTCGTCAGTGACGTGGCGATGACGCGACAAGCAAGCCGATTGAAAGTTTAAAAATTAGTCTATCAGTTCACATATTAAACAGATTTTACTGGCGTATTGCGCTTTATGGGTAATAATTGATCTAACAACACAATAAACTTTGTTCTCATCAACGCAGGTGATTAAACTATTATGCAAGCCACAACACATAACTACTCAAACATATCCGCTGTAACAGGAAGATCCTTTGTGAATGCTATCCCATTAACCCCACACATCGAACATGCCGAGGTACTGATCGCTAACAGCCATCGACGGCGTTACGCCAATAAGAGTAACATCATTTTTGCCGGTGATACGTCTCAAACGCTGTACTACCTAATCAAAGGATCGGTCACAGTTGCCATTGAAGACGACGATGGTAAAGAAATGATTGTGGCCTACCTTAATGATGGCGATTTTTTTGGTGAGATGGGCTTGTTTGATCAAGAAGATCCACGCAGTGCATGGATTCGGGCTAAAAGTGACTGTGAAGTGGCAGAAATCAGTTACAGTAAATTCCATGAATTAGTGCAGCAATACCCAGAGCTATTGCTCTCTGTCAGCAAGCAAATGGCAGCGCGCCTCAGAAAAACCACACGCAAAGTCGGTGATCTGGCCTTTTTAGATGTCACAGGCCGTGTCGCGCGAACCTTATTAGATCTGACAAAAGAACCCGATGCCATGACTCACCCCGATGGCATGCAAATCAAAATCACTCGTCAAGAAATTGGCCGGATTGTCGGTTGCTCACGCGAGATGGTGGGCAGAGTCTTAAAAGATTTGGAAGAAAAAGGGTTGGTCGGTGTAAAAGGTAAAACCATGGTGGTTTTCGGCACCCGCTAACCGATGACTATTCTCTAGCGCTTGATCATACTCCAGTACATTCCTGCGCAAGCTTGGGGCTTCTCATTGTTGAGCAAGCCCTTTTTTGCTTATTGGCCCGAAAAAAATAATTCACTTAACTGCCGGCCCGGGTCTTCTGCCCGCATCAACGATTCACCGACCAAAAACGCGTTGACCTTATGTTCTCTCATTGCCGCAACATCGGCAGGGTTATGAATACCGCTCTCGGTGACCACGATTCGGTCGGCAGGAATATCGGCCAACAATTGATAGGTATTATTTAAGTCAGTGTCGAAATGATGCAAGTCGCGATTGTTGATGCCGACCAGAGTATTGCCCAAGGGCAAAGAGCGCATTAATTCTTCGCGGCTATGCACTTCCACTAGCACATCCATGCCGAGCTTTTTAGCGCAGGCATTGAGTTGCTCAAGCTGGCGATCATTTAAAGCTGCAACAATTAATAAGATACAATCGGCACCTAAAGTACGCGCTTCATAAATTTGATACGGATCAATAATGAAATCCTTACGAATCACCGGTAACGTGCAAGCCGCACGAGCCTGCTGCAAATAACTGTCTGAACCCTGAAAAAAATCGACGTCTGTCAGTACTGACAAACACGCCGCGCCGCCAAGCTGGTAACTTTTAGCGATGGCAACCGGATCAAAATCTTCGCGAATCACGCCTTTACTAGGGGACGCTTTCTTAACTTCAGCAATCACAGCAGTGCCTTGCCGCTCAAGTGCAGATTGCATGGCGCTCACAAAACCACGGCAGCTGTCTGCATCAGCCATCATCCCCTCTAGCGCATTAAGGCTACGCCGTGTACTCCGCAAACTAATTTCTTCTCGCTTACGATTCAGTATTTTTCTTAAAATCGTGGGCGTAGTTGATCGTGTTTCTGTGCTCATAAATTTTATCTTATATTGATCAAAGGAATCGCAAAAGCTACTCGGCAGACTTTAACATGGCGGTGAAGTCTGCAAGCTCCGTTATTTTTTCAAATGCCGTGCCGGCAGCTATGATGTCTTGCGCCATCGTCACACCCTGTTGCCAGTCATCTGCACGACCTGCAACATAAATGGCTGCACCGGCGTTCAATGAAATAATGTCGGCAGCGGCTTGCTGGGTGGGTGTAATCGCGCTTTTTTTCTTTCCAAGAACTGATTTAATTAAATCAAAGCTAGCCTTAGCATCAGTCACCGCTAAGCATTCAATAGCCGCTGGTTCAATACCCACCTGAATCGGTGAAATTCGGTACTCGGTGATGTCTCCGTTGACCAACTCGGCTACCAGAGTCTCAGCCGCCAAGCTAATCTCATCAAGACCATCGACTGAGTGAACCACCATAACATGGTCACTACCCAACTGCTTTAGCACATCAGCAATGGGTCTTACTAAGTCAGCCGAATACACTCCCAGTAATTGATTCTTAACACCGGCTGGGTTTGTAATTGGGCCAAGCACATTGAATAACGTGCGGGTCGCTAATTCTTTACGCGGACCGATCGCATGCTTCATTGCACCGTGGTGGTTTTGGGCAAACATAAAGCCAACCCCAACCTGGTCAATGCAATGAGCTACTTGCGCAGCAGTGATATCTAAACGCACTCCCGCAGCCTCTAACACATCCGCTGCACCGCTAGAACTACTTACCGAACGGTTACCGTGCTTGGCAACCTGACAGCCAGCAACAGCTGCAACAAAACTGCTGGCAGTAGAGACATTAAATAGTTTAGCGCCATCACCGCCAGTGCCGACGATATCAACAAGATGCTCACCATTAACATGAACAGCGGTTGCTAACTCTCGCATCACTGTCGCAGCCGCCGCAATCTCATTAACGGTTTCGCCTTTTATCCGTAAAGCCACGAGCAAACCGGCAATTTGCGCTGGAGTAGCCTCGCCCGTCATAATGGTGCGCATGACATGTTCCATAGTTTCACCACTAAGGTCTTGCTGCTGGATCACAGCTTCAATGGCCTGTTGTATATTCATCGTAGTATCTTACTCGTCGGCTTGAAGGAAATTCTGTAACAGTTCGTGACCGTACTGGCTTAAGATTGACTCAGGGTGAAACTGAACGCCCTCTACAGCAAGCGTTTTATGCCGCAGACCCATAATTTCATCAACCGTGCCATCGTCATGTTGCGTCCATGCTGTGATTTCAAAACAATCAGGCAAGCTGTCTTTATCAACGACTAAAGAATGGTAACGCGTTGCAGTAAAAGATTGCCCTAACCCGTTAAAGACACCGTTGCCATGATGATGCATTGTTGACGTCTTGCCGTGCATTACCGCTCGCGCACGGACAATTTGACCGCCAAACGCTTGACCAATACTTTGATGACCCAGGCAAATACCCAACAACGGAATAACTCCAGAAAACTGCTCAACCACCGCCAGCGAAATGCCGGCCTCATTAGGCGTACAAGGACCGGGAGAAATGACAATTTTAGTCGGTTTTAAGTCAGCGATTTCAGCACAGCTTATTTCGTCGTTGCGCACCACTTTAACGTCGGCACCTAACTCTCCCAAATATTGCACCACGTTGTAAGTAAAAGAATCGTAGTTATCAATCATGAGTAGCATTACGATGACTCCTCTTTCTGGCTGGCTAAAGCCGCAGCACGAAACATGGCACGCGCTTTATTCATGGTTTCTTTCCACTCGAGCTTAGGGATTGAATCGGCGACAACACCGCCCCCAGCTTGAACATTTAATACCCCGTCTTTAATCACCGCTGTGCGAATAGCAATCGCAGTATCCATATTACCCTGCCAGCTGATATAGCCCACGGCGCCGCCATAAATGCCACGCTTAACGGGCTCGACCTCATCAATAATTTCCATCGCGCGTACCTTAGGAGCACCACTTAAGGTTCCTGCTGGCAACACCGCTTTAAGAACATCAATAGCGGTTAAATCTTGGCGAACTTTTGCCGTTACATTAGACACAATATGCATGACATGTGAATAACGCTCAACAATCATTTTATCGGTTAAATTAACACTGCCAATTTCAGCAACACGGCCCGCGTCATTTCGACCAAGATCAATCAGCATTAAATGCTCGGCGATCTCTTTGGGGTCAGCTAATAGCTCTGCTTCTAATGCCCGGTCTTCTGTTTCATCATAGCCGCGACGTCGAGTGCCCGCGATAGGCCGCACAGTGACTAACTGATCTTCGACACGGGCTAGTATCTCTGGTGAAGAGCCTACAATTTGAAACCCGTCGAGATCTAAAAAGTACATGTAAGGTGAAGGATTCAAGCCGCGCAAAGCCCGATAGAGATTTAACGGCGGCGCAGTAAAGGGCGCGCGCATTCGCTGCGAAGGAACCACCTGCATCACATCACCGGCCAAGGTATAAGCCTTAATTTTTTCGACCACTTGCTCATAATCTGCCTGAGTGAAGCCCGATTTAAAATCGCTCTCTGTTAATGTTGGCGTTTGATTGGTCTCAACACCGGCAAGTCCAATAGTCGGCAAGGGTTTAGCCGGCATGGGTAACTTCGCCGCTAACGCATCAATTCTCTCACTCGCTCTTTGTAATGCTAATGCCGCTTGCTGTTCAATTGTATCGGCTATTTCCACACTGGGATCAGCATGACTAATAATATGAATCTTTCCGGCTAAATTATCAAACACCAGCACTTGCTCAGACACCATCAATAATATGTCAGGTGTACCCAGCTCATCGCTAGGCGTGGAAGCTTTCAATTTAGGCTCGACATAGCGGACGGTGTCATAGGCAAAATAACCAACTAAACCACCAAAAAAAGTGGGTAAACCGTCTAACACAGGGGCACGGTAACGTCGTTGAAACTGCTCAACAAAAATCAGTGGGTCTGCCATCGAGGTCTGCTCTATAACCTTACCGTTGTGCTCAACAGTAATGACTTCTTCAAAGACTTTTAAAATAGTTTGGCATGGCAAACCAATGATTGAGTAACGCCCCCATTTCTCGCCGCCTTGCACTGATTCAAATAAATACGAGTATGGACCTGCCGCTAACTTATGGTAGGCGCTGAGAGGGGTATCCATATCGGCCAGTACTTCTCGACTAACCGGTATACGGTTATAACCTGCTCGGGCCAGATCAGTAAATTTTTCAAGGGTAAGATTCATGGTGGATCCAGACTGTCAATGTATTGGTTTCAGTGCAAAAAATAGTAATCGCCTTCAAGCGATATCAACATGACTCATCGATTATTGCCAGCGCCATCGTCGCCCACTACTTTTCTTTTCTACTCTATTCACCACGCTATTTGTCCAGATAATTTATAATAATTATCCGTCTATTGTAGCGCAGTCAGCCCGACTCGCAAGACGTTTATTACGGCCTTCTTACGTATTCTTTTAAAGCCGTCAGTCTCGTGCCAAATACCCATCGCCAAGGCAATGCTCCGCCCATAGTACAGGCCTTGCCGCTAATAGCGGTGCCCATGATCGCTTTTCGCAGCATGACACCAAACCCACGCACCTTGTTCATCAGCTCAACCGTCTTGCCCCTCAATTTAAGTGCTTTGACGGTGCCGATATCTTTGGCATCAAAACGGCCAAAATGCGTCCTCATCGGCTAGCGCTTAATCGGCAAGTGTGCCTCTAGCACTGTGCCAAATGCGATGGCGCTCAAACAATCGTGCCTCATACCCCACCACACACTGCAAGCACCCATCCGCCCCTAAGCAGTCCTGATGGGGCCGCCAATACCGAAACTTTAAGCGTGTGAAATACGGGCGACGTCGCTAGAATTAAGTATGTTCATGCGTCAGTTTGCTATTAACTCAGCCCCGCGGCCTTCATATTATTAGGGCATGACTTATGACTTTATTGCAGTGAGGCCAGTTCAGCCCGCATTTGCTCGATAACCACGCGGTAGTCGGGCTGCTTAAAGATCGCTGCCCCCGCAACAAATGTGTCGGCGCCCGCTGCCGCAACTTCGGCAATGTTTTTAGCCGAAATTCCACCATCAACTTCTAAACGAATATCATGACCCACAGAATCAATTAATTCGCGCGCCTCTGCCAGTTTTGACAAGGTCGAAGGAATAAATGATTGACCACCAAATCCAGGATTAACTGACATCAGTAGCAGCATGTCGATCTTATCCATCACGTAACTGGCTGCATCCAAAGTGGTTGCAGGATTAAACACCAGCCCCGCTTTGCAACCCGCGTTCTTAATCAGTTGCAGTGAACGATCAACATGATCGCTGGCTTCAGGATGAAACGTGATGTAGCTTGCTCCGGCCTCGGCAAAGTCACCAATAATGCGATCAACGGGACTTACCATTAAATGCACATCAATAGGCGCTGTGATGCCGTAGTCGCGCAGTGCCTTACAAACCATCGGGCCAATAGTTAAGTTCGGCACGTAATGATTATCCATCACGTCAAAGTGCACAATATCGGCACCCGCTGCCAATACTCTGTCCACCTCTTCCCCTAGCCGTGCAAAATCAGCGGCCAAAATAGACGGGGCGATTTTAAAGTCCATCATGGGCATTACCTGTTAAATAAGCGATCTGGGTAAGTGGTGCTTTTTGCGCTAAGATGATCCCAGTGATTCATCTTTGGAGATTTTACTGAACTATGGCTCGATCGAATAGCACACTTATTTACTGGATTCGCACCTATTTAAAACGGTTTGCCGCTCAAATAGACGCGCTGATAGCGATTTTTATCGCCTCAATCGTTGCGCTTTCGCTGGCTCTAAGCAGTATTTACAGTTGGGGAAACGAAAAAAATGCCTCGCGCATTGCGATCGATGATGATCGAAGAACTAACGATTTAACGATGCAGGCCTTGTCGGTTGCGGCAGATCCCAATGAAATTGTGTGGCTAGAAAGTGCGGGGCATCGATTTTTAAACCTTTATCGACCCGCAATCAATGCAACTCAGATGGCTATTATCTTGCTCCCAGGCCAGCTCTCTCATATGGCTGACGGCGGACTGCTTAAAACGCTGTACAACGAATTGCCCCATAGTGGCTGGAGTTGTTTATTGGCCGCATTGCCCGTGCAAAACCGCACGCAAAACGATCAATTGAAAAACGACGAGCGTCACCAAGAAGGGTTACAAAGAGCCGATCAGGCCATAGATTATGCCATGGCAGATGGCGCCGGATCGACAACGCTCATTGCTGACCGCTTATCGGTTCAAATAGCCATTGAGACAGCCATTGCTCGGTCTGATATTACCAGCGGTTTAGTGCTGTGGCAGCTTCATTCGTCGCAATTACCTCGAGAAAAACTGCAGCAACTCGCACAGAGTCAAATCACCTTGTTAGACATTTTGCCGTCAGGCTTGTCCCGTCACGATAAAATTAATCGCCAACGTCAGTTTCAGCTGGCTGGGTTCGGCAAAAATTACCGACAATTTAGCCCGCCCTCTGGCGAAGCGGCAATTCGGTACAGCAGTCGTCGAATTCGAGAGTGGGCTGCCTCTGAATTTAAAAAAAATATATAATAAAAACAATAATTTATGATTAAATACCGGGGCTATTCAGCCAGTTTAGCCTGCAGTGCATGCCATCTATCGAGGGTTCCAATATCCGCCCATTCACCGCTAAAATACTCGCCAGTCACTCGCCCCGCACGCATGGCCTCGCACAATAATGGTGCGAGTGCCAAACGACCCGCGAACGGAAGCACTGAAGCGAACAAAGCTGGCGACACAAGGGCGATGCCACTGTAAGTTAAAAGACCCGAACACGGCGCCTCAACCGCGCTTTCAGAGACAGCGCCTTGAGCGAGTAAAGCAAAATCACCGCTGGGGTGGTGCGCTGGATTGTCGACCAGCACCAAGTGTGCCCAAGACGGTTCAAGCGACTTACCCAGCAGACGACAAAAATCAAAATCAGTCCATACATCACCATTAACCACTACAAAAGGCGCATGACCAAGCAGTGGCAGCGCCTGAATAATGCCTCCGGCCGTCTCTAGCCCACCGCTATTTTCAGCCGAATAATGTATGTTAATCCCCCATTGATGGCCATCACCCAGTTGCGCCTCGATAAGATGCCCTAAATGGGCGTGATTGATGATGATGTCCTCAACGCCGACCGCCGCTAATCGTTCGATATGGTGTTCAATTAATGGCTTTCCTTGCACCTCAACCAAAGGTTTAGGCAAATGGTCGGTCAGCGGTCGCATCCGCTCACCTCGACCAGCGGCTAAAATCATGGCCTTTTTCATCGCGCTTGTAGCCACGGTACCAGCCAATCACTCGCTGGGCCGAACTCGGGATACCGCGGCAAAAGCTCGAGCACGTAATCAATAAAACGCGGGGCCATCGCCAAGTAACCTTGTTTATTATCGCGATAATGAAGCCGAGCAAAGATGCCGATAATTTTTAAGTTGCGTTGCAACGCCATGAACTCGCACTGTCGTAGCCATTGGCCCGCGCCTATAGTAGGTGCCACAACAAGCCTTGCCTGTTCAATCCACGCTTCAAGCTCGGATCTTGGCCAGGTAATGTAGCGATCCCACAGCCAGGAAACCAGGTCATAACTCAAGGGGCCCAAAACCGCGTCTTGAAAGTCGATGATACCCACGCTGCCATCAGGTAATTGATGGAGATTGCAGCTATGAAAGTCGCGGTGAACAAACACCTGGGGTTGCGCCATTGCACTAGTAATTAACTGGTCGCAGAGATATTGCCAATCGGCCTGCTGTGATGGACTGAAGCTGACACCTAAATGGCGCTGGCCAAACCATTGAGGCAGTAAATCAAGCTCGGCCTGCAGGCATGAGGCGCTGTAAATCGGCAAGCCATCCGTCGCTGTCTTATCGGCCATCACCGCCAATAAGGGACTAATCTGATCAAATAACCACTGGCCACGATCAACGGCTAGTAATGACTGGAGTAATGTCTCACCCAAGTCTTCGAGCAACAAAAAACCCGCATTAGGCTGCTCAGCAAATATTTGTGGCGAATGCAGACCACTGGCCTGGAGCATTGCCGCAATAGTTATAAATGAATCAAGCGCTGCTTGTGGCGGGGGTGCGTCCATGACTATGAAGGACTGATCAAGATAACTCGCGCGAAAGTAACGCCGTGCGCTGGCATCCCCGGTGACCACTTGCCAATCGATAAATACCGCCGCAGCTTCGTTATCAGGGGCATAACTGGGTAAATTTTCAACAACAGAATTAGCCCAATGCCGTAATTGAACAAAACGGGGGTCAAATTCTGGTAAATTGCGTTCAATATCGGTCATAAGAACATGCTTGGTTTTAGAATACCGAGGCAGAATGCTTTATTATTCAACTGCATCATGGGTCGCTATTAAAAGACCAATATTCAGGGGTTACGATTGAATGGCTATTGTGGCATTACCAAGCACCTTTTCACCAGTAAAATTCGCCTTGCACGCGAATATGCGCGGTCTTATTTTGCTGATACTGATCGGCTTATGCTCAACAGGCATCGCCCACAACCTCCGGGCTGAGGTGGAATCGATCGACAGCGGTGGCGAAGCGCTTACCGACTACCGTGACCTAGCTCAGCAAGACTGGCATGCAGTCAACAAATCACTCATGGCAACATCGACTGACCACCTTCGTTGCGGGGGGCTTTATGTTAATCCCCTGCAAACCGCAGAGAATTCAAAGGTTGAGGGCTTGCAAGCCAGCGCAGACGCCAGCGCTATAAAGGCTGACAAACTTTTGTTTAGCGGCAATGTATTAATTCAATACGATAATATGACGTTACAGGCAAAAGAGGCCAGCTACGATGCCGACCAACAGCGCCTTGTATTAACCGACAATGTCATTGTTCGCACCCCGTCAGCGGCTTTTGGCAGCGCATCGGCGGTTTTCGATATTGCCGAACACAGCACGACCATGCAAGAAACCAATTACGTTTTACATCAACGCCATTTGCGTGGTGAAGCAACGATAATTAACCGTACCGCTGATAATACCTTAACCATTGAACAAGGCAGCTTTACCCGATGCCAACCCGACAATCAGTTATGGTTACTGAGTGCAGAGCAATTAACACTCGATACCACCAAAGGCCAAGGCTATGCCAAGCAAGCCAAACTTTCGATTCATGGCTTGCCCATTTTTTATTTCCCGTACACCCAGTTTCCTATTGGCAATGCGCGGCAGTCAGGCCTTTTATTTCCAAATATATCCAACAGCAACAATGGCCTTGATCTAAGTGTCCCTTACTACTTTAATATTGCACCTCATTTGGATGCGACTTTTTCACCGCGTTATCATGCTAAACGCGGTTACATTACCCAAGGCAACGCACGTTGGCTCAATCAATTTGACCAGTGGAATATTGACTTGGCTTACCTTGACAATGACCCAGTGTACAGTCAACAACAAAGCAATAACACTCACGCAAACGGTAAACGTTGGTTGCTCAACATTCAAGAGCAAGGGCAATGGGGTGAGCACCTTTTTAGTGAGGTTGACATTGTGCGCAGCAGTGATAGCGATTACTTGCGTGATCTTAATAGCAGTAGCCTCAGTATTAGCCGTAGCAGTCACCTACACCAGCGCGCACAATTCAATTTTTATGGCGAACAATTTTCAGCTGGAATTAAGCTTCAGCACTATCAATCATTAATTAAAGAGCCGTCAGGTAATACACAGGCCGGTGAACAACCACTGGAAAAAGTGCCTGAATGGTACCTCGCCTTTGACTCATCTCATGGCCCATTTAATTTAGCTGCAAGCGGCCGATGGCAAGAAAGTTATTTTGAGCAACAAGAGCGTGCCGACATCTACCGGCGATTTGGCGAGTTCAACATTGACCTGCCTATGCAGTGGTCTGGCATCCGCATTAGCCCTTCTATAGGCGTTCAACACCTCAGTTATCGCGTCGAACTTGACGATGAAACGGGTGTCAGTACGGACCAACAGACATTCAGTCACTCGGCGCCACAAGCGGCGGTTAAATTAGACCTGCTACTTGAAAGTAACGACGGGCAAAAAGTATTGTCACCCGGTTTACTTTACTTATATCGCGACGCTGAAAAAAACTACCCGCTCACCGCCGCCTTTAGTGGCGGGCTAGACAGCGAACCGATGCGCTTTACCATTGATCAACTGTTGGCAGGCTCACCCTTGAGTGGCTATGACTATTTAGTCGACACAGAACAAGTCTCCCTTTACTTAAACCACCGTCGTTTTGATGCTATAGGCAATGAAACAATGGCATTAACTGTCGGTCAAATTTTTTATCTTAAAAGTAACAATAATCAAATAAATGAACCGCTTGAGCAAATTTGGCCCGGCGAAAACAATGAAGAAAGTTCAGCTCTTGTTGGTGAATTCAGCACCACTCTGACGCCGGAATGGCAAGGCTCTCTTAGCCTTAACTGGAATCCACATCAAAAAAAATGGGTAGAAGGCCATTGGCAACTGGCGTATCGAGAGCAAGAAAATTCCAGTAATATTGTCAATATGGGGTATCATTATCGTCGAGCTAGCCAGCAATCTTCTTTGTTAGAGCAAACGCTTGAACAAGCCGATATTAGTTTTATCAAAGAGTTTAACCCTCGATGGTCACTGATCGGTCGATACCAATACGACATTGAACAAAAACGGAGCAATGAGACTCTCGCTGGGCTTGCTTTTGACAGTTGTTGTGTGCGCTGGAAAGTTATTTATCGCGATGCACTCCTGTACCGTTATGACGATCAAGACCGCCGACGTGATCGCAGCATTTTTTTACAAATAGAACTCAAAGGCTTATTTGGTATTGGCAGTAAGACAGATACAATATTAAGCGAGTCAATTGACGGCTACCGGTCACATGACCAGCAAAGCAGTCACTATTATTGATATTAAGCCGCCAAATTTAAGTGTGGCTCCTATAACAGGTACGTTTATTTATGACACAGATATTTATCTCAATCTTTACTCGCTTTAATGGGGCTATTATGGCGATGAGGCCATTTTGTTTCCAACGCGGCATTAAACCTACCATTTTTATTCTTGTCTCAACACTGTGCCCTGCCGTTTATGCAGAATATCAAGTGATTGAACAGGTGGTTGCTATTGCCGAAGATGACGTCGTATTAGCCAGTGAAGTCCGTGATGAGATGGCTAAAGTCCACCAGCGACTGATTGCAAATAAACGACCCCTGCCAGACAATAATGCTTTATTTGCGCAAGTGCTTGAGCAAAGAATATTGAGAAGCTTACAGTTACAAAGGGCAGAAAAAATAGGCTTGCGAACCAGTGACCAACAGCTAAACGACACAATGAATTCAATTGCAGCAAGAAATAATTTAAGCCTCACAGAATTTAAGCTTTCGGTCGAAAGTCAGGGCCAATCGTACATCGATATTAGAAATAATATCCGTCAAGATATGATCATTCGCGAAGTACAACGACGCAGTGTCATTAGGACAATTAATATTGACCAAAGCGAGGTTGATAATTTTTTGAACTCAGAAAAAGGCAAAGCATTGCTTGAGATTGAATACAATATCGATCATATACTGCTTGCAATAAACACTGAGGCGTCAAAAGACACCGTTGCAGCGGCCAAAATAAAAATGATTCAGCTTAAATCTCTAGCGACATTAAAAGGCGGCTTCTCAGCTATAGCTGATAGAGCAGAAATCATTAATGCCGAGCATAATCCTCTCGGCTGGCGACGCTTTAGTGATGTCCCCATGATGTTTCAAAGCACCGTTAAAAATACTTTAGAAGGCGAGATAAGCGAACCCATTCGCAGTGACAGCGGTCTGCATATCATCCATATATTAGCCAAACGCGGCGGTGTAGAAGGCACACAAACTGAAACTAACGTTCGGCACATACTTATAGCACCAAATGAAATTCGCAGTGTCGATGAAGCTAAAATATTAGCCGCTGAAGTCCGTCAAAAAATTCTTGCAGGTGAGGACTTCGCTTTTTTAGCTCGAGAGTACTCAGACGACCCTGGTTCAGCATTAACTGGTGGTGATCTAGGATGGTCAAAACCAGGCACCCTAGTGCCTGAGTTTGAGACCATGATGGCTAACACTGACATTGATAAGACCTCTGCGATTTTTAAGAGCCAATTTGGTTGGCATATTCTTCAAGTGTCTGATCGGCGAGAAAAAGATCTATCCTCTGAACTGGCCAATCAGCGTGCGCGAATGGCTATTGCAGAAACGAAATACGATGACGCGCTAAGTAACTGGCTACAAGACTTACGTGATAATGCTTACGTTGACATTAAATAAGGTCGTCCAACATGAGCAACATTCCTCGTATTGCTGTTACACCGGGTGAGCCTGCAGGCATTGGTCCTGATATCGCCATCCAAATAGCCCAACAAGCACACCTAGCTGAGCTCGTCGTGATTGCCGATCCAGAGTTGCTTGAAGCGCGTGCAAAACAATTGAACTTGCCGATAGCAATTAAAATCTTTGATCCGTCTCAACCGGCACAACCCTCGACTGCCGGAAAATTAATAGTCGATCCCGTTTCACTGCCGACTCACATTGAACCTGGCAAAGCTAACCCTCAGGCTTCAGGCTATGTATTAAACACGCTTGATCGCGCCATTCACCTTTGCCGCGAAAAACAACTCAGTGCGTTGGTAACAGGGCCGATTAATAAACACCTCATTAATCAATATTTACAGCAGTGTCCTGGTGAGTCCGCACACACCGATGATACTTTTTTTAGTGGCCATACCGAGTACCTCGCCCAACAAACTCATACCCCAAAGGTGGTAATGATGCTGGCCGCTAATCCACCGTCAAAGCAAATAAAATCGCTGCTGACGCGCCCACTCAGAGTCGCGTTAGTCACCACACATTTGCCCCTCAAAGCGGTTGCTAACGCAATTAATTATGATAATGTAAAACAAACGATTACTATTTTGCAGCACGACTTAATCCACCACTTCGGTATCAGCTCACCCAATATTTTAGTATGCGGTTTAAACCCTCATGCGGGTGAAAATGGCGATCTTGGTGATGAAGAGTTAACCATTATTGAGCCCTGCTTAGCCGAATTAAGGGCTAAAGGCATGCGCCTAAGCCAAGCGCTTCCAGCAGACACATTGTTTACTGAAAAGTATTTGTCTGGAGCTGACGCGGTTGTAGCCATGTATCACGACCAAGGTCTGCCGGTTTTAAAATCTCACGGTTTTGGCCGCGCGGTTAACATCACCCTGGGCTTACCGTTTATTCGCACCTCAGTAGATCACGGTACCGCTTTTGATTTAGCTGGTACCGGTCAAGCCAGTTGCGGCAGCCTATTAGCCGCCATAGATATGGCGATTGACTTATGTCAGTCTTTGTAAGAGTAACCCATTGTGGATCAATTTAATTCGTTGGCAGTGCCCCATCAAGCGCGTAAGCGGTTTGGGCAAAACTTTCTCCAAGATGGTGCGATCATCGACCGTATTGTTCGCGCCATTGGGCCCGCAGTGGACGATCGTTTAATTGAAATCGGCCCTGGTCAAGGCGCTTTGACCTTACCGCTAGTAGAACATCTCAGCGAGCATGCTTCATTAGATCTACTTGAAATTGATCGCGACCTTGCCGCTCAACTTGACCGTCGATTTGCTCATGACTCACGGATTAATCTTCACCAAATCGACGCGCTCAATTTTGATTTTGTTAGCCTTCGCCAGCAAGGGCACAAAGCGCTGCGAGTGTTTGGAAACTTACCTTATAACATTTCAACCCCATTGATTTTTCATTTACTCGAGCAATGCAGTCAAGTCGATCATCAACGAGTCATTAATGATATGCACTTTATGCTTCAACGTGAAGTCGTTGACCGAATGGCAGCCCAACCCGGCACAAAAACCTATGGCCGACTCAGTGTTATGACGCAATATTACTGCACAGTAGAGCCATTATTTGAAGTGCCACCTGAGGCGTTTAACCCCCAACCAAAAGTGATGTCAATGATTGTTCGCTTACAGCCTTTTGAATCATTGCCCATTATTGCCAATAACCCGACTGTCTTACACCAAGTTGTCAAAGCTGCTTTTTCTCAACGGCGTAAAACACTGCGTAATGGCCTTAAACATTTAATAAACATTGATCAATTAGAGCAACTTGGCATTAATCATACGGCCAGAGCAGAAACTCTGCCATTGACGGCCTTCGTTAAGATTGCTAACTTTCTTAATGAATCAGCACCCACCAGCTAATTACAGTGCCAATAAAAACCAGAGCGTAGAAATGACCCATGAATACAGAACAACTTAAGTTACAACAGAGTATAGAAGTTAACGTTCAGCCTCGCTACCTTCCTGAACAATCCAATGAAGAAGTTGCTGAATATACCTTTGCCTATACTGTTTGTATTGCCAACAATAGTGAGCATAGCGTTCAGCTATTAGCGAGGCATTGGATCATCACTGATGGCAACAACACAATTAGGGAAATTGAAGGTGAAGGCGTTGTGGGGCAACAACCCGACATCTTACCTGGTGAATCGTATCGCTACAGCAGCGGCGCAATACTATCAACAAAAACTGGCACTATGGAAGGCAGTTATAAAATGCGTAGTTTTGAGGGCATAGACTTTAATGCCATTATCAAACCCTTTGGGTTGGTTCACCCTAACTCACTTCAATAATTTAAGGCCATGCTGATCATTCATGCTCGGACAGTGTTATGACGCAATACGCAGTAGGCGACATTCAAGGGTGTTATGCAGAATTAATTGACTGTTTAGACCAGGTCAACTTTAATCCCAAAAGTGACTGCCTTTGGGTGGCCGGTGACATGATAAATCGAGGTCCCGACTCTTTAACAACGTTAGAGTTCCTCTATCAACATCGAAACAGCTTACGCTGCGTGCTTGGTAATCACGACTTGCATCTGATGGCAATTTATTTTGGCCATCGTAAAGCAAAAAAAAGTGACACTATTGACCCCATACTGAACCATCCCAATTGCGATCTTTGGATTGATTGGCTTCGCCAGCAACCGCTTTGCGTCTTTGATCCTAATACCCAGTTTTTTATGTCACACGCCGGTTTACCGCCGCAATGGTCAGTCACACAAGCGCTCGCCTACAGCGAAGAAATATCATCTGTTTTAAAGAGTGATGGCATAGAAAAATTTTTAACCAATATGTACGGCAATACCCCAACGCATTGGAAAAACGACCTGACCGGTATTGAACGTCTGCGATGCATAACCAACTATTTGACCCGCATGCGTATATGCGATGTCGACGGTGGCTTAGAATTTGACTACAAAGGCGACTTAACCAACATACCCGCAGGGTACCATGCTTGGTTCAAACATCCCCATCGACAATCGAGCAATGAAAAAATTATTTTCGGCCACTGGGCTTCTCTTGGCGGTTACACCGATCACCATACTTTATTTGGTCTCGACACAGCCTGTGTTTGGGGGCAATACTTGACACTAATGCAACTCGATACTCAGCAATACTTTACTGCCAATGCACAGCCGAGACCCAGCCAATGAAAGTCTATTTAGTCGGTGGCGCTGTTCGTGACCAACTGCTGGGACTGCCCGTAACGGAACGGGACTGGGTGGTGGTCGGAGGATCTGTCGCCGAATTAGAAACGCTTCAGTACCAACAAGTCGGTAAAGACTTTCCCGTTTTTCTACACCCAGACACTAAAGAAGAATATGCATTAGCTCGTACCGAGCGTAAACGAGGGCTCGGCCACACAGGCTTTACGGTTGACGCCAATCCAGATGTCAGTCTCGAGCAAGACTTGTCGCGTCGAGACTTAACCATTAATGCAATTGCGCAAGACGATGCAGGGCAGTTAATTGACCCCTACCATGGGCTCAAAGATATACAGCAGCGCCAATTACGGCATATTTCTTCTGCCTTTAACGAGGATCCGCTTCGGGTGCTAAGAGTTGCTCGCTTTCATGCTAGGCTGGCTCATCTAGGCTTTTCTATTGCCCAAGAAACACTTTTTTTGATGCGCGATATTAGCCGTTCTGGCGAATTAACAACACTTTCAGCCGAGCGTATTTGGCGTGAATTTAGTCTTGCGCTTAACCAGAAATCGCCTCAGGTATTTATTCAAACACTGCAGCAATGCGAGGCATTGGCAGCTTTATTGCCTGAACTTGACCGTTGTTTTGATCAGTATGACAACATGCGAAATGTTGCTGGTCAAATTGGTCGACGCACGCTCGACGCATTATCTTACAGTGCCAGACAAGACTTATCTGGACCCGTTCGCTGGTCGCTGTGCCTCCACGGTATCAATAACCTAAGTAGGGTGAAAAATATCACCGCTAAAACGATTGCGCCTGAAGCAGACGATAAAGTTAAAGCTATTACGCGTCGATTAAAAGTGCCCAACGAATACAGTGAACTCGCATCATTAGCCGTTCAGTATTGCGACCATGTGATGCAAGCAAAAAACAGTAAGCCCGACTTAATTATTAACTTATTTGATCGCTGCGATGTCTGGCGAAGACCAGAAAGATTTGAACAGCTGCTCTATTGCTGCGAGGCATTGAGTGCCACTAATCATGAACAAGCGCATGCGGTATTAGGTTCAATCACTTTTTTACGAACAGCTTACCAGCGTTGCCATCAAATTAACGCCGAACAATTTGTCAAAGCAGGACTGCAAGGAAAAGCGATAGGCGAATCACTCAGAAACGCTCGTAAAATATGCTTGGCTGAATTAAAGCATCAATTCTAGTGACACAGGCCCTGTAAATACACAGTGAATGCACTAAAAAAGATTCCAAAACTCTATGAACGGCAAAGACTGCTAGTGATAGCCGCGCAACTAGCCGCTTGAATCGCCAAAGGTTTTCGAATAGTGACCGTCAAATCTAAGATGGCTGGATGTTGGTCGAGCAAATAACGTAGCAGTCGCTCTATTAATGTTTCAATTAACAAGCAATCTTGAGATCGGGTAAAGTCATTCACCTGTTTAGCTACGCAAGCGTAATCAACGCTGGCATCAAGATTGTCACCGTCAGCTGCATCACTGATATCAACCTGCATGTCGACGTCAAAATACAGGCGTTGCTCAACATGTTTTTCCCACTCACAAAGACCAATTACGGTATCGACAGCAAGATCTTCAATAAAAATATTCGCCACTACTATACTCCTACATTATATGAATTGTGACCTTATACCACCGGTCACATGGCATCTAATTCTGTCAATGGCCAACGCGGCCTAACGTTTATTGTAAGTGGCTCTCGATGGCCTGACTGCAAACGTAAAGCCCCAGCAAGAGCGATCATTGCGCCGTTATCAGTGCAATACTCAGGCCGCGCATAAAAAACGCTCGCCTGTTGCCTACTCGTCATTTCTTCTAGCACTGAACGCAGACGTTGATTTGCGCTCACACCTCCAGCTATGACTAACCGCTTGTGCCCCGTCTGCTTCAAAGCGCGCTTGCATTTAATGGCCAAGGTACTCACTACGGCATCTTCAAACGCGTACGCGATGTCAGCCTTGGTTTGCGGCTTAAGCTCAACTTCTTGCTGCTGACATTGAATAATAGTATTTCTTGCCGATGTTTTTAAGCCACTAAAGCTAAAATCAAGACCCGGTCTGTTAACCATAGGCCGCGGAAAAGTAAAACGGCCCGGCTCGCCAGACTCAGCTAACTTAGCAATTTTTGGCCCACCAGGGTAACTCAAGCCAAGCATCTTAGCCGTTTTATCGAAGGCCTCACCCGCCGCGTCATCAAGCGATTCACCCAGCAGTCGATAATCGCCCAATGCCACCACTTCGATTAATTGCGTATGGCCGCCAGACACTAATAAAGCAACAAACGGCAAGTCAGGAGACTGGTCCTCGAGCATTGGTGCTAAGAGGTGTCCTTCCATATGATGAACGCCTACAGCAGGAATGCCCCAAGCCATAGCTAATGATCGCCCAATAGAGGCGCCAACCAGCAACGCCCCAATTAATCCGGGACCTGCGGTATAAGCAATGCCGTCGATAGCTGACGCATCAATGTTCGCGTCAGCCATCAGATGTTTAATCATGGGCAAGGTCTTTCGGATATGATCGCGTGAGGCTAGTTCGGGCACTACGCCGCCATATTCCATGTGTAAATCAATCTGGCTGTGGAGGGCCTCGCAAATCAATCCTTGCTCTGTATCATAAAATGCGATGCCCGTTTCATCACAGGAACTCTCTATACCCAGCACTAACATATGATCGCTATTACCTATTACTTCTGTTTAACGCTATTAGTGAGCGCCCAACGAATATCAACTTATAAGCCTTGAATTTTACTGACACGAAAATTGCTTCCACTGGACAGTAATTTTACTCTATCACCGGCCATCAGCGCAGTAAGATTAGGATCGATGGCCTGAACAACGGATATCACCTCGCCATGATCTAGCTGAATGGTATACTCCATGCCTTGGGCTTTAGTCATCGCACTTTCTGCTTTAGCGCCCAATACCGCCGCAGCCGTACCCACTATCACGGCAGCCACTTCACCGGTTCGGCCATCGTCTACACCTGCACCTGCGATGGCGCCAACCGCGCCCCCAACCATACTACCAATACCAGTTTTCGTCCCTTCAATCATGACGGCTCTTGCATCAATAATTTTTCCAAGTTGGACTTCTTGAATCGCTCTGGCTTCATCGCGTGAGTAGCTCGTACCCGTCTGCTGAGTCGGCACTGAACAGGCAACCACACTCAGCAAGCCAACTACGGCAACCATTTTTGTGGATATATTGAGCATTTTCATCATTGGATTCCTTTTAAGAGAGTCACGGGTAAAGGGTTAATATTACGAGAATACCACCGAACGTAAACAAACGATTCATGAGTCGTCTTTATTTTGACCGAAAATGATCAGGATTACTGCTTACTTAATTCCATTATTGCCGCATACAGTACTAAAGAGCCTAAAAATACATTGAAGTTAATGGCCAATTAATGTGTAAATAACCATTTAAAACAATTATTTAGCATCAATAGTCGAGGTTGGTTGCAGAAGTCAGATTTCTATCGAGTCAATGAAGCGTTCGATTTATTCCAAAACGGCCAGTAACGCCATCGAAGCACAGTGATATTAAAGAAAACCCGCTTCAGGCTTTGCAATTTACCGCGAGGCTGTATAGAATTGCCGCCCTGTGAGGATTGGCCTAGATAAGTACGTGTTTTTCACCTAGTCAGCCTCGTCAATGAATAAGATCAACCCTTAACCCAGACAAATAGTTGAGTTTATATGCCACAAGTCAGAGTAAAAGATAACGAGCCCTTCGATATAGCCTTGCGTCGTTTTAAGCGCTCATGCGAGAAGGCTGGCGTAATAGCGGAAGTCCGTCGCCGTGAATTTTACGAAAAACCAACCTCTGTCCGTAAGCGCAAAGCCGCTGCTGCCGTCAAACGGCATCAAAAGAAATCAGGTCGCGATATTCGTTCAAGAGTGCGTTTATACTAAGTTCACTCTCGCTTAGTCACGAAAACCCGGCCCTGTGTCGGGTTTTTGCTTTAAAGGCTAAGCGTCTGCCACTATCTGCCACTATTCGCGTTATACTATTAACCATCAAGATTCATCGATCACTCATGCCTAATCGGCAACACCAGCGAGGATAACCAGTGAGTAAGTGCGACCAAAAAATAGCTATCGAAGCGGCCATGAAAGATGCTATGCGAGCAAAAGATAAACCAAAATTGGGCACTATTCGCCTGATTTTAGCCGACATCAAACGCATTGAAGTCGATGAGCGCATCGATATTGATGATCAACGTATTTTAACCGTTATGGATAAAATGCTCAAACAACGACGCGATTCAATTGAGCAATACCGTGCAGCCAATCGCGATGATTTAGCGTTGATTGAAGAGCAAGAAATGATTGTGATTCAAAGCTTTTTACCCACGCCACTCAGCGATGAAGAAATTACTGAACTCATCAATACTGCTATTTCTGATACCGGAGCTACGAGTATCAAAGATATGGGAAAAATAATGGCGCAATTAAAACCAACATTACAAGGCCGCGCAGATATCGGTGCAGTCAGCGGTAAAATCAAAGCGGCGCTGGGCTAAGTAGGATGATTGACTGATTATGGCGGGCCGAATTCCACAACATTTTATCGACGACATTCTCGATCGTGTCGATATTGTTGAAGTCATTGATCGACGCGTCAGCCTCAAAAAAACGGGCCGCAACTATTCTGCTTGCTGTCCATTTCATAATGAAAAAACCCCTTCCTTTAGTGTCAATCCCGATAAACAGTTTTTTTACTGCTTTGGCTGTGGCGCCGGTGGCAACAGCATCGGCTTTATTATGGATTACGAAAATCTCGATTTTCCCGCTGCGGTAGAGTCACTCGCCAGTGTCGCCGGTTTAGAGGTTCCGCGAGAAGCCAGCAATTCCGTCGAGCAACGGCAACGAAAAAGTGAATCACAAGGCCTTTACGACACATTAGCTTGGGCAGCAAAACATTTTCAATTGCAATTGCGTCAACACAGCAACAAGGCGCAAGCCATTGATTACCTTAAAAATAGAGGATTAAGTGGCGAAGTAGCCCGAGATTTTGGCATTGGCTATGCCCCACCCGGCTGGGACCATTTACTCAACGCCCTTGCACTTGGTGAGCAACGACCTCGTCAGATAAAGCAACTAGAAACTTGTGGCATGCTAGTCAAAAAAGACAACGGCGACTTTTATGACCGCTTTCGAGAGCGCATTATCTTTCCTATCCGAGATAATCGTGGCCGCGTTATCGCGTTTGGCGGCCGCGTTCTCAATGACGATAAACCGAAATATTTAAACTCTCCCGAGACCCCAGTGTTTTCGAAACAACGGGAACTTTATGGCTTGTTTGAGGCACGAAAAGCCAATCGTCAACTCGACTATATTCTGATGGTCGAGGGGTATATGGACGTGGTGTCATTGGTGCAGTTTGGTATTACCAATGCTGTGGCCACTCTCGGCACAGCCAGCAGTATTGTTCATCTCGAAAAAATATTTCGCCATAGTTCAAAACTGGTCGTCTGCTTTGATGGCGATGCGGCCGGGAAAAAAGCCGCAACACGGTTACTAGAAACCGCTTTACCAGCAATGACGGATGGCCGCGAGATATGCTTTTTATTTTTACCTGACGGCGAAGACCCCGACACCTATGTTCGTCAACATGGCAAAATCGCTTTTGGTGCGCAAGTCGATAACGCGACACCATTGGAAGTTTTATTGATTGAAACGGCAAGCGAAGGCATTAAACTTAACTCGGATGCAGGCAAGGCAAAATTAAGCCAACGTGCCCTGCCGCTAATCCAACAACTGCCTCACGGTGTGTTTAAGCAACTCATGCTAAGAAAGTTAGCGTCTATTACCGGTGCCGACATTCATTTACTGGCGTCACAAGAGGCAACAATATCGGCGAAGAAAAGTCAGTCGGCAGCTGAGGCTATCAGCAGTTCGCCTCGGCCTGCCGCTAAAGCAACGGATAAAGACGCACGCCCAGCAGACACCCAAGTCACTATTGGTCTTGAAAAAACACCGATGGTTTGGGCGATTGCTTTACTGCTGCATTATCCACAGCTAGCTGATCAACATTCACTGCCTAGCTGCATTGATCAATTCAATAGCGAGGAAGCGAAGCTACTGCGTTTACTCATGAGTCATATTCAGACGCAACGTCAAACGGTCACCACGAGTCAGCTATTGGGATATTGGCACGGCACAGCAGAATCAGGGGCCCTAAATCACTGCGCGAGTCGGCATAAAACACCCGAAAATATCGCAGTAGCCGAGCAAGAGTTTGTTGATATTCTGTCCAGCATTGAGCGGCAATTTGCCCGTCACCAACGCAGCCAATTAGTCGCAGCATTAATGAAAAAACCCCTGTCAGCATTAAGTGATGACGAAAAAAATACCCTAAAATCGGTGAATTCATCGCGAGCTAAAAAAATCGATTAAACGATTTTTTTAGCTTAAAACGTCAGCTAACAACTCAGAATGAGCCTTTAACCGTGAAAATATCCCTTTAGAGAAACTTTTATGCAGAATATAATGTCCACAGGGTAATTTAGGTTATACCTATTGCCTTGTATACGTTATAATATCCGGCTAAATTTTGGACAGAATCGGTTTGACGTACTAGTCTGTTAAGTGGCAGTCTGTGGTGATAACCCGTGTTATCGATAGTTGATATTGCGGTAACTGGCCTAGTCTTTTAACTCGAGCGACGCCTGGTTAAAGTGAATAGACCACAACAGAGGTGCAATTAAGTACGACGAATGAATGAGTAGTGCTATTCGTCTATCGTCCAATAACAATGAACGCAATGATCTTTCCAGCAAAACGCTCTATTTGATTTTTTTTCAGGAATAAACACATGTCTGTCGATCAACAATCTCGCATTAAAGAACTGATCACACGAGGAAAAGAACAGGGTTATCTTACCTATTCTGAGGTCAATGACCATCTTCCTGAAGATATATCTGATCCTGATCAGGTCGAAGATATTATTCAAATGATCAATGACATGGGCATTAAAGTCTTCGAGACTGCGCCCGATGCCGATGACTTATTACTCGCCGAAAATGATTCGACTGATGATATTGCTGCCGCTGAAGCGGCAGCAGCATTGGCTGCTGTCGAAACTGAGGCCGGCAGAACAACTGATCCTGTCCGTATGTACATGCGCGAAATGGGCACTGTCGAATTATTAACGCGCGAGGGCGAAATTGCTATTGCCAAACGGATCGAAGAAGGTATTCGTGAGATGATGGCCGCACTAGCTTGCTATCCCAATGCAGTCAATACCATTTTACTCGAATATGCCTGCACTGAGACCGAGGAAAAAAAGCTCAGTGACGTGTTAATTGGCTACCTTAATCCGGCTGATTCGGTTCCTACCGCGCAAGAAATTGCCGACGCACAGGCCGCTAAAACAGCTAAAGCGGCGAATGGTGAAGAAGAAGAAGAGGCGGTTGATACAGGCCCCGACCCCGAAGAAGCCAAGGAACGATTTGATGCCATAGCGGAACTGAGCGTCAAAGCGGATCGTTCGGTCGCACGCTACGGTCGCGAAGCCGCTTCCTCTGTAAAGAATTTATTTGAACTGGGTGAAAAGTTTAAGTACTTAAAGCTCACGCCTCGTGTTTTAGATCCCGTTATTAATACACCTCGGGTAGCATTGCACCAAGTTCGCTCTCAAGAGCGTGAAATCATGCGACTTTGTGTGCAAAAGTCAAAAATGCCCCGTAAAGAATTTATTAAAGCCTTTGTTGGTCATGAAACGGATATCACTTGGATTGACGCGGCTATAGCGGCCGATACTCAGCCTTATGCCCCTAAGCTAGCTAAATTTCGTGAAGAGATTGCACGGGCACATAGAAAAATATCGTCGATTGAAAAACAAGTAGAACTCAGTATGTCTGAAATAAAAGACATCAATCGGCGCATGTCGCTGGGTGAAGCACGCGCTCGACGAGCGAAGAAAGAAATGGTCGAAGCCAACTTAAGGCTGGTAATTTCGATTGCGAAAAAATACACCAACCGAGGCCTGCAATTTCTCGACTTGATCCAAGAGGGAAACATCGGCTTAATGAAAGCGGTCGATAAATTTGAATACCGCCGCGGCTATAAGTTTTCAACTTATGCCACGTGGTGGATTCGTCAGGCCATTACGCGCTCGATTGCCGACCAAGCGCGGACAATTCGTATTCCCGTGCACATGATCGAGACGATCAATAAATTAAACCGCATCTCGCGACAAATGCTGCAAGAAATTGGCCGTGAGCCGACGCCTGAAGAATTAGGTGAGCGGATGGAAATGCCTGAAGACAAAGTGCGTAAAGTCTTAAAAATTGCCAAAGAACCCATCTCAATGGAAACACCCATTGGCGATGACGAAGATTCGCATTTGGGTGACTTTATTGAAGACGGCACCGTTGATTCACCCATTGAATCAGCCACTGACCAGAGTCTTCGCGATGCCACCACCGATGTACTCGGCAGCCTCACTGCACGCGAAGCCAAAGTGCTCAGAATGCGCTTTGGTATTGAAATGAACACCGACCATACCCTCGAGGAAGTCGGTAAGCAGTTCGATGTCACGCGTGAACGGATTCGTCAAATTGAGGCCAAAGCGCTGCGTAAACTGCGTCATCCATCAAGATCTGATCATTTAAGAAGCTTTTTAGACGAATAATCTTTTTTTGTTTCTATTTTAAAACGCGGCGTTTATAATCGCCGCGTTTTTATTGGCGACCTGCGCGCACCCGGTCAAGGTTAGTGACAATAAAAGAAACCCATCAAAACGGGCCCGTAGCTCAGCTGGTTAGAGCATCCGACTCATAATCGGCAGGTCGAAGGTTCAAGTCCTTCCGGGCCCACCACTTCGCTTCGCTCGAGGCAGACCACGGCGGACACGCTGTCGCCACTCTCTCCAAGTATTCATTGCAAACCACCCTGCTAGATAAGCCACCATGACAGACCATTACGGCCAGTGTGATTGCGTCGATAAAGGCGATGATCGGCCTTGCCATCGTTTCACGGCTGAAGCTTGCTATGATGACGGTCATTAATCACAAATAAGCACGCGAAGCGTAAAAATCGCGCTAGAACAATGAGGCAAGCAAAGCATGAAGATTGGCATGACATTACCCAGCATGGTGCCCGACACCGAATACCGTCGTGACACCACCCTCGACTGGTGCAGGCTCATCGACCAAGGACCCTTCGAAAGTATTTCTGTCGGCGAGCGAACCACTTATGCCAATCAGGAAATTACTGTGCTACTGTCGGCCGCCGCCGCAATCACCGAACGGGTCAAGCTTTACTCTACGATTTTTATTTTACCCACCCATGCCACTGCCGTACTCGCCAAACAAGCCGCCACCATCGATGTGCTATCGAATGGCCGCCTAACAGTGGGCATCGGTTCTGGCGGAAGAGAGCATGATTATATTGCCGCCGAAAAGCCCTTTAACAATCGCTTCAGCCGCATGGAACAACAAGTGCATGAATTGAAATCGCTGTGGGCCGGTGAGCCACCGTTTGCCGATGCCGATCGCGTAGGGCCGGCGCCAGTGCAAGCCGGCGGGCCGCCGTTGTTTGCCGGCGTTGGTGGGCCTAAATCACTGGCCCGAGCCGCGCAATGGGCCGACGGTCTGTTTGGCCAAAATGTTGGTGATGGCAATTACGCTAACTTTTCTCACTACGTAGATAACGCCCATGCCTTATGGAAAGAAGCGGGAAGAAAAACCAAACCCTACGTCACCACCAGTTTTTGGTATGCACTCGGCCCTAATGCAAAGACCCAGCTGGAGCACTATGCAAAAAGCTACATGGACATACTGGGCCAAGGCGCGGTTGACTATATTCTTTCTCAGCAAAGTATCGACAGTGAAGCCGCATTAATTGATGCCTTAGCTACCTTTGAAGCAGCAGGCTGCGATGAAGTGATTCTAGTGCCGACGTCCGCTGAAACAGCCGAACTTGATCGCACTATTGCCGCACTGGCAACGCGTTAAGCCATACGTAAGAGCTTATGCACCTGCAAAAAATAAACGGTTTATTCTGTGCGCGTAAGGCTTAAAGGTAAGCAGGTTTGGTGCAGTGAATATCATCACCCATAATGCATTGCTAATAGCTTGCTCTGCTTGTTCTTATGGTGCCGATGCCAGCATCAATCACTAACGATAAAAATATCAGTTCAACTCAGGGTCAAAGGTGATCTTCATCTCTTTAATGCCATTCACAAAATAATCACGCACGTACTTCACCGGCTCTGCAAATTGAGGGTTGCGTAATCGGGGCAGAAGCTCTTCGAAGATTACCTGCATCTCTAAGCGCGCCAAATGGGCGCCAATGCAAAAGTGCGTGCCCACACCAAATGAACGATGCTCTCGCGCCAAGGTCGGCATACGTTGCGCTCGGGTAATATCAAAGCGCATGGGGTCATCAAATACCTTGTCATCTTGATTGATCAAGTGCCAATGCAATAATAATTTATCGCCCTCTTTCATTTGCACACCAGCCACCTCGATGTCTTGCATCACGGTACGGCGCATACAAACAAATGCAGGATTATAGCGAAGGATTTCTTCGCACGCATCGGGAATGAGCTCGGGACGATCGATCAACATTTGTAGTTGCTCGGGATGCTCCATCAGCAAGCGCATGCCATGAGCGGTGACTGAGCGAGTACTCTCATTACCCGCGCCAATGAGCATTAAAAAGAATATTTGAAACTCTTCTTCGGTGAGCTTCTCATCACCGACTTCACCATCAAGCAATGCGCCAACGATATTATTGAGCGGTGTCTCGGCATGCTTTTTTGCTAATTCACTGGCATAGAAATACATATTCGCCGCCGCCGCTTGTGAGGTGGCAACCGGGTCTTCACCGCCAATGTCTTCGTCTTCTTGAAACATCATTTCGTTGGTCCAAGTGAAAAACTTTTTACGGTCCTCTTTCGGCACGCCACATAATTCAAGAATCGCCATTAATGGCAGCTCTGCAGCAACTTCGGTAATAAATTCACACTGACCCTTTGCCGCGACTGCATCAATGATTTCTTTGGCGTATTTTCGAAACCCCTCTTCATAACCTTCAACGGCTTTCGGCTTAAAGGCATTACGGGCAATGCGTCGATATTTTCCGTGCTTGGGGGGGTCCATACTGACCAACATCTGAGATTGCATCGCGATGGTCTCTTCATCTTGCTCGGTAGGATGCATAAGCTTTTTCTCGCTAGAAAAGATAGCGGGGTTTTTAGCAATATAATCAGCATGTTCTCGTTCTAGTACGGCCCAATAAGGCACACCCTGCAAAGGATCATCAATTTTAATGATCGGTGCATCAGCTTGCTCACGCAACGCTTGCAGTTTCGGGAGGTGATTACCCGCCGCATATAAGTCTGGGTCGAGCAAATTAGTGTAGGGGCATTGAGACATCGAAATTTCTCCGGTTATTATTGTAAATGCTTGTTTGTTATTCGCTAGCGATTATCCAGAAACTGGCTTAGCACATCGCATGACTGTCTTATTAATTATAAGGGGCTTTCGTCAGTATTACGATGGTGTTTTACTTTTCTTTAATAACACCCCTGATGTTGACGCTAGTGAGCCATATACAAACAGCATAATCGTACTATGAACTGTATTCAAACGATTGACTGCCGTGCTTAAAACACCCTGAATCGTCGCTGCACATGCGCCTGTCTAATTGCAATTGCTGCTTGACGTTGCTCATAGGTGACTCGTGGCATATCATTGGGCATGTGTAAGTCAATTTCACTAAACGCTATTTTCTTAGCGAATATTTTTGGCCATTCAGATTGATCTGGGAACGCTGAATAGACCCATCGGTTGGCAATAAATCCCTTCTCTGTGCCAGTAGTATCCAACCAATTCATCACACCAGGATCTTTATGTGCGATGACCCATCGCTGTATATTATCATCGCCTATATGCATCTGAAATAAATTTAAACTGCTCTGATGATTGCTATAATCCAACGATTCACCCCAAAGATTATTGAGGTAACAATTAGAAAACAATGGCGTTTCTACAAATTGTGCCTCAATATACAGTGCCTCGTCTGGACCCAATTCAAATATTCCGCCAGCACTGATATTCGTGCTCATGCCTCCCCCAGTCGCATTAGACGGTGCATTCGGTTCATTGTAGGCATTAACGGGGAAAAAATAAGCACCGCCATCCGCAGGATAACTTCCGTGACTATTGAGCACTTTGTCATAAAACGTCATCCAAAATTGCATTTGGCCATCAATAATAGCGCCCATACGATGCAATTTTTCAGCGGCCGAAGACGGATTAAGTGCGTGAGGATGGTCGCCGATATGATCTAATGCAGTAATCGTTAACTCAATGGGGACCTCTCTTTCCCAGTCAAGAAATATTTGTCGACCACTGAGATAGTCAGCGTATCGATCATCCGCATCTGGGTTTTTTTTACTGGCAGGTTTTAGGGTGCAAATAAAATCGCCGTTATAACCCTTGGGTCTTTCTGGCCCTAACAGCAGTTCAATTTCACCCTCTTCTGATATTGATATTTCAGAAGAATCCAAGGTACCGAAACTAGTGCGAAATCCTTTGGTTAGTTCTGCTAAGTTGCCAGTATCTCCTGACATGGGTGCAGTAGACGTTTCAAAAAGCAAATATTGTGCAGCAATAGGACCTGTTTCGGCGCGGTCCTTTCCTTGCCAGTGGCTATAATCCGGCAACGTTGCCGTTACACGATAGCTTTTCCTGCCATCGATAGCAGCATAAAAGTAAATAGCGTCAGGGTTTTCTATCGTAGACTTATTGTAAACCGACAGGGCGTTACGAAAAGCAGGAAAGTTAGGGTCTTCATGAAATGATCTTTCGATACCATGGTGAATAAAGCCAGCCAAATATCGGTAGCCCTCAGCTAGCACGCGAGGGGTTGGCGCTGGCGCAAATTTATCAGGACTGTCAATAACATCACGGGCGCTTTGTAATTGTTCAATGAGTGCATCCCAAGCATTACGCAAATCTGCAGCAGCCTCAGTTGTTGTTTTATTGTCATTCGTCATTAAAATTAGCCTCAAAAAAATTAAATGGGGTTTTCTGGTCGATCCTGATGGCAAAATTATTATTTTATTAAATAAAATCGGAGCAGTGACGCACCGTTTAATTTAACTACAACCGATTTCAACCAGCTAACTAAGGCAATCGAAAAAAGTGACGTACAGTGTGTACGTGCGATGCCAACAGTCAACCCTAAACCCAGTTTAATGACTGGCTTTCATTTTTTATGTTACAAATATAACATCACTTGATGACCAGTAAGGTTAACGTGCCATCACAATGAATGAATCATATTGATAAATTTTCTATTTGCCTAAAGAAAATGACAGTCACTCATTCAATTGAATTGTCAGACTCCACAATCGTTAATGCCACTGACCGATAACTGTTCTAGATATCGCTATACTACCAATAAAAAAAAGAAGGTCTACTCATGCATATCTTCCCCACAGTCGCCAGTGAACTCACAGCAGACAACCTAACGGCCCTTGTGCAAACATTGCATCCGTTGGTCACTGTTAATGCCTTCTCAATCAATAAAGAATTTGTGTTTGATAATGGAGAAGAAGCCGTTTCTACCGCGGGACGAATAGAAGCCGAGTTGCAATTTACAGGCGGACCAGCAAATGATTTGCCCACTCAGCTCATCATAAAAGTGTGTCGCCCTGATATCGCACCTAGACCCCTGTACCGAAATGAAGTCAACTTTTACACCCGCTTACGGCAAGAATTGACGATTGAGACGCCGACCTGCATTGGCGGCATGTTCGATGAGGAAACCGCTAACTTTGGCTTAGCGCTCGAAGACATGCGTTTACGCGGGGTCACATTTCCCAATGTAAAATCGGATCACGGTGTCGGTCATGTCAAATCAGTTCTCAAATGCCTGGCTGCGTTGCATGCCTTTTATTGGGATAGCCCGCGCTTTAAACGCGACTTACGCTGGATCGATTCGCACACTAATGGTGAGCTTTATACTTTTTTCAATCATCCCGATATTGTCCCTGCTGTGATCCAAGCAGAGGTCGCAGGCGAGCAATTCAAAAAAGAAATGGTTGAACGACTAGACCAAACAACCGACGGCCTGTACCAAGAGATGAGGAAAGTACAGCACCATCAGTCGACACTTACCCAAACCTTATGTCACGGCGACACCCATATTGGCAATACGTATACATTGCCTGACGGCAGTGCCGGTCTTTATGACTGGCAGCTCATGTCACGCGGTTATTTTATGCATGATGTGTCCTACATACTCATTACTGGCTTAAGTGTTGCAGAGCGAAGAAAGCATGAACATGAACTGATTAACTATTATCTTGACGAATTGCAGCAACATGGCGTCAATAATGCGCCAACTCAAAATGAAACGTTTACCGAATACCGCCATGCAGCAGCTTGGTGTCTTTATATTGGCTGGTTAACCACGCCGATTGAAAATTATGGCTGGGACATTACCGTCTGTAACCACATTAGACTCACCACGGCTTATGATGACTTAAATAGCAAAGCCGCTATCGCTACTTTGCCAAGCGTTGCCCCGTATACGGATTAGTCTATTAAATAAAAACCTTCTCTCCGATAAGCGTCCATCGAAGTGAACTGATTAAACTTATTCATTAAGCTTATAACGGTGACGGGGTATCACGTTAAGTCATCATAAAAATTAATAACAATAATGAAAACGTTAGTACTCGTTAATAGCCGTTGTAATTTTTTCGGTCGATTGCTTAATTGAAGAACGATAAACACTTTTTGAACGTCAAATAAGCCGAGTCTTGTATCTTTGAATAGATTCAAACTGTATGATTTTTTCTTGCCATACTGTAATTCACGCCAGCACTTTTAAATTAAAAATCATTCAAAAAACTACTTGTTAAAATTTGGCTTACGTTTTTCAAAAAAAGCAGCAGCGGCTTCTTCAACATCGCCACCTAAACCATTTAAAATTTGATTGCGATTTTCAACTTGCATAGCTGCCATTAGTGAGCTGGCATCTAAATTTGACCACATACCCTGCTTGGTTGAAATTAAACCGTAGGGCGAAAAATCGCAGAGGCTTTCAGCCAACTCAATCGCACGCCGTTCAAGCTGATCATTTTCAACAACGTATGTGACTAAACCCCATTGCTCAGCCAATTGAACATCAATCACGCGCGCTGTCATCATCATGTCGTGAGCGCGTGCCGCACCGATCAATTTTGGCAAGGTATAACTCACGCCAATATCGCAGCCCGACACTCCCAAGCGAATAAACTGAGTACAAAATTTTGCCGACTCAGCAGCCATCCTAATGTCGCAACCTAGAGCAATCCCTAGACCTCCCCCGTATGCGTGCCCATTAATCGCCGCAATAATTGGTTGCTGAATTTTTCTCATTAACAGCACTACTTCAGCCATATACTCTTGACCCCGCATACCTGCACGTGGGCCGTCCCCAAGTTCACCGACCGCTTCACTCAGGCTGGCTCGATTCGCTTGATCAATAAGGTCAAGACCCGCACAAAAAGATTGACCAGCTCCCGTAATAACCACTGCACGACACTTATTGTCACTGTCGATACTGTGCAATGCCGCTTTAAATTCAGTTACCATTTTCCAGCTTAATGCATTCCGCACCTCTGGACGAGAAAATCGCAGTACGATAACACGATCCTGTGAATGCTTTTCTATGCGTATCATACCCAATGCTTCACTCCTTTATATAATGACGAAACACAATCACTTATGTATAGCGCTCTAGCCAAGCAGCGTAATCGACTCGCTCAACCGCTGCAACCGCACGACGAAGAACCTCTTTCATATATGAGCCATGCTCGTCATTTAGTGCACCGAAACCAATAGACACAACAATTGTCATTAATGTGTGATAAGTAAAACCACGATAATCTTGCCACGTCTCATTAAAATCAATTGGCTCGCCATAAACAGCCCGCCGCTCAACATAGTACTTGACAAAATCTTGCTCATTAGCAGCGAGCGTATCGGCAGGCAAAGAGGCAATTAAGAAATATTGTACATCACGAATACCCTTGCCCCAGTGCACCGCTTGAAAATCCAGCATTCCCATGTTATCACCTGAGACAAAGAAGTTTCCGATATGACTGTCGCCATGCAACAATGATAAAGGGCCAGAAAACCACTGCGCCAACAAGGTGTCCCAGTTCTGCAAAGTTTTTTCATATAGCTCTACGACTTCTGGCGGAATAATATCGCTGCACTCTTTTACGCACGGTGCTAAACCCAATTGATTTAAGGTGCGCGACACATGCCGAAGTTTTGGGCCTAAAAATAAATGACTCTCTAATGGAAAAATTTTCTCGCGCTCCTTTTCGCCAAGCCCATAATGACAGGCGTGCAATTGAGCAAAGGCATCTAAGCAACGGTAGACGATACCTAACGAAGGGCCTTTAATCATTTCAACATTCGTGAATAGTTTCACTTCTGGGTCAAGATGTAAATTTTCTTGTGCTAAAAAGAAACGTGTCCCTTGGCTGTGTGTGGCGTAGGTTTTAGGTGTCCGTAATGGCACATGATGCGCCACGTGACGACAGAAATACGATTCTATTTGCCAAGATTGAATGACTCCAAAAAACCACCTAGTGCCAATATCTGGCATTGGTAATTTTATAAAAAGCTGATCGGGAAAACCACTAGGGTGTTTTTGATCTAACTGGACAACCACATTATTGCAATTACTGCTGGTCGAGCGAATATCTAACGGAACAACCGACGTTAACGATATGGGTGTTGCTTGCGGCTCAACCGAAAACTGATTAAGCATCTTACTAAGGTGTTGTGGTGTTAGAAATTTCTTATCTTCATAGGGCATACGAGCACCCAGCGCGTCACCAATAGCATCACCAGCTAAGACAAAGCTGTTCTGTACAGCATATGCAAAGGTTTTCGCTATAGATCTTACCATTATTATTTTCCCTTTTTTCGGCGTATCTCACTGTTTAATTTTCGTTGAAGCAGACATAAATGAAGCGTCACTTGCCGTAAGTGATAACATTATATAGGATGACAAATAAGTCAATGATAACCTATATGTCATCAATACCATCACTAATTTTAGGCCTAACAACAAACACTTGGAGTGCATCCCTAATGCTAGCCTCACCATCAGCTCTTTCGACAGACACTGCTCCCTATGATGCCATTGTTATCGGCGCAGGGCATAATGGCCTTGCTACAGCAACGGTGCTATCGCGCAACGGCAAACGTGTCTTAGTCCTAGAGAAAAATGGCTATGTAGGTGGAATGGGCGGCACCCGTGAAATTTTAAAAGACTGTCAGAATGAAGTTGGCGCAAGTTGCATGTTTCCGCTATCTAAAGAAATTCAAGAGTATTTTCAATTCGAGAAGAACGGCGTCGAACTTATCCCCCTGCCTGTCATGGCTGTCAACCTAACTGGAAAAAATGGCCGCCCGTTAATTTTTTATAAAAACAGCTTAAAACTCGCGTTCGGGCTATTAAAAAATTATGGCCCTAGCGCTATGATTGGCTTTGCTCGCTTCATTAAATTTTGTGATTATCCGGCCAAAATGCTGGATCGTTTTACTGCAAGAAAAACACCGCAAAATCTAACTGATATTATTAGCCAAGCGCCCACTCAAGAAAAGCGCGCCCAATTAGAAATGGCATTTAATGGTTCGGCGATGGATATTATTGATAAATTCTTTCCCGATCCAATAAAGCACAAAGAGCTACGTGCCAATATGGCTTTTGCCGCGGTGCAGGCCACGTTTAAAGGGCCTTACTCACAGGGCTCTGCTATGTGCCTAATTTATACCATGGCGCAAGAAGGATCTGCTGGCATGATGCAGCGAGTCAAAGGTGGCATGGGCAAACTGTCAGAATCATTAGTGACACAAATCGAGTCACTAGGCGGTGAGGTGAGGACCAAACAGCAGGTCAAAAAAATCATTATTGAGAACGAAGCAGCGGTCGGGGTCGAATTAAAAAATGGCGATCAATTCTTTGCAAAAACCATCATATCAAATTTAGATAAACCCGCCACGTTTAATAAATTAGCGCAGGATTACCCTCTGCCTGAAGAAATCAAGCAGCAGGTCGATGGATTCGAGCACCGTGGCGCCTATGTTCATATGTTATTTAAATTAAGCGGCCTGCCCCGTTATGCCGCGCATATTGATAAACTTAACCGCATTCCTTTTGCGCAGTTCGGTGGCGCCATGGTAGCTGACCCAGAAGTGTTGCAGCGTTGCTATGAGCAGTCTAAAAAAGGAGAATTGCCGCCTATTGTCCCATTAGCGTTTCAGTTTCCATCGTTATTGGATGACTCCCTAGCCCCAGAAGGTTTTCATATTGCAAGTGCCTACGGATTTTACTTTCCATGCGATGCTGAAAAATCAAGGCGTGGCAAATTGCGCGATGAATTCGGCGAAATGATCATCGACCATATCGATATGCACATGACTGGTTTTAGAGAGTTAATTGTCGATAAAGCAATCTTCTCCTCCGATCATTTTGCCGTTATGGAAGGAGCCAGTAATGGTGACTGGACGCACGGTTTACTGCATCCCGAGCAAATGGTTGGAGATCGTTGCTTAATTGAAGGCACTGGCCATACAACGCCTATCACCAATTTATATCTATGCGGCTCATCGTGTCATCCTGGGCCAGGAGTGACTTTTTTACCCGGCTATAACTGCGCGTTCGAAGTGCTTGACACTCATGCAGCCTAAGCATTCTATGTTTAAGCTTGTTATTCGTTCGTTTAAATGCCCCATAATTAATGTGCCCACTGAAACCCGCCCGTTAGATAAAATAGGTTTGCTATATGACGACTAAAGGTGTCGCTATGGTCACTGGCGCCAGTCGTGGTATTGGCAAGGCTACCGCTATTGCATTAGCGCAAGCAGGCTATGACTTAGTTCTTGCTGCGCGGACGCTAAGCCCAACTCATCGAGCCACAGAAAACGTTCTCGATCGACAAGGTCAGCCACTAGCCGGCAGCTTAGAACAAACTAAAGCCGAAGTTAACGCACTAGGTCGTGATGCTATTTCGGTGCCTCTTGATTTGTTAGACCACGCCACTATTGACCTCGCAATAGATGCTGCTATCGGGTATTTTGGAAAAATTGACGTACTAGTCAACAATGCCATTTACCAAGGCCCGGGGCTCATGAGTGACTTACTAAGCAGTGAATTTTCTGATATTGAAAAAGCCTTTCAAGCAAATGTACTGTCGCAACTGTATATTGTTCGCGCCTTACTGCCGGCTATGTTGCAACGCGGTTCAGGGATTATTATAAATCTAACATCCGAGGCAGGCATGCTCGATCCGCCACTGAAGTTGGCTGAGGGCGGCTGGAGTTTTGCCCATGGGGCAACCAAAGCTGCGCTTCACCGAATGGCTGGTATTTTGCATTTAGAATACAATGGTCATGGCATTAGAGCTTACAATGTAGAGCCTGGCTTAGTCACCAGCGAATCAATGGTAGCAATAATGGGTGAAACCAGTAAATTAGAAAAGTTGGGGATTAGCTCAGCGCCTGTCACAGTGCCTGCCGCAGTGATTCGTTGGCTGTGCGAAGAAGACGCTTCAGGGGAAATGAGTGGTCAAAACATTCATGCCCAACCATTCTGCAAACAACACAAGTTGTTGCCTGACTGGCTATAACGACTAAACAAGGACTCTCAATAGGCTTTAACTATTTAGATGGCAGTGAGCGGCGTTTACGCCGCGTTGGTTTTGTCGTCTTTCATTGCTGGGGCCTTATCAAACGTGATTTTCATTGAATCAATACCTTGCACAAAATTTGAATGCAAGTACTTAATTTCACCATCAAGCTGAGGATTATCCATTCGCGAGATAACTTCCTGCAGCATCACTCGCATTTCTAATTTAGCGAGATTCATACCAAAACAGTTATGGCGCCCAATGCCGAAAGAGCGAATTTTACGGCCTAAATCTGGGTGCCTTTCAGCACGATGAATGTCAAAATCAAAGGCATTGTCAGGGAATACCTCCTCATCAAAGTTAACACCGTGATAATAAAGAATCACTTTGTCGCCTTCTTTAATTTCAACGTTACCTAATTCTGGAGCCACAAGATCTTGTGTGGCCGTTCGACGCATGCAGATAAACGGTGTATTAAAACGCAACATCTCATAGATGGCATCGTCCATTTTTTCAGGATGTTGTTGCAAATAACGGTACTGCTCTGGATTATTGATAAGATTTTTCATCGCATGGGTGATGGTGGTTCGGGTGCTTTCATTTCCCGCCGAAATAATCATTAACACAATCCAAGCAAAGGTTTCGTCAGAAATAGGCTCGCCTTCTATGGTGCCATTCAATAGCTGACTACTGACATTCTTTTCTTCTGAACCGCGCCATTTTTTTGCCAAATCAAACGCATAAAACATCATTTCGGCAGCTGCGGCCTCAGCTTGAGCACGACCATCGACCTCACTGATCGTGTTGGGATCTTCTGAAAAGATCATTTTATTGGTCCACTCAAAAAACTTTTTACGGTCTTCAGGCGGAATATCAAAAAACTCAAGGATCACTAATAACGGTAACTCAGCGGCCACATCACGAACAAACTCACACTCACCACGCTCAATCACGCTATCTACGATACGCTTGGCATGGGCGCGAATACTGGGCTCATACGTTGCCACTTGAGCCGGTGAAAAATGATCGCGAATCAATTTGCGGTATTCTAAATTACGCGGCGGATCGAGATTTAAGAACATTCGTGATTGAATGTTATCGACCATCTCTTGGTCCATTTCCATAGGAATGGCACCACGACGCTCTGAAGAAAAAAGGTGATTGTTTTTTGAAACAAAATCAAGTGACGACTGCTGAGTGATGGCCCAAAAAGGCACGCCACTAACAGGGTCTTCTATCCAGACCGCAGGGCCAGCTTCACGAATTCGAGCGATTTCGGCATTATCGAGACCGCCATCTGCAAATGATGGGTCCATTAAGTTGGCATAGGGGCATTCTGACATGATCACTTCCTCATTAAATCTCCATTTTTTATAATACTGATTGTACCTGTTGATTGCGAGTGACCGTTTTGACATCAAAGATGTGATCCGATAAGTGATTACCATCTTTTAAAGTACAGACAATTGACCCCTGCGTTCAGTCAACTTAGGATGAGGCACTAAGCCCTTGCTTCTGCGTGCATAATCAAGGGAGTAAGCAACCATGAAATGCCGCGATAAATCTAGCCAAAGCGAGCTTAAGCGATAATCACACAGAGGTCTGTTGATGTTAAATACATTTGAAAACTCAGTCGCCGTCATAACGGGAGCGGCAAACGGAATTGGTGCCGCACTTGCCGAAGGGTTTGCTCGTCAAGGTATGACCGTCGTTGTTGCTGATATCGATGAAAGCAAGGCACAAGCAACCGCAATGTCGATCAGTAAAACTGCCATCGCCCAACACGTTGATGTTGCAAATGCTGACTCTGTTCAGCGTCTCGCTGACTTTTGTTTTAGCACACTCGGCCAAGTCGACTTGTTGATTAATAATGCCGGGGTCTTTCAAGGCGGCCTTAGCTGGGAACGGAGCATCGAAGACTGGGATTGGGCTTTAAGCGTAAATTTATATGGCATTATTCATGGCATTCGCGCGTTTGTACCACGCATGATGGCACAAGATACACCGGGGCATGTGGTGAATACAGCCTCAGTTGCGGCCTATGTAGCGGGCCCCATGTCAGCACCGTACGTAGTGTCTAAGTCTGCGGCACTGTCGGTCACCGAATGTCTCGCTTTAGATCTTGATATGGTGGGCTCTAAAATTGGCGCTAGCGTACTTACGCCTAGCAATTTCAAAACCGGTATTGCACAAACGGGAGAGCTTCGCCCTTCAGCCTTAGGCAACGATCACACCGATGACGGCAAACTTTGCGTCGACGCATTGCAGTCGATGCTCGATACCGGTGCATCACCTGACGATGCGTTCGAGCCGGTTTTAGACGGGGTCAAAAAAGGGACTTTTTTAATTGCGACAAAACCCAGTTACCGAACGCAATTAACCACTCGCTTTGAGGCACTGCTGGAGCAGCGATTACCGCCAATGGCAGAAGTCGATTAAGACGCTTTCATCGCCCAAAAAAAAACGACAAGTCACGCACAATGGCATGACTTGTCGCTGAACTAATCGCGTAAATTAGAACGTGTATTTTACGCCCAAACTCATTGTGTCGATATCTTGACTCTTGCGCCCAGAACCAGCACCTCGATCAAGGTCATGCATTTGATACTTAAAATTAATGTCAATCGCTTCAGCAACTTCATAATAAGCACCCACACCAATGAAGATGTCGTTTTGATCAGACGCAGATTGGCTCACATCCTGACTTGTAATGTTCCACATGTCTAACCCGACCTGCGCAAATAAGCCAATACTTTCTGAAGCCATTA
>MDSY01056223.1_pt1 | contig 63873 bp, 73 predicted proteins | sample 811131 | NCBI WGS metagenome assembly MDSY01 (sample SAMN05326643, study PRJNA326480) | marine metagenome | isolation source: seawater | place: Atlantic Ocean: South West | collected 2010 | reverse complement strand
CTCTAAAGGCGCGGGTGGCACTTCTTCTTCCACGACTGGCTCTAAAGGCGCGGGTGGCACTTCTTCTTGTTCGACGGTAACTTCTTCTTCCACGACTGGCTCTAAAGGTGCTGGTGGCACTTCTTCTTCGACGGAAACTTCTTCTTCCACGGCTTGCTCTAAAGGTGCCGGAGGAACTTCCTCTTCCACAACTGGCTCTAAAGGTGCGGGTGACACATCTACTTGTTCGACGGAAACTTCTTCTTCCACGGCTTGCTCTAAGGGCGCTGGAGTCACTTCCACTTCATCTTCCATATGACTATTATATTGACTCATATTTATATTATACTTATATTATAATATAAATCAATTATCGACGGATTAAATTTAATGCACGCTTCGCATCACTATAGGTGGTATTCACATTCTTATATGAAATTTCTTGCATGCTTTTTTTAGGCTTTTGTGCATTTATTGCCAGCATTTTTGTTCTTTGAGAAGCATCATTGTATTTTGGAGCAATAGATACATCTTTTGACTTTAATTTACGATTTAAAGAAAACATAGAACCTGGTGCACTTGTATATGGTTTAAATGGACTACCATTTAACATTAATCCATTTTGAATTGGCATTGTATATTATACATATATTTTATTAAAATGCTAATTGTAAACTACTATAATCTATTGTTTTAATAGTTCCATATAAGGTTGCGCCAAATAAAATAGTATATAATATATTTCCAATTAATTTTAAGTTTCCATCGGATTTTACTAAACTAGGTGCTAATTTTGTTAGTATTTTTATAAAACTACTTTTAAAATATGGTAAATGACATAGTAAAAATAATATAGAAGCTAATACAGCTATAATCAATTCCGTTTCCAATTCCTTTGGAGGTTCTTGAAATCTTACCTTTTTTACATTTCCTATTGTATCTGGACCTTTTGGTGGAACATAATTTGCTCTTACACTAGGATCATTTGTAACACTAACTGGATTATTTGGTATATCTTGACTCGGTATTTGTAAGGATGGATTGTTATCATGTTGATTTACTTCAGTCATACATTCATTCATTACTTGATTATAACTTTGTGAGTTTACTATTTCATTTGTAGGCATATTGTTAGTTAAAACTGGTAGATTATTTACCGCCGTTTGTGGATTTCTTGGTAAATCACTTATATTTGTAGTTTCATACTCCATAATTATACTTTATACTATAGAGTATAATTAATTACGCAAAATTTACTTTTTGTTTCTTCTTATCACATTTTACTTGTCTTTCAGCAAATTGATAACATTTCTTATTATATTCATACGTTTTTTCACGCAATTCATCTAACGGGGGGGATTCAAAAACTAAACAACTGCGATTGTCACACGTCTTTTTAAATATTGCAGATAATCCTAAACCTAATATAATTGATAATAAAATACGTCCTATGTCTGATCCAATTAACTTTCTAAATATTCGCATTAATATATTAGTATATTATTTTATATAAATCATTTTTTTTGAATAGGTATTTTATGTATATCTGATTTTTTTGATGGACATGTAACTTCGTGTGCATTAAACTCATAACAATTATTTGCGGCATCTACATATTGAGCATCGTTTGAATCAGGCGTAGGATATACGATTATTACTTTTTTTGGTGTTCCCATTACATATACATATAATAGTCCTACTGCTAAACTTATTAAAAAAAATTTAATATTTATAAATCCTTTTGAAAACATGTTTTTTTTAAATAATTTACCCATTTGATATATATTATATTATATTATTTTTTAATCCCCAATATTATAATCGTCATCCATACTTGAATCTTTTAAAGGACTAATTGATTTTAAGCGATCATACCCTTTTTCTTCCAACCAGTCATTAAAGGATGGCGATTCTTCTTCTTCATCATCATTCAATGATGATGCTAATTTATCTTCTTCTATCAATGGTGTTTTTAATTGAACCGCTTTATCTAAATCATCACCATTTGAATTTGGATTTATATCCACATATACATCTCGATAATTTACCCACCCCTTAATTCCTTTTTTATCTACTTTACTCTTAATCATCAGTTGTTTAGAATCTTGTCCAGGTAATATACCTTCATCTTGTGATTTTTTCCATTCTATGGTAGCTTCTACGGAAAATGGATGATTTATTGGGTCATCTACACTCTTGATTTCACTCCCCCATATGTCTCCTGATGCATTATATACAGTTACTTTTTCTGATTTTAAATATACTTCATCTTCTTTATTTATTTTATCTATATACATATCAGCTGTTCCCCACGGTGGTATGGTTCCATCTCTTGAAAAACGTAACGCATTTTCTCTATCCTGTCTTGCTTTTTTTGCCTCAGATTCTTTATCTAATTGATCTTTCATTTCTAATGCTTCCTTATCTTCTTTTGATAGCTTTTCATCTGGAAATAAATCATAATTATGATGATTTTTATAATAATCATCATGTGATTTTAAATACATATATATTTTTTTAGCTTCTTCACGTGGTATTTTTTGCGATGATATTAAATGCTTCATTATAAATGATTTGAATTTAGATTCACTCATGGAAATTTTTTCTTTTTTATAATTTATTTTTATTTTATCAGGACCATTTTCTTTTAAATTTTTAATATAATCCAATAAATCTTCTCTTGATAATCCATCTAAATATTTTTGTCTTAATTCATTTGATAAATTATTAATAAACAATTGTTTATTATATAAATCTAAATTTTCTGGTATTTTTACGGCATTTCTCATAGCTTTTTTTTCTAACTGACGTTTTTTTACCAGCTCTCTTTCATTATCTAATTTTGCCATTTTTTTTTGAATTAAATCTTGAATTTCATCGGTATCTTCTTGCTTTCTTACTAACGATGAATATTGCATCATTAACTCACTTAGTTCGCTTGATAATGTAGCAATAATTTGATGATTTTTATCCAATGACCCATCCGTTTCTAATTTAACATAATCTTTCTTTTTTTTAGACTCCCGTTTTAATTGATTTTGAGCTATCATTTCTTCATCCGCTTCGCTTGCAAATTCTCGTGAAGAAATAGAAACCTTTTCTGTTTTTAAATAATAGGTAAGATTTTCTTCATCTTCCCCTTCTTCAACCACTTCTCTATACCCATTTGCATAATAAATTAATCGGGATATTTCATTTACACATGGGACAATAAATGTTTGATATATTTCAACCGCCTCTTTTTCACAGTCTGGTTCCATGGATGCTAATTTTTCCTTTAATTCTGGCACATATCCTTTTATAGATTTTTTATCATTACCAAATAATTTATCTTTTTGGTCTTGAATTGCTTCTTTGTTCATGTGTTCTAATCCATATATTTCAGATAAAATTTTAGAATATTCTTGTAAATCTTCTTTCATTTCTTTTTTTATATTTTCAAAATCCTTAAAAGATTCATCTTGTGATTTATAATGAAACATTGTGTCTAATTTTAACTTCATCATATTTTCATTATTATTCGCATTCCACTCTTCAAAATTTCTAGCAGAGGTTTCAAATAAATTAAAATATGGATTATTGTATTTTGTTATTATTTTACCATCACTCACTATTTTTAAAGTTCTATCTTCTTTTAAAAATTTCTTCTTATTTTCAATTTTTGATACTATCATTCTATACCGCTGATGTTTTTCTGACTTATTTAATGATTTATCCATTATAATCGGTCTTAATTTTTTGTGAATTTTTCCCTCATATTCTGATTTTAATTTATAAAAATGTTCATATTCTTTTTTTTTCTTGCTCATATATTTTCCACGGTCTTCATCATATTCTATTCTTTCTTGGTCCATTTATATTGTATAATTATATTTTTTTATATATAATTATCCATTAAAAGGATGGTCCATCATAGGTAAATTGGTAATTAATTCATTATTTTGTTTTTTTTTTATCATTTCTAATTGCTTTAATTTAGTAAATATAAATGCTTTATCTTTTTGTTTTTTTTCTTCTTTTTGTTTGGGTGTTAATTTTCCTTTATATTTTATAAACAATATAAATCCAATTAAAAGCACTAACAATGCAAACATAGATATATTAAATATCGTATTAATATATTTATTTTTCATGCTATTGCATTGTTTTAATGATATATGCAACATTTTTTTAAAATAAGGATCTACTAATTTTGGAGTTATATTCATAAAATAAACGAATATAATAATAAATAATATTATTCCTATTATTTATATGGCAAAATCAAAAAATATTGATACAAAAGGAAATATATTCTTCTTCTTTATTTTTACATTAGTATTTACCATTGTAAAACATATTACGGGAGGAAAAGGTGGATTATTATGGTTAATTATATATGTCGCCTTGGTATTTATAACTCAATATTATATTAATTTGCGATTGAGTAAAAATCTATGTGGGCAAGAACAATATCAATCCACTTTTTATAATACATTTTTACCATGGTTTTTAATATTTGGTATGCTTATTGTATTACTTAATTCATTTCCTGGATGGGTTAGACCTTTTTCAAACACATTTGGATATATGGCAGCACAATTAGGCGGTATTGATAGTGTATCTAGACGTATCTTTAAAACAAGTGTTGAATTTGAATCTACTAAATCAGATACGAGTGATAAACCTATTTTAGAAAACTTGGAAAATATATATAATAATCCAGGACAAATGGTAAATGAAATACCATTGGAATTTTATAGTGAAAGAAATGAAACCGGTAAAATGGAATCTAAATGGGATTTTTGGGAAAAAATGAATCAATCTAAATTAATAAAACCAGAAGTATACGCTGATGAAAATAACATATTAAAAAATAAATTAATTAGTTTAGTCCGTGTAAAAGATAATATTGGATATTTCTTTTGGTATTTATTAACCGGTATATTAGCTATTGTAGTTAGTGAAAATTTTATATTAGGGGCAAGTTGTGAAAAATCATTGGATGAATTACAAGCAGAATACGATGAATATCAAACAGAAAAAACAAGTAATGCTGGAAGTAACAAAGAATATAATAAATCCGGCGGAGTAGATAATTAATTAAAAACGTTTAAAGTTTATTCTAGGATACACTATAAAATAATTTATAAAAAAGTATACTGTTATAGCTAATACTATTGCTATTAACCATACCGGAAATATTGTTTTATGTTTATAATTTAATCCAAAAACTCTTATATGACCTTGTTTTGTATAAGCAAAGCTTGGCTGCGCCATATTAAATAATATAAATAATACTAAAAATATAAAAGTTGCAACTACTGCTATATTATTTTGAATAAAACTTCTAATATTTAGAGACATCTTATATATTATCCATTACAAAAATAATATATAAATATCTAATAATGTTCGTCACCATCATTCTCTCCATAATCATCATCATTTGCTAAATGACTTATATCATGCTTTTCAAGCTCAGAATCAAAATCAAGCTGTTTATCTTTATCAAAAAAAGCTTCTATCATTTTTTCTGTTCTTTCCATATCATAAAAATCTTTATCATAAGTTACCAACCCTTTCTGCATACCAATATTCCATTTTCCTATTTTATGTTGTTTTAATAATTTTTCTACACCTCTTTCTTCGCTTGTTAAATCTTTTAAATAACTTGTTTTTTTATCCTTTTCTTTTTCTTTTTCACGATTTACTAAACTCATTACCTTTGTATAATTAAAATTTAACATTTTTTTATCATTCATAAATAATTTCAATAAGTGTATCGAAAATCGAATAAGTTCTAAATTATCTGAATTATTTATATAAAATAATATGCACTGAATAAATAAATATTTATATGTATAAAAAATACTAACATGATCTGTATGTAAATATTGATCATGTTTATTATTACTGTAACTTGGCATAGAATCTAATGCAATCTTTATAGATAATAACTCTTTAACAATCGATTCTACATTTGCTTTTACTTCCGCATTATCTATAAATTTTGTTATCTCTTTATAATACTTTACCATAAATCCCTGAGATTTGTCTATTTTACCAATAATATCTTGAACATGGGCATGTGAAAAATTCCAATATTTTGGTATGGTAAAACTGGACATATCTTTATCGTGCTTTATCCAATGTGGTATACATTTACACAATACATACACTTGATTTTTCATACAAGTTACCGCTTGATAAAAACTTTCTTGAGAGGGTAAATATACATAATCTTCAAACTCGCTATAATTGATTAAAAACTCTTTTATTTGTGTGCTTTCTCTTTGAGAAATTAATCCACTACTTACTATTTTTTCATATACAATTGATATTAAATCATTATTTATTTCGGATAAAGAATCTTTCAGAATATCTAAATATTTTTGATTCTCATTTGATGTATTATGCAAAATCACATTATTCCATGCTTCTCCAACCAAACTACTCAATGTAATAGATCCATCATTCGAGGTTACTAATTGTATTATTTCACTAAATTTTGATTTCATATTTAATGGTATAGAGGATGAATCTGAAACTGCGTTTTGTTTACCTATAATTTGTAACATATTTAACATATCATCCGATGTCAATACAACTCCTTGTTCTTTTAATATTTTTATTTTTGTAGATATATCATCACTTGATTTATAATCATCCGTTGGTTTTTTATCTATAAATTGCATGTATTCACTTGGAATAGGATTATAATTATCTAAATTACACTTTTGTATAAACAATTCATATATTCTCTCTTCACTATAATCATTATTTAATGGTATAGATACTACACGGGTATCTTCTGGTGAATATAATGTTTTACCTTTTTCTAAAAACTTTATGGCTGATAATTTTTTACTCATTTGTTCCGTTTTATCTATATATTTTTGTATATGAGAATTCTTTTAAATAAAGTAAAGCAATGTATGTTGTTCACCTACATTACAGCAGCCATTTTCTAAAAATGGCTCATCGATTGAATTTTTCAATAAAGCATCTTGTTTATTTATTACATCTTGTATTTCTTTTTGCACATTATAACTAGATTGAAATATCTTTCCATGTAAAACATGAATCAGTTTAACTTGACGCATTTTTCCCTGCTTTATGGATTTATCTATTTCTCCATTGAAAGACTCTGGTAATGATTCATATGGCTTAGCTTTCCATTTTTGTAAAGGTGGTAAAAACGTATTCCAGGTTTGATATTTATTTATGTCTATATCATCCAGTTCTTCGTTTAATATATGATGCTGTTTATCTTGTATTTTATTCACAAATTCCAATTCCTTAAGCAAAAAAGTGTCCATAAATATTTTTACTGATTTTGATAATTTATCATCGGACATTTTTTTCAATACATTCCATGGCTCAAATGATGTTTTTATTTTTATTGCAATACATGATATGTATTCAATACATCCGGCTCCATCTCCATATACAGGATAACCTTTTAAAGATTTTGTGCATCCTGAAAATGACCGAGAAGGTTCAATTGAAGGAATAGATGTTTGAATGATTAATACCATTACCGCAATGGTTATACTTATAAGTGCTTTATTTGAAACCATTTCATAATTATCTTTTTTTCCAGATTTTGCCGTTGATTTTTGTAAAGCATAATCTTCTTTTGAACCTATTGCTTTATCATGAATTTCTTCTACATATTTTATGATATTTTTCATATGTGATGAAATATCAATACCCATATAACCGGATAAAGCTAATACTATATTTTTTATTTTTTTATGAATATCAATATCTTTACGTGTTTTTTCTTCTTTATAAACATATTCGTCTTCCAATACTTCATGAAATATACTTTTAAACCCTTCTTCCGTATATTCTTCTATCATTTCTAAATCTATTTTTTTTATTACATATCCACTATGCTTATCCACAATTGCATCTCCATCATCACTTAGAGTTCCTTGTTCTGCGCATATATGTTCTAATGTGCTTGTATAATTATTATATGTAATAAATGCATTCGCTAATGTATAAATAAATAATGGTAATAATTTATTACCTGTCTCTGTACAATATAACCAATGTGGAGATTCTCCGTCTAAATTTGTTCTTGTATAAGTAGATACAAATAATTGTATATTTTGATATTTTATTACTATATTTGTTTCACCTAATATCTTACTTTTCATCTCTTCATATGGTGATTCGTTTACCGTTGAATCTTCCAATGCATTTGCTATGTCAATCATTAAATTATTTTTTTTTAAATTATTTTTTTGTGCATGTTTTATTATAAAAGATAATTGTTTGCGATAATAATCTAATATAACATCATGATTTGTTTCGGCTGATGCATTTCGGGTTGCTTCAGATAATATTTTTTTTGCTGTTTCCTCTTTTGTTTTATTTTCTAATTGAGTCATTGATACACATTCATCGTTTGATTGAATACAATTTTTTTTCATATTGCATATTAAATTTACATTTGGGTCGTCTATCCAACTATTTGATTGACGAATATAATATTTGGTTTCTAATCTATCATCTTCATATATTTTTGTTACCGCATAATCACCTTCTACTATTGTTCTTCTTCCATCTAATATTGTTTTTAATAAATGTCTAGCTTCTTCTTCATCTATGGCTATCTTTCTTTCTACTATTTTATTCAATAAAAATTTTTTAAAATCTACAGTATTCATTTTAGACTGTTCTGATGAATATTCCATTTTTATAGAATAATCTGTATCATCATATTCAGGGTCTACATATATTTCTTTATTATTATCTGATTGCAATTCTTCTAAAGTTGTATATAATTTTTTAATTTTGGGTAAAGTTCCACAATCTTCCGAAATATCGTCCGATTTATCTACATATTCCGTTAATGTTTTGTAATCTATATTTGTTCTCAAGTTCGCATTTTGTTCACTTGATAATTTATATAATAAATTCATATTATCTATTTTCATTCGACTTATTAGTTCCGAATCACTATAATAATCGTGGTAATTATTTGATGATTTTTGAACATCATCTTGTTGTGATTGTTTCATAATATCATATGCTTGTAATAATAACATAGCATTTTGTTCTGAAAATAAATTAGGTATATTTCTATTTTCCAATACTTTTCTTTTATATGGTTTAATTTTCTTTTGATATTCAACTATTTTCTTTTTATAAGCTACTATTAAACCATTTATGTTTTTCATAAGTTTTTTATAACACTTAAAATCAATATCATCTATATTTATATTATATATTTCAAACTCTTTGAGTGAATCTCGTAAGTTCATATGCTTGGGTGAAATACAATCGATTAATGTAGATGTTTCTGGAAAAATACATGATAATTTCAAGTCAAATGGTATATTTGTGGTAGGATAAAATAAAACATTATTTAAAAATTCACACATGGATGATACATCTTTTTCATATAAGTCAGGATTTTCTTTACTATGTTCATTTATTGTAATATTTTTTTGTTGATTGTATAATTTACCTATTTTTTTTATATTTTTTGCATGTAAAAATGTATTGTATGATAAATGCACATGAGATAAATGAACTTTATCTAAAATATTAGTTGACATTTCAAATTGTTTTGAATAATATTGTATATTAGATGGAAAAACTATCACATTATTATAGTTTATAGATTCATCTTCTATAATAGAATCTATTGTGTATTGATTAGAATGTATTTCTTCTTCTGAAAAAACACTACTTTGATAATCATCATAATGATTTAACAATACAGATTGATTATTATAACTTACATTCAATGGGTCATGTAAGGTATTTAATACAACATATGGCTTATAAAATGATGTTATTTGTTTCATGTAATCTTTATAAAAATTAGATGTTTTCAATTTACTTTTATAATAGTTTAAATAATATGCATCTTCTTCTAATAATTGTTTTTTTACAATGAGTTCTTTTATATCTTTAACTTCTTCGTCGTATTCCTGTAAATCATATACTTTTTTTACATAATTTGTAACCGGCATAACCCATCCTAATCTTTTTGTAGGATTCATAACTCGTTCAATCATAGGTATTAAATGTTTTTTTTTCCAACCTGTTACGGTATAGTTTTCAAACTGGGAATAATTCTCTCTTAATTCTGTAAATCGATTAATCAATGTTTGAATATTATGAACTACATGATGTGTTCTATTATTTGTTCCTATTTTAGACAATAGATTATTTAATAAATCATCCGTTTGTTCTTCTATCAAATATCTATATTCTGACTCTGGAACGTCTATAATTTCAACTAATTGTTCTAATGGAGTATCTAATTCAATGGCCTCTCCTTCTTTTAGAGCAGTTTGAACACTTGATTGTAATAATGTATCATCTACTATTTTTATATCATCCGAAACATCTGTTGGTGCATCTCGTATCGTGATTTGTTTAATTAATAATTCGGGAGGCAATCCTTTATAGCCAAAATCTATATATATTTTATCATTTGTTTCTACTAATTGAATTTCAATCATATCTTCTTCAACGCTTGTAATTTCGCCCGTTATCATAAATGGAATAGAACCACCAAACTCAATATTCACCCATACCCCAAGTGTTAAATTGTTTTGAACCGCAAAGGATGGACTCTCTTCTCTATGTAATATACTAATTTGTTCTATTGATTCATCCATAAATATTCCTTCATTCAACATGAGCGTTTTTTTATCTGAATCTTCGGGATGAATTAATTCTATTTTTTCCTTGCTTACGTAGTTCACAAAAAAAATTTTATCATTTATACTTTCATTTTGAGATGATTCTATTTTTATAACATCTCCGTATTGAATGAATTCTGATTTACTTGTCATTAAAATATACTATTATTATATTTAAATATGAATGAATGTATAATTCCTAAAATTATCTTTTAGCCTACAAATTCACTAGAAATGGTCTCAAAATAAGATATACAATTGGTTGCCTCATCTATAAACATTTTTGCTATTTCCTCTTTTTGTAAATTATTTACACATGATATCAATAGTAAACTATTTTTATTCAAAGGATGTTCTTTTTTAAAAGATATATAAGCCAACTTATGCGCTTTTTCAAACTGATTTGTATACAATATATACTCTAATACCTTTCCAAATGTATAATCTTCATTTTGTAATTCCAATTGATAACTGAAAGGCATTGCACACATACGTTCTTGTATTAAATTATTATCCTTATCTAATGAACTACAAAATACCTTTATTTTTTCAATCAATATTTTACATGCATTTACCATTAAGCTTTCACATGTAAATATTCCTAATGACTCTATGATAAAATCAAAACTATTTGGTATAAATATTCTCTCTGCGTCTAAATTCATAAAATCATCTTTTAATTGTTTTTTATCACTTGCACTGATAGACGAATCCAACGCTTTTTCTTTAGAATTCCATACTTTTTGTATTTCTTCATTATCAGGAGTATTTTTAAATACACATGTGCTAACAACATTCCAACAACTATTTTCTTTTGCTATACCTAACGTTAATTTGGCAGATAACTTTATATGCTCTCCTGATAATCCGTGGTCAGCAATAGGCTTTAGTCGAACAATATCAATAAACTCACCGGTAATACTATCGGGTGGAAATATTTTTTTTACTTCTGATTCGGGTAAGTATGTATTTGTTGAAATATCTTTCACCTTAAAATCTCCGGTTGAAGCAATAATAATAGTATCTGTATCATTTTGTACATCTAATTCTACTATATACATTTCTGTATTGAAATCTAATGGATCAGATATGTGAATTGGAATACAACTTATTCGATGCTTTACAATTTCATTATTAAAATTAGATGTATTTATATCAATATTTATATTACATTCTGCATGCGGAAAACCTTTAAATACAACCGTTGGAATATCTGATATAATTGTTCTCCTAATTGCATTTGCTATACATACAGGCATATTGCTAAATGTAAATTCTAGAGTATTTTCATTTAGAACTTTGTCTTGAATCAAAGGAGGCATTTGTAATCTATATAGATTATATTATTAAATCAATTATTAGTTAAATTAAATAAAATAAAAAAATAATCTATCATAATGAATTCTGCTCTTTATTATAGCAATTATTGTAAAGGAAGTAAAAATTTATTGGAAAAATTAAACAAGGCAAATATTAAAAATATTAATTTTATATGTATTGATAATCGTTTTGAAAATCAAGTAAATGGGGTAAATCAAACTTTTATTGTTTTAAATGATGGAAAAAAAGTTTTGTTGCCTCCGGGTGTAATAAAAGTTCCATCATTAGTTTTAGCAGAAAATAATCAAATATTAATTGGCAGTCAAATTTATCAACATTATTTACCAAATTATACCAATTCTATTCAAGAATTAAAACACGATGATCCATCACCATGTGCTTTACAATTAGAAACCTTAAATATGTTCGGAGTATCTTCTGATAATTTTAGTTTTTTAGACCAATCTAGTGATGAATTACTAGCAAAGGGTGGTGGAGGAATGAGACAATTATATAGTTATGCAACAATTGATCATATTGATAAATCGATTAATATTCCACAAGAAGAAGATATTAGTTCAAATCGTATTGGTGATATTAATTTAGAAGAATTACAGCAACAAAGAAATTTAGAACTCCCTTCCTTCAATAGTAATTCTTTAGTTAAATGAATCTAAAACATTTATTATTAATATTAATATGTCTGATAAAAAAAAAGAAATATATAAAATATTCATAACACAATATTTTAATTATTTAACATTTTTAAAATCGCATGATAGTGATAATGATGTAGTATTTAATACATTTATCAAAAAAAATAATGTGATAAAAAAAACTAATCCCAAATTATTTATAAAATTATGGTATGAATCTGTGTATATACCCTATTATACATATATTGAAAATAAAGACGAAAGTTATTTTTTAAATAAAACCTATGATGAAAATATTGATAATATAGATTACATGTCAAAAAAATGTAAAGAAATATATCAAACTTTAGGCAACAATGAGAAGGAAATATTATGGAAATTTATAAAAATTTTATCTGATTTATCTGCATTATATTTCTCATAAATATTCATTTAAATAAAAATTTAAATACATATTTATGAGTTCTGAAAGTTCCGATAGCCCTGATGACAATGCTACTATTGAAACAATTTTAAAAGATTTTATAAAGGATTTACTAATCACTTTTCCTGAACATTCGGACACATTACAAGGTTATTTATCTAGTCCAGAAAAAATACAAGAACTTAAAGACTATTGTAAAACAACGTATCCCGAACGTTTTTTTGATATTTTATACCAAAATAATGAGATATTTTCAAACGCTGATATAAATACAGCATTTCTTCCAAATATTGATTTTAAAAAATTATGGGAATGTAACATTAGTGATAAAACCCGAGAAACAATATGGAAATATTTACAATTGATATTATTTAACATTGTGCAAAATGTTGATAATAATACTCCTTTTGGCGATACGGCCAAATTATTTGAAGCCATCAATAGTAATGAATTACATGATAAAATAGAAGAAACCATTAAAGGAATGCAAGATATTTTTGAAGAAGGAATGAATTCCACGGATGAAACAAACGATTCTAGTGAAAAAGATGAAATGAATAAAGAGGATCCCATGAATGGTCCGTCTTTTGATGCTATGCCTGATCCTTCAAAAATAGATTTAGATCCAGAAAAAATCCAAAGTCATTTATCGGGATTATTAAATGGTAAAATAGGTTCTTTAGCAAAAGAAATTGCAGAAGAAGCCGCAAAAGATTTAAATTTATCTGAAGATGAAAATCCAGAAAATGTAATGAAGAATTTATTTAAGAATCCAGGTAAAATTATGGGATTAGTTAAAAGCATTGGTGGAAAATTAGATGCAAAAATGAAGTCGGGGGATTTAAATGAAAGTGAATTGTTAGAAGAAGCTTCTGAAATAGTAGATAAAATGAAAGACATGCCTGGATTAAAAGAAATGATGAGTAAAATGGGTATGAATCCAGGAAATGGAAAATTTGATTTCAATGCAATGAAAAATGCGATGCAAAATAATATGAAGAATGCCAAAATGAAAGAACGAATGAGAAAAAAACTCAAAGAAAAACAAGCATTGGTTCCTGTAAATAAAGTATCCAATGAATTAAAACCTGTTGGTGAAAATGAATATACATTTCAATCGGGAGACGCTGCGGAAAAATCTCACAAATCAGATGCACCTGATTATAAAGGTCCTAATAAAAAAAAGAAAAAGCGTCGAAAGAAAAAAGATAAAGTTTCTTAGAATTTTAAGTTAGCTTATATTATATGTCGTCTAATGAATTTTGGTTAAATAATCCAAGTATATTATTTAAGAAAGATAAACTAACTAAATTGTGGCCTAACCAATCCATGAACTATTATGAAAAATTAAATTCTATTACACGTATTGTTATATTACTTACTGCTTTAGGATATATGGCAGGTGGTTCATATACTATAATAATGGTTGGTATTGTTACTTTAGGGATTATATGGTTTTTATATAATCAACATGATAATAAAAATGAGAAAAAAGAAACCATAAAAGAACAATTTAAAAATATAAAAGATATTATTACACCTACTGAAAATAATCCACTTATGAATACAACACAAAATGAGTATAGTGATAATCCAGATAAAGTTCCTGCTTCGATGATTAATACAAGTATTAGTGATCAGATTAATGAACAAACAAAAAAACAAATTATAAATATGGACCCGGAAAATAAAGATAGAGATAAATTATTCAAAGATTTAGGAGATAATTTAAAATTTGAGCAATCTATGCAACCATTTTATTCAAACGCAGATAAAGGATTAATACCAAATGACCAAGACGGATATTTAAAGTTTTTATATGGTGATTTACCTTCTGGTAAAAAAATAGTAGAATATGGCTGGGATAACTTTAATTAATTTCATTCAAATAAATTATATTTTAACAATATATATGTCTACAAGTGATTATTTGTTTGAAAATTTATCTAGAATAGGTAGTGACCCTACGACTAATACGCAACAAAATTTATTAAATATTAAACATGCAAACTATAATTTAACAAATTTAAATAATATGGGATGTGGTATGACAAAAGCGATTGATACGGCCACTCAACAACCAAATGTATTTTTTACTGGATGTTCTGAAGTTGGACCGAATGGATGTCATGTGGATGTAAATAGTAATCTTAAAATTGGTTCTATACAAAATAATCCTAAAAGTAGAATTATGTTACATCCCAGACCATTTATTACAGTCCCTTATTTAGGAAGAGGTAGCTGCAATGTAGAAACAGAAACAGAATTGCAACAAGGTGATGCATTAAGACTAAAAAAAAGTGCAAATAATCTTAGTGAAGTTTGTTTAGCGGACCAGCAAGCATATCCTATGTTAGATGAAAAACGTCAAGAAGCTACAAATACATCGCATATAATTGAAGCGGATGCTAGTTCTGCTTGGATTAGAGGAGGTATGCCATCTAGAGATGTATTTAAAAATAAAAAATATACAAACTAATATATATGGCGTCCACACGAAATAAAAATACAAGAAATGACTATATTTTAGAAAAAAGAATGAATCAACAAATGTTACAATATAATCAGTTTAAGAATTCTGCTTACGGGGAATCTTATCAAGCAAATTTTATGTGTTTAGGGGGAGTTCCAAATTTACCAAGAAATGTTTTGTCTCATAATCCAATTGAAACAGAAAATTATTTATTTGGTATTAATTCTACTAATTTAGAAGTAGCCAAACTTCCCTTTAAAAATGAACCTAAAACGGTTTGTTTTAAATCTTTTTATGAAAGACACCCGACTATTATACCTGAACCTCTTGTGGTAGATAAAAATCAGCGTCCTTTATATTTATCATAAATTGAAAAGAAATTTAAGAATTATTTCCATATAAAAACATGGGTCCCTCCGCAAACCAAATCACTGCTACTGCAATAAATGCTATGAAGTGTGCAAGCTTTTCTGCAACTGAAGATACATGCGATATATCTATTATACCACTTGATTTTAATTCATGTAATACATTAAGTATTATTGAAAATCATTCCATTAATTTGGAAAAAAACGAAATTATTATAGGTATTTTCAATGAAAAAACAAAGGAACTAGTCTTTTTAAAAATTAAAGGAGCTATTTGGAATGGGTGTGGAACTGCTCCAAAAAAACTGAGCTATAGAATAAAAAAATGGATATCCTAAATAATAATAATAACAATAAAAATAATTTTATATTTTTATTGTTAGCGTCTTGATTTTCTTCGTTTTCCGCTTGATTTTCTTCGTTTTCGACTTGATTTTCTTCGTTTTCGACTTGATTTTCTTCGTTTTCGAGTAAATTTTCTTTTTTTAAGTCTACGAGACTTACCCCCCATGGGAATGGGTTTAAATTTGTTTATTACTTTTCCAATTATTCCAGAATGAGCCGACCTTACTTGTTTATAGAGCTTCTTAAATTCAGCAGTTAATCTCTCGAGATTTTTTTTTGCATCTTCTTTACGTTTTACTGCTTCTGTCACTTTAGCATTTGCTTGGGCTAATGCAATAGTTGCTTCAGAATCCCTTTTTTCTGCTTCTTCTAATGCCGCTCTTCTTTGTAAAAGAGTAGTAGTTTGCTTTTCTGAAGAATCTGCTTTTGCTGCAGCAGCTTCAAATCTTCTTTTGGCTTTTTCAAGTTTTGTTTTATTTAATTTATTTCTATAGTTTAATGCTGTTGGAACGCCAGTAGAATTTGACATTATATATATTAATAATAAAAAAAATATATATATTATGGTATTTTTATTAAAATACGCATTAAATTACATAGTTTCATTGAATTTATTTATACAATATGTAATCAATTTATCAGTAGTTCCTACATGAATGTTATCGATTGTTTCTCGCATTTTATGTAACATGCACACTGATAGACAAAATAGTGGAACATATTTATCATCTGGATTATTTTCATCATGATTATAATTTAAATATTCCAGTAAAATATCACCTGGAGTGATTGATTCTCCATTTTTTTTTGACTGAATGTAAGTAAATCCATGTGACACCGCAAGATTAAATTCTTCAAGTGAAATGTCATTTGTTTCTAGTTGTTCAAAGTATTGAGGAGTCATTACTGTCGGAGGACTAACTGGTCTATTCATTTAATATTCAATATTTATTATTTTTAATTTCAATTATTTTTTACAAGCGTTTCCATTTTTACAATACCATTTATTTATTCCTGTCCATTCACATCCCAAGTGAACAATGACACCTGTTAAAAATAAACATATTTCCATAATAAAATTTTTATTCCAAGCTTTACATACAGGAGGTAAATCAACTGCCATGCTTTTACCTACTACAAATCCTACAATAGTACCAACTACTACAACTATAACACCAACCATTAATGCTTCAACAAAAACATTCATTATATATATTAATTAATATTTATTATATAAATCTTTAAACAATAATACTTCATTTTCAATATATTTATTATAAATACCTTGATAATATGCTATATTTATATTCTTTTTTTTCTCAAATATTGTTACGGGATATCTTTCATGCCATTTGCAAATTGTATCTAAATCAATTACTTTTTCCAATATAATATCTTTATTCTCCGGATATGTATCTAAAAAATACATACATGATCTGGCAATTCGTCCTCTATATAATTCTAAAGGCATAAATTCCCGTCTCATATTTGATTTAACATGACAAAAATCTGTCTCATTCGCAAATAAAAGTTTATTTATTATATTACCATAATAATCAATGGATATACAATGGGTATTTATTTCCAAGTCAGAAACCCATTTATAATTGTCTCTATGATTATTTACTTTTGATGGAAGCCATAATATATTATGCATGTCTCTACTATATGTTTTATTACACATTAATGATTTTGGAACAATATGTTCAATTGTAAAGTTCTGATTTGGGTGCCATAATTTAAAAAGCCCACGAACTTTACTCATAGGTAAATAGTGTATTTTCATGCAATTTGTTATATAAAATATAATAAATAAATAAAAAATTCCGCGCATCTATATTAATTAAGTAAAATTTAATTTAAAGAACCATGTAGGCCTACATGTTTTTGAGCAAATAAGCAAATTTCCCTACATTCATGTAAGTAAATGAAACTTTTTTTTTTTTCAGAAAGTACAAATGATTTTTGAAAAATGGACAAAAATAAATGTCCATTTTTGAAAAGTAAAATGTACTTTTTGTAAAAAAAATGCAAGTTTTGCCACGCCTACATCTATGTAGGTGAAAAATGCAATATTGGAAAATTCATGTAGGCCTACATGATTTTTTCGGAAATTGACCTAAGCCATGTTTTTTGCTCCTTATGCTAATATTTGGTATGAAAAAGGAGCAATAAAAAATACTAAACCGTTCAATTTGCATATTACATAACAGAAACGCGAAAATGTCATTTTTTTCCTTACTGTTTTAAAAAATGCTACTTTTCATGAAATCGAATTTTGCACCTTAATACTGCTGTTATTGACTATCGTAATAAAACCTGCTATTTCGAAAATCAAAACCTTACTTTAGCATTTTGGAGCAAAAAAGGAGCGCACCATGTCTTACCTTTTTTTAGAAAAACGCAATTTTATTAATAATATTTGCATGAAATACGATATGTTAAAAAACATCAAAAAAAAGTCCCAAGTTGTTCAAAAAATAATATAAAAAAATCCCCCTATATAATATATGTCTCAAAATGCTAATGAAAAGGAGCAAAAAGGGACACATTTATTAGAATGTAAAGTATGCTCAGCATATTTCGTAAGAAAATCAAATTATGACCGTCATTTGAATACAAGAAAACACAAAATGCTACTAAATGCTTCGCTTTATGAGTGTGAATGTGGTAAGCAATATAAACATAATAGTAGTTATTTACGACACTTAAAACAGTGTTATGTTACAAAAGAACAGAATAATGTATTCAATGATGCAATTTTAAAAATGGCAGATAACAATGAAGAAATAAAAAACGTGGTTTTAGAGCAACAGCGAGTGATTTTAGAACAACAAGAACAAATAAAAGAATTAAAGCAAGCACCAACAACCAATACAAATTTTTATAATAATAAATTTAATTTAAATGTATTTTTAAATGAAGAATGCAAAGATGCCATGAATTTAACAGAATTTATTGAACAAATTAATATATGTGGTAAGGATTTATTATATAGTGGAATAAATGGAACGGAACAAGGATTAATAAATATATTTACAAATAATTTAGAACAATTAGGAAAATATAAGCGCCCTATTCATTGTAGTGATACAAAAAGAAAAACATTGTATGTAAAGGATAATAATAGCTGGGAAAAAGATATTGAAAAGCAAAAAATTACAAAATCTTTGAATGATATTTATGTAAAACAAATTCAACAAATTCAAGTATGGGAACAAGAAAATCCTGGTTGGAAAGAATGTGATAAAAAGAAGGATGAGTATATTAAAATAGTAAATAGTATAATGACAGATTATGATAATTCAAAAGTAGTGAATGAAGTAATAAAACAAACATCTATAGATAAATAAAATCTATTCTTATGTATATGGCATTTACACGATTTAATTACGATGAAATTAGAACAAAGAAAAAATTACAAGAATCTACAGACCCAGGTAGATATATCTTAGATGTTCCAGGACCTGGTGCAAGTGTTGATTATGTAAATGACCCTCATGTTAGACTCACTCATTGGGGTGCTAATTTGAGATCAAATACGGTTGAAATGGATAGCGATTTAAAAGGATTAACAAGAACACTCAATCGTGATAATTTGAAACAAAATGATTATAAAAATAAATCGGCTTATACAACCAAGATTCATTATGGAACAAATGAAAAATTACATATGGATCAGTCTAGAGCATCTCATCCTGCGTGGGTTTATAAAGGACAAAGAAGACAAACATGGAGTTATTTACCCTTAAATCCACAGGAGCATGTTTGCATACCATTTCAAAATAATTTAAGTAGTCGCATATTAGAGAAAGATTATTATGTGCCGTGTTATACGTATAAGAATTGATTTATATATAATTATATTTTAATTATATATAATAATGGCACAAGTAGTAATTCCTTTAGTTGTTTTAGGAACCGCATATTTAGTATCTAATATAAATAGTAAGGAAGGTAATCAAAATATGAATGAAACTACATATACACACGGAGATGATTTTCCAAATGCAACGGAAATAGAAGCAGAAATAAATGAAAAAATAGCAGAATATAAAAAAAATAATCCAAATTGGTATATTGTAAATAGCACTGAAAACGCAGATTATAAAGAGTTTGTTACAGAAATAACAAATGAAAAATCAATGTTATTATCCCAACAAAATAAAACATCTATTACACCCAATGATTTAGGCGTTCCAAAATATGTGAATTTAAAAGGAACTAGAGAATATAGAGAACCAGATGAAAAAAATGTATATCAAGATAAGTATTTTAACAAAGACAGTTTACATAATCAATATCAAGGTAATCCGGAGTTTGTATCATTAACAGGTGAAACTGTAAATTCTGAAAATGTAAGACATAACAATATGCAGCCTTTTTTTAGTAGTAAAATGAGTGGTTCATCGGTTAATAATCATAATGTAAATGAAAATATTTTAGACAGTTATTTAGGTACGGGAACATATCAAATAGAGAAGATGGAACGTGGACCGTTATTCACACCAGAGACAAATGTGCAAAATGTGTATGGGGTTCAGAATACAAATGATTTTTATCAGTCTCGGGTAGTACCAAGTCAACGGGTTGCTAATGTAAAGCCATGGCAGGAACAAAGGGTTGCTCCTGGTATAAATCAAGGATACAATACGGAAGGTGATGGTGGATTTAATTCAGGAATGGGGTCACGTGAATCATGGATGCCAAAAAATGTAAATGATTTACGTATTGCAAATAATCCAAAAGAAACATATACATTAAATAATCATCAAGGACCAGCTTTGAATCCAGTGAAAGAAATAGGTAAAATAGGTCATATAGAAAAACGTAGACCCGATACATATTATATGAATAATCCAGATAGATGGTTTACTACAACTGGAGCAGTAAAAGAACAAACAATTCGAACTGTAAATGATATACCTGAAAATAATCGTAATGCAACCACAGTAGAATATTATGGTGCTGGTGGTAGAGAAGATGGTAATGGCGGTGGAACAGGTTATGTTCCTGAAAAATATGAACCATCTAAAAAAATTACATTACCATCCAAACCTTTTTTGAATTTAACCGCAGAAGGTATGTCAGACCCATCTAAAATAGATTATGGTAATACAAGTTATAAATTATTAAGAAATAATCGGTCTACTACTAGAAGTGGATTAATGGGTAATGCATATGGTTCAAATGGTGTATTGGAATCGGTGATGAATCCAATTATAAATACATTAAGACATACCCGAAAAGAAAATATAGTAGGAAATATTAGAGAAACGGGTAATTTTGGAACATCTAGTAAAGCACCTACGGTATATAATATTCAAAACATGCCAAGAACAAATCGTGAAATGACCGAACATAAATTAGATTGCACTCACCTGAATTACGAGGGTCAAATAGAAAGTGGATATTTATCCAACAAGCAAACACCCATTGAAAATCAGAGGCAAACCACGAATTATCAAGGGGTTGGTAATGTAGGAGGGTCTAATGGATTAGGACTTCGACCCTATGATGCAGAATATGGTCAAAGAAATAACAACAATAAGAGTTTTGAAAATAGACCTAATATGGGAGGAATGAGTTTGTTTAATCCATACGAAAATATTAACTGCACCCCTAAAGAAATGGAAAATACAAGAGCCAATGTTGCGACACAACCAACCAATGTGGTTCCAAGTGCTGATTTTATGGGGTCATTTAATAAAATGCCTAGCGAATACGAAGATGTTAGTCATAGACAAAGTGATGCTTCGTTACTAGACGCATTTAGAAATAATCCATATACTCAGCCATTAAATAGCATAGCTTAATTTTCTTTGATTTTTAAAAAAATCAAAGAAAATATATAATTTAAAATAAAATCCAATTATTGATTTTATAATCCCGATTTTTAAATTTATTAAAATTATCTGGATAATATTTATGAATAAATTCATCCATATTGGTAGTGCCCATAGATAAATTACAATCTGCGCAAATTGGAACTATATTGTGTACTGATACATTGCCTCCATTTTTTTCAGATATAATATGTCCACCAATAAAAGATTTTGAATTAATGGATGTATTTCTACAACATAAACAAATAGAATCCCCTACAGTAGAACCAATATATTTGTCCCAAGAATCATTTTTTATTTTTTTAGGTATTTTCGTTTTCGATGAAGAAGAAAATTTTTTAATTATTTTACCGGTGTGTTCTTCTACAATTTTTTTAGACCATTCATACCCATAATCCTCATTTTGATGTGTAAATAACCCCAAATATAACCCCGTGTCTTTGGCTTTTCGATAAACACTGTCATTGATATTTTTAAATGAAGATATATCCCAAGAGGATATTTTTTGATTATAACATGTAACTAATTCTTGTAATTGATGACTGGATTTTATATTGAGATGTTGACAAATAAAAGCAAGAGATTCTTGAAAAAAATTAAAATATATATGAGGTCGTCTAGCTCTAGATGATTTAGACCATATTGTGGGATATTCATTCTGAAAATAATAGGCCACTGTTTCTGGTATTTCTTTATCAATAGAGCTAAAACATGAAAAATCGGGTAATGGGGTGTTTTTATTAATCATATTATAATTTAATTCAAGTTGTTTTATTGATGTTACATTTACAATTAAAACATAAACTTCAATATTATGTGAATGATGTTTGTATAATTTTTCTAGAGATTCTAATCGATGTTGTCCATCAACCAGATAGTATTTTTCTTGAAAATAGTGAATATTAATAGGCCCAGAAGCAGTAAAGTTAAAAAAACCATTTTCTTTAAAAAAATTTAATTGAAATTTAACAATATCTTCCACTTTAGTATTATCAATGACTCTTTGAATCGGTGGTTTTATAATATTTAACTCAATGAGTTCTTTAATTGTTTTGCTATCAATTTGAGTATTATTAAGTGAAAACATTATACTAAATAATAACTTACTATTTAAGCTGTTTCATAATTATTCAAAAACTAGTTTTTTGTTAATCGGCCTTTTAAATATATTTAATGCATCCGTTTTAAAATACTTATATAGCTTTCCATTAATAAATTGTAATACCGTATCAGGTATATATAAGATACTCCCAGTATATAAATTTTTGTAATTATGGTCTATTTTTATTTCTGTATCTGTTATATATTTTAAATATACATCCATTACCGTTTTACCATCTCGAACTTTAGTGCTACATATAAATGGCCGAGTTTTTGTTTGTACAAAGGTAGTTCCAATAGACTGGTCTGGATTTGTAATTTCTACAATATAATAGTTCCATGTATCTTCTGGATTATTTTCAAAATAACATGCACAAACAAATGTATTTTGTGGTATCGTTTGATATTCATTCAATATGGTATTTGATCCGATATATTCTGTTTTTGAATGAACTATATCTAATGTATTATCGTATATACCAACACTGGTAATTGGTTCAGAAACAGTTCCGTCTGTTAAAGTTAATAAAATAGGTTTTTGAAAATAAAAAGCGGTATCGCATATATATACTTGGGTTGGAGATATAGGAACAGCTAATGCTACATGGGATAAGGTTAAGAATTTTGAATCTTGGTAAGCTTTTGGAATAGATGCAGGTATTAAATAAGAAATAATTTTATAATTATCATATAAAAATGTTTTAACAAACAAGCTCATGGCAATACAATTACCACTATTCATTAATCGAAGTGTTTGAAAAGAATTATAATTATATAATAAATAGGGTATAGTAGAAAAAGATATGTTTGCATAGCATGCAAATAGTGCACGTTTAATTTGCGCCTCTGTTACTTTTTGATTTTTAAATTTAATCCTTTTAGTTTTTAAAGGGTAATACATATAAATATATATATACAAATAAATTATGATAAACATTCATTCAAAAATATATAAAAAATTGGAAGATTTTTATGAAGCAAAAGATATTCCACATATTTTGTTTTGGGGTAATCCTGGTAGCGGTAAAAAAAAAATATTAAATGATTTTTTAAACATGATATATAATAACAACATAAGACCATCTTATGTAATGTATATGAATTGTTCTCATTTTAAAGGTATTAAGTTTATAAGAGAGGATTTAAAATTTTTTGCTAAATCAAAAATAGACACAAATAATGGTAGTAATTTTAAATCGATTGTTTTATCAAACGCCGATAAACTAACCATTGATGCACAATCAGCTTTGAGAAGATGTATAGAATTATTTAGTGAAAGTACGCGTTTTTTTATCGTAGTAACAAATAAAAATGGATTAATAAAACCAATTTTATCACGATTTTGTGAAATATATATACCAAATCCAATGATAAAAAATAAAATATATAATTTATATCAATTTAATTTACAAAAAACTTATTCATTTGATATAATTTATAAAAAAAGAGCAACTTATTTAAAAACATATATACAATCATTTCAAAAAAATACTACTTTTATTAATTTATATAATCATGCAGAAATATTATATCATAAAGGATATTGCGCTTTAGATTTAATACAATATATAAAACAAAATATAGAAACAGATTTGAAAACAAGTAAATTTATATTTTTATTCAATCAAATAAAATTAGAAGTGAGAAATGAAATTTTATTGATTTACTATATATTGTATTTTTTAAGTTATAATTTGAGTTTAGAAAATCTAATACTTATGTAATGGATGATTATTCAATGGCGAGTTTGAATGAAAGCAAGAATGAATGGTGTATTCGTTTAGTAAACATAATGACAGGTCATATAATTGATGGATTTAAATCTATTTTTAATGAAGCATGGAAAATATGCAAAGATGATGATGAAATGGAGAAATATTTAATGACATTTCAAAATTTAATGTCTAAAATTCCACAATGGAATGAAACTATTATTGAAACAGAAAAGAAAAGAATAATAGAAAATAGCAATTGTTCATATATAGAAGATTTATTAACCTGTGTGCATATTGTTCAATTAAAAGCATTAACATGTGTTAGAGTAAGTTCTAATCAAAAAAAAATTGATTTAGATATACCTAGTTTAGATAAATTCATTCATAAAGTATATATTAACATTGCGCGAAAGTTATACATAAATATTTATTTATTTGAAAGAAATATAGCACCTTTAGAAATTCAAAAACGAAATAGAGAGTTTGAAATCATAGTAAAAGAATGCATTATGAATACAATTAGAGACAATATTCCAGTAGATGATATTCTTAGGGCATATATAGATGAAACAGAAGAATTAAATACCGAGGAAAATGAAGAAATTGTAAAGGTTCAAAATATTGAAACAAATGAAGAAAAGGAAAAAATAGAAAAAGAAGAGAAAAAGAAGCAAGAGAATTTAGACAAAGAAACAGAATTATTAGAAAAAGAAAATGAAATAAAAGAAAAGAAGCAAGAAATAGATGAAAAGGTAGATGAAGTAAATACTAAAATAGAAAAAGTGTTAGAATCTGGAAATAAGCTTGTAAATGAAACTGAAACAATTATAAAACAAGATGTAATAGATAATCCAAAAGAAGAAGAGGACATTCCTGCTCCATCTATACATATAGAAAAGACAGCACCAGCCATGTCTATTAATGATGAAGAACCGCAACCTACAAATAAAATATCATTTAGTCCTACAACAGAAGCAGTATCAGTGGACGGAATAAAAAGCGAATCTGCACTAATTAATGAACCTACCCCATCTATGAATGATATGGATGATGATGATGATGGAGATTCTATAAAAATCGGCGATACGTTAAATTTAGATAGTTTAATTAGTGAGGATTTAAGTGAAAAACCATTAAGTATAGATAAGCCATCCTTAAATATAGAAGTTTTAACATAAATTCGTTTAATTTATATAGTATTTATTTCTATATAAATTAATGGAGCAATTATTAATACTTGCGGCTATAATATCATTGCTATTTTTTATATTAAAATTAGTAGAAGAAAAGTTAAAGAAAAAAAAGTTAAATGTAAAAGAAGCATTAAAAAATACAATATTAGTGTTTTTATGTAGTGTAATAGGTATTTATGCAAAAGATAAATTAAAAGCACCTGTTCCTAAAACAGATGTGTTTGTTGGTGACCCTACATTTTAAACATTATTATGTTTTTAGCGTAAATATATTAAATTACAATGATTTGTTGGTTTAGTTTTCGTATATAAATTATAACTATTTAAATAGTTATTTAATTCTGGAAATAATACACCTCCATGATAATATGGAACTAAGCTTACTTCTGTTTTTATAAAGTATACGCTATTTAATTTATCATCAAAACTTTTTAAAACCTCTAATTCTGAACCTTGTGTATCTATTATTAGATTTGGATATTTTGTTATATCAATATTTAATTTATCTAATAAAGTATTCATTCTAATAGATTTTATTGGTATTTTATGATTACAATCACAATTTTCCCAAAAATATTTATCATTCTTTGTTAATATTGATGATGATGCACCATTATTTCCATAAGATGTTTCTTTTTTTTTATGATTTTGACCATAAATATTAAATTCATATATTTTATCATCTATATTTGTTATAAGGTAGTTTAAAGCAATATAATTTGTTCCATGAGTTTCATTGCATTTTTTCAAATTGCATTCTAATATTTTAAATGTTTCAGGAATAGGTTCTATAAAATATCCATACTTATATTTGTCTACATATTTTCCTATTTCTCTCATATCATTTGCACCAATAAAAAGTAATCCTTTTTGATTATCCATATATAATTTACTATTATTAAATAATATTGAATATTACGATATTTAATAATAAATAAAAAAATCCAAGAAATTCTTGTTAAAATCAATAGATTTTGATTTTCCTATATTTTGTATAATTATTGAAGCACATAGCTGGCAGCATGGTAATGAAGTATGGTTAAATCATAATTATTTTAGAAAACATTTATTTAATTTATAACTCGGTGTTCTAAGGTCTAATAAGTTCATCAATATTCATAATGGGTTTTTTTTGTGATTTTTTCTTTGGTATTTTAAATTTTGAAAAACATTCTCGTTCTAATTGGTTTTCTGGAGTATGATTATGAACCGTGCGGGTTATCATTTTGTATAATTTAAATTCCGGATATCTTTCTTCGCCATTTTTTTTATACAGAATATTTCTCCCTTTATCATCAGTGCACCAATCAATAATAGCTTCATAAACAGGAATCGCCTTTAATGCTTCCATGGATTCAAAATTATCTTCTACAATAAAATCAAACATGGCAGAAGCTAGTCTAGATAAATCAAAACTAAAATTAGGTTCCAATCGGGGTTTATTTTCATTCAAAAAAGGTTCCATATTGTATTGAGTAGATGCATCGCCATCTTTTGCAAAACTGTCGCTACAATATGTTATATTATTGTATTTATAAATAGCTCTTCCAAAATCAATAATTTTAAATATTTTACCAAAAGTAGGAACTCTATAATATTTGGAGTTATAACAATAGTATAAATATACTCTATTTGTATTTACATACATAATGTTATTCGTATGCAAGTCATTATGTGTAAAGTGAAATAATTTTTGATATGTCAATAAAGTCATAATAATTTGAAATAATAATGATTCTAATTGCTCATATGTAATTTCATCATTTACTAACAAATAATCTAATGTATTATTACATTTTTCTAATGCAATAATATTTACAGGCATTTCATCAATAATTACATTGGTTTCTTCATCAGATTCCAAACTACCATAAGAAGACTCATCATCCGAATCATGTATCGATGTATCATTATCTTCTTCTTCTTCTTCTTCACTTTCACTATTATCTGTATTGGATGATCTAGAGGAACAAGTGCTTTTGGATGATGTTGATACGTTACTTAATGATTTTGTTTTTATGGTATATTCTTCCAATGTAGTATTATTTTCTTCTTTAGAAGAGGTTGTAAATAATTTATCTAGTGTTTCAATTTCATTTGTATCAGAAAGTTCTAATACCACTTCCGAAGATTCTATTTGAAGAGGGGGTTTTTTTTTATCGTTTAATATATCAGAAATATCCACATTTTCTAAAGTGAATTTGGAGTTTAAATTATCTAGAAAATATTTAGAATCTAGTAAATAATCTAGTTCATCACTTACATCAAATTTAAAACTAGTTTTTTTACCTAAAAAAGCTCCATAAAATTCAACGCCATGCATAAAGGAACTATTGTGATTTAGATTGCATGATAAATAAGAAAAAAAACTATCAATATATGCACTATTATGTATGCGATTTATTTTTTCTAAAGTATTAGCATTATTTTTTATACTAGGTAACTCTGTGGAATCAGTTTCATATTTACCTAACATATATTTTATAGGGTCAATAATGGGGCAAAATTTAAAAAATATTTCATCTTTTTTAACATTATTATCATTATCTAACAGCTCACAATTATAAATATTATAGCTTATATTTTCATGTAAACATTTAATTTGAGTTGATGTATTTAAATGATGTGAATCATTTAGATGTGTTTCTTCATTATTATATACAGATTGATATAGTGGAATATAATTTTGACAATCATAAATACTTCCCTCTGAACACGTGGAAAAACTATTAAATAATTCATCATTACAATTATTATTAAAAGTTAAATTCATAATTATATTACTAAACAATATTTCTATTTAAACTAAAATACGTAAATATATATGTATTATTTTCTAAAATATTATTATGACTCTTGATTTAAAAAGGTTTGACATGAGAAAAATATCATTTAAACCGGATGAAAATAAAGGCCCCGTGATTGTATTAATTGGTAGACGTGATACTGGAAAGAGTTTTTTAGTAAGGGATTTATTATATTATCATCAAGATATACCAATAGGAACTGTTATATCTGGAACAGAGGCAGGAAATGGATTTTATAGTCAACATGTTCCAAAGTTATTTATACATGAAGAATATAATACAGCAATTATAGAAAATATATTAAAACGTCAAAGGGCGGTTATTAAACAAGTAGGTAAAGAAATACAAACATATAAAAAATCTACCATTGACCCTAGAGCTTTTGTTATATTAGATGATTGTTTATTTGATGCATCATGGACAAAAGATAAGATGATGCGATTATTATTTATGAATGGTCGTCATTGGAAGATTATGATGGTAATTACAATGCAATATCCCTTAGGTATTCCCCCAAATTTAAGAACAAACATAGATTATGTTTTTATTTTACGTGAACCCTATATAGCAAATCGTAAGCGTATATATGAAAATTATGCGGGAATGTTTCCAACATTTGAATCATTTTGTCAAGTGATGGACCAATGCACCGAAAACTTTGAATGTTTAGTAATTGATAATAATGTAAAATCAAATAAGTTAAAGGATCAGATATTTTGGTATAAAGCTGAATCTCATAAGAATTTTAAATTGGGCTCGAGAGAATTTTGGGAAATTTCAAAGGATATTCAATCAGACGATGAAGAGGAAATGTATGACCCAGGAGCTGCTCGTAAAAAAAATACACAAAAAATAAATGTAAAAAAATCAAAATGGTAATTAAAATAGTTTAAACATTACATTTGGCTTTTTAACTCTAACTGGTTTATTAGACATATTATTTTCTTTTATAGTTAGATTTTCTATTTTCTTTTTTATATTATTTATTGCATCTTGCTCTACATATTCATTATTTAACACTGATTCTAACAATAGATTTAATCTATTTATATCATTTATACTTGCTTGTTTATTAAATTCATAGGTGCTAAGTTGAGTTAGTAAATATTTTATTTTCTCCGTAAATATTTCTGGAATATCATCATTCGTTAAAAGAGTAAGAATTGTTTTAATATTATTTGTTTTAAGTATATTTTTAATATATTGTATTATATTTATTGTATTTGAATGTGTGCTATGAATAAACGATTTGTTATGAGGTATTTCAATGATTTTATTGGTTTTAAATATTATATTTAGGTGAGATTTTAATAAAATATTATATATATTATTTGCTTTTTCAATAATAGCTTCTTGTAAATAATCTTTATTATCTAAGATATATTTTAATGTATTTATATTTGATTCTTTTATTCCTTTTTGTAATAAAAGTGTTAGTTTTTTTTGTAATGTATGTTTAGCATTATTTAATATAATAACATCTATATCATGTTGATTTTCAATAATTTTTTTAATTTTAGATATGTCTCCAGATTGAATTATTTTTTTAAATAATTCATTTTGTAATTGTTTTTTTGCATTTTTTACAGGTTCACTATCTTTGTAGTTTTCTAACAGATTATTTATTTCATTTAGATTTGTGGTTTTAATTGAATTATTTATACTGTTAATTAAATGATTTGATAAAATATGTTCAGCTTTTTTTAATAAATCTGGTCTAACATTTTGTTTTTCTTTTGATTCTATTAATGCAGTTTTTATATTATGTATATTATTACTTCGAAGAATCATTATAAATTGTTCATTATGTAATTTATTTAATATTTCAAATCCTTTTTCTATATATTTTGTTGGTATTATACCTTCATGTTTTGCATTATTTATGGATGATTCAATAATAGATATATTTTTACTTAACATATCTTTTTTAAAATTTTCAATTAATATTTTCTCTTTCGCGTTTGCTAGTTGTTTTTCGTTCAAAAGCGTATTATTTGTATTTTGTATAATTGTTTGTTCATTCTTTTCAGCTAATTCTATAGCCATTTCTAATGCTTCTGTGTTATTACTATTCATAGCATTATTTAAATTTACTTGAATTAAATGTTGCAGATTTTTTTTAGCTTGAATAATTAAATGTTCTGAAATATTTTCATTTATTTCTGCTTTTTCAATTGCATTCATAATAGAGTTTATATTATTCTTACTTATTTCTTTCATAAAGTCTTTTTCTGCTAATTCAGTAAGTAGTTTATTACCTAACTTTATATATTTTTTATCCAATACATTTTCAGAATCAGCTTCATATATTGCATCTTTTATCAAATCTACATCATTAGATTTTAATACTTTTTCAAAATTTTTAATTAATAATAAATATTTTGCATTAGCGATGGTTGTTTTATTTAAATCTACATCATTATAATCTATAAACTCTGTATAATTTATATCAATAGAAAAATCATTAATGTAATCTAATTCTTTACTTAGTTTTGAAAAATAAGAAAAGGGTTTAATTACATTTGATAAGTTTAGTGTAGGAAAAGGAGAAAGTTTTTTATTTAAATAAATACATAATGAATTATGAGTAGATTCATTAAATGAATCTGTTTTTAAAAAAAATACGTTTTTGGTTTGAGTTATATTTTCAAATTGTTTTACCATAGCTAATAACAAAGAATATTTATCACAAGAACTAACATTATAGTTATTACATGTATTTTTAATATAATCTTTATAATTTGGAGACAATTCGCATTGTGTAAATGCTTTTTTAATATTTCTATAACAATATACAACTGGTATATTTGTTTTCGATACTATTGGATAGTGTAATAAACAATCCTTATAGGATATAGATTTTACATTATAATTATTTTGTTCAAAATATGAAATCATTTCATATTCACCACTATTATACATGGAGCACAAAATTAAATCTATATTATCTAGTTTAATTCTTGAATCATATCTTGCATATGGTATGATTGGATTATAATGATATTTCATATATGAAATTTGTTTTAATAATGGTGAAAATATATCTTCATGGTTTTTTATCATAATTTCATAATTCATAGTAAAGGATTCTTTTTCACAATGCATAACATTAATATTATGTATACTATTGTTTTTTATCCAATCTTGTAAATCATCTTTATGTATAATTAAAATATTTGATTTCTTTTCTGTAAATACGGTTTTCTGAAGTGAAAATTCTTTTAAAAGAATAGAAAATAATATATTACATATATATTTATGCATGGGGCTGGTATTATAAATAATAAATAATATAGTATTTTTTTTTGTTTCATGATTATCAATGTGATAGAAAATTTTATTTTTTTCATCATTCATACTCTTTATTCTCATATATGCATTATGTATCATAGTATTTTTATCTTGTGTAAATAATTCATCGGGTAATATTTTTTTGACCAAGTGATATACTTCTTCAATCCCATCTTTTGAGTTCAAGTTTAAATCTAATGTTTTAATACTTATGAAATTTTTTTTACTATAATATTTTTTAATATATTTTCGATTTGTTTCACATCCTATAAAAAATAGATTATACTGTTTATACATTTGTTCCATTTGTTCAATATTTGTGTCATATGTTTTAACAATCATTTTTGAATGAATATATTTATCTAATGGAAAATAAATTGGTTCATCCATGTAAAAAAATCCATGAATTATATTTGTAATGTTTGTTATTTTTGTATTTATAAATGCTGTTACTATTATCTTTATCATATATGTATAATAAAGATAATATTATTTTAAAAATGTTCTCTAATAAATTCTATAAATCCTACTTGTTTTAAAATTAAAAATAAAAGAAAAGTAAAAATAAACAATATGATATTTAATCCATGCCCAGTTGTAAATACAATATAATCATTTGTAAGTCTATTAATATATATTGATTCCAAAAAATATCTCATCATATTCCAAATAATTACAATAAATACACCAGCAATACCAGCTTGAATAAATGTATTCATATATTATTCATTTATTTTTATTATTTTACTTGGTTCACATTTAACTCCTATTTGAAGATCTAGTTTAAAATTATATGCACAGCAGTGTGTTTCAGGGTCTTTATGAGCAATGCATGTATTTAACCCACATTTGCATGTAACTAAAATTAATGTTTTTTTTTTACAAAATTCACATTTAGTTTTTTTTTTATTAGAAGGTGTTTTTTTAGGTTCTTGTGAACCGGGTGTATCCATTATGTATATTATAAATACATTAATTTTATTTCAATTATTCTGATGATTCTAAATCATTGTTTTCTGAAGGTGGAGATGATTCTTCTTTATTATATTTTTCAATTAATTCTGTTAGTCCATGGTCACTATTTTTATCCATTACTATATTATCTCCTTCAAATAATTCTTTTCGAATTTCTGCTCCAGTAGCATTTGCACCCAATACCTTATCTTCTTGTGTATTCATATTTTTTACATTAATTAATTCCCCCTTTTCATTAATAGATTGAGTCAATGTAGTATTATTTTCTTTGGCCTTTTTAATATTATCTTCTATCGCGGCCAATTTACTTTCTTTTACCCGCTGTTCAAATTTTTCTTTTGCATATATTTCATTTTTGGTTTTTTCATGCATTAATTCATTCAATTCTTTTTCTAAATATTCAACTTTACCCGTTTTATAAGCATCCGGGTCAAATGGTAACCATAATCCAACTGGTCCAACATATACATCATGATTAGGATCTACATTGCGCAACATTTTGCAACGTAATTCAGCTTCTTGCTGTGTTGGAAATACACCTCGTATTTTAATACCTCGAGTATTTGTTTGAAACTGATGTTTTTCTTGAAATACTTGTGTAAACCGTTCTTCATGATTATCTAAAAATGTTTTATAATTATCACTTACATCATAGGTTAAATTTTGTTTTTCTTCTTCTGAAAATTCCTTAAAATCCTTTGTAATTTCATCGGAATTTAAATTATATTTAAAAATAATAAATTGTAAGAATTGATTGAATTTTTCCATAGATTTAGCAAAATCATAATTTTGGACAAATTTTTCAAATAAAAACTGGTCTTTTTGTTTCAAAATCTTTTCTGGAGAAACAAATGATAAACAAGCAAACTTTTGTTCGGCAATTGGCTTATCTTCGTCTAATAAATCTACCATATCTTTAGTATTATTCATTATAGAGTAATTAAATAAAAATTCTTTATATAGTAAATTTTTTTCTTTACAAATATTATAATGATGAATTTAGACGTTCAAGAAATTGTCAAGCGTATTATCAAATACTTAGTAGAAGGTTTAATGGTAGCGATTGCTGCTTTTGCAATTCCAAAAGTATCTCTTAAATTAGATGAAATTGGATTAATTGCATTAACAGCAGCGGCAACATTTAGTATATTAGATACGTATGTTCCTAGTTTAGCGGTTTCCGCGAGAACTGGTGCAGGATTTGGTATTGGTGCAAATTTAGTTGGATTTCCTGCAGGACTTTAAGTAAATAGTTAGTTTATAATAATGAATGACTAAAATCATTCGTTATTATATTTTATTAAACTGTTGGTATAAATTCCCATCCTAAATCATTACATATTTTTTTCCATATAACATCTTGTTCAATCCTTTTTTCTCTATCTTTTAGCATGGGAAAATATGGTAAAAAGTCGGTTTGATTTAATAATTCACATAATTTATATACGGTATAATAATAGTTTAAAAAATTAACTCGTTCTCTGGGACAATATTTAGCATAAGGGGCTTGAATATCCATAAATAAATTACATAAGGTTTCTTCTAAATTAGGTGTCATTACGGGTGGTTTTATACCTAATTTGTCTTTAATAAATGGAATATGCTCATAATATTTATTATATCCTAATTTTTTTAAAATATCTTTTGTTTTTTTATTTGTCATTTGGGTTAAGTCGATTCTTTCTTTTTTAATTTGTTGTTTCATTTTTTCAATAATATATTCAGGTATATCTGTAGTTTCTTTTGCTTGAAACTGAGCTAAAATTTCTCTAAAATGATTAATTCTTTTGTATGCATAAAAACATACTTCTTTAGGTGGTTCTTTATACGATGGTTTTTCATTATCAATTAAAAATCTATAATTTTTGCTGCAATGATTGCATATTAATATACCTTCATGGCTTACTGGAATAAGTTCGCCTTTATTACAGGATTTGCATATATCAATATCTGTAATATAATTACTTAAATTTATATGTTTTGAATTTACATTTTTTAAGTATTTATCAATAACGCTTTGTGTTTTTTTGGTATTTGTTTCAACATTAGAATTAGTAAAAAAATTTGACAATGTTTTTTTATTTGTATTTTTATTAATTTCTTGTTTGTTTTCAAAATATTCAAATAAATATTTAGAATTATTTAGAAAATAATCTTTTTTTATTTTCTTTAATTTAGATATTTTTTTTGTTAATACTTTTATTTTATCTTTATTATCCAAAATTTCATCAATATTTGATAATTTTTTCTGCTTTAGCAAAATTAAGTCATTTTCAAGTTTAGGTAAAACATTTTTATCATTATTATTGAATGTGTTTAGAAAATCATTATGAACAGAATCAACTGTAATATCTGACCTTTTGTTTTTAAAATGTTGTGACATGATTATATAAATATATAAATATTAATATTTAATAGTTAAAAAATCTTATTTGTTTTCTAGTTAATAATTAATGGATAATATTCTTAATTTAAAACAAATTAAATTAGATGCTGTTTTATTTCAAAAAATGGCATTTATTTTTAATTCTTTAGAAGATGGGTGGACTATTCGTAAAAAGAAAGATTCATATATATTTACTAAACCGCATAATAAATCAAAAGAAATTATAGTTGATACCTATTTGAAAACATTTTTAGAAAAAAATTTTAAATTAGATAATTTAATAAATTAAAATAAGAAATTTTTTTTTCTTTAGGCATATTATAATATGGGAGGAGGCCTTATACAACTCGTAGCTTATGGCGCACAAGACGTTTATCTTACTGGTAATCCCCAGATTACATTCTGGAAGGTAACCTACCGTCGTTACACTAACTTTGCGATGGAATCGATTGAACAGACTTTCAACGGACAGGCAGATTTCGGCCGTCGTGTAACATGCACAATTAGTCGCAATGGTGACTTAGCTTACCGCACATACTTACAGGTAACATTGCCACAGATTGGCCAGGATCTTGCGGCGTCTGGACAAGCTGTTTATGCTCGCTGGCTCGATAATCCTGGAGAGCAGTTAATTCAGCAGGTTGAAGTTGAAATTGGTGGCCAGCGTATTGACCGTCAATATGGTGACTGGATGCACATCTGGAATCAGCTCACCACCCCTGCGGACCAAGCGGCTGGCTTAGCTAAGATGCTTGGTAACACCACTCAGTTAACCTTTGTAACTGATCCTAAATTCGCGGATGTTGATGGTCCTTGTGATTCCAACGCTCCTCGTCAGGTATGTGCTCCTCGTAATGCTCTTCCTGAAACCACTCTTTACATTCCTCTTCAGTTCTGGTTCAACCGCAATCCTGGACTTGCGCTCCCATTGATTGCTCTTCAATACCACGAAGTCAAGATTAATCTTGATTTACGTTCTCTTGATGAGTGCCTCTGGGCTGTTTATAGTCTTGGTGGAACGAGTGGTTCTACTGGAAGTGTAAAATCGACCAACTGCTATGCTCAGTCGCTTGTAGCTGCGTCGCTTTATGTTGATTACATCTACCTCGACACTGATGAACGTCGTCGTATGGCGCAAAATCCTCATGAATATCTCATTGAACAGCTTCAGTTCACTGGTGATGAATCGGTTGGTTCGTCGTCGAACAAGATTAAGCTTAACTTCAACCATCCAGTTAAGGAGCTTATCTGGGTTGTTCAGCCTGATGCTAATGTTGATTACTGTGCTTCGCTTGAACAAGGTGAAACTCTTTTCTCGGCTCTTGGTGCTCAGCCATTCAACTACACTGATGCCATTGATGCTCTTCCTAACTCGGTAATGGCATTCGGTGGTCCTCAGTCGGTTGCTGAAAACACAACTGCGTTCATTAATGACGATCTCTTCCAGTCTCCTGGTGCTGTCGATGTCACGAGTGGAGGAGGTGATGTGTCTGACAATTGGTATACCGCTCAAACTGGTGTGACTGACCCAACCCAACGTGGATTTGGCGCCAATCCTGCTGGAGTCCAGCCCATGAATGGTTCAAGTGTTTCGGATGCGGGAACATTTGTTCTTTCCGAAACATCGCTTGACATGCACTGCTGGGGAGAAAATCCAGTTGTTACTGCCAAGCTTCAGCTTAATGGACAGGACCGATTCAGTGAGCGTGAAGGCTCATACTTCGATGTTGTCCAGCCTTGGCAGCATCACACTCGTCACCCAGACACCGGTATCAACCTTTACTCGTTTGCTCTCCGACCTGAAGAACACCAGCCTAGTGGCACATGCAACATGAGTCGTATTGATAACGCTACTCTCCAGCTTGTTCTTTCGAACGCGACGGTTGAATCGACCAATACGGCCAAGGTTCGTGTATACGCGGTTAACTACAACGTTCTCCGCATCATGAGTGGTATGGGTGGTCTTGCATACTCCAACTAAGTAAATACTTTTTATTAAATAATATATTATAATTTTAGTTTAAGAAACTATAATATATTTAAATAAATGACTGAACTAATTAGTGTAGTTATACCTACCTATAATCGATATACTTTTGTATTAAATGCAATTCATTCTATAAAAAATCAAACCTATAAAAATATAGAAATTATAGTTGTGAATGATAAATCGTCACAAGGAGAATATTATACACATGATTGGGAAAAAGAAGGTGTTCAAATGATACATTTAGAACAAAATACTAGAAAAATAGTAGGTTTTCCATGTGGAGCGTATGTTAGAAATAAGGGCATAGAGGCCTCTAATGGTAAATACATTGCATTTTGCGATGATGATGATATATGGTTTCCAAAAAAATTAGAATTACAAATAAATGCCATGAAAGAATCTGGATGCGCAATGTCTTCTACGGATGGATTACATGGTCATGGTGTATATAATCCGAATAAAAAATATCCGCTTTTTAATGCAGAAAAACATTATAATGATTTAAGAAATCATTATCGAAAAAATAAGAGTGATGCATTAAATAATGGATTTCCAAAAATATGGAATCTGGCATTTTTAAAAATACATAATTGTGTAATTACAAGCAGTGTTGTTATGGAAAAAGAATTATTAACTAAAATAAATAATATGAAACTTAAACCAAATGCAAAAGAAGATTATGATTGTTGGTTGCGTGCATTAGTCCATACCGATTTAGTATATGTTTATGATTCATGTTTTTATTATGATGCTGATCATGGTTCAGGAAAAAATTATTAATATATAGTAAAATATCTAACATATATTTATAATTTATAGAATTTAATGTCTACGGCGTGAACGGCGGCGGCGACGTTTAGGGAGTCCACATACCTTGCGGCATTTTTGTGTGCACTTTTTACCAAGTCGTTTACGACGAGTTGAGCGGCGACGGCGGCGGCGACGTCCACCAGTTTGGAGAAGATTCTTAAGCTGATTACCGAGATCCATATAATATAGATAAAGAAAAAAATTTTAGAATTAGTATATATGTCGAACAAATATATAAAAGAGCCTAAAACAAATGAAATAGAAAATTATGAAGAAGTATCTTTTTTCGAGGAATTGTTTAAATACGCACTGATTCATCTAGAGAGACCATGGTCAAATATATTTGCATTAAAAGATCAAAAATATGATAACTTTCAATATACATTTACATCTAAACTTCCAGTTTATGATATGAAGGCTTATTTAGAAAATACACATTATCAACATGTATATGATAAATTATGGGTTGCTAACTCTCAACATATAAAATGCGGGAATCTAGATTTATTAAATAGCAATGAAGTTGAATATCCTATTTTTATTAAGCCAAAATATGGTCACAAAACAGCATCATCTAAGCATTGTTATAAAATAAAATCAAACAAAGAGCTAAAAAACTATACTCATTTAAAAAATATGATGTGGTCAGAATTTTTACCTAGCACTGAAGGAATGACTGATTTTGTATTTGTAAATGGTAATATAGTATATCAATTAACATATAAATATTCTGATAAACAAAATGGATTTACAGATGATTATAAATATATAAGTCCTTATACAAAAGCTCCTAAAAAAATAGTTGATTGGGTAAATCGATATTTTAAATCTTATACGGGAGTGGTAAATGTTCAATATAGAGGCGATATTATTATAGAAGTAGGTCTAAGATTATCTAGAGGAGGTAATTATATTTTATCTACAAATAATAGAGAACTTATTGTAAATATTAATCATTTATATAATAATAATGAATGGAACTATAAAAAAGAATATTTATTTAAACCATTTTATAGTTTTAAATGCTTTTCTAAATTACCTATTTTATATATATTACCTCAACCAGTAAATAATTATATATTTAAAGATGATATTTTATTTCACGATTATTATTTTGAACCTGCTGGAAAAGATGGTGATGTATTTTATCAATTTTCATGTCATGATTTTGAAAGAGGGCTTGCGTTAAAAAAAAAATATGAAATATTAAATACTAAATTGCAAACCTTTTTTATATTGTTTGGACTATTTGTTATTTTATTTTTAATTATAAATTATAAAGCAGGTATTACATTATTTATGGCATGGTGTGCACTTTATATTAGTAGGTTTTTAAATCCAATTCATACAAGTGTATCATGGATGAGAGTATTAATATCAAAAATAGATTAAAACATATATAATAAAATATATTTTATATATAAATGATTCACAGTCTATCAAAACTTAATTTGGTAGCAAAAACATCCATATGTGTAACTGAAGCCGCTTGGTCGAAAATGTCTTCTATTGTAAAGCAATCTAATAGTCCTATGCCTTTTTTATTTTATGTAGATAGTGGTGGATGTAATGGTTTTAATTATCGTCTAAAACCTATCACGATAGAAGATGTGAATTTTTATTCATCTTTAAAAATAAAGCCTACTATGTTAAATCATTGTAATGTGGATTTAATCGTAGATCCACAATCAGAAATGTATTTGCTAGGAACTACAATAGATTATGTGCATGAAGATTTAGAAAAAAATATATATGAAAGTAGGTTTGTATTTACACCAGATAAAACAATCGCTTCATCTTGTGGATGTGGTATATCTTTTTCTCCTAGAGCTCTAAGCAAATAATACATTCATATTATTAATTTCGGGATGTATTTCATCTGGAAGAAATAATTTATGTAATATAGTATTATTTCTAAAACGAATTGTATAATTATATTGAATGTTTTTTCTACCAACTCTACCTAAACTCTGAATCAGTTTTTCCTGTGACATATTACTTAAATCATTTCCAATATAACTGTGACAAAATTGATAATTGGTTCCATAAATATAATCACTCGACGCAATAATTAAATACAATTGTTGATTTTGAGCTAATGTTTTCATGATTTCATTATAAGATGAATCATTGTCTAATTTTAATGCCCCAATACCCATTAATAACAATAGTTTCCATAATGGTTTTACATGTTCTAAAAGCATTATTTTCTCAACCATCTCTTCATCCATAGAGCATGTAAATACATTTGATTTGATAAAATCAACTGTATCAGGCCCCCAATGTTCAAAATGAGACGCTCGATTTGGTATATATCTATCATTTAGCATAATAGATTTAAGTGATTTTTTCAAGGTACTTATTTCTTTTTGTATATTTTTTAATTCCGGTGAAATTCGATTATTTGATATTTTTTTTTCATTATCTAAATCTTTACTAAGGCCATCTTCCAAATCTTTTTCTTTCTTTTCTATTGTATTTATTACATTTTGATTAAATGCTAGATTTTCTCCAATAGTTTTCATTACCGAATCAGGTATTTTAGAGGTTTTAATATAATATTTTGCCAAAGTTGTTATATCATTTGATATAAATATAGTAGGTCCATACGTCAACGTATAGGCCGATTCTGTTGCAATATTTACATCACATTGTATTTTTGGTATAGAACTAAAATGATTGTATATAAGCGGCCATAATTCACTAGGAATAGATTTTAATAGTTGTAAATAATATTCTTTAATACTTACTATAGTTACTTCTTTTAAATGAGTGAAATAATTTTCTAAAAGGAAATGACTTTGTTTGGTTACTTGCTTAGATACAAATTGTATAAAAGATGCACATTGAGATAAATCTAAATATCTCAATAAAGTATTATTATTTTGTAAATGAATTGCACTATTGTATGCATCTTCATACCTTTCAAAAAGTGTATGAGGTGTGGCAATATCACCCTCCTTTGATAATACACAAATGGTTTTAAAATAATCACATGTATTAATTGTATAATTTTGTGGATTATTAAATTTACATCTAAAACTGATAATTGTGTCAGGAATATCGCTTTGTTTTGGTAAAGTAGCTGAAGATAATACAATATTAGGTATAATATTAATAGTCCAATTGTGTTTTATTATTTGATGTAATGGATGTGAATCATAATCAAGCGAAATAGTTGGCTCATCCCAATATAAAATCATTTTATCTAATGGATGAAATGCTTTCATATATAACATTGCTATTTCATACGAGGCTACATCACATATCATAATTTCTACATTGTCTCCTATCATATTATTTGGTTTTTTTCGACCATTTTTTAAAATATCATATTCTTTTACTGCAAAATAATGCAATCGAATATCCTCCATTTGATTACAACCAAATGCAAAAGCTATTTTTTTACCAACATTTACCGCAACTTTTGCAAGAGACAATCCAACATGTCTAGCTGCACAAATAAATATAATTTTATATTTTTCTGATAATCCAATGGGGGATAGGGTTTTACCCGTTCCTGTAGGAGCAGTATAAAATACTAATTTAGATTCGCAATATGAATCTTCCTGATTAAAGATAGAAAACAACTGTTTTTGATGTTGGTAAAGTTCAATATTTTTATATTTTAATAGAGCTTTATTCGTCTCTATATTATCTTGGATATTTCCCAAGAATGAATCATATAAATTTCGTGTATTTTCTGGTTGATACTTATCTAGTATACATAGAGTCCATTGTAAAAAGATTTGATTTATATTTTTAAATTCATAACTTGTAAGTATAGATAAGGTGTAATACATTTTTAACCATTTAGATTTGTTTTGATTTTTATATTTTATCATTTTTTCGATAAATTCTATTAATACAAATTCAAGAATACTTTCTTTCATTGTATTGACCTTGTCTTGTGAATTTTCTATTCTGATTTTATCTGCTTTTTTTATATTTTTTATATTTTGTTTGGAATAAATAGGTAGGTCTACATTATATTTTTTGTGTAATTTCTGTAAATTAGGTAAAATAAAGGTTTCATATATATATGTATTCATTTGTTGATTATTTTCTGTTTTTAAGAAATCAAATATACACATTGTATCATTATGACATATATTTACATCGTGAAATCCTTGCTTGATTAAATTATAAATGGTCATTTCATCTAGTGTAGCTGGTATTTCTGTGCTTTGCCATTCGGCTTTACTCAATTTGGACTGATCAAATTGAGTGGTTGACATGATTTACAATGAAAAAAAATGTTTATTATATTTCAATTTAATATTTAATCAATCATAATTTATTTTTGAAAGTAAATAATAAATAGTTTCCTTATCTAAGTTTTTACATTTTTTTATAATACATTTTTTTCTGAAAAATATGTTTTTTTCTTTTGCTACTATAATATTTCTCCAAACTTTAAATATATGAAAATTTATTTCATTATTATATTCATTTTTAGTCCATATTTTGTATAAATAAATCCATTCATTTTTATAAGATAAATATGGAATAAGTTCTATCAACCACTCCATTTCAATCTCTCGATACAAACTGTTCATAGATTTATATAAATTAATATGTTATAAAATGATTCAATTTTATATTATATAATATAATGGATACTATTTCAGAAGATATAATACAATTTATAAAGAATTATAGAGGAAAATGTGATTCATGTATTTTATTACCAAATAATCCCATTATGTATAAATGTTATATTTGTAAAAAACAATGCTGTGTGGATAAATATTGTAAAAATTATGTAAGAAAAAATCAACCTATATGTAATGATTGTTCTCGTTTTAATGTATATAAAAGATAAAATTGAAGCATTTTAAATAAAAGTGTTACTATACAAATGACTTTAGAATTGAAAAATATTACAACAAACAATATGATTAAAGAGACTTTTAATATTAAAAAACAACTAGGAATTAATAAATTTGTATATCCAGATTATAATAATTACGAATATATACAAATTTTACATTATATGCACAATACTAACATGTATTTATTAATTATAGAAGAAATGTGTTTGGGTATTTTTATGACAAAACATATTGCAATGAAATTTGGATATATAAGAGGAATAACTGAATATGGTTCTGGAAATTCTTTTAAAAAATACAAAGTAAATATATTGCGTATATCAAATCAATGGGATATTTCAAAATGGAGCGAAATAAAGTTACATAACTTTTATGTTTCATCATTATGTTTTATAGAGCAATGTACAATAGAAACATTATATAGTAATATTAAATATGAAATGTGGACTTATAAATATATAGACTTAGAATTTTTACAAGCACTATCTTGGTCTCCTCAAATTCCCATCCAGATATCACAAACATCACATGTATCTGATATATCTCTTGAGCCGCAATTATAATAATAAAAGTTGTGAATTAAAGATTATATTATAAATAATATATTATGTATAGTGCATTCTTTCGTTATTTTAAAAATAAAATACCAAAAATATCTCCTGGAGAGTTAATTGCATTACGTAGTGGTAATACATGTATCGATAGACAAATTTTGGAAGGTTCTGTCACTTTGCCAGAAAAAGTATGTCAAAAACAAAAATTCCCACCAGAAAAATTAGAAGATTTATTCAAACAATATGATAATAGTGTAATTTATCCAAATAAAAATAATAATAAATGGATACATTATCTCGCAAAAAATAAATTTTTTAGTTTTTTAATATCGGAAGACTATGGTGGTATAAAACTAAGTGTTAATGAATTATCCAGTGTATTGACAAAGGTCGCTAGTGTTAGTCCTGCATTGGGCGTTGCGACTATGGTTCCAAACTCATTAGGACCTGGTGAATTATTAACCCATTATGGAACATCCGAGCAAAAAGAATATTTTTTACCTAAATTGGCGAACGGTGATTTAATACCTTGTTTTGGTTTAACCGGACCTTACAATGGTTCTGATGCAACAGGTTCTATTGATAAAGGAACTTTATTTTTAAACACAAAAAATGAACTAAAAATTAAAGTGAATTTAAACAAGCGGTATATTACTTTAGCTCCTGTTGCAAATCTAATGGGAATTGCATTTGAGTTAGAGGATCCGGATAATTTATTAGGAAAATCTGGAGTAACTGTTGCCTTAGTAGAAAGAGACCATCATGGGTTAATTCAAAAAACGCATCATAATCCTTTAAATGCTGGATTTCCAAATGGAACGATAAAAGGTGAATTTATCATTGATGTAGATCAAATCATTGGTGGTCAAGAAAATATTGGACAAGGGTGGAAAATGTTAATGGAATGTTTATCCGCCGGAAGGGGTATTAGTTTACCAGCAACCGCAAATGCAAGTAGTAAAGTAGCTACATTTGGTATATATAATTATATAAAGGTGAGAGAGCAATTTAATATTCCTCTTTCAAGCATGGAAGCGATACAGGAAAAAATGAATACAATCGTATACAATACATGGCTAATACAGTCATCGATTGAGTTAACAAATGATATATTAGATAATGGAAATTCTCCCGCGGTATTAAGTGCAATTATGAAGCAACAAACCACTGATAGAGGAAGGATTGTATTAAATGAAGCAATGGATATTCATGCGGGGTCTAGTATTTGTATTGGATATAATAATTTTTTGGAGCCTTTTTATAGAAGTGCACCAATTGGTATTACTGTAGAAGGGTCTAATACATTAACTCGTAATTTAATCATATTTGGTCAAGGATTAAATAAAAGTCATCCATTTATTTATCCTATTGTGGATGCATTACTTACAAACAATAAGGAGCAATTTAAGGATAATTTTAAAAAAATTATTAAACATTCTATTTCATTATATATAAAATCTTTTTCATTACAATCAGTGCATTTGGGGCAACAAATAGTTGATTTTGCAAACTTAACGAATTTTGTAGCATTAAAAGGAGGTGCTCTTAAAAAAGAACAAATGATTTCTGGTGATATGGCAGATATATTTAGTAATTTATATTTAGCGGTTGGTGTAAAGTATTATCATGCACATTATAATGCGAGTTCTAAACTGCATGATTATGTCATAAAGCGGTTACTTTATGAAAATCAAGTAAAAATAAATAAGGTGATTGATAATTTGGGTTTGGAAAGATACGTATTAAAACATATGAAACGAACACCAATCGCATTAACTTATGATGATGAGCGAGAAATGTTTGATGAAGTTATGAACAATGAAAATATAATGAATGAAATCAGAAAGAATATAGTGACTGATGGAACAATCCTAGAAGATTTACATAATGTTAATCTGTTGGATAAAAATAGTGAAGAATATTATCAGCTTAGAGACAAAGTTATAAATGTAGGAGAATATAAGAATTAAAGATAAATATGTTAATTATATTAATGTATAAGGGTAAAACGATTTTAATTACAGGGGCAAGTTCCGGTCTAGGAAAAAATATGGCATTCCAGTATGCTAGAGAAGGGGGGCGCATAATAAATTTGTCTCGAAATAATCATAAAATGAAAAAAATAAATACAAGATTGCATCATTTGTGTGATGTAAATCATATGTATTATTCATTGGATATATCAAAATACAATGATGTATTAAACGTTCAAAAAAAATTATTAGAAAAAAAGATTTCACCAGACATCATTATAAATAATGCGGCAGGAAATTTTCTTTGTCCGTTTCATAAATTATCGGCAAATGGATGGAATCGCATTATAGATATTGTATTAAATGGTAATTTTAATACAACCCATGTCTTTGGAAAGCAATTTATAAAAGAACAAAAAAAGGGAATTTTTTTAAATATTACTACAAATTATACAAATAGTGGTTCAGCTCTTGTAGCTCCATCGGCTGCGGCAAAAGCTGGAACAGATGCATTAATGAAGTCATTAACGGTAGAATGGGGAAAATATGGAATACGATTTGTAGGCATAGCACCAGGACCAATTAATAATACGGGTGGTGTTGAAAAATTAGACCCATTTAAGTTATTTAAACATATAAATAATTATACGAATCCATCAGGAAGAATGTGCACACCAACTGAAATATCGCATTTAGCCATGTATTTGACAAGTAATAAAGCAAATTATATAAATGGTGAAATAGTAAGAATTGATGGCGGAGAATTAAATAAAAATAGTGGTGAGTTTAATTTTATTACAAATATACCATATTGGGACAAGTTAATTTAAAAAATATTGCATTTATATTTAAATATAAGTATATTAATACTATATGCCAATTATATTATTAATAACACCTGGTGAATTGACTGTTCCATTAGAAGTAAATGAATCTATTAATATTTTAGCATTAAAACATATTATACAAAATGCTTTATATGTTCCAAACGAGTATCAGCAATTATATCACAATGATATATTATTAGAAGATGATTATATATTAGACGATTTAGATGATAATATATTTCGTTTATTATATGAAATAAAGGGAGGTGGTTGTAGATATAAGAAGGCAAAATCATGTTTTCGTTGGAAATGGAAGAAGAAGCGTATTCGTCGTTTACAGCGCAAGCGTCGAAAAATGCGTATACGTAGTCGTTAGTATTCCAATGGAAAGAATTATAATATAACATAGAATTACAAATATAAATCCTATACCAAACCCATTTAAAAGAGATTCTTGAAAATTAAATGGTGTATTATACATATAAACAAATGATATCATTCCAGCTAAAATACTGTGTATCATCGTTAAATATAAAATAGGTATACCATAAATGAAAGATGCGAATAAACCTCCAATCATTCCGCATGAAAATCTGGTAAGATTTAGATTATCCATATTGAACTATGGTTTTGAGTTTATCTTATTTCAAATATAATTGAAATAATATAAACATTATAAGATAAGATAAATCATGTATCGTCTAATTCCAATGCGTGTTCTCCGTCGCACTGCTGGTGTAAAGTTCGATGAAATGGTGCCTTCTGATATTCCAGTGATTGATGGGATTGATAGAGTCATTCATTCACCAAATAGTATTTCACCTGGACCCGTGGAAGATTGCACTCCTCCGGTTAAGAGACCATGGTATATGCATCCAGGGCAAGATGATAATTTGATGGTAGTGCAAGGAACCCGTTATGTGGATATTTATGACCCAAAAGTTAAAACAAAGGCATCATTTGTCATAACTCCTGATAAGGTATATAAAAATAATAAATTGTATTATGATGGTCCGGCGATGATTGTATGGCCAGCAGGAATATTTCATCGCATTATATCTGGTGATGAAGGAAGTATAAGTATTAACTTTTCAACACGAACAAATGAATTTGATTTGAAAACGAATTTTAATGTATATGATTTATGCGTCAACACAGGAAATCATACATTGCTTAAGGATGGAGAAGAGGACCAGCCGGATTTTACGTATATTTATCCAAATGAGGAAATTAAAGAATTAGTCCAAATCGCTTAAAAAAATATGCATATTTATAGTATGATAAGTCAATTTCGCAATCTTATTGTAAAGCAAAAAATGACTCGTGATAAAATGAATATTCCTGCATTGCCCTTAAATGTGAATGAAGTAAATACTTTATGTGAAATATTGGAAAAAAATATATGTTCAAATGAAAAAGATAAATCTTTTTTATTGTATCAATTATGGAATCGAATTACTCCTGGAGTGGATGAAACCAGTTATATTAAAGCAAATTTTTTAAATAAAATATGTAATGATCAAATAAATTGTAATATTTTAGATAAAAATCAAGCAATACATATGTTAGGAACTATGCAAGGCGGTTATAATGTGGATATATTGGTAAAAATGCTGAATCATGAAGATTTAGCTTACAATGCATATAAACAATTAACAAAAACCTTATTAATATTTGATCATTACAATAATGTGGAAGATTTGTATAAAAAGGGTAATCCATGGGCTCATAAGCTATTAGATTCGTGGGCAAAAGCTGAATGGTTTACAGAGAGACCAAAGTTAATGGAAAAAATTCCATTAACAATATTTAAAGTAAACGGAGAAACAAATACAGACGATTTGTCTCCAGCACAAGACGCGTGGAGTAGACCAGATATACCATTACATGCGCGTTCTATGTTAAAAAATCCTCGTGATGGAATAATTCCAGATGAAGATTATGAAATCGGTCCATTATATCAAATGGAGCTATTGAAAGAAAAAAAAGAGTCTATTGCTTATGTAGGAGATGTAGTTGGAACAGGGTCAAGTCGTAAAAGTGCAACAAACAGTATTTTATGGCATTTTGGAGAAGATATACCTTATGTTCCAAATAAAAAAACATCTGGGTATTGTTTTGGAACAAAGATTGCCCCTATTTTTTTTAGTACCATGGAAGATAGTGGAGCATTGCCAATTGAAATGGACGTATCTAATTTTTATATGGGACAACAAATTGATTTATATCCTTATGAAGGTGTTACCATGGAAAGAAATAGTGAAAATGTATTATGCTCATGGAAGTTAAATAAAGATAATTTATTGGATAGTGTAAGAGCTGGTGGAAGAATAAATCTTATTATTGGTAAAGCGCTTACTCAAAAGGCATCTAATAGTTTACAGGTAAATTATCCCAACATATTTATTAGTCAAACAGAATCATTAGAAAGTGATAAAAAATATACATTAGCGCAAAAAATGGTAGGAAAGGCTTGTAATTTACCTGGTATTTCACCTGGAACTTATTGTGAGCCATTGGTTACGAGTGTAGGGTCTCAAGATACAACTGGTCCTATGACTCGTGATGAATTAAAGGATTTGGCTTGCTTAGGATTTTCGGCGGATTTAGTAATGCAATCTTTTTGTCATACAGCCGCCTATCCAAAGCCGGTAGATGTAGTTACGCATAATACATTACCTGATTTTATAAGAAATCGAGGAGGAATTTCTTTAAAGCCAGGGGATGGTATAATACATAGTTGGTTAAATCGTATGTTATTGCCTGATACTTTGGGAACAGGTGGAGATTCTCACACTCGTTTTCCTTTGGGAATTTCATTTCCAGCGGGGTCAGGATTGGTTGCTTTTTCAGCGGCTACTGGAATCATGCCATTAGATATGCCAGAATCTGTATTAGTTCAATTTACTGGTTCTATGCAACCAGGAATAACTCTTCGAGATATTGTTCATTCTATACCCTATTATGCTAAAAAAAAGGGATTATTAACCATTGATAAAAAAAACAAAAAAAATATTTTTAATGGAAATATATTGGAAATACAAGGATTACCACATTTAACTTGCGAACAAGCATTTGAATTGTCAGATGCAAGTGCGGAACGTTCTAGTGCAGGATGTACAATACAATTAAATAAGGAGCCGGTAATAGAATATTTACAATCCAACATAGCTTTATTGAATCATATGATAGTAGATGGATATGGTGATAAAAAAACTATTACTCGGCGTATAATTTCAATGCAAAAATGGTTAGAAAATCCAATTTTATTAGAACCAGATGAAGGAGCGAATTATAAAGAAATAATAGAAATAGATTTAAATGATATTAAAGAGCCAATTTTATGTGCGCCGAATGACCCGGATGATGCGGTATTGCTTTCTGAAGTAGCAAATAAAAAAATAGATGAAGTATTTATAGGAAGCTGTATGACAAATATCGGTCATTTTCGTGCAGCAGGAGAATTATTAAAATCGCATAAAGAAACTTTACAAACAACATTATGGGTAGCGCCTCCTACAAAGATGGATGAGAAGCAATTAAAAGCGGAGGGGTATTATGATATTTTTAAGAAGCATGGATTAAACATAGAGATGCCAGGATGTTCTTTATGTATGGGAAATCAGGCCCGTGTAAATGATAATGCAAATGTATTATCAACATCTACTCGAAATTTTCCAAATCGATTGGGTAAAGGTGCGAATGTATTTTTAGCATCATCCGAATTGTCAGCTATTACGGCAATTGAGGGAAAAATACCTAGTGTTGAAACATATATGTCTTACATGAATGATTTGAATCAAAACCATGATAAGATATTTACCTATATGAATTTTCATACCATGGATGAATATATTAAATAAAATATTAATATATATAAATGGTGGCAATAATTTTAGTAAGTATAATTGGATTGATGGAATTAATAGGAGATGTATTATTTAAAAAATGGGCATCAGGAAAAGTAGAAGTAAATTCATACATAGTAATAGGTATACTATCTTATATTATGATTGCAATTCTGTATGCATTTTCATTAAGGCATGGAATGTTAAGTATTGTCAATGCAATGTGGCAAGGAGTGAGTTTGTTGTGCACTTTTTTATTAGGAGTATTATATTTTAAAGAGCGTCCAAATATAAAACAATTACTGTGTATTGCGCTTATTTTTATAGGAACACTCGGATTGATGTTGATTTAAAGAAATAAGTATAAATATATAACATGCTATTAGAATTAATATTATATGGTAGTATAAGTGGTTTTTTTTCATTTATGTGTTCTTATACTATAACTAGTGCAATATTGCGACATAATTCTATAGTAATTTATCCTCATTATCAACCAGAGTCAAAAAAAGATTCAAAAGTAAAATTCAATGAAAACATAACCGTATTAATGATTCCATCAAGATCCTACTTGGAAAAGCATAAAATAGATGACTTATGGTATAAAAAAGATGATTACAATCAATTTCAACAAGACATACTTAATAGTAAAGATAAAGCAGTTTAAAGAGATAACTATACATATAGTATTATGATGAAGCTAGGTTGTTTTATTTCTATTATGCTGCCGATTGTATCAGGTTTTATTCCAACCATGAAGCCAGAAGTAAAGAGTTTTTCTTATTTTGGGGATTTGAAGCCAGTAAATTATTTTGATCCATTGTTGTTAACATCCAGTTTGTCTGACGATGAGATTAAGTATGTTCGTGAGGCGGAATTGCAGCATGGACGTGTAGCGATGTCAGCCTTTGTAGGTTTGGTCGCATTGGATGTATGTCAAGACAAGTTGGCGATTGATGCGCTCTATGATTTGAAATGGGAGGAACAGATTCCTTTTTGGATGGGTGTGGGTGCGTATGAATTTGCGCGAATGGGTGCAGGATGGAAGAATCCATTTTTGGATGGAAAGTCTTATTTTAAACTTGAAGAGAATTATCAGCCTGGTAATGTGTTTAAGTTGAATCCAACTAATATTACGGAGCGTAAGTATAATGTAGAGTTGTCAAATGGACGACTTGCCATGTTTGCATGTTTGGGGTATATTGCGGAAGAATTTGTAACCCGTGTCCCTATTTTTTAATAAAATAAAATTGATTTATTATTATAGTATACATTACAATATATAATGGAAAATAATATAACTATTGTTATAATAATGCTTGGAAATTCACCAAAAGAATATAAAACCGAAATAAATCCAAATTATACTTATTTGGATTTATTAAAATACTTATTAAATGAAAATAATGCATATGAATTATCAGGGTTCACTATAGCAAACATAGATAAAATAACGGTATTTAATGCTAAAAACTGCATATCTTTGATTGATTTATTAGATAGAAAAATCACATTAATAGAATCTAGTTGTCTAACACCAAAAAATTGTATGCATAAAGCCGGAGTAATTGTAAGTATACATGAAATGGGTTTGGAAAGAACCTTAAATCTAAATGATATATGTTTGTTTAATCACGGAAAAATAGGAGAATGGATAGGATTTGGTTCTGGGTCATTAACCGTTGAAAATACCGATAATAATACGATTGAGCATTTACTATTTATAACATACAAAAATATAACCTATGTATACAATATTCATTGTTTAATTCGAACAATTGATATGGACTCTAATAAATCATTAATATTACATTTAAATAATATAGCATATGCAAATATAGTATTAGAAAAAATATCAAATGTATTTTCAAATAAGATTAAAGCAATTACATTAGAAGAGGAAGATTTTTATAAAAATCTGCCTTAAAATGTAAAAATAACTTCCAATCAATTCGAAAATATCCTACACTCATTGCATTTACAAACTGTTTAAAAGCATCACTTTTAAGTATTTGACACAATAGTTTTGCTTCATGTAAAGAAGAAACAAGTATAGCCATTGCACATCCTGTCATTCCATATTTTCCTTCCATGTCAATCAATGGATTATGTGCTCCACCTTCGCCAAATATAACTTTAGATACTCCAAACATCTTTATTTTTTTACGGACGGGTGGATTTAAAGTGTTAGTATAATAATATCGAATCCCTTTTTTGGGTGTTGAGTGGACCAATGGATATTTATATTCTGAATCTTTCTCCGATTGGGTCCAATACTTATCTGAGCCATATTGTGTTCTGTTATAAAGGATAGGAACACATTTGTCTCTATTTTTACATTCTAAAGAGTAAATAGTAGATAAAAAATAATTAGGTAAGAATAATTTATCAGATAATGTCATCAAATGTAAATTTCCATGCATGTCTTTAATTGTGCTGAGACAATTATCATGAGCTCCGCCTTTTATTACATACCAATCATATCTTGTTTCTGCATCAAATAATACTAATCCATCACTAAAATGATGCATTTCCACATATAACATATGATTCTCTTTTGTCATGGAATGAAATAATTCGGATCCAGGCTTTCTCCATCCCGGAGGATGAATAAAACAAAAATATCCACCAGGAATAATATATTTTGTAAGAATAGTAGAGACAAATGGGTCCCATAATGTTTGCGAGTTTTTCTTTTTAAATCTACGTATATCATTATATGGAGGATTACCTATAATAATATCAAATACAATAGATTCAGGGGGGGTCCATGTTAAAAAATCAGCACAGTATATATTAGATGTTTGAAATGATTTCTCAATTTGTCTCACATTTTCAGGATTGATTTCAACCATATATATCATATGTTGTAAAATATGTTTCATTCTTTCTTTGTCATCATGTATAATTGTTTTTAATTCCTTATGTAATTTAGGTATTATAATAGATGCAAAATTCCCAGTTCCTGCAGCAGGGTCTAACCATTTTAAATCAGGATTTTTCCATACTTCTTTTGGTAATTTATGAATCATTTCACATATTTGTTTTTGCGGAGTAAATACTTCTCCATACTTTTGTTTAGTGGTTAATTCATTCATAATAAAAAAAGAGATTATATTATGTTATTTAATACGATACGTGAAGGTTTATATTTTAAAATGTCTAATTCTTCTGATGTAGTTGGAAAATCTTCCCCACCATAAATATCTTGCAAACAGAGCCATTCAAATAATCCCCCAATATAAATGTATACATTTGTAAATCGTAATTTTGTTAACTGAGTATATTTTTTAAATACACTTATATCACTGTTATGTTTTCCATAAATAATAATATTTATACTTTTGGTATTAGATAAATATTGATTTATAATATTTTCTTCTTCAGAACAAGATAAAGTTCCTTTAATCAAGCAAGATTGATTATCAGAAGATAATGTGCTTATAATACAATAATTATTTTTAATAGCATGTTGCATATCTTCAAAATTGATTTTTTGTATTGAAGAAATATTACCCATTAATTAAATACATAATGTATATTTAATTAAATTTAACTACAATTTCTACATCTTCTTTTTTAATTGTTTTTATGGCAGATATAGACAATTCTTCTCTCTTTTTCCTATTTAATGTAATTTCTGTTGTTTTTTTTCTAGAATTACTATTTCGATTATTCATATCTTCTTCAATTGCCTTATAGTGATTTTTTATATAGTCTATTACTTTATTTTCTAAAGCCCATTTAAAGAAATTCAACTGACCAATGGTGGTTTCAATAAACAATCCTTCTTCGCCATAAGGAATAGTAATACGCTGCCATCTGCAAAAAGGATCAAATCTTTTTTTACTGTATGCTTTTAATTTTAACTTATAATCATTATAAACTTTAAATCTCTGACCATTATCTAATGGATATACAGTATAATTTTTTTTGGCATAATTTGTAGAGAACCAATCCACAATACGCAATGAAATTTGAGATTCACCATTTATAATCACTAGCATATTTTGTAGATTATTATCTTGTTTGTAATATTCCATCAATTTAACTAATAATAATTCATTTTGACTATTGACTTGTTGACTCATATATGAAGAAATCGTTTAGAAATTTTTAAATACTTATTTGTAATAATTATAAATATGATATTTTCTATCAAATCATTTCAACTGAATTCGGAAAAAATATGTAAATTATTACAACAATTGACAGAATGTCCCATCTTATCTCAAATAGAATTTAATACAATTATAAAAAATTTACCTGGTAATCAAAATATATTTGTGTATATGGATGAAAATGAGAATATATTAGGTATGTGTAGTATTATGATTGAACAAAAAATAATACATGGTGGAAAATGCGTGGGTCATATAGAAGATTTAGTTGTAGATAAATCAGCAAGACATAACGGTGTAGCAAGTAAATTATTAGCTCATGTAATATCTTATGGTAAACAATTTAATTGTTATAAACTATTATTAAATTGCACAAATGAAGTAATGCCATTTTATATCAAAAATGGATTTGAAAAAAAAACAAATGGAATGGCTTATTATATATTATAAAATTGAAATATATACATAATATTATTATTTATATAATGCAAGCAACCGGAGAAATATTAGACATTTGGAATATATGTAATTTAACAATAAATCAAACAGGTGTATCTAGTATATACACAAACATTAATTTGCATAGTTTACCAAATAATAATAAATTATCATATATTTTAAATGAATGTTGTAAAACAAATGAAAACTTATATAAGAAGAGAAAATTACTGAATGCAAAAAAAGTAAAATTAGCTCAATTAAATAAGTTAAACTTAAATGAAGATACATTAAAATATATTGTAGATTTTTCAGAAGAATTTTCTGATTTATTTCTTAAAAATATAAAATATAAATTAATGTCACATGTTTCTTTTATATTGAGTCAACTAAAAATAGAAAATGAATTTGATAAAATGTGGTATCCAATTAATACAATTGATTACCAATGGGCTTTTGACACTTTACATAAAATTAATGAATTAGAGCAAGGATTTAATATAATAAAATGTAGATATATAAATAATTGAAATGAAAAAATATAATATCAATTAGTTATTATCATGATAGAATCACTCATAGCCAGTGCTTCAAATGGTCTATCCTCATCAATTAGCGCATCGTTAACCGCTGCTAAATTCTATTTATTTTGGTCTACTATGCATTGGGGTGCAGTTCAATTGTATAAAGAATTTTGTATTCCTAGCACAATAACTGGATACATATTGACTCCGTTAATGAGTCAAACTCCTCATTGTAAATCGTTAAATTGGTTGCAACAAACATCTTCATATGCATTTAATTCTATGACTGCAGTTATTATTACATGGGGAGCGAGTTTTTCTGCAAAATGGATGAAATTTACATAATAATTATAGTTTATTGATTTTCAATTGTTTCGTAAATTTAAAGTGATCTGTATTTTTAACACGTCTTTGTAAATTACATTGTAAACAACATACACATACATTTGAATTATAATGTCCAATATTATTATCAAATCTATCAAGAGTCCATTGAAGAGGTTCTCTAATATTTTTATAACAAATAAGCATGGATTTCTTACAATAATAGCAATGTAATTTAGAACTAACTAATTTTTCAATACATTCATCATAAGTAATAAATTTATCATTATCTAATCGTTTTTTCAGTATATCTTGTGACCTATATCCAGATATTTTTTGTTTAATATTTTTTTTAAATATTATACTTTCATCAAATGTTTGATTCATATATAATTTTATCATATAATTGAGCTGTTCTTTTTCATTAAAAGCCGTTTCAATGATATCATTGCATGTTTTTTTTTCTATGGGTTCTTTTAATAAATTTATTTTTTTCATAATATAATAAAATAAAAAAGGTTAGACATATTTTATGTAATAAATATAATGAGTAAAGATGATTGTAAAGAGTTAAAAAACATTAAATATCAAACAATGATAAATAACAAATATAAAGAATCTCCTATACATACTAAGCAAACTGATAAAGATATTGATATTTTATTAAAAACAGAAAGAGAAAAAAATAAGAAAGATTTATGGAATAAATTAGATAAAACGGATAAAATCAAAAAAATAAATGAATATATTACTAAAACATTAAAAGATGAGCTACAATTATCACAATCTGAAATAAATGAACTTAAAACATATATGAATAACTGCATTGATAAAAAAAGATTAAAAAATTCAGATGTAGTGTATGATAAAGAAAATGGAAAAATTATTAAAATTCCATCTTTAATATGTAATAAATTAAATAGAAAATTTACATTAAAGCGAGAAAAAAGGCCATCTACATTAAAATCATTGGCTCCAAAAAATAATAAAGCAAAAACAAAAACAAAAAGAAAGAGCCCAATTAGTAAAGAAGATTAATATATAATTGATTTAAGTATATGAACTATATATTAATAGTATTATGAATGAAGCGGTTTGTGCTATTATACAATTTGTAGTGCAAGACAATATATTATCCTTATCAGAAATTGATTTTGAAACAAAATTAAAAGAAGATGTAATTAATATATTACATATTCAATTTGAGGATTTTAATTATGATTTAGAAAAAGAATATGAAATGGCATACGATACATATTTTAAATCATATCCAAAACGATGCTCTGGTAATACGTTTTTAACACCCGTAAATACATCTGATATTACAAAAAAACTACATATATTAGAAAATATATATCAACCTGAGCAGAAAAGTGATGAATGGTATTTATTTAGACAAAATTTTATAACAGCAAGTAATGCATGGAAAGCATTTGGTTCACAAAGCCAGCAAAATCAACTCATATATGAAAAATGTTTACCGATTAATGTGGATAAATATAAACCAAACTTATCAGATACGCCTATGGCATGGGGTATAAAATATGAAGATGTATCTATTATTATTTATGAAGATAAATATAAAACACATGTTAAAGATTATGGATGTATTCCGCATCAAACATATGGGTTTATAGCTGCATCACCAGACGGTATTAATGATACAATTGATTCTACCAGGTATGGAAGAATGTTGGAAATTAAAAATATAGTAAACCGAAAAATAGATGGTAATCCTAAATACGAATATTGGATACAAATGCAATTACAAATGGAAGTATGTGATTTAGATGAATGTGATTTTCTTGAAACACAATTTATAGAATATGATGGATTGAATGATTATATATCAGATGGAACATTTACACATAGTATAGACGGAAAACAAAAAGGTATCATGTTATATTTTGTAAAAAATGGTGGACCACATTATGTTTATGCACCATTGAATATAAGTGAAGAAGAGTTTGAAAAATGGTCTGAAGTTATGATTGATGAAAACCAAGATAAGCAATGGATAGCAAATATATATTGGAAACTAGAAGTATATAGTTGTGTATTAGTATTAAGAAATAAAGATTGGTTTAATCGTGCGGTTGATATTTTAAAAAAATTATGGGATACTGTTCTAAATGATAGAAAAGATGGATATGCTCACCGCGCTCCAAAAAAGCAGATAAAAAATAAGAAATCAACTAAAGAAGGATGTATAATAAAGTTGGATGTATAAATAAGTTAAAATGATTTAAACTGAAATATATCAATATAGTATGTCAGACGATCATGAAATGAAGGTATTAAAACGAAATGGTAGTTTTGAAATAATAGCATTTGATAAAATATTAAATCGAGTAAAAAATTTGGGTAATGAAAACAAGCTCCAAAATATCAATTATAGTGCACTTGTAATGAAGGTTATAGATCAGTTGTATGATAGAATGCCTACATCAAAAATTGATGAAATTACAGCAGAACAATGTGCATCATTAAGTACGCAACATCATGATTATCATATTTTAGCAGGATTAATTGTGATATCAAATTATCAAAAAAATACATGTAATTCTTTTTTTCAATGTGTGAATGAGTTATATAAAAAAACGCATGGATTGATTTCTGAAACATATTTTAAAATTGTTGAAAAACATCAAGCTTTTTTTGAACAAATCATAGATCATAATAGAGACAAATTAATAGACTATTTTGGATTTAAAACATTAGAACGAGCCTATTTGATTAAAATAAATAATAAAATTGTAGAACGTATTCAATATATGTGGCTACGTGTATGTATTCAAATACATGGTGAAAAATTAGAAAAAGTATCAGAATCATACAATTATTTAAGCCAAAAATATTTTATTCATGCGACTCCAACCTTATTTAATTCTGGAACACAAAGACCACAATTAAGTTCTTGTTTTTTATTGTCTATGGAAGATGATAGTATTGATGGTATTTATAATACATTAAAAGAATGCGGTCAAATCTCAAAATGGGCGGGGGGAATTGGACTTCATATACATAATATTAGATGTGAAGGATCACATATATGTGGAACCAATGGAACATCCAATGGTATTACGCCCATGTTAAGAGTATTTAATGCCACCGCTCGATATGTGGACCAGGGCGGTGGTAAACGAAATGGTAGTTTTGCAATTTATTTAGAACCATGGCACGGGGATATTGAAAATTTTCTAGATTTAAAAAAAAATCATGGAGATGAAGAAATGAGAGCACGAGACTTATTTTACGCATTATGGATACCTGATCTATTTATGAAAAAAGTAGAATCTGGTGGAATATGGCACTTATTTTGCCCAAATACATGTAACAAGCTAGCAAATACATATGGTGATGAGTTTGAAGAAGCATATAATACATATGTTTCAGAAGAAAAATATATTAAAAAAATTGACGCCCGTGAATTGTGGTATAAAATTTTAGATAGTCAGATGGAAACTGGGACACCATATATGCTTTATAAAGATGCTTGTAATAAAAAGAGCAATCAAAAAAATGTAGGTATAATTAAATCTAGTAATTTATGCACTGAAATAATAGAATACAGTGATGATAAGGAAAGCGCGGTATGTAATTTAGCAAGTATAGGATTATCTCGATTTGTAAAAGAGGATAAAACATTTGATTATGAATTGTTATATGATGTAACTCAAGTTATTACTGAAAATTTAAATAATGTAATAGATGTAAATTATTATCCAACAAAAAAAACAAAAGCAAGTAATTTACGACATCGACCGATTGGTATTGGCGTGCAAGGTTTAGCAGATGTATTTTTACTAATGGATATTGCATTTTATAGCGATGATGCAAAAGAAATAAATAGAAACATATTTGAAACAATTTATTATAGTGCAGTAAAATGTAGTTTAAAATTAGCAAAAAAACATGGACATTATGAAACATTTATTGGGTCACCGTTATCCAAAGGTATATTTCAATTTGATTTATGGAATGTATCCCCTAGTGATAAATATGATTGGAATGCTTTAAAAGAAGAAGTTATACAACACGGGGTTAGAAACTCTTTATTACTTGCTCCTATGCCTACTGCGTCTACATCTCAAATTTTAGGAAATAATGAATGTTTTGAACCATATACAAGTAATATATATTCTCGTAGAACATTAGCGGGAGAATTTATAATGATAAATAAACATTTGATGAAAGAATTATGCGAATTAAACTTGTGGAATACATCATTAAAAAATAGTATAATTGAAAATAAAGGTAGTATTCAACATATAAATGGATTATCAGATCATATAAAAAATAAATATAGAACGGTATGGGAAATACCAATGAAACATGTAATCGATATGGCAAAAGACCGGGGTGCTTTTATATGTCAATCTCAAAGTATGAATTTATGGGTTGAGAATCCCGATTATAAAATTTTAACATCCATGCATTTTTATGCATGGAAATCTGGATTGAAAACAGGTATGTATTACTTACGAAGAAAAGCAAAACATCAAGCGCAACAATTTACAATAATACCAAAAGAAAATAAAGGCGATGAATCAGAAGACGAAGAATGTGAAATGTGTTCCGGTTAATCATTCATCTTTCAATCGAAAGGATTCTCGATGCCATTGAGTCCTTCCATATTGTTTAATACCATTTCTATGCTGAAGAGTTCCATACCCTTTATTTTTTTCTAAACCATATTTTTCATTTAATTCTGGATAAGTGTTACACATGTCAATAATATATTCATCTCTAGCAACTTTAGCTAATATAGATGCAGCCCCAATAGCTTTATCGCTATTATCACCCCCTACAATACATTCATAGGGCAATTCAATAAAAGAATTGTTATGATATATCGTTAGGGGATTAAATGCATTACCATCAATGTGTAACTTAAGTTCATTCATGGAATTTAACTTAGAAATTAATCCTCGAATCGCTTGATGCATACATTGAAATGTTGCTTCTCGGATATTTATTTTATCTATCATTTTTTCTGATACATATGCAATATTCCAATATAAACTATTTTCTTTAATATATTTAGAAACATCGCATAACTTCTTAAAGCTAGAGAATTTTTTACTATCTTTAATGATATCCATATTAAAAGCTGAGTTTTGATTTGGAAGAATTACTGCAGCACAATAAACTCTTCCAAAAAGGGGTCCTCTACCAGATTCATCTACTCCTATAATTTGCATAGTATATTATTTTGATAAATAATATTTAAATTAAAACAAATTTTTTTCTGCTATAATGTATAAATGAAACTAAAATTAAAATTGCGAGGTTCATTGGGGTTTATATTATTATTAGTTGTAGTAATTATATTTGCCGCAATAGGATATAATGCTAATAAAAAATTTTTAGAAGGAATGGTTGTATTAGAAGAAGAGAATCCACCTAACAATCAGAAAAAAAAATGTAAAAATAAACAAAACGACCCAAATGACCCACCACCCCCATCACCAAATGACCCAAATGACCCACCACCCCCATCACCAAATGACCCGAATGACCCAAATCAGCCACCAGCATCATCTCAAAATGGAGGAATAGATGTGCAAGTATATGATATAACTTCTAATCCAGCATCTATGCAACCACCACAACAAAATAATAATTCTCAACCACCTATGAACAATGAAGACATTGCAAATTCTTTTTTAAATACTATGCCCCCAGCACCTCCTGGAGATGAATATATTTTAAAATCACAAATTGTTCCTCCGGTATGCCCTGCATGTCCAAAATGTCCACCTGTAAAAGTATGTCCAAAAACAGGTTCCTTAGATTCAGATAGCTGTCCACCATGTCCAGCATGCGCTAGATGCCCTGAACCAGCCTTTGAATGTAAAAAAGTGCCCAACTATAGATCTAATGGATTAAACGGATATTTACCAAAACCCATTTTAAATAACTTTAGTGAGTTTTAATTATTGTATTATGATTTAAAATGTAATCATAATACATATTAAATGTCAGCATTGGAAATGACCGAGCCTACGCATAATTATCAACAGCTACCAGTAGTAAAAGAAACCTCAGAAAATGAAAATAAATGTTTATGTATCGAACAATGTTTTTTAAAAAGTTTATATGGTATATTTATATTTTTTACTATTTTATATGATGCTGTATTAGTAAATACCTTACAATATGATACCTATGAAGAAGAACAACATTTATGTAAACAATCAAATATATGGATGTATTTACTAACCTCTTTAGTATTAAATCATTCTATTGTGTTAACCAATTATTTACCAAAAAACCAACAAACAAAGTTTCGACGAATGATGCCAAATGTAATATTTATTGCATATAAAGGAGGATATATACTATGGGGATCGCTTATATATATGAATGGTATTATATGTTCCCATAAGTTAAAAGGCACGCTATTATATAATATAAGTGGAGTGCAATATATGTTGGATATGATAAGTCTTTTAATTGTTATATTAAATACGCTTTATTTAAATTTTATCATGAATCAAACAGAAGCACAAGTTATTTTATTAGCTGGGGCATTAAATAGTGAAGTAGACGTTTAAAGATAAATCAGTATATAATATATATGTTATTTGTTAACATTAGGCCTATGAGAATAATATTGTCAACGTGTGGAATACTTTATGTATGGAGCTTACCACTATTGTCCATATGGGGTTTTGCTGAATCTAATGGACATTCTATTTCTGCATTTATAGCAAATCCACCTGCAACAGGAGCTATGGCTGCAATATCGTTTATGCCATTAACCTTAATGTGGGAATATCAAGATGCAGTATTAAATACGTATCATTATAATAATAATCAAATTAAAAATAATTTATATTATTCTTTATGTAGCTATCAAATATTTTATGGAAGTTTTTTAATTTGCACAGAAACATATTATCCAGAATGGATGCATATTTCTACGGTATCTTTATTTGGAGCTTCATTTTTAGTTCATCAATTACTTACATTTTGCTATATAAATCAATCTGTATATACAAAAGGATTGTTTTGTATTGGATTATTAAGTTTTATTAGCTTATTATTTGTAAAGCATATGTGGTTTTGGGCTATGGAATGTATTGGATTTACATGCATGTTATTATTTACACCAATGCAATGGATTACTTATATAGAAACAAATGAAGATATATCTCTTACAAGAACGGTATTAGAGAGCAATTAGCTTGAAACGTTTTTACTACATTAATAGTAGATGTATTATTTATAATAGTATCTATTGAATCATATGTAACATATATTGGTGCAACCGGCGATTGAATTGTAAATATAAGATTTAAAAAATATAATACATGGGGATTATCAATATGAATATAGCTTTTTTTTAAATATTGATAAGGTAATGCTCTTAATTTTTTAATAAACATGGACATATAAAAGCAATATTGTATTGGCGGTAATATCAATTGTGAAGTATCAAATATAAATATAAAATCTTTTTTTTTTTCATATAAATTCCACCATGTATTTAAAAAACATTGAAATGCATCATACGTAATATGTATTTCATTAAATGAAACTAATACATATGGAAAGTTGCTATAATCATAATTAGCAAACATTAAATATATTATAATATTTATATTATAATATATGGAAAGTTTACACAGTGATTCATTGAACAATGAAGGCGGTGATAATGGAGATAGATTGGTAAAATATTCTTTTTATATAACATATGCATTTTTAGTAACAACTGCTACTATTACTTTTATAGAAGCAATGAGAAATAAAGATTCTAAAATAAGACATATTTTAAATTTAGAAACATGTATTTCAGTAGTAGCTGCGTTTTTTTACGGAATGTTTATGAAAAAAATAAATACAACAGAAATAAATTACAAAGAGATTAATATTAATCGTTATGTAGACTGGGGTATTACTACGCCTATCATGTTATTAGTTTTATTACTAGCATTTGGGTATAATAGTAAGAAGAAAATTACAGTATCCAATTTTGCCATTGTATTACTATTGAATTATGCCATGTTGATTATGGGATTTGTTGGGGAAACAAATAATTTAAATAAACCATTAGCTAATACTTTAGGATTTGTATTTTTCATAG
>MDSY01030257.1_pt1 | contig 63887 bp, 35 predicted proteins | sample 811131 | NCBI WGS metagenome assembly MDSY01 (sample SAMN05326643, study PRJNA326480) | marine metagenome | isolation source: seawater | place: Atlantic Ocean: South West | collected 2010 | reverse complement strand
CCCGCCCCCCCCCCCGTGAGTATGGTCAACTGCTTGGATTCGTCGTGCGAGAGAACCAGGGATTTAACCGGTTCGCCGTAACCGTGCGCGTCCTTTTCGCCGACGCAAAGCAACGAATCGCCGTGCCACAACCGTATGCGCCCGTCGGCGTGGCCAGTGACGAGCAAACCGCACACACCGTTGCCCGGCCCGGGGGCGAACGCGCCGCACGTCGCGTCCGGAACAGACTTATTGAGTTTTTTGCTACCAGAGGTACAAGACTTCGCAACGTACCCGAGGGAAGACGTTGCGGTGCCGCCGGGAAGCGCGGCGGCGGCGGCGGCGCGCGCTCTGGCGGCTGTGGCAGCAGCAGCGGCAGCGCCTCCCTGCGGCCTCCGCCCTGTCGCGGTGGCGTCCTGCGCGCTGTCCCTTACACGAGGTGCCCACACCTTGACGTGTCCCTCTCCGAACGTGGCGAACACGTCCGCGTCGGGGGTGAACGCGACGCCCCTGACGCGTGGCACCTTGAGGCTCGCGACGCCGCCCCCGCGGCCCGGCGCGCGGCTCACTTCGTAGGCGCGCCCGGGTCTGACGAGTCGCCCGCCCCAGTCCCAGACGCGCACGCAGTGCGTGGCGTCTGCAGCGACGGTGACTATTCGCGCCGGGGATGCCGCTATCTCATTTGGGTCACCCATGGCGCCCTCCCCTGGGCCAAACGCGATCGCACTCACGGCGCGATCGCCGGGCGCATGTCGCAGGCGCGCGACTTCCCGTTGCGTCAAAGTGTCCCACACGCACACGCACGGCACTCGGCCGGCTTGCCCCGTCGCTATCCATTTTCCGGACGGATGCACGTCTAGGGAAACGATCTCATCGTCGTGCCCTCGAAAAAAACGCTGCGTGTGGTTAACTGCGTCGTACACCACGCCCATCGCGCCAACCGCGTACGCCCATCTACCGGAAGAAGAAGTGGAGGTAGTATGACTATTAGAGGTAGCCATATCTTCTTCAGGTATCCTCGAGTTTTCCTCCCTTCCACGGGTATCGCAATTCTTCAGCAAGTGCCCGACGCCCGCGACTGAGACGCCATACGACCACTGCAGGTCTACTTTAATATCAGGGGGGGTTTCCGAGACGCGTTCCGTATCGGGGTCCCAACCTGACGGCGCGAAAACTCCAGACTTGCACGGCACATACGAAATCTTCCCGTCGAAATCCAGTGGGACCCCCAACCCTTCGCCCTTTCTTCGCGCCGCTTCCGTGACGGCCACCGCGACTGACCCACTGCCCCCATCGCCTTTCGTTCTGTGCGGCGCCGCTAAAAGGGTGTCCACGAAATTCTCGAGCTCAATAATTTTACCCCCAGGCCGGGTGCTTCGTCTGGTGAAGAGTTCAGAGACGTCTGAGGCGTCGAGATATATGCCAATCTTTTCGCACGCGCTTAAAAACTGCACTCGCGTCAACGTAACCTTCGGTGCGTTTTTATGCTTCTCATCTAACGCGACGTGGTTTGGGTCTCTAGGATCCGTATCCCGCGGGTTCTCCTCTAGCCCGTCCCACGTCCCGTCAGCGCGCTTCGGGCCGAACGGCGAGGCTTGCGGGTGGTACGACCGTTTCGCCGGCGGCATCGGTTTCGGGATAAAATCTTTTCGTTCTTCTAAGGGGAGTTGATTGCCGTGAAGGTCCACTGCGGCGTACAGGGGGTCGGGAAACGTCGCGGTTACTCCGACCGGCCGGCCGTTTCGATCAAGAGGGATACCGTTGACGTATCGAATTGAAGGCTTGTCGACAGGTTTGGATTCGACGTCATCCTTCTCAACGTCGTTTTCGTTTTCGTCTTCGTCCATCTGAAGTCCGGCGCCCAGCACTCGTATCAACGTGATTCGTTTCGGTTCGTGCAGCGTTCTGTTTTGGGTGAGCCAGGATCGTAGCTTAGATTCCACCGCGTAGGCGCCTATCGAGGGGTGCGAGCCGGATGGCACGACGGACGACAAGGGAAGCGGACGTTCCGGTTTTGCGGGTTTTGTGTTTTTTGTAGTTCTGTCAGGTGCGGAACCACCTCCCCGCCATCCCGGTTTGTTGCCCTCGTGTGCGCCCCTGGGGGCCTCACCCCACTCGCTCAGCCACTCGCTTGACTCGTTATCCACGAACCAATCCTGCACGAGCAAAGGTGGGGCGATGGTGTGAACACCTCTGTGTGTGACGCTCGGGATGGAAGGTCGCCCACTCGCCATCGGTCGATTTCGGAGGGCAACGTCATTGGCGTCGCGCTCCGCATCACGCGCCTCTTTGTTCGCCGCGAAGGACATTACGCCGCCACGGCCTTCCGCGAAACGAGCGGAAAGTGCGTCGGCGGAGACCTACGTGTCTCCTCCGACCGCCACCTCCGCGCGCGGGTGTGGAGCGGGTGCCGTCGTTCTCTCGGAATAAACGTTTTGTGGCCGTTTGTGAACGGCTTTTTTGGTCTCTCCAACGAAAAACACCATCACACCGAGCGGCGCGTGTTGGCTGCTATGGGGGACTCCGAGTTCGACTACTCCAGCGATGAGTTCGAGGGGGAGGGGAGGATGGGAGGTGGGAAGGTACGACGGGAAGAGGGGAAGGTTTCCTGTCACGTCCCTACGAGCATCTCGTCCCCTTTCGCCTTCGCCGTCAAATCAAACGAAGAGACCGAAGTGAAGCGTGGCCGATCTCATCTCACCCCTTCACTTCATACTCTTCACATACACACAGGTGGTTGCGAACCAGCCGCACGACGAGGAAGTCGCGCTCGGTTCTGAAACGGAATCGAGCGTGGATGATATGGCGCCTGGTATGGCTGGTTCGGTACGTTTCCTCGGATGACGCCGTTCAACGCGAGCCGTTTTTCGCGTTTATGTTTTTACATTATCATTTCACTCATCGCTTCCCCATATGTTGCCTCCCTTCGCAGGACGAATTCGCTGAGCGTGACTCTGGCCAGCCAAAGGCACCTCCCCCGAGACGAACAGAGATGTTCGATTCAAACGGAGATGACGATAACAACGATTCAAACACGGCGCGGACCGTCGCGACCGCAGAACCGAACGACAAAAAACCCTCTGCTCGATTCGCCGACTTGGACGTCCCCGCCGAAATCGCGCGGATGTTCACCCTGATCGACCAGTACACCCCTGTGCACACAACCCACCCGACGCAGCTGAAACCATTCATCCCGCAATACCTACCCGCGGTCGGTGTGATCGACGAGTTTGTGAAGATCCCGAAACCGAATAGAGGGGTTGATCAATTGGGAATCGTGACGTTGGACGAACCGTCGGTACACCAATCAGACAAGACGTCGTTATCGCTACAGCTGCGGCACGTAATGAAACGACAAGGAGTACACGTCCCTGTTGATGCTCTGGAAGGCGATCTCGCATCAGGTGACTCCATAAACCGAGTGAGTGACCCTATCCACGATCCACAAAAATTGACAAACTGGATCGACACCGTGAACAGGTTGCACGCGGGCGGCGGAGGTATTTCTTCCGGAAAGAAAACGTCTCAACAGATTCAATACTCACGGACTATGCCCGATGTTGTTGAGCTGGCCTGCAAACCGTGGTCGGGCGATGAGGCTCAAGTGCTAAGCACTCTGAAAAGCTCACAAACTAAATTAAAACAAAAAGCGGAGGTCGTGTGCGGCGCGTTCGACGTCCCCGTGTACGACTCTGGAAATAATAATTCGGCGATTATCGAATCGCTCCACCTTTTGTTCTCCGCGATGTTGGAAGTTCGAAGCAACGCGAACACGAACACGCTAACAGTCAACAAGTAGAGTTAGGTAATGCGATATTTCCACTCAAGAACTTACTCTATGTATCACTAATTAACGTATTTACACCACTTATTCACTGCTACTATGAAACCATACTACTACACTATCCTTCTACACCATTGGCTGTCTCCCGAAGCGCACCACGCCTCGCTCTTGTACGATGCTTTGGTTTTGGTTCTGCGGCTGCGGCGACGCCGGCACTGGGTACCCCGGCTGCGGCGATACAATGGGCTGCACCGTCGCCTGGTGCACGGTAAATCCCTGCACGGGCGTGCCGTACGCGTGCGGCTGGGGGCCGTAGCCGTTGGGCTGCTGGCCGTACTGAGGCTGTCCGTGCTGCGTTACGTGCGGCTGCCGCGGGTACCCGTGTTGCGCCATCCGCCCTGCGCTGAGCGGCACGACCATTTGCACGCCCGGTTGTTGCGCCTGCCTGAAATGACTGTTGTTTTTCGAGCTCCGGTACCGGCTGTAGCACCCGCACACGCAGCATGCGATCGTGAGCGGGAAGAGCCACGATACGAAGAGAATCACTTGTGCCGATAACGCAGGTTCGCACATGTACGGAACCGCGTCGTCAAACATGGTTTCCGTGTCACCGTCGCCGCTGACTGTGCAAATCGTCCGGTACGCCACGCAGGTCCCTGAAGTGTGGCACACATCCCCGAACGAAAGGTCATAACCGTTGGCGCACGCGCTTTGGTTCTTCGGGCTGCAGCAGTCAGGACTGATGTTCCACACGCCTCCGTAGTCTGGGTACCCGAACTCCCGGCACGGGCTTTCCGTGACGCCTGGTTTCACACGGTACCGGTCATCAGTCCGATCCCGGTCGGAACGACGGTCACCTAACACGCCGGGGAGGGTACATAGACACAGGAACGCGAAGACGAGGGAGCGTCGTTGCATCCTGCGTGGACCGCAACTCGTGCAGTGCCGAGGAGAGTGAGGTGGATGTGAAGCAATCCGCTTTTTACGCGGCCTGGAGAGAAACTGGGACACGTGGCAAAATGCAACTCATATTTCAATTCTTTCAACTCTTCCCTCTCCTCCTCTCCACCCCCCTCCCCTGCAGCGCCCCCCCCTCCACCACGGAGTCCATCTCCACTTCATCGGTATCATCCACGTTCCCCGGGTAGTACGGCAGAAAAGGCAGGTCGTACGCGTTGCCTGACTTATCCCGGAACAACTCGGCGTTGATGTCGTCGTCGGCGGCGCTCAGTGTATTTTCGAACACGGAATCGGCGGCGCGTTCGCCGAGCGTGAGCGCCGCGTTTTCTTCGCTCAAGTCTTTCCGTGTCACTACGCCCACGACCATGGGTTTCGAGGGGGTGATGTACATGTGCCGCAGGCCCATGGTTCGGAACAGTCTATAAGCTCGGCTTAACCTGGCATCGGCGTGGACTATGAATGGATGCCTTTGCATGAACGGCGCGATGTCGATCGACGCCGCCAACTCCTCCGCCGTCATCTGTTTCACCAATTCGGAAATGATTGGCGGCTTGAAGGGAATTTGCTTTAACGTTTCGAGTAGTTCACTTCGCTCACTCGCGCTTTCAAACAGCTTGCTTTTCATGGAGCTGGTTTGGTAGGACGCACCTCCCGGGTCCATGCCGGAAATGTCAGCGCTGCTTGCAGATCGGTTACCCGTTAATACTTTCGATTGCGACTCGGCGCTTCGCGGCGATTCGATGGATTCAACCTCGCCTCGGTGCAAGCCATCGACGCCCGCGTGAAATGACCCTTCATTGCGATGATAGTTAACATTGCCAGGCCAAATAAAACCCACACGATGATGCAATAATTTTAGTAACACGCCCCGCGTGATTGTGCCGTGTAACTCGAAGGGTTCGCCTGGGTCGCTCGGAGGCGTTTCCGTGACGGGGAAAGCGCCGTGGCTAGTTTCAGTTAACGCTCTTACTACGTCACTCACGGACGTCACCGGTTTCAACGTCACCAACCTATCCGCCATCACCTCGTTGACCTGAAGTTTATCCAGCGCAGGTCCAGTTTGTTCGTGCTCACACAAAAACGGCGCGCCCCGAATGTTGATGTGCGTGTCGTAAATCCCTAAAGAGAACTTATCCCCCACGGCTTTGGCGAAGAAAATCACCAACATCAGCGGGATTATTAACTGCATGCTGCCCGTGGTTTCCATCACCAAGACTGTTATGGATATAGTCATCCTTGTAGCTCCTCCAAGGCTCGCCGCAGCACCTAACGCAGCATAGCTATGCAAACACACCTGAATCGTTGGATCGATTTCAGCCACGAACGCGGCTACTCCTCTTCCAAAAATTTGCCCTAATGCAGCGCCCACCGCAAGAGAAGGCACAAACAAACCAGTCGGCGCCCCTACTCCATAAGTCCACACCATCAGCCCATACATGACCAGAAAATACAAAAACAGCGCATCCATGCCGAACATGAAGTTGCGTTCGCCGGAGGCTTGCTCAGCAGCGCCTTCGCCGACCTCTCCTAAATGGACGAGCAGTTTCAGGGACTTGGCTAACGGTGTGAAGAACAGCTGCCCGTACAGCGAATACTCCCCATCACGGCAATAGAGCCTTCTGAAAAACTTTTCCCGGATTTGGTCCTTGCTCTCGGCGCCGTACTCGAACTGCGCGTGCTCGACGTCGCCTAAATCCAGGGCCGGGATGCTCTGGTCTAAGGCACCAGAGCCTACTCGCAGATTAGCAGGAATGGGAGCACATGGCGATACTCTTAATAATATAAACATGATCGTCGCGGTAATGGCGCATACGAAAATAACCTCGGCGTGTCGTCGTTTTCTGTTCGCGACTGGTACGTATTTTTGCCGCAACGCTGTTATTCGGACGTTCAATTTAACAAACAACGCACCTAACAAACCCCCAATAGCGCCCAACCCAGCAAATAGTGGGACTTCCCAGAAGTACCACCAGAACACGCGTGAGTAGTTGGCCTCGTCGTCGGTGTACAGGCCGAAATCCCGGTGCGTTCCAAATTTCGCTCTAGCAAAATCCAACGCGTCGAAATCCAATTGGTCCAGCCAATGGATCGTTAACACGCCCATACACGTGGCTAGGAAGCCTCGCCAAAGCATGGTTTGCGAGTAGAAACTTGCACCTTCCTCTACTGCGAAAAGGCATCCACCGATTGGGGCTCCGAAGGCTACGGCGACACCAGCCGCGGTTCCTATAGCGATGAAATCTCGCTTATCGGCGTCGTTCCTGAAGTGGTTGGGCTTCGACATCGCAAAGCCCAGTGAGTGCGAGCCGAACGCGCTTAGCCCGCCGCCCACTAATCCCCCGCCATGAACGAACGGTCCTTCCTTTCCCGCGATCAACCCGGAGCCGATTGAAAACGCAATGCCTCCCAATTTAGCAACCACAGTTCTTAGTCTGAGTAATCCTTTCAAGTGTACGCCGTTGAGGTACGTCTTCATTTCTGGAATGCCGGAACCGGCGGCTAGAGGCTCGACGTAAGAACACATGCCCCCCGCGACTGCGGCTAGTGACGAACTAATAGCCACAAAAGTAACCCAAACCGCGACGTCGCTCATCCCACTATCGATCAACCCAGTCACCGCGCCGTACTTGAACCCGTTCAACTTATCGATCAACCCGTCCACGGTGAACGCCACGAAGCCCATCACGACGCCAATCAAAACACTCAATCCCCACTTCCACCGATTGGCACTCTTGTAATCGTGTTTCTTCCGCGCCCGCAGCGCCTCTTCCTCCAGGTCGTTATCCGCGGGGTCGTAGTCGTGGGAATCGAATGCGGCCATGCGTTTTAAACGTGCGTGAGCTCTTTCGGCCTTGCCCGCGTCTAACGCAGCGCCCAGCGTCTCTGCGGCGTGCCTTTGTAAACCACGCGCGCCTTCCTCCATCGCGCGGACTTTGTCCGTTCTTGTCTGGCTTCGCGCCAGGTAGCTGCGGTGGCCTGAACTCTGGGCGAACGGCGGGCTACCGTGGGGGTGCATGTCCACGGGGTCACCTTGGGTGCCCATTCCACTACCGTGTATACACAGCCAACACCGCGCGTGCCGTGCGCGGTGCCAAATGCTTTTCAAATGTCAAATGCTAGTCACCTCGTCGCTCCAAAAGACAAGGGTCGTGACGACGAGTCGTCGACATCGACGAGTTAAATGTATCAGCGTTCTGTGAGTCAGCCGGCAAGTCGCGAGCCAGACGCTCCTTTCAGACGGCACTTCCAATAAAGTGCTTTCTCGGCACGACCTTCACGACACAACCTCCCTCGCGTTCGAGGTGCGCCGGTCCGCGGTCCGCGATGTCGCTCGCGTCGTGGGCGGCGCGCGTGATGGGTGGCACGGTTGGCGGGCGTCGCGTTTCGGGACTGCCATCGGTACGTGGAGGTGCCCCGCGGTTTAACCATCGGCGGCGGCGAGAAAAGCGGCGGTGCGGGGCAATTGGATTCGACGACGCGGAGCGGTCAGAGTTGAGAGCGGAGTCGGTTAGTGACTCGTCAAGTGACTCGTCAGAGACTTCGTCGGAAGTCACGCGCCTATCGTCTCCCTGGCCTCTGTTAGACGCCCTGGATGACGCCCGGGAGGTGCTTACACACGATCCCAACTCCAAATCAAAACCGGAAACCACGATGCACTGGACCTTGAGCGACCCCGTGGTTGGCTCAATTTCAGTAATAGAAGCGGTGGCGGAGACCGCGCAGGTGTCTAAAGCATTAGCAAAAGAGCTCGTGGACATGGGTGCGGTGTACGTGCAGGTGTGGCCAGAGGGAAGAGGTGATGTAGGTAACGACGGTACATCATCAGCATCAGCGTTCGAAAGCTTTGGGTGGAATCCGATTGAAGGCGTCTGTCCACCCGCAACGGTCCCCCCGAAAAAGAAGAAAGAAAAGTGGCTACGCGTACGATCAGTCAACACAATTTTAGAACAAGGCGACCGCATCAGGGTACACCAAAACCCCCGGCGGTACCGCACGGGGTGCTGGCTGGGCGCGAGTAAATGGCGCGCGCGAGTGGTTTACGAAGATGAAAACTATTTCGTCGTCAACAAACCAGCACGGCTCCCCACGCAGGCGCACGAATCGAACGGCTGCGAGTGCGTGCCAGGGTGTATTGAACGCTCCTTAGGGTTTGATCAGGGGAGCTTACGGGTTACGCACAGGTTGGATGCCAGCACTTCGGGCATAGTCGTCCTGGGGAAGCACAAAAATGCAGTCGCTCAATTCAACGAAGCCGTGGCGAACAAAAAGACGAATGTAAATTCTCAAAAGAAAACCAGACAACAATGGCGCATGGGTCGAGTAGTGGGGAAAGAAATTACAGACTCCCATTTGCACGAACCCATGACTAAAACGTACATCGCGTTGACTTCCGGGACGGATAACTTGTTCGACTCGCCGCATTTAACTTTCGGCAGTACTGTAGTGCACTGGCAGTACCCCGGTCCGTTCGGCGACGACGCGTTGAGCGGGTTCGGGTTGAACAAAAGCCAAGCCAGGTTTTTGCGATCGGAAAACGTAGACGGCGAGTTCGTCGCTGTGAACGGCGAAAATCGACAGGTGAACTGGAAGAAGTGCGAGCTGCGGATTGTGGATTGCGTGGAGATAGACCACGAGACGCTGGATCGGTGGCACGTGACGCACACCGCTGCGTTGAAAGCGTCGCACAAAGCGCCTCCCTCTCGGTGGCTCGATAAAAATAAAAATTCTTTGAAACCCGAAGCCCGCAAGGTTTTTCAAGTCACGGTGGAACTCGTGACCGGGCGGACGCACCAGGTTCGATCGCAATTAGCTGCATTAGGGCACCCCCTGCTCGGGGACTCGCTGTACGAGCCCATGCGAGGGTACCTGCATGATGATGACGTTTGCGGGACTGAGGATGAAGAATCTGACGAAGAGTCTAATGATTTGACAAACACAAAACCCGAAAAAAAAGACTTTCTAGTTTCAAAGCGCGTCGCCGCTGGCGTGGTTCCCGACTGGCCCGTCGCGTTGCACGCGTCAGGTTTGGTGTGGAGCAATTACCGGTTCGTTGCACCAGCGCCATGGGCAGCACCCATAGACAACGATTACCACTACCTATAGTTTAATAGTCTATGTATTTATAAGTAGAGAAATACTAAAATTCATTTCCCTCGTTCTAATTTCCCTTCGCCCCGAGCGCGTCGAGTTGTCGTTTCATTCGTATGCCTTCCGCCTGTGCCACCGCGAGTCGCCGCTCGCACTCAGCGGCGCGCGTCACTCGCAGGCGAGAAGTACACTCTTGCACCTCTCCCTTCTTTTCTATATTCGAGGAACGAATGGACTCATCCTTTGCTCGAGTTGCGGATTCACGAAGCTTTCGCTCGAGCGTCTTTGTTTTTTTGTCATTTCCAAAAGATCCGAGGAGACAGACTTATACCGTTCTGTCATGGTAACCAAGTCTGTATGGGTATCACCCAGCTTTTGTTGTTTAGACGTCACCCGTGCTTCTAGATTCGCCACTTGATTCGCAAGCACAATGGAAAATACAGTCACCAAGTTCTCAAAACTCGCACCCATCGCTCTTGCGCTTTCAAAATGTTTCCGCGCGCGTCGACGTAATTTTTCAGTTTCGTTTTTGTGTACCAGTAACGCGTCCTTCGTTGTCTCTATTTCTGCCAAGCGTGTCGAAGAGAGAACAGACGCACCATCGAGCTCTAATCGAGTCGTACGCAACGCAATCTCGAGGGAATTCTTTTGAAAGTTCAAACCAGTCAGTCGTTTCTCAAACGCCTTTTCCTTCTCAACTGACAATTTCGCGTCCGACTCTTTCTCTGCCGCCGCTGCCAAAACTTCACCGCGACAAAGTTCCAGAAGCCTTCCCATCTCCACAACCTCAGCCCTCAAGGTATCGACGGCTACGGCTTCTCGCGTCTCCGCTTCGGATGCACGTGCTTTTGCTTCAATCGCCCTGGACGCAAATGGCTTTGCTTTCGCAACAGCCGCACCCGCTTCATCTTCCGCCGCTGTAACCCGTCTCTCCAACGCCAACGCCCGTTCTGTTTCTGTATCACACCTTCGTTCAGCGCCTGCTAATTGTTCCAGGGCGTCGTCACGTGCCCTAAGCGCGTCCTCCCGAGACGCGGTGTGCCCCCTGGCCTCGCCCTCGCGTGTGGGAACTTTAGCTAACACACGGTGCGCCATGTCCTGCGCGTCACGCAATTTAACTTCGGTTTCTTTTTGTTTCGTCAACAGGGATTTGACGTGTCAGGAAAGCGCGTCGCGGTCGCGCGCTTCCATCGTCAACGCCTCCACTTCCGTCTCCTTCTCCTCCAGCGCAACTTGAAGTCGCTTTGAATCATTTTGCGTATTGTATAACACCGTCTCCAGTGCGCTTAACACAACGAACTCAATGGCTTCCTTCGCGACTCGTTGAGATTGTTCAGCTTGTTCTGTTTCTAACTCATTTTGCGAAGAACACAACGCTTTTTCACTTTTGTCAAGCAGCAGACGCAGCAGGCGCAGCGACGTGGCGGTGGAAATGGCGGCGTCGTGTGTTCTGTGCGCGCCCGCGAGCTCCATTTGCAGGGTATCAACGTTTACTTGCTTTGCTGAAGTACCTTGTTGGGTAGCTTCATCTGTTTCCTTAGCCGCGTCGTGCGTCTCCGCGGGCGGCGCCGTTTCGGTCGCGACACTCGCGCAAGTAGTCGCGCGAACCTGTTTCTTCAAACGACGCGCATCCTCCCTCGCCGTTTTTAACTCAGCTTTTGCGACATCCGCTGTGAACGTAAGTGCTGCTTCGCGTCGCGCTGAGGACCCAGCTGCCTCGCGCATCGCTTGTCGCGTCGCGAAATGCGCGTCCCTTTCGGTTTCCAGCGCGCGTGATTCCAGCTCCAAAAGCCGAGCGTTTTCTTGTAAATCGCTCTCCAGTTTTGTAATTCGCGCGTTCGCCTTCATCGTTTCTTCCGCGAGCGTTAGCGCTTTCGCTTTGAGTTTCGCTTTCGCTTCCGTTAAAACTCTGGAGGCTTCCGTAGCGTGCAAGTCGACCTCCAAAAGAGAGCCTACTGATTTAGGGTCTAATGAACCCTCGATTCGTTCCCGGGCACCATATGCGGAAGAACTCAGAACGCTCAAAAGGCTCCCGCTTCGGCTTCTGCGCATCGCGCCGCGGTCGCCCGGGTGGTTACGCCTGCGCGAGGCGTATGCGCAATTAGTCCCAACTGCATGATTTCTGTTGTCAGGAGATGCACTATCACAACTTCTTGGGCTGCCCGAAAACGACCGGCTGCGGGAAGCACCGGGGCGAGTTGGGCTGTCGGGGCGCGGTGTGGGGGTGGAGAGTTTTATCTGTGGAGGGAGTCAGTTTTGGTTGGCGAAATTCCCGAAAATTGGCGCGAATTTTTAATTTGAGCTTGCCGACATCCGCGCCCTTGTCGACGCGTCATGACGAAAGCGGGCGCTTGGATGACGTACCTGGAGATGCGTGCTGAGCGAAGTGACCTGCGTGCGTCGCGCACGTTGTGCATCGTCCAGCGTCGCCATGACGCACGCTGGGGCGGGAGATGATTGGCCATCGCCCACATGAACACCACCGCGTCTAATCATCTCCTTTTCGTCGCGTTTTTTGGAAACGCATTCCGTATTTGTCGAAACGTTTGGACGGTCATGCGGTCGCTGACCGTTCAGTCGAGTGCGGCACGCCGCCTCCACGTGCGATGTGGATACAGCGCACATTGGCACGAGCATCGCCGACGACATCCGCGGCGCGGAGACCTCCGTTCGTTTGCGGTGTGTGCTCGAAACTGTCAACGAATGGACGTTCTCAATGCTGACGAGGAGAAATTTTGACCGCAAAAAAAAATGAAAATGTCACCTCGATTCGCCCGAGTAACGCTTTTCTGGGAAGCAACGACGCACAACGACACGCGCACGACCCCACACGTATCGCAATGTTCTCCGATGCGGCGCGCGGTGTGGAAACTCGCGCGCAACAGAGAAATCGAGAGTGCGAAGCTCACGCGGGCGAGGCCATCCCGGGCCTTCTCAGCGACATCGTGGTCACTCACATCCTCAGATCTGAGTACTTTGATGATCCCGCAGATCTCGCACGGCTCCAAGTTGTGAGCTGTGCGACGCGCGACGCAGTAGCGGCGACAGGACTTGCGGTTGAGGAACTTAATGCAACGGATGCCATGTTTGATGGACGTCTAAGCGTGTTGAAGCGTATGCAACGGCAAGGTCTTCTGCACGTACCTGAAGGATACCTGTGCAATGCAGCGGCGAGGAGCGGACAGCTCGAGGAGTTGAAGAAGTTGCGCAAAAACAGCTGACCGTGGGGCGTACTCTCATGCACGTGTGCGGCGAAGGGTGGACATCTCGAGTTGCTGCAAGGGGCACGCGCGAACGAATGCCCGTGGGACGAGTGGACGTGTCATATGGCGGCACGCGGTAAAAATCTCGAGGTACTGCAATGGTTGCGCGCGAAAGGCTGCCCGTTGGGCGGAGGCACTTGCTACCGGGCACCGTTGGGCGGGCATCTTGGGGTGTTGCAGTGGGCGCAGGCGAAAGGCTGCCTTTGGTGCGATGTCAAATGTCAAGGGGCGGCGGTGGGCGGACACCTCGAAGTGCTACAATGGGCGCACGCGAACGGGTGTCTGTGGGACAAGAATACGTGCGCGGCAGCGGCGGAGGGCGGGCACCTCGAGATGCTGCAGTGGTTGCGTGAGAACGGCGCACCTGAATAACACTTTTAGAGAAGGCGATACGAGAGAGTCAACACACGAGATGCTGCATTTCTGTTTGTAAATATCGAAACGAGAAATTCAATCCAGCTCCGGGGCGTCGGCGTCGCGCGAATAAATATTTCGTCTCGTGTCCCGCGGTTTTGACGAGGATAACCAAGAAAAACCCAAATTCCCGAATCACTCCATCGATCACGCGCCTCGGGGCGTGCTGACACACCCCGATGACCTCTCACGGCGATGCGGTGGCGAAGATGTCCGCGTTCGCGTCTCGTGCGGACAGTTTCGTGAACGCGGCGCTTGACCAGCTAGACGACGCGGTGGAACAGGCTTTTGTTGGGGAGAGTTCCGACGAAGTGGCGAAGATTCAAGCCGCGGCCATGACTCCGGCGCAGAGTGCGTTGTTACGGACCACCTCTCAATTTTGGTCCACGTTAGCTCTGGATGCGAAGCGCGAGGACTGGAGGGACGCGGCGACGGTCGTGGCGAGCGCACAAGCTTCTGTAGATGACTCCAAACGAACACTGGCCGAAGCCGCTCGTGAGGCGCAAAGCAAAAAAACACCAGAAGCCAAAGACGCGCTGGTCAGGGCGCTCACCAAAGAACTGTCAGCGGTGACGAAACGCGCTGATTTCGCAGAAACCGCGTTCATGTCAATGCTGAACGACATAGACGAAGCTCCGGATCCGGCGACGCCGCTGGCGATGGCGCAGAACGCCACGGAGGTTGTCGTCGCTGCGGCGCGATCGCGGGCAGAGCTCGAACAGTTGCGCAAGACCAACACGGTCGCCGCTGAGGCGGCGGCTGAGTTGGAGCGACTCAAAGCATCGTTGGCGACTGAAGTGGAGGAAGCTGCTTCGTTACGAGCAAGAGACGCGGAAGGCAGAGCCGCCGCAGCTGAAGTCAAAGCGGATGCGAACTTGAAAGCGCGGGAAGCGGCAGAGCAAACAGTTTCTGATTTGGCCAAAGCGCGGGACGCCGCGGAGTCGCGAGCGTTTGAGTTGGAAACTGCAATGAACGAACGATTAGTATTAACCGAGACTCCCGACGACCACGACACGGAGCACCAGAAGCTTGCTGAAGAAATTCGAAGGCTACGCAGGGAGCTTGATACTCGGAGTACACGATCGAATGGTGACAGTGATGAGGGTAAATACGCATACGAGGATGACAAGAACGCAAAGAACGTCGCGTCTCTTCGTGAAAAACTGGCGGTGCGCGACACGGTGGTGGAGCAGCTGAAAGTTTCGCTGGAGGAACTCGAGTCTGTGAACGAACGTGAACGGGAGGGGTATGCGGCGCGGGAGAGGGATTTAATTAGCGAGTGTGAGGAAAAGTGCAAATTAGTGGCACAAGAGGCGCAACACGCCGCGACGAGTAGTCTGCAAAACACCCAAGCGACGATCGCGGCGTTGGAAAACAAATGCACGGTGTTACGCGCGCTCGTGGACGCCGAGGACGGAGAAGCCGCTGATGAATTAACGGAAGGTTCTGGTGAAGGTTCTGGGCTAGACGATTCCTCATCTTCCTCAGCGCCTCTCGCGGCTGCGCGCGCTCGGAACCGGCGGCTCGCGGCTGACGCGTCTGAAGCGAAGAGAGAAGCGATGGAGGCGAAGGCCAAAGCGGAGGATCTTGAGAAACGCTTACAAATGGCTGAAACAAACGCGGCGTCGTGCGACGTCGCCGTCGCCGAGCTCGAGAAACACCTGGTCGCCACTACTACGAGTACTGCTGACATTGATACTACTACTACCCTCACCAATTGCAATTTATTGCCTATGATAACTGCGCAACGCGACCGGCACAAAAAAAGAGCGGGCGAGCTGGAAGCCAACGTTTTGGAGCTGGAAAATAAACTGGAGACGGAAAAACAAAACTCGGAGAAGAGCAAACAAGACGCCGTTTTTCTGTACGACAAAGTCCGGCACGTACAGGACTTTTACACCGCTAATGGCGGACAGGGTAATGGAAACGGACCTGTCGGAGGGACGCGCATTGTTCGCGTGGACGAGTCAGGCGTCGCGGTGGACAGGGAAGACGGCCCTTTAGCAGCGCTCGCGGCGAGGCGTCAAAAACTGTTGCGGTACGGCTGCTTTCCGGGAGCAGCTGGGGGAGGTGCTACTGCTTCTGATTCAAATAGTCTCGAGACCCTCCCTGGCGGTGACCCTGGCGGCGTGCTCGCCCGGTACGCGCTGACGAAGAATAACTCAGCGGGTGCTGGTTTGTTTGGAGGGGTAACGTTGGGGGGTAAACCTCGAGCCGCGAAGATAACGCGATTGTTCTTCGTGGTTTATTTGATAGCGATTCACGCGATTTTAGTGCGAGTGGTAGTGTTCACTAAAAACACGGTATCTCCGTGATATAGCTATGACAGTAAGATTTCATATAAAGAATACATATACTACCTATAAGAATACTCGCATGTATTACTACCACTACCACCCCTAAACTCTAGAAACCCGCTTTTTCCATGGCTTCGTCCAAGACCACCACCAAAATTTCGTACACCGAAAAGGAAATCGCCGCCATCGGGACAATTCGAATCGTCGCCGGCCCTAGGCCTTGGTACAACCCGCCTGCACCGCGTTCAGCGATAACCGACTTCGCGACTTGCAGTGCGCTGCCAGTCGCGCCAGCGGTGAGACGTCTCGAAATGCTCTCCATGGGGAACGCGAAAGTCTGCCCAGCGAGCGAAGCGACCGCGGCGCACGCAATGACGCTGCCGGCGCTCACTTTCCTTTCCTTCCTTTTGTCGTAGTTTCCCTTTCCTTTCCTTCCACTCCCCTCACTCTGCGCGTGTTTCGTTCGTTCCAGCTGCGCGCACCGTTCCTTCAGCAGGTCGAATATCCCGTACGTCAGCGCGGCTTCCGGGGCGATTCCAAGCAACGCGGGTTTGATCCCTCGGTACAGACCTCTTATGCCTTCGGTTTGAAGCACTGCGCGAAAAGCCAAGACTAACCCTCCCACTCCGCCTCGCAATGCCGCCGCGCCGAGAACGCCAACCCCCGCAGCACTGCTACTCACCGCCAATCGCGTGGTTAAGTTATCTAGGGGGAACAACAGTGCGGTGCTTGTTAAACCGGCGCCGGCGCCCGCGGCCATGGACTGGAACGCGCGCATCGATTTTCTTTTCTTATTTTTTGAGGTATTTCCGTCGTCATTAGTTTTATCGTCCTCGCTGTCTCCAATCCCACATTGTTTCCCTATGAAATCCTTGTACACTGAGAACGTGAAGAAATCCAAGCCTTTGGTGGGGGCGAACCGCACGACGTTTGTGAGGTTTCCCTTGAACAAAGCGCGCCATCCTTCGTTTCGCGCGAGACGAGCGCATTCGCCGAACAAACCCCCCTTTGCTTTCGCCACTCCATCCATCACACCACTCACCAAGCGTAGCCGGACGGTTTGAATAGGAGCCGTCGCGGTCCTTGAAATGCCCCCTCCGATCGCACCGGCTAATAGGTGCGCTGCGGGGTTGGCTTGCCGTTTCGGGGGGTCGGTGGACGTGACGCTCAGGCAGGACAGAACCTCGGAGGCGGAGGATGACGAGGCCGACGAGGTACGATCTCTTGTATTCTCGAACCGTCGGCCATCGTCCATGAGCCGCGCCTGGCTCTGCGACAACGATGCCAGCGCGGGGGTACCACCAATTGCACTTGGTCGACGCAGACGATGCATCCTCCTCACCGCCTGCGCCTAACCGAACGCCTCCCGAGGTACTCAGTCGTGTGGAGTGCTGTACCCTGTGAAGCGTCGTTTTTTCTGGGCCCGGCCAGACAACTGAATTGGACAATGTCCAGAATATTGCCGGCGGCTTGGCCATTACCAGACAGCACGCTCGACTGTTATCGTTTCAAAGCACAGCCTGTACGTGATTCATCTGTTTTGATGGTCGACGCGGACATGAGCCCTCGGCGCGAGCGATCCCGGTCCCTGTCACGGTCACGGGAGAGGTCGCGCTCTCGGTCGAGATCGCGAGGCAATGATGACAACAATCGCGCCCGCTCCCCTTCCCCCCCCCCGGCGGGGAACGCTCAACACTCCAAAGACCCGAACACCGAGACGATCGAGGTTTCCGAAGCGGACGCGGCGTTCGTGCTCGGCAGGGGAGGTAATACGAAGCGCAAGCTCGCGCGTGTTTCCGGTGCCAAGTTGGAGTTGCACGATTCGAAAAGCGGCGGCACTTCGGTGTTAGAAATCTCAGGGGATGATTCATCAAGACAACGCGCGAAGGATTACGTCAAGTACGTGTTAACCCAGCGCGTGGGCCCGGTGCACATCGACCCCGGAATGAAACGCGACGACATGTCAATCGTGCAGGTACCGGAGGACTGCGTCGGGTTCGTGATGGGCAAAGGAGGCCAAGTTTTAAGGGCGATGGAAGATGAATGGACGACGCTTATGTTTTTTGCCAAAAGTTCGTCGGGTGATGACACGGAGACTGTAGACAAAAAAGGCACCCCTCACTTCGGGGGTGAGATTCTTGCTATCTTCGGCACGAGACGCGGGCGACGTGGGTCGGAGCTGAAGGTGATGTCCGCAGTGGAGCACAAGAAGCCCGGGACGTTTCTTACTGCGAATGGAGACGCGTTGAAATCTCCGTTACAACAACCCGGCGACGACGAAAACGACGGGTTCGACTACGACTTGTTTCCGTTCCGGGGGGATGAGTTTTCGTACGCGCTTGGGGCGCGGGGGAGTACAAGGAAGAAACTGGCAGCTGCATCAGGCGCAATCATCGAGTATATCGCGCAAACTGCGGTGTTGGCGGGCAACGAGTCTGAACGCGCTCGAGGGAAAGATTACCTCACTTGGCTCCTGAAACAGAAGGAGCATGGCGCCATGGACGTGGAGTATGAGGGACGGGATGACGTCTCAGTGGTGGACGTCCCGAAGAACTGCATGGGTTATTTGACTGGATACAGGGGCGAGGGGCTTCGCGGCATCGAGCACGAAACCAGAACGTTTATCTTTTCAAACGGAGGGGGTGGGGGTGATACTCGTATGGACAATGATGACAAGAATACCTCCTCCGACGAGAAAAAAAAATCAAACTCCGAGACGCTTTTGATTTTCGGTGACGTCGCGAACGACCGCAAGCGCGCGGTGCGGATCGTGGAGGACCGGGTGGACCAGGCAAAACGGGGGGACATGCGACGGGACGACAGGGGAGGCCATGATGGTGATCGAGGCAGGGGCCGTGACGATCGAGGACGCGATGACCGACGGGACGACCGACGCCGCGACGACCGCCGGGAGTACAGGAGTCGATCGCCTCCGAGACGAGACTACGACCGACGCGACGACCGCAGAGACGACCGCGGACGACAGGACGACAGGTACGACCGGCGAAGCCCGGACAGACGATACCGAAGCCGGTCACCCGATGACCGTAGAGGACGAGGCAGGGGCAGTGACGTGTGCTTCGACTGGCAAAAAGGGCGGTGCAACCGCGACCGGTGCAAGTTTAAACACGAAAACGGGGGCAGGGACAGGTCGAGGGATCGAGGCGGTGGAAGAGATCAGGATCGAAACCGAGGACGAGACAACAGAAGAGATCGCGACAGGTCGTACTCGCGAGAACGACGGTGAGGGGTATAGGAGTATAGCTGCTGAAATGATTAATATCCACATTCTATACTTGCTAATGCTATTAAAGCTATAAACCCGTCACTTCTTCGCCTTGGTACTACTTTTGTTCTTAAGCTTGGCGACGGTGCATTCAATCAACAGATCACGCGCCGCGTTGTTAATACACTTGAACCGGTCGGGTCCGAGATGAATGCCCCCAAACCAGCGTGAAACGACGACGCACACGTTCTCACTGTCCGTGACTTTCAACAGGTGCGCCAAGCCCTTCCCCGCGCCGTGCTCGCCGTCGTCGTCGTGGTCGGAGTGGTGGTTGTTACCCACGGCGCATCGGTACGCTAACATGTTGTGCGACGCGCGGTCTATTTTGGAGTCGCTTTGAACTAAGTGGTTGAAAAATTTACTCGCCTCTTCAGGGCCTTTCAAGTCGGTTAATAGATGCGCCTGGAACGTGGATTTGCGCTCCACGAAAGGCACGCCGTGGTGAATGCGGCGGGTGAAATCATTCCTAGAAGTAGTCTCGGAGGTGTCTCCCGTTTGGCGTTCGTCTGACCCCGTGGTTACAGCGATGGCCGCGAGCTCGGCGGCAAGCGCGACTGGGTCAAACACCTCTTGTGCGGAGTTCTCGTTCTTCTGGTTATCACTGGCTGCGTCATCACCTGAAACATCACAAGCGTCCTCCCGCCACGCGTCGCACATTTGTCTTACCCTTTCAACAAAGGCAAACACGCACACTTCACCTGGAGTTTCATCGTACATCTCCTGCGCCGCAGTGACAGCGTCAGCGTGGAACGGTATCACATCGCACGGTCCCACTTCAGCGAGGAAACTGGTACGAGAAGGGTAGGTTTCCAGGGGTATACACCTTAGGGTGAGGAACTCGGGAGGCGGGGTACCGTCTGCGGAGAGGATCCACGGAGGTATCACGGCTTCAGAGGTATCAGAATCGGGATCGAGCAGAGGTATTCGAACAGTCCACACGCCGTCGCCGGAAGTAAAGTCATCGCCGTAAATTGAGGAAAGCGCTTCAGCCTCTTCAGCCTGGCGCTCCAGGTTCTCAGCACGCTCCTCCGCATCCATGGGGGACGCGGAGAGGCGCGGCCGGGAGTGAGAGAAAGATATTGGGGTTGGAGAAAAGACACATAAAAGAAAAAATGGTTTGCTAATAACGTTGCCATCGTGTTACCCTGTGGATCTATCTGTCCCCATCACCGGTTCCTCTCACGGCGCGGCAGCTGCGACAGCAGCCGCAGCGGCGGCATCAGCAGCCGCTTGTTCCCTCTTGTACTGCGTCTCGTACGCCGACTTCTCCGCCGCACGTTCCGCCTGAGGTGTTTCATGAGTATAGTTGGATGGATTGTGGAGGGGTTAGTTACTGTGGTGCATCGGTTGGGGAGGGACTGGCATCCTAGTCCTAGCCGCTCCTATCTTCCTAATCACGAAACGAGCATCAAGGGTTAATCGCGACGACGTGTCATTCGGAATGCGATAGAGTGCACCGGGGTTGCGACGGAGGATATACATCGGATCGTACCTGAATCTTCAATCGAAACCGTTCCTCAGCGGCTTCCGCAGGACTGTAGGCCGGACCTGGCATTTGGTACCGGGGGGGCGCCCCCGGTTCGGTGCCGGGCATGCACGGCGTGACCATGTTGCACTCCACGGCGTTTGCTTCGCCTCCCACGAACCCTGCAACGAGCGCGGCGCCCAAACCAAGCGCGGCACCGCGGCGCCCGACCGATTGCGATTGCACATCAGCCTTGGCCCCAGCGTAGACGCGCACACCTGCGCGACGCGCCGAGCGGTTCGGCGACGCGATAGGTCCCCGCACGCGGATGGTGGAGGGCGCAGAGGTCAAAAGAGCAGGCATGGTACACGTACTGCGTGCCGAGTTATGAGGAGAAGTTGACCGGTGGAACAGTTAGGATAGGATTCCGATCGAAGTGATTTTCTGCGGGGTGAAATCCGGAGAAATAACATTACAACGCACGAAACGACTCATCGTTCGTCGCGACAAAACCTATTGATTCCGTTTCCCTGTCCATCTCAACATACCCTTTCTATAAACCACACATCCCTCACCTCGCGGATGTCCCGAACCCCTGGAAGTACGCTTCCCCGAACCGCCCGCTCCCGAACCGCTCTGCCCGGTCGCTCTGGTCGTTTTCGAATTTCTCCGCTCGCTGGCCAATCACCATGGCCAACACCGCTGCACGTTGCTCCGCTTTGAACTGTTCCACGCGCTCCGCGTTCATCTCGAGCGCACGCCTGGTGTTTTCGTAGTGCGATGCTGCTTGGCGTTCCTCTTCAGCGAAAGCAGCATCCGCGATTATTTTCAACCTGCGCTGCTCCGCTTGCGCGATTGCAGTGGCTTGCAACTCCTCAGCGCTCGCGCCTTTCCAGTGATCCGGCCGCACGCGTCTCCCCGGCGCCAGCGTGGAAACCGCCGCCACCGGGTTTTCCGTGAGGAACGCGGAGTTCTCGTTGTGTTCAAACTCGTAGTCATCAGCGGCTTTCTCGGACGCTTTCTGAGCCTGTAATAAAGAACGCCTTTCATCCGCCAGCCGCGCGTTTTCCTCCGCAGTCGCATTTGCATGTGCTTTTCTCGCATCAGCTTGCGCCTCCGCGACGTGCCTCTGGTACTCCTCCTGAGCTGCGATGAGGTCACCGTGCTGCTTTTTCTGCGCCCTCGCCTCTTGCCTCCTCATTTCCTTCTCCGCGGCCTGCGCCGCGTACCAAGCCGCAGCTTGTTTCGTCTGCGCCAAGCGCCGCTCGCCGGCGAACAAATCCTCCCCGGCGAACTTTTGCGCGCCGCTTGGGCCGGTGCGCGGGTCGTCATCGCCTAGTCTAGCAGGCCGTGAATCACGCCCCCCCGAAGGGTCACTCAAATCGAACTCCCTCCGCGTGCTTTTCTGTTGGTGCTCCGCGCGGTACTGCGCGATGTTCGCGTTCATGTCCCGCTGAATCTCCCTTCGCTCCTGCTCGAGCATCACTAAGCGTCGGTCCAACGTGCTTGCGAGCACATCGTGCGCGCGCTCGCGCTCCAGCTCCTGTGCCTGAAGAACCTTCTTCTCCGCGATCTGGGTGTCCAGCGCGGCAACGTCCACCTGGTGGGTTGGGGGAGGAGGGGAGGGAGGGTCAGTAAGACTGGATGCGCGTAACATGCAGTCAGTGTGTAATGCTCCAAGATGTCGAAAATGGTTCCCCCGTGCGACCGATTTGGGCAATGCGCGACCTCGAATCGCCTCGGACGTACCCCGGTCGTTCTGCGCTTGGCGTTGTGCACTAACGCTAAGCGGTCTCTGGCGTCGAACCGTCTGGTTCGGGGGAACGCGTCGCTCCCGATGGTGGGAAGAACCATGGTGCGCGTGCGGTGGGGCGCGACGCAAGTGACAATTTGACTTGAGCGAGCGAGACTCCTGAAAGACGAGTCGGTCCAAGAAAACAACCTGATCTGGTTTCGGCGAACGATCACATATTAACTCAAGAAACGACGAGTAAAAGTCCTGCCAATCCGTGGCTTCCGAGTGACGAGAGGTTTTTCCCGAGATCGACTCCAGAACCTCTCAGATCGGGAGGCCCGGTGGACGATCAAGATGGTCGCGGCCGCCGCCGATCCGGAGAAATCGGAAGTCGCTCCGCCACGGGGAAAGGTACGCGTTTGTTTGGTTCGAACGAGCACGTGGCGGGATCTCGGTGGTCCCTCCATTCTCGCCCCACCCTAGAATTCACGAAACCTCTTGGCGCCAAAACACGTGATCGAGTTAGGGTGCTACATCCGTGTGAAGAGCTTCGAGATGAACACCCTTAGTGGTGGAGTTATGTGGATCAGTACACACACTACGGTTATAACGACAAAAAGTAACCTTTCACTCCCCTCCCCCCTCCCCTCACACAACAGGGCAACAGCGCCCCCACGTTGGTCGCCCCCAAGAAGGTTGAAGAGGAGCCTGTGAAAACTACCGTGACCGCGGATGGCATTCGTCTCCCGATGGACATCGGCACGCGTGTGCAGTGCCGGTGGAGGGACGGCACGATGTACCCGGTGCGGGTGATCGAACGAAGACCCGGATCAAAAGAAGGCGTCCCGGAGGAGTACGAGTACTACGTGCATTACGAACAGTTCAATCGAAGGCTCGACACATGGGTCACCATCGCGGAGATGGATGTTAAATCAGCAGAGCAGGACGAGGCGGCCAAGAAACGCAAAGCAGAGGAGCACGACGAGGAGCACGCCGAGTTCGATCCCAATGCTCTTCGAGAGCACGAGGAGGTAACAAAAGTCCGGAACATTCTGAAAGTGGAATTGGGACGGCACGAGATGGACACGTGGTATTTCTCCCCCTTCCCGCCCGAGTACACCACATGTAAGAAGCTGTTCTTCTGCGAGTTCACGTTGAACTTCTTCAAACGCAAGGAACAGCTGCAGCGGCATTTGCGGAAAACGGAGATGTACCACCCTCCTGGGGATGAGATTTATCGGAACACGGACAAGCGCGGTCGGACCGCGGCTTTTTTCGAAATTGACGGCAAGAAGGACAAGATGTTTTGCCAAAACTTGTGTTACCTGGCGAAGCTGTTTCTGGATCACAAAACGCTGTACTACGATGTGGATTTGTTTCTGTTTTATGTTTTGTGTGAGGTGGATGAACGGGGGTATCACATTGTGGGCTATTTCAGTAAGGAAAAGTGCTCAGAGGAGGGGTATAACTTGGCGTGTATTTTGTCGCTTCCCGCGTACCAGAGGAAAGGGTACGGCAAGATGCTGATTTCGTTTTCGTACGAGCTGAGTAAGAAAGAAGGGAAGGTTGGAACGCCTGAAAGGCCTTTGTCAGACCTTGGGCTGGTCTCGTACCGAGGCTACTGGACCAGAGAGCTCCTGGCAATCCTAAAGGATCAAACCCGCCAGGTGATGAGCATTAAAGACTTGAGCGAGCTGACCATGATCAAGACCGAGGATATCATCTCAACGCTGCAGCACCTCAACTTGCTCGCGTACCAAAAAGGCGCGTACGTCATTTGCGCCGCGGATGAGCTCATTGAGAAACACCTGAAAGCCGCGGGCTCCCCAGGCGTGCAAGTCGACCCCGCCAAGCTGATCTGGACACCCTACAACGCGGAGAAGGAGTACGCCAACTTCAAGGGGTAAGACGAGGTATGGACAAATGGAACACATTTTTGAATAAAATACACTTTACAATACAATAATAAAAATAAATTAGTCTCCGTCGTCGCCGTCGCCTTCGCCGTCGTCCGCGTTGTCGGTTTTGAAATCCCCCTCGCCGTATGCGCCTGATTGAGATAAAAGGTGCATCCCCACCATCTCGGTGTAGGTTTCGTACCACGCCAGCAATTCCGCGGCCTTCATGAACGAATTTTTAAAATTCCCAATGACGTAGATGAAAAACGCTTTCCGCGAAATTAAAATAAGCGCCTCCAGGCCAAACGTATTAATGAGAAACGCCATGCCCCAGATTTGTATGTACAGGTCCTCTTCCCCAGGTCCTAGGTACTGGTAGATCAGGACGCCGTAGGTTAGAATCGTGTACCCGCCGAACATCCACACGAAGGAGGCTAGGAACCAGCCTTGTCGTTCGTACAGTCGGGCGTTCCACTTTAGTTTCTTGATGTACACTTTTCCTTCAGCCCTTACGTCGTCCACCGAGATTGTTTTTTTATCCGCGAACATGGTTTTGAATGCATCGCTTGCGTCTTGTTTCGGGGAAGTGATGTAGCTCCGCACGGCGATGCCCCACCGCCGCGAAGCGAAGTTCTTGGTGAGGCCGCGAATCGTGGGCGGGGGTTGCGTCGCGGCGCCGTTCGCAGCGGTACCCGCGTCTTTATCTTTTCTGCTCCCCCACCGCAGCTTCAGCCCCTTCGCCGCGGCGTCCAGCCGTCGTTCCTTTTCAACTTCGTCGGCATCGGACTCGTCGTCCGAGGACTCGGGAAGATCGCCGTGATTCACGACAGGCGGGAGCGTATGGACCCCTTCGCCTCGCGCCGTATCGTCTCTACTCGCGTTGACGAGCTCCGTCACGTTCGAAACGCCGATCGCGTCACTGAGAATCTGATGTGACTCGTACCCGGGGCTGCCCCTTGGCAAACCCGCCAGCGCCGAGACCGTGCCCGCGCGCTTGAGCGCCTCCACCAACTCTTTGAGCGTGCCCGGCAAGTGTTTCACGGTCGCGCAAATCGCCGCGACCGCCGCGCGTGCGTGCCAGGACCGGTGGTCCGCGAACGGAGGCAGAAACCGGGTTAGGTTTGCGTACGTCGATTTTACCATTCGTCGGCGCTCACCAACGCACCCGCGTTTTGGACGACGTCGACGTCCCGAACATCCACAAGGTCATCACCCAGTCTCACTCGCAATCCGGCAATCGCAAAACACACCGCGTAGGCTTCGTCGCGCGCGTCCCGGTCGCCTCTGAGTTTCGAAACCCTCGAGGCGTCCGTGACTAATGACTCGGACGCTTCGCGCAGCTTCTCGCACAAAACGTCCAGGCAGCCGGCTTCGATTGCGCGGCGACACTCCCGTGTGTCGTCCCGGACGGTGATCGCCACGGTGACGCACAAATCAGCCGTGGCTCTCGTGCCGCACCATGGGTGAAGTAGCGCACCTGCACACACCGTGAAGCCGTCTTCGACTCGAAACTCCGTCCTAGCGTCTTTGCCTCCGTCGCACGCGCGCGCCAGCAACGTCGCCGACGCGTGCAATATAGCGGTGACACTAGTTTGAGTGGAAGCACCCGCGGTTTGGTCAAGTACGTTGTTGTTGACACCTGTGCTACGCGACTCGTTGGCAAGTATCGCATCAACATCGCGCCCCACTGTGGCTCGTAGCACTGTGATAGACGCCGCGACCCCACAGCCTCCCGCACCGCCCTTCGCCGGGTTATCTATCATCGCGCAGTCAGCATCAGCGTCGCACGTCGCTACGGTCAAGGTTTTGCCATCAGCACTACACGTCGTGTTTCCCGACGGTGTGAATTCAGAATCACACACTATCGTGCATGACTTCCTTGAATCGAGTTTGTTGTTATTCGCCAACTTGGCTGTGCAACTCCCTGTGACATTTTCATCTCCAAGACCCGCCATTCGTTATTGAGGTGGATGCCATGTTACAGTTTTCTCCTTGGACCACGCTCGCAGCCCCCAGCAACACGACCACGACCAAGACTCTTTTCATCGAAGCGGGTCGCGAGTTTGTTGTTTTTCCAACCACGCGCGCGCGGTCTCTCCGCCGGTCGCCTCCGGACCAGCGCGCCGCTGGCGGCTTCCCACGGAACCCCTCGGCGTGAGATATGACCTCGCGCGAAAAGCCACACCACGTGCGCCGACCCGCACGAGGCGATTGTGCCGCCGACTTTCCACAACGGGAGCTCGGGAGCTGAAGATGACAAGGAAAGCGCGAAACGCATGACAAATACTTCGAAAGAACGACACTTTATTAGGCTGAATTTCGTCAATTCACGGTATAATCCTGGTTCACGCACCTAGACTCCTTGAAAATCGACAGTCTAATTGACGAGTTAAAAATGACAAAATGGCTCCAGATTTTTAGGGTTCTGAAAAGAGGTGAACGTTCGTGACTGGTGCAGGGCATCATCGGTTGTGATCGGATCGGACCTAGGTCGCCGCGCGCCTTTCCTTCCTCCACTTCGCGTCGCGCACTTCGGAACGACGAACTGGTCCGCTTCCGCGTTCCGTCTTCAATCAAGATGATGCGCCGCGCTGCCGGGCAGCTTTTCCGCGCCCAGGCCCGATTCGGGGGCCGGGCCTCTTCTCTTCACCTCACCCCATCCGTGGGCGCTGTGCCGGTGTCAACCCTGGCGGCCAAGGATGCGTTCGCGTCTGTGATCGGGCGCGGGTTCCACTCCGCGCCCGCGTTGTCCGCCGGGATTTCCGCTCAGGAGCTTTCGTCGCTCCTTGAGGAACGCATCAGCGGGCACTACAGCGCGCTGGATATCGACGAAATCGGCCGCGTCCTGTCCGTCGGGGACGGCATCGCCCGTGTGTACGGCTTGAACAAGATCCAATCCGGCGAGATGGTCGAGTTCGCGTCTGGGGTCAAGGGCATGGCCCTGAACCTGGAGAACGACAACGTCGGGATCGTGTGCTTCGGAAGCGACACCACGATCAACGAAGGAGACATCGTCAAAAGAACAGGTACGCGCGCGAACCAACCAACCCCCCCCATCGAATAATCAAAACATCGATCGGGAACAATACCTACCGCTCGGTTGTTAGAAAATATCCAACTCGTATGGTGGGCAGTCATGGTTTTGTGTCTGGTCAAGTTTTTTTGAGGAAAAAAAACCTGATATTGTCTCTTGAAGCCTTTCTTTGAACTTTCCATGACTCACCTTCTCCCTCCTTCTCCACCCTTCCCTACCCTTCCATCCCCTTCCCACAGGCGCCATCGTCGACGTCCCCGTGGGCAAGGGCATGCTCGGCCGCGTTGTTGACGGTTTGGGCAACGCCATCGACGGAAAAGGCGCGTTGACGGATGTGACGCAGCGCCGTGTGGAGATCAAAGCCCCTGGCATTATCGTCCGCAAGTCCGTGCACGAGCCCATGCAGACCGGGTTGAAAGCGGTTGATTCCCTCGTCCCCATCGGCAGAGGCCAGCGAGAGTTAATCATCGGTGACCGCCAAACCGGCAAAACCGCAATCGCGATTGACGCAATCATCAACCAGAAATCCATCAATGACGGGAACGACGAATCGAAGAAGCTGTACTGCGTTTATGTTGCCGTGGGCCAAAAGCGCTCCACCGTGGCGCAGCTGGTGAAGACCCTGGAGCAGAAAGGTGCGCTGGAGTACTCCATCATCGTCGCCGCCACCGCGTCCGACCCAGCGCCCCTGCAGTTCCTGGCGCCCTACTCAGGGTGCGCCATGGCGGAGTACTTCCGCGACAACGGCATGCACTCGCTGATCATCTACGACGACCTTTCCAAGCAGTCCGTGGCGTACAGGCAGATGTCCCTACTCCTGCGCCGCCCCCCCGGCCGCGAAGCGTTCCCTGGGGACGTGTTCTACCTGCACTCGCGTCTTTTAGAGCGCTCGGCAAAGATGTCTGACGACGTCGGCGCCGGGTCGATGACCGCGCTGCCCGTCGTCGAAACCCAGGGCGGGGACGTCTCCGCGTACATCCCCACGAACGTCATTTCCATCACGGACGGGCAGATTTTCCTCGAAACCGAGCTGTTCTTCAAGGGTATCCGCCCTGCTATCAACGTCGGTCTGTCCGTCTCTCGCGTCGGCGCCGCCGCGCAGATGAAAGCCATGAAACAAGTTTCCGGATCCCTGAAACTGGAGCTGGCGCAGTACCGCGAAGTCGCCGCGTTTGCGCAGTTCGGCTCCGACCTCGACGCTGCTACTCAGTACCTCCTGAACAGAGGCGCGCGTCTCACCGAAGTCCTGAAGCAAGGTCAGTTCGTCCCCATGCCCATTGAACAACAAGTCGTCGTGATCTACGCCGCCACCAAGGGCTACCTGGACAAGGTGAACATCCCCGACATCGGCGCGTTCGAGGAAGGCCTGCTGAAGGAAGTGTCCCCCGCCCTCCTAGAGACCATCAAGAAGGAACAGAACATCACCGACGCCACTGACGCCAAGCTCAAGGAGCTGTGTGAAGGGTACACCAAGGGGTTCATCGCGGCTAGGGCGTAAGGAAGGTGTGAGGTATGAGTGAAGAATCAGGTACTTGGGTACTGAAGAAGAAGAGAAGATGGAGGCGAAGTTTTTGGTTTCAAAAACTCGCCGCCGACAGTGTATTTGTTCCATCAACACGCGCAACATGCGTCTAGTTCTAGACGCTTCTTGTGAATAAAAAGCAGGCTTGCCTATACACGATTAAGATCTTAATATCTACTTCTATGTCTACCCTGAGCTAATTTCGAAGTGATTGACGTGGGGTGCGATGAATGCAGCTAGCGATAAACTCGGCTCGTGTTTCTGTCTCATCGCCAATGCAATTTTCAACCCGCACTCCGCATCCTGCGCGCCGTACATCACCTCTTGGGGCGTCAGCGTTTTCTTCTCCCAGTCTGTCATCGTCAGCGACTTGGTTTTGTGTGACAAAATAATACCGTGAATCGCCGCGAGTTTCTTTAGCGAGAACCCATCCGCGTCGGGGGTGAGTTTTTTGGCAACCTCGCCGAGGTCGCAGAAACTTATAAATTTTTCTTTCAGTCCTTCGCAACTCTGCACAAAACTCTCCCTGAAATCCCTTACCAGTTTCTTTACGTCCTCCTTCACTCCTATGCCTAGCAGCACGACGTTTGGGTGCGTTAGGAGTGCTATTATTTTTTCGTGAAGGCTTGGTTGTTTGACCAGCCGCGTTAGCAAAATAGTTCCGCTCGGTTCGCACAGCTGTAACAACGCCACGCAATTTGGAGTTTCGCCCTTGACGTAGTTCGGGCGCCACTCGATGTCGAACCCTATGCATAGATTTTTGTTCGTATTCAACCCCGACTCCAACCTTTCGCGCCACTCATCACACAACGTGGACGCGAAGCCCTGGTCCCGGGTGCACACCACGGAAGGCCCCGGGGTCCACTCCGGGTTCGGGCTGCGGATGTTCGCCAGCTCGAAGCACCGGCGACAAAACCACTCCTTGTCCACGGCGTCCCACTGGCACGTCTGGGGAGTACCCGAAACGCCGCACTCCGCGCACTTCGTGAGGAGTAACAAGGCATGCACACTCGAGGAGGGGGGGTCAGGCCGGCCACGCCACGACATCGCGCGCCTCCAAAGTGAGAAGATTGTTAATTCTTTTGAAAAGAACTTTCACTATCTATCGCTACGTCGTCACGCCCGCCGCTCTTCGCGTTTCGAGCGACGCTATGAGTTCTTGGAGGGCGGCTTTTTCTTGTCGTGCCTTGCCGTTTTCTATGTCTATCGTGTCGCTATTTTCCGAGGGTAATACTGCTGAGTCATCTTTGGTTGGTCCGTCGTAATCGCCGTCATCATCCAAATCCTCGTCCTCCTCATCATTCTCAACTCTACCACTTCTCACTCCCCGCAGCCGTCTGAAAAGCTCAAGCACATCGTCTTGCCCCTCTTGTCGCTGGAACAGCTCCACCTCCGCGGCGTCGTGCTCGTCCTGCGTGCGTCTCGGGGTGACTCGAGGTTTATCTGCAGAGGGTGTGGAATGGATACTCTTCTTCTCGTGATGTAGCACCGGGAGTGCGGAGTTTAGAAATTGACTAAACTCATCGCTTTTCGAGGGGAACCGGCTGGGCGCGGTGACGATGATTGAAGTACGCGTCGGTTGGTCCGTTGCATCACCTGTTGTTGATGTTAGCGACACCCAAGCCTCACCTCCCCTCGCCCTTTCCGCGATTTCGGCGATCCATTTATTCGCCTTCACTACACGCGCGTCTATGGCACCCACCAACGCCCTTTGCGCCTCGACACGCTCTATGATGCCGTCCAACACCGAAGCGCTCGCCTTGTCCAGCTCAGTAAGCGCGGTGACGATTTGCGAATACGTCTCTTTTCGAGACACGTGCGCGGTGACCAGCGGCACCGCGAACGCGTGGTCCATCGTGACACCGCCGCGTGCACCACGGAGTGAGGGAAGAAAACGATTCAGTAAGGTGTTAGTTTTCTCAGAGCAGGTTTCGCATTTATAGTTTTACAGTTCAGTCACCTAGTACGCTACAACTTCGCCCTCGGTTTCAGCCCCGCCGCCTGCTTCATCTTTTTAAAAAACGCTTCAGGCAACGCGCGGTACTGCACGAACGCCCCTTTTCGCTCTTCGCTCCGGGCCTCGCCAAAGGGCTTTGAATAAGAATTTCCTAATCCCCTTTTTATCCGCGCTACGCTACTTTTTTTATTTTTTGCAATCGCAATCGCCAAACCCAATGCCTCGGCCATCAAAGCATCCTTCGGTATGTTCCCTTTGAAGCTTATGTTTGAAAGGGCATTCAATGACTTTGAATGGTTATTCGATACCTTGTCACTCCTATCACCCCTACCTCCACCAACCACCTCCACCACGAGCCCCCTTTCCTTCGCCTCTTGTGCCCGTATAGCGCGACACGCTAGCGACGCTCTGGATGCGGCGCCCGGTCCTATTATCCTATTAAGCTTCGAGGACAAGCCCCAGGAAGGTATCAGGCCCAATTTTGCGTGCGTATCAAGGAACTGCGCTGTTGCATCGCACAGCAAAATGTCACACGCCAGCGCAATCTCGAACCCGGCGTTTATGGCGTGCCCGCGTACGGCGCCGATAATTGGAAACGTTGCATGTTCCATCTGGTACACCGGATCTGAACCGAAATCAAACTCATCCATCTTGAACACGAAGTGCGCGTGTTTCAGGTCGATGCCCGCGCAGAAATTGGAGGTACCGGCGCCAGTCAGCACTGCGACGCGTGTTTCGGTATTATTACGCAGGCCACGGAAAGCTCCCGCCAACTCTATCAGCATATCTTTCGTTAACGCGTTGTTCGTTTCAGGGGCGTCGATTACTACAACGGCGATGCCGGGCGTGGGCCACTCCACGCGGACAGACATGGCACAATAGAGAACACAAACCCTAAACACTAACCCTATCTACCGCTCCGCACGGGAGGCGAGTCGGGAAAGGCACGTCCCGTGGGAGTGGTCGGTGGCCACACAAGTGAAGTGAGGTGCAATGAGTTGAGATGTAAAAAGGAATGGAGAGCGACAGAAAGAAAGCTCTGAGTTTTCGCATTCACATTCATATTCAGCAACACTTTAATTCAACACGACTATGTCTATTTCTTATTGTCCTTCTTGAACATCCCCCCCATACCCTGGAACACGTTCCGCATCTCCCGCTCCTGTTTGTCCATCTGCTGCGCTAGGTTTTTCGAGCTGTCCGAGACGCTGATTTTGGCGCGATTCTTTTTCGAGCCAACCTTTTGGATCGAGTGCATGACGTTTTTCAGCGAGCCTGAAACGCTCCCTGCGACCGACGACGCAATCTCGCCAATCGCCACGCTTTCGCGTGTCGTGTGCCGCATAGTGTCGAACGCCTCTCTGAGCCCTTCCCCTTCCTCACGCTCATCCTCTGAGTTTCCGTAAAACGGCTTGCCCACTACCGCTGATTGCTCCAGCGTAGCAACCGCGGCTTTGCACAAACTCACGAGTAACAAGAAATCAGCTTCGTCTAATTCAGTCTTGTCGTTGGCGAACACGGACACCGCTTGATCCAGGAACTGGCCGTGTAACGGTATACCCAAACACCGCATAGCGTCTCTTAACTCATCAAGCCCTAATTCCCCCCCGCCATCAATATCGAGTATCTTGAACACTCGGTTCAACTCCGCGACGGAGCGCGAATCTATCCCGAAGTACTCCGCGCTCAATTTAGCCCGCTTCAGCCGGTCCATCTCGATGTTCATATCCTCGGTGGCATCCTGCATCCCGGTGACGATGATCCCGACGAATACTGATACCAAAACTAACGCGCCTATGATGATGAAGGAGCCGAAGTACAGCACAGCTAGGACGGGAAACGATTCGGAATTTTCACACACACCGCCGCCGGTGATGTCAGCGTACGTCGCGCCTCCGTCATTTTCGCCGTAAAAGTCATAACTACACCCCGCCGCGTTTACGTGCACCACAGTTTTCCAGTCGTCCATCATGGATATTCTGAATAGGGTTATGAACGCTATTCCTAAAGTCTTGAAGTGAAACGGGTCGTTCTCTCTGTATAAATGTACGCCGGCAATTCCATAAACATAAAACACCAGGGCCATGAGCACGGCGACGTAGAAGATGGACGCCGTGCCTCTGATTAAACTAGTCACGATGACCTGTAGTTGTGGAACAGCTCTGATTAGTTTTAGGATACGTAATAACCTTAGTAACCTCAACGCGATTGCGAAGGAATCGATCTGGCTCGGCACAAAAGCAGCAATAACCACGGCAAGGTCAAACGCGTTCCATCCCCCCTGTTCCCCTTTGAAGAAATCCCTCGGCTTGTCCGCGAAGACAAACATCTTCAGCAACAACTCGCAGGTGAATATCCACACCACAATCTCGCCGATTACCTTCCAGCCGGTTGGGATCGGGGTGTTTATGGATTGCGAGGTTTCCACGCCAGTTTCGATTCCCGCCAATATGATAACAATGACCACGAAGGCTTCGAAATATTTGTTTTTTACCAACGCGTTTACTTTTCGCTGCGCGGCTTTGAAGGAGGAGTTTTGTTGACTCTTCAAAGTATTACTTTGTTTGGATAACGCATCGAGTTGCTCCTCTGACGTGTTCTTTCCAGACACAACATTTAACGTCTCAATAGTGCGCTCGAAGTTTTTCATGCCAAGCGCGGATGCGGCGGATTCTCGGCTCGCAAACCCCCCCGCCTTGGCTTTCGCCGCCTTGGCGATCCGCTGTTCTTCCATTTTCGTTTCGCGTAAAACCTCCGCGGCTTGTTCCATCTTGTTCGTAATGACCCCGATGAACAAACTCATCATAATTTGTCCCACAATTAGGATCAGCGAGACGAAGTATATGCACGCTAAAGCTTTTTGCGATTGCGAATTTTGGCAGTTCACTTCGTCGCCGTCGTACCCGTAGTTAGCGCACCCGTAGTAATTAATGAAGAAGTAATCCACGCACTCGCCGGTGACGATGTTCAGGACGGTGGAGACGCCGGCTCCTAGGTCTCTGAAGTTTCTTGGATCATTTTTTCTGAACACGAGCACACCAAGCACGGAGTAGATATACACCACGCCACTCAACAAAAGAAGGATCCAGAAGATACTCCGGCATCCCGCGCCGACGCCTCGTAGAATAACTTGCAATTCGGGCACGACGGTGATCACCTTTAACACGCGCAACAGGCGTAATAGGCGTAAAACTACGAGACTTGACCCCCCCTCAAACCCGGTGCCTAAGTAATCCGAGAACGAAAACAGCACGACGCAGAAGTCCAGGACGTTCATGGGGTCCGTGAAGTACCGTCCAGGTGACGATGCATACATGTGTTTCACCCCGTCCTCGGTTTCTATTTCTTTCCCCGCCGATACTATTTTCATAACCGCCTCCAACGCGAAAATGATCGAAAGAGCCAATCCAACGCCTTTCAACGCCGGGTCCCGCGCTAACGTCACAGAAGTCTCAAGCCCGCTCGTTACCGTGACCGCCGCAATGCAAATGTAGATGAAACCCTGCATATGAGGCGAGTGCGTCTGTCGGTGCAGCTTGTACAGAAAACTGGGGTTGGCGATGATCTCGTCCAGTTTGTCCATCTTTTTTTCCGCGCGTTGCTGTTTGACGTTTTTCGCATCGTTCCGGTCGTCCCGCAACGTGGTGATCATCTTCCTGAACTCGTTGAAAACAGCGCTCGCGGAAGGGTACGCCTCGCCGTCCTTGTCCTCCTCCCAAGTCTGCATCTCAAACGCGACGGCGTCAGCGCCGATTTGACTTTTTTGTTTTGAATCAGATTCGTGTTTTTTGACCATCGGCGACGGCGATCCCGCTCGCAAACTCTTTCGCAAACTCCGTCTGCGTTCCAGCTCAGATTCGTACGTAGCGTCGTGTTCGTCATAATGGCCGTGGATGCCTTCAGTTTCTTCATCAGTAGTAGCGGTAGTTGCCAGTGCTTTTCTTGCTTTGTCCCTCCCCCCTACGCCGAGTAAATCCAACATCACGTCGTCATCTGTGACATCAGGATCGGACACGTGATGGTTCTGGTGGCCAGTCCTCCTCCGCGGTCGTCTTCCCTCGCTTCGACGGGGGGAGTCGTCATCAACGCCCACGCCTAGTAACGGGCCACACCCTAAACTGGTGATCCCGTCGTTCATCACCGAGTCCCAGAAGCCTTTGGGCTGTGTGTTTTGTTTGTTCTCTTGGCTGTCATCGCTGTCCCCGGCTGCTGGGGACTTGAAGCTCACGCGTCTCCGCGGGTCTGGAGTTGGGGTACGCTCGCCGTCGCTGTCGTCGCTTCCGACACCGCTGCTGTCGCTGTACGAATCCCGGGAGGAGCAACCACGAGAGCCGACCGAGTAATTCGACAAGTCGTCGTCGTTGGGGGGAGACCCTGCACCCCGATCGACATCACGTTTTTCTGGAGAACCAAGAGGCGACGTTTGGCGCGAACTCGTCGAACTCACCCGTTCGACCCGCTCGCCCAGGTCCACGGCAGCCCCCCCGCGGGCGGGAGAGCCCTTACCAGGAGAACTTCGCGTGCCGGGCATCGTCCACGGAAGAACGTCCCGGGCGCGCCGCGCACAGTGACTACGGCAAGGGAAGCACGCGCACGAGTCGGTCAGCCTGTCGATCGATTCCTGACATCTGACAACCCAAAAAGTAAAAAAATTACGTGCTAAAATCGAGACTGTTCTGCGACTGGATTTTTTGTCGGTGGGAGTGCGTGGTCTGGTGTGTCCCTCATTTTGACAGTTCGTTGACGGTCTATGGACTAGTTCCGCGCCATCACTGTCCAACTCGCTTCGACGGCACAGCTCGTCAGAACCATCAGATGAAAATCAAGCCGGGGAGGATGACGCGTTTCCTCGGCACCGATGCGCTTTACCACGCGTTTTTGTTGCGGCGGGGAACAACGCGACGCGCGACACGCACGGCACGGTAGGCCCTGGGGCACACACGGGTTCGCGTTAGGTAGGGTTCAACGTCGTTAGAGACGCGTGGAGTGCGAACGTCGTCGTTTGGGTCGTACCACGTCTTCTGGTGACCCCGCATCGTAACGGATAAGCGATTACGTCACGACTCATTTACATTGATTTACGGGCGCGTTTGAGACGCGACAATACGGAGCGTGATGGACGTTTAAACGAACACGCAGGGTAACGAACGAACACGATGGTTATGTCAGCTTCAAGTGTGGGGATGAAGCGTGCCTCCCCACTTGTGTCTTTCCCCAACCGCGCGCAGTCGTCGGCAACCGCGTCGACATCCGCTAACCGTCACGGGCGCCGCCGAGGTTGTTCTGTACTTTCGGGACGCGATGTTTGCTCTAAACCTCGCGTCCCGTTCTCAGCGCGCACCTGGCTTCACGCCTCACGCGGAAACACACGCCTCGCCGTGATAAACAACAACAACCCGAGCGATTTCGTGAGCCAGGATGAGCAGATTACCGTGGACGGCGTGAGTTACGACGACGAGGAGATTTTCGTAGACGGGATGAGTTATGACGAGGGATTCACGTCGTCGTCATTCGACCATTACCCGTCATCATCCCCCAAGGTGTGCGACTCCAAAAAGCAGTGCGACGTTGATTTCATCGGGGTTGACGAGCTCGGGGTGGGTATCAAGGGGGATGCGAGGGTTAAAAGGCGAAGCGCGGCGAGGGACCAGTACTGGAGGGAACAAGCCGCGGAGCTTGAAGCCGCTTTAGCGGCGAGCGGCGACGACGGGATGCGGGTTGAGATTTCGGGAAGCGGGGGGCTGTTACTGACGCCGGTGGAGGAATCCTGCGAGGACGAAAACGAGGTTACGCAGTCGATACCCAGTGAGCCTGCAGTGCGAACCCCGTTGATACAGTCAGATACGTCTGCTACCTCCACCAAGACCAATTGGACTTGGTCTCAGCGATTCGCGTTGTTGGCGCAGATCAGCGCGTTGGGTTTGCCTGCGTTGGTGAACAGTTGCGTCGAGCCGCTCCTTTCCTCAGCGGAGACTGCGTGCGCGGCGAAGATTGGAACCGTGTATTTAGCAGCATTGGCGCCAAGCTCGTCCCTTTTCGCGTTCGCGGCGGAAATGTGCTTCGCGATGAGCGTGGTGGTGACCACGGCGGTGGCCAAGGCGGCGGCCAAGGCGAGTGCGGCGAGCGACACGCTAAGAAGAGCGAAGGAGGCTAGATCAGTAACCTCAAGCAACGCACTTGAGTTAGAACAAGCTGCGAACCAATCACAACTCACGTTGCGACGCACGGCGACGGCGGCTACGACGGCGAGCTTCGCAGTCGGCGCGGTGCTCGCCGTCGCGTTCGCCACCTTGGCGGAGCCTTTGCTGCGCATCATGCACGTCCCGCCCGAGGTGGCGCCAGTTGTCCGGGCGTACGTCGCGACGCGCGCGTTAGGTCTCCCGTTCTTCGCCGCTTCCAACGCCGCGGAGGGCGTGTACATCGGGCATGAAGATGGGGTCACACCGATGAAAGCGTGGACGGCGACTGGGGCGGTGAGTTTAGTCGCGCTGCTCGCGTTCGCGCATCCGCAGTTGCTGAACCTGGGGCTTCAAGGCGCGGCAGCTGCAATCGCGCTAGGACAAGTAACCACAGCGCTTTGGTTCATGAAGGGGATGCGAAAGAAAGGGTGGCTTGTTGGGAGCGGAGGGAATGCCCAACTGGGTTCCAAAGTGGTACCGCAAAAAGTCACGAAAACCTCCGTATCCCTCGGGTCAGTAATTAAAGACTCAACCGCTGTGCTTCGCGAGACCAACATGCACTCTGAAATCGGTTGGATGTTTCTTGGCGCCGTGTCCCGGATGGGCACGTACGCGATTCTCACCGCGTCCGCCTCCGCGCTGGGCGTCATCCCAGGCGCGACGCACAAAGTCGCGCTGGAGATCTACTGGCTGTTAAGCTTTTTAACAGAGCCAATTTTTACGGCGTGCAACGCGTTGTTACCGAGGGAGCTCGCGAAGGGAAACATAGGAGGCGCGATTCGGTTGCGAAACGCGTTAGTAACAACAGCGGTTCTGCTGGGGTGCGGGCTCGCCTCCGCCGGGGTGTTCCTGGCGAACTTAGGGGTGTTTAGCGATGACCCGCTCGTAGCGGCTTGCTTGAAGGCTTTAGCCGCGCCGCTCGCTGTGTCTCTTGGTTTAGCCGCCACCGCGTACGGTGTGGAAGGTACCATCATCGGGTGCGGGCAAGTCGCGTATTTGGGAAAAACGCACTTTCGCGATTTCTTCGTCGTCGCGGGCATGCTGTGGTTCAGGAGCACTGCCACAACCACCACTCCCACGCTCACCTCTACGTGGTGGCTCCTAGCTGGGTTCCAAGGGCTAAGGATAGCACAGCACATGTTCCACCTCTGGAGGAACAAGCCGTATTTGGGCTACGGAGACGACGCAGATCGGGTCAATGAAACGACGGAAAAAAAAATCGCCCTCGCGTGAAGTAATTCAATTCTTTGATTTTTTGTAGTATAAGTATTCTTTGAGTAATTAAACCATGAAACATACACACTCTACTCTGTCTATTCCCTCTCTCCTCACGCATACTTCCCCCCCGCGCCGTACGTGTAGTACTCGTTGAAATCAAGCCGCGCACAGAGCGACGAGAGGTTAGGTTCGGCGTGCGCGCTTTGCGAAAGCACTTGGAACAGCTCGCGCATCTGCGTGTCGAACGTAGTTTCGAGTTGAGTTAGAGAATCTATGAACTCTGGATCTTCCATAGCCATGGCTTGCTTGATAATGCTCTCACCATTGTCATCATCCGTATCATCTAGCCCAGCAACCATATCCGCAAACTGTACGCAACCTTTAGTAATAGCGTCCAGCCGTTTCATGATTCGCGGCCAAAACAACAACCCCTCCTTCATGACGGTGTCGAGGAAGAAGTCGTGAGCATCGATTACGTGGTCCACGGTACTCGCTTCCTCCAAACTTTTCTCGAATTGCACCCAGTTTGGCGCAATCACCTCCATCGTCACATAATGCACGAAGTTCGAAATGAAGTGGAGCATGCGTTGCAGCGCGACGTGCGCCTTGCCGAATTGAGCGCCGTGACCTTTGGAGCCTGACTGTTTGCCCAACCGCACCCTCCACGCCGCGCACAAACGCCGCTCGACGTGCTTGCAGTGGAACACGTGGCGGAATAAAAGTTGGTACTTGGTTAACGAGGTGCGGCTCAGGACTAAACTCGTGGGCCAAGGAGCGTGGTAGTCAAGCGTGAACGTGTCCATGCCGGTGAGTTCTTTGGAAGGGACAACTGCGTTTGCGTCGTACGGAGAGGGAGTATTGTCACTACCGCTGACGCTTCCAATTTGTAACAACTGCGCGATGATCGGCTGTCGTTCCAGCCCGCACCGAAGCAAATCAGCGTGCGGGTCATCGCACGCAGTTGAAGTTTTTAAGGCTAATTCAAGCATTGACTGTAGCCGTTCAATCGAGATTTCAGAAGCCGGCCTTCCCAACTCGTCGCTCGCGACGTCCACGAAGTGCACTAAAAAATCCCCTTGGTTCAGTAAAAAATACCGCTTGCACGAACGAAGTCTGTTTTTCAAATCGCCGTTAACTTCATTGAGCAAACAGTGTAGCAATGACTCTGATGCGTGTTTGAACGCATCATCAATTCTTGTGGTGAAGACGTTGGATCCCGGGTATACATCGCCATTACCTAACCCGACAGGCGCGCCGAGCCCGTCCCTCGGTTTGGGAGGCAACGCGAAGTTTTCTTTCTTTGAACCTCGGTTGCTCGTGGAAGCGGCATTACCTTGCCCCAAGAAACTCTCCCTAGCCGCGTCGATGTACTTCCCCGTGGTCAGGACTTTTCTAGACGTTTCATCACTTAAAAACCTAGGCGTAACGTCTCGGATCGAGTACTTTTGGTGCCAGTACCGCGAGTTGTACTCCTCTGCTAAGGATTCCTTTCGTAACGAGTCATCCCGCAACACCAAAAACTCGTCGTAAGGGTCCTCCACCACGCCCTGGAACACCCACTTTTCGATTGACTTCAAGTACGGAGTAGAAGCAGCCTGCAGCAACCTTTTCGTCAACACCTTAGCGGACGGATCCCCTTGGCGGAGTGAGCACTCCTCGTGCAAGGCGTTCAATAGTTCGGCGCCTCTTAATGCATTGGTTTTTTTAGCCACAGCGGTCAACACCCCGAGCGCCCCCGCCGCCGGCCTGAGGTAAAACCAAAACGAATGCAGCGACAGTTTCCCTACGTTGCGCTGGTGCTCCAGCTGCGTGATCATAACCCGCCAGTCGTGTAACAGTTCCTCTATCTCAGCTGCCAGCGCATGGCAAACCAGCCCGCATTGGAATTGATTCTTCTTACTCTCCACGAACCAGGAACAGACAGACGCGTCTCTCACCAGGGGAAGCGCTTCCGAGGTGAGCTGACGCAACGAGCCCTCAAGGCCCTCATCGACGGTGAACTTGATAGAGGGTAAAATATTTTGATCAGCAGGTTGTTCTGTATCACTCCTATCAACCGCCGCACGCACGAACCTTCCGTCGATCCCGAGCGCGCAGTACAGCAAGTCGTCCAGAATCAAAAGCTCCTGTTGCGCCGCCGAGTACTCCGATAACGGCTTTTTGGAATCAGAGTACTGATTCTTTGATGAAGTACTATGAACCAACGCATTTGACCATGAACCCTGACCCGTGTCCCCTAGGTGCTTCCCGGTCAAGTTCATCCTGTCCGTTGTCCAATCAGGAAGCTTGGGGAAGTCCACTCCAGGGACCAACACTCGGTTGGTGGATTGGTACGCGTCGATTGACGGAGTTAATGGCGCGCCGATTTCCAGCGCGCTTATTTTCATCTTCAAATCCTTGCAAGGGTAATTGCCCATATCGACCCGCATGTCCTCTTCCCCGAAGTCGTCCCCGAGTCTTCGCATGCCTTTCGCGCCAGGTGTCCCCTTGTTGTAGTTTGTATGGGTATCCAGTAATCCGCCCGACTTCTCGTCGCTCGCCAGTGGGTTGTCGTTGAAGGAGAAGCCGTCCATTGATTTTAGATTTGTGACGTCGGCGCCGGACGCTTCGGACAGCGTCAGGTCGTGCGACATGCCGTACGGTGATTGTTGTGGTGAGGGTGACGGATCACCTTCCATCTGTGACCTTGGTACTGTCACCGAATTCAGCAAATCAGGATCACCCACGATTTTCGCCACCACAGCGAGGTACTTGTCAACCTCCTTCACGCCCATTGTTTTTAATTTGTTGTACTGTGCTTGGAATGCATCTGGATCTGGCGCGGTCTCGTTTAGCGCTTTCTGGCTTTGCGTCACCGAAACCTTCGTCACGGCGTACGGCGAGATCATCTTGGATAACATCGCGACGGATGCCGTGGCTAAACCCTCCGCGCTGCGCCCGCCGCCCACGCCCAGCTCAGCGGTGAGTCGGCCCACTAATCCAGCGAGCTGCGCCTTGAGCGCTTCGGAGGGCTCAGGTTTCGCAGCCATCGCTGACGTATACGCGATTACTCAGAACCGGCACTACGCGGAGAGCAAACGCCCGAAAGAAGACGGTAGAAAACCCGAAACGCGGGTACAAGGGGCACGACCGCCCACGACGCGCGTCCGTCGATGGGCGAAGGATCTGTCGAGGCTTTCATTTTGAACTCTTTGGCGAAGGAAAATGCCCACTCGAGTGTTTTTGTGACCAATGTTTTAGTCCATAGAATCCGTAAACGTGCATTTCTTCAAGACTGTTTCTCTTTGCATCCAGCTTTTCCTGAACTCGAGTTTTTCTCCTTCCACATCTCATAAACGCGCTCGTCCCACACCCCCTCGCCCTTTCTGAGACGCAACGAGCGCGACTCAACCCATCTAGCAACATGGTGCGTATTCACTTCTGATTCACCCGCGTGGTGTCATTCGGTCTGGGCGATGCAAACACGTTCGCATCGCCCCCTAGCGTGTGTGCTCCGTCTCATCGGGGACCATCTTTCGGCGTGGCGGTGGAAAAGCCGATGGCCTGTGCGATCGATGTCGCGGCGGAGGCGCCTGTGGGTGAGGTGTACGACGTGGGGAACTTAGGGTGGACGCGTTGGTTACACATCGCATGACGTGGTCAACACCATCGGTGTCACACCGCGTGTGTTTGTTGTCACGTGTCGCACGAACCCGCGTCGTTCGTCGGCCGGCATCGCGTCACAAAACCTCGTGACCATCGCGGGTTCCGGTGATGGCGTTGACTTGTGCTCCGCGCGTGGACCTCGGATAGCGGGCACGAGCTCCGCATGCCTTTGTTCGCGGTGCCACTCATATGAGACAGTGCACACGAACCACCGGCGCGGCAAACACCGCCGGTAGCGCCTACCACGCGACGCCGCGCATACCGACGCGCGCCACGCACAACGCGGTTCTTTTAGGGTTTATCGAGGAACCGATGAGCCACAGATGTTTTTACTCGCCCATCACCTCGCCCCGCTCTCAATCAACTGACGACACATATCTCTTCTCTTCAACCACCCCAGGGGATCGACATCGAAGCGGGCGGCAGGAACAAGGTCAAGCACCGCACCGCGCCCAAGTCCGAAAACGTGTACCTCAAGCTCCTCGTGAAGCTTTACAGGTTCTTGGCTCGCAGAACAACGTCGGTCGATGACATCAACAACACCATTCTCAAGCGTCTGTTCATGTCCAAGATCAACCGCCCTCCTTTGTCCCTGTCAAAACTCGCGAAGTTCATGTCGGATAAGGGTACCGGGAAGATCGCCGCGATTGTCGGCACCGTGACGGACGACAGCCGCATGTTCGAAGTGCCCGCGCTTAAGGTGTGCGCGCTTCGATTCACCGAAACTGCGCGCGCGCGCATCGTGAAGGCGGGTGGTGAGTGCATGACCTTCGACCAGCTCGCGTTGGCCGCTCCCACGGGTGAGAACGTCGTGCTCCTCCGCGGGCCCAAGTCGCACCGCGAAGCGGTCAAGCACTTCGGCGCCCCCGGCGTGCCCGGCTCGCACGCCAAGCCGTACGTTAGGCACAAGGGCAGGAAGTTCGAAAAGGCTCGCGGTCGCCGTAAGTCGCGCGGCTACAAGGCGTAAACGTCGTGTGCGTGTCGGTGGGAGAGAGTATCGCGTGGCGTATAATCAAGGCGTACGTGAACGTAAAATCAAGTCGTACATCTTCCAAGCTCTTTCGAGGGGTGATATTCTTCCCTTTCCTCAAGTCTCAAGTCTTTTCTTTTCCCGTACTTTTCTAGATGTGAACTTCCATTGTCGCTCGCGCACCGCACGGCTCGCCCTCGCCCGCAGCGCAATCTCTTGTCCGCCTGCGATGCCTCCCGCGAAGAAGCGCAAGCACAGTGCGGGCGACGCGGCAGGGCCTTTCTCGGTAAAGGGCAAGGCGCCTGCTGGGCCTTCCTTGGCACCAGACGCCGCCGCCGCCGACTCTTCTGAGGACGACGATGACCAGGCGTACGCCCACGGTGCGGACGAGTTAGAGGATGACCTGGAGGGTTTAGTCGGTGAAGTGTTGAACGGTGAGATTGCGGACGAAGACGCAGCCGACGGTGCGTCGCACAGCGCCGTGGAGGTGCTTCGCTCTGGGTTCGAGCCCGTGCTTGTTGAAGATGAGCGCACGAAAGAACAATGCGAAGACGGCCACGCGCATTGCGAAGCGGGCAACCCAGAGGAGGTGGCGCAATGGCTCATCTCTCCTTGCGACCTCAACGACTTCATGAGGCACAACTGGGAAAGACGACCGCTGTACGTCTCGCGGAACAACAATAAAGGTTACTACGACGGTCTGTTGAGCAAGAACAATATAGAGGAGTGGATTGCGAAAGGGAAGATGCGGTACGGCGTCAACGTCGACGTCACAAGTTACATAAACGGAGTGCGGAACACGCACAACTCGAACGACGACGGGAATGTAGGAGCAGATGCAGATGGAATCACAGGCGTCGCGGATTCAAAAAGTATTTGGAATAAGTTTGAAAAAAAAAAGTGTTCCCTGCGCGTTTTGCACCCGCAACGGTGGCGGGACGCGTTGTGGAAAATGTTGTCGAGTTTGGAAACTTTTTGGCAGTGTTCAACCGGGTGTAACGTGTATTTAACCCCCCCCGATTCGCAGGGTTTCAGTCCCCACTTCGACGACATCGACGCGTTCGTGTTGCAACTAGAGGGGAAGAAGCTGTGGAAAGTGTACGCGCCGCGGTCGGAGGAAGAAATGTTACCTAGGTACTCGTCGCCAAACTTCACTCAGGATGAAATCGGCGAGCCCGTGTTGGAAGTTGTTTTGGAAGCGGGCGATTTGCTATACATGCCGCGCGGCACGGTGCACCAGGCTATGTGTGTGGACGGTGCACACTCGCTGCACGTCACCGTCTCCACGAACCAGTTCAACACGTGGGCGGATGTGTTGGAACTCGCGTTCCCGGCGGCGCTCGCGAAGGCGGTGGAGGAAGTGCCGGCGCTGCGGCGTTGTCCGCCAAGTGACTTTTTGAAGCATTTAGGATTAGCGGCGCAAGGTGAGGGTGAGGGAAATGAAGGTGAAGATGAACCGTCACATTCACTCGATGAACCGTCAACTACGCGACGTGACGCGTTACTGGGTGTTCTCGGTGAATTGGCACAAACAGTCATGTGCCGCCTGCCCTTCGACTCCGCCGCGGACCAGCTTGGCGCGCGCTTGATGAAACAGCGGCTTCCCCCGCCGCCCAGTCATCTGATGTCGGCAATGAACGCTACGGGTCCTGGCGCGGCTGAAAGAGTCACTGACAAATCAGTAGTCCGCGTGATGCAGGAGAACAGCACTCGGCTCACCATGGAACACGACGCAGTCACGGTGTACCACTCCTTCGCCAACGGCCGGCTGTACCACATGGAGGGGGGGGAGGACGAGGATGAAGCGGATGTTAAAAAAGAGAACGATGGAAACAACGACTCCGACGACTCCGACGAAGAACCCGGCGTTCTTTACTTCGACCCCTCAACAGGGCCCGCACTTGAGATTTTACTCAACGACGAACACGCAGTAGAGGAAGGCGTGGAGGTAGAAGACCTGCCGCTGTGGCCTTCCGACGTGAAGCTAGAAGTAGTAAAGAGTTTAGTCGCGGCGGGGGTGCTGGCGGTGCTGAGGTAGAAGAGACGTTAAATGTTACAAGTATGACAAGTCGCTGCCAGGTACACCCCCTTTCTATTCCGCCTTTCCCGACGCTTCTCTGATTTTCTTTTTGATTTCCGTGCGCGGTTGTTCGTCCGCAGCGCCGTGGAAGTTCCAGGCTTTCAGGCGCCAGCCCGCGTGGTACCCGGCGGCGAGCGCGGAGACACCATCCACGAACCAAACCGCGGCGAGGTACAGGAAGAAAGTTGCGGTGAGCGCGCCGAACGTGAACGCGTCGATGTACCTGGTGCCGTCTAATTTAGTGCCCAGGAACAGCGATAACATGACCCCCCACCCCATCAAAGTGCAGCCCCACGTGCTTCCGGTGAGCCAAATCACATCACGCGTGTACAACGCTCTGGGGACCATCAAGGCGTTGCCCAACATGGCTAATAATGAACTCCAAACTGACAATCCCTCCAGCGTCGCCGGCCTCGCGAAGTTGCTCGCGAGCTGCGCCACGGGCATGGTCATGAACAGTAAGGTAGCGGTCCAGCCTGATAAGCGACCCCAAGCGGTGGCCAACGCGGGTGGCAGTAATTGAAGCCTTCCGAGCACCACCAAAACCACACCAAGACTCCCTCCAATCAGCCCCGGGTAAAAACCTAAACGCACAGCCATTTCCGTGGGCAGCAACGATTGTAAACCAACCTGGGGCAACGCCGCTAACCCAACCACCCCCAGCACACCCTGATACACGCTCCAGATCGTGTTCCCGAAATCCCCGAACAACCGTTTCAGGTTTTGGAAAAACTGTTTCGTGTTTTGTTCCGAGGATTTAAATTTAGACTCGTTGAACTCGTTGTCGTCCATGGAGCCGAACCGCAGGTCGCACTGCACGTTTCCCACGCACGGCACGCCGTTCTCGTCCACGGGGCCGCACTTGCCGAGGAGACGTGCCAAACTCACAGCGACACCTGAGATAACAGCAACACCACCAATAATAAAAGGGCCGACTGGGATGTGGCCGGCGAGCGTGACTTGCGTCAACAGCGCGGCGGTGGCGCATACCCCGACGCCTTGCACCACGGACGCGGATAACTCGCCCTTATCCGTGAAGTACGAGAGCAGGAGTAGGTTACCTAGTAGACCGGCTACCTGTCCTTGCCACGCAATCGCAGCGAGTGCCTCTGGCCTTCCAGCCGCGATCAAACTCGCGTTCTTGACAATCTGGGGCATGGTTAGGAACAGGAATGGAACCGTCGCGGCGCTCGCGGCGCTCATCGTTACCTGGCTCCACCGTCGTCGTGTCAACGTCACCCAGCTCGGCACCCGCGCGTCTGAAAACTCCCCAAACTCAGGCACGGCATCGCTGTACTGGTAATTGATGTCAAACTTGTCCGATTGTTTCGCGTTGTCGCCTTCGTCGAAGGAAAACGAAACCGATTCCCCGCTCTGCGAAGATCGCATCACGCGATCCAACGTATCGTCGCCCGCTTTCGAACTGTTCTCATCCACCTCCTTGGCGCCGTCCACGGTGCGCGCGCGTGTCACCAACCGCCGCCTGCAGTCGTGCGTCCCTTGTCCAGCCCTAACCCGGAACTGAGATGCTGCAGCAGCTGCCGCGGCGGACGAGGAGCACGGCGAACACGGGGCGTCCAAGTGCGTGACGTGCCTAATCGCCGCGGGGGGGAGCATAATTGAGTGGTGCGCGAGTCTGTACCGCGCGTGAGCATGGGGGTTGTGGTGCGGGGTTCCATGTGAGGTAGCACTCGGGATGAGTCCGTTCGTCACTACGCTTAACCCGTCGACATGCGACACCAGATGCCCATGATGCTGTTTCTGATGGTGTTGCGGAGATTGATTGCCGTGATGATGATGTCCCCCTCGGGTCGCTCCAGGCACGTGCGTCACAAGACGCACCTGGGGTCCCGCGTGCAGGGCTTGCGAGGTCATCACACTCGTTGCGCCTCACCCGCGGAACCGCTCCAGAGCCTCGGCCGCGACGCGACGCGAGCTCTGGCTCCGAGGGGTGCCGGAGCATCTCTTCCAAGCTGTACTTTTATGACAAACAAATATCCCGCTCTTTGTCCCTCTGGTTAATCCAAGGTTCTTGAGTTATCGATACCGAGATTCCAGGCACTTTTTGCACCGTCAGCCTGCAGTTTCCCGCCTCGACTTTGGCCTCAAAGCTACGACTTTTTCAACCCCCGTCTCTTCGCGTGCGCGTCGCACTTCGTGGCGCGCGAGACGAGGGAGCCGATCTTGCGTGATGAGAAAAAGCGGTGCGCGCACGACAAGGTAAAAAGCGACTGCAAGCATTGCAGAGGGTGCCCTCACGGCAGGGTGAAATGCAAGTGCGCGGAGTGCAACCCGTGTCCGCACGGCAAGCTGAAAAAACACTGCAGGGAGTGCAACCCCTGCCCGCACGGCCGGCGGAAAAGCAACTGCAAGGAGTGCAAGCCCTGCGCTCACAGCAATCGAAAAGGCAGTTGCGCGGCATGTAACCCCTACCCTCACGGTAAACTGGAGCACAAGTGCGTGGACTGCCACCCCTGCCCCAATGGTAAGCTGAAATGCTACTGTGCGGTGTGCAAGCCCTTCCCCCACGGGAAGGTGAAAAAGGAAGGTGAAAAATGACTGCATAGGGTGCAAGTCTTGTCCCCACGGCAGGCTGAAACGCAGTTACGGTAAGTGCAACCCCTGCCCCCACGACAAGCGGCAAGACAACTGCGCGGAGTGTCACCCCTATATTCACAGCAGGGTGAAATACCGCTGCACGGAGTGCAACCCTTGCCCCCATGGCAAGCTGAAAAGCAAGTGCTTGAACTGCAAGAAAGCATGCGCTGAGCGGTCGGTTTTTTACCGGAGATCGAACCCGAGCATGAGATCAAACAAGAGCCCGAGATCAAGCAAGAGCCCGTGCCGCTCATCATCCGCGGCTGCTTCAGCATCGGCGACTTACGGACGAGACAATGAACGTGTAGGTTGAGAGACAACTTTCGAAAGACAACGACTGTACCACTGGTACTTCACCAAGAAGTTATGGTCTCACAACCCGCGCTATAATTAAATTACACTCCTAAGCGCTCCCCTTCATCTGCGCTCGCTCTCGTTCTCGCAATTTCTTCGCCGCCGCTGTTTCCTGTGCTGCTCTGCCAAACGCGTGTACGAAGGACGCGAGCGCTTGTAACGTTTCTTCAGGCGCCGACGCGACCGGCGCCGGGCCAAACTTTTCGCGACACGCGCCTAGCGCTTTTTCGCATTCCGTTTGACTTTTCTGTGCTTTTTCCAACCCGTTACGCGCTTGGTTCAGAAATTTAACGAGCGATTCGGCGAAATCGTCGCTGTTGCGTTCGCGGCCTGAGACGCACAAAGAGCGCTCGCGGTCACACGCCTCCACGGCTGTAGTGAGCTCAGCCAATCTTGAGGAAGCCTGTATGAAACTGTTTCTCTCGTCATCGTTCCCCGTAAGCGCCGACAGCTCTGTGTTCAGCTCAAGAAGATCAGGGGACTTCGCCGCGACTGTCTTCGCGAGGTGCCTGAGCAAGTTGCCCGTGTTTCCGGAAGAGGGAAGGGGAGACGAACCCGACTTGGTTTGAGGGGAAAAAGGTGTACTTTCGGAAGTCGCCGCTAAAGAACGCAGCGCCCCGGCTTTCCACCCCCCCGGCGCGAAATGTTCGTATGCGTCTTGTATGGGCAAAGAGTCAGACCCTTGTCCCTTGTTCTCCTGTTCGCCCTTGCGCAGAATATCTCCAAGCGCCAGCGCAATCTCCACGAGCCGGTCGAGTTTCGGAGACGCACAAACTTGTTCCGCGGCCATCGTTGACGAATCGAACGAATCGATTATTTCTTTGAGATTTTGGGAACAAGTTTCGCGCGTAAATACCGAACGTGCTTTTTCACTCGCGCGCTTCACGTCGACTAACTCGAGGAAAAATCGGTCACAAAGCGACGCGCGACTCGCGCTTTCGGTGTTGCTGCTGTCCGTGATGTACGCAGTTCGAATTGCAACGAGGTCCACTGGGCTTGGGAACACCCCGTCCAACTTTTTCAAAGTTTCCAGCGTTATTATTTCTGGAAATTCATCGGAAATCTTTCCGCTCAACAAAGTTTGTTTCACTGCTTCAAAGTGCGCGACGTCTTCAATGCCACACGCGTTCAAAACCATGGTGACTTTTGACACGGTTCGAGGGGGTAGAGCCGTGCGCTCATCAGCACGCGCTTTTCGTCGCTCCTCCCTGCGAGCGGCGCCGCTGGCGTACCCGCTAGGAGCGTCGGTCCGAGTTTCTGTTTTCGGTTCCTCTCGTTTCAAAGGCGGAAGTTCTTTTTTACTTTTTGGAAGCTCTTTCGGAAGATCTTTTTCTTTCGGAAGCTGCGTCGCTGCTTGCTGTCTCCCGAACGGGTCCGACCCACCCCTAACTGGCTTCGGGCCCCGCTCCGCTTCCGACGCGCTCGTCAAGTCGTCGCTGTCGCTCGAGTGAAACCCGCTGCGCCGCATTGCCGCCGCTCGAAGCGCCACTCTGCCGTCTAAATCAGCGTTCCCTAGCCCCTTACCACCCCGTTTCAGGGGAAGCGCAGCAGCAGCGGCATCCACACCAGCCCGTCTTCGCCCGGACTTCTTGGGCTTCTCTTGAGCTTTTCTACCGGAAGCAGAAACGTTTCCTTTTCTTGCGTCCGCGTCATCCTCGGAACTACTCGTATCCAAGTTGCTGGAGTCGCTATCTCTGTTTGAAAACAGGGTTGATTTCTTTTGCTTCACGCCGCGCATGATAGGCGACGGAGGCTCTAGATGTGTTTCGGACTGATGTAGTGGAGGCACGCCGTTCAATCCGAATGCAGGCATACCCGATCCCATGCCCATTGCCATCGCCGCGGCGTGTTGCTGCGCCGCCATCGCCTGCGCATACGCAGGATCGACCATAGGGTAGGGCATACCCGGCGCGGCGTACATGCCAGGCATACCACCCGGTGTACCGTACGGATTCATGCCGTATGGACTTTGTGGTTGTGCGTACATGCCAACCATACCACCCATTGGATTCATTGGCATTCCATTGTACCCGTACATCGGCGAGCCCGGCGGGTGGATCCCTGACGGTTGTCCCATGGCCGACGCGACTTGCGCGACCGGTGGCGAGGGCAACGGCGCGGAAGGAACACTGTGGTGTGCTACAGCAGGAGGTCGAGGGTCCCAAGAGGTACTACTGGACGCACGGCTAGAAGTCATATGACCGTATTGAATGCCGTGCATGCCGTTCGGGTCACCGCTCCCAGTGGGCGAATCTCCAGCACTCGAAACGCTGTACGCGCTACTCTTGCCGGAGTAGTTGCTGTACGCGCTGTCGGATCGGGGGCCTCGCGTGGAGGACGGAGCTATGTGGGAATCCGAACCGTCATAGGGGTTGACATTATTACTCGCAACATTCGTGCCTGGCCGCATGGTTTCACTGTGTCGTTCTTGTTTTTTCCGTCGGACTAGTTCCAGCATCTCAGGCGTGTTTAAAGTTTCACGATACGGCTCATCCGGATCCAAACCTTCGTAGCAACTCATACCATGAACGTTGACGATAGTATCATCAGCACCTAGGGACAATAAATACCGACCTAGTTCGTGGTATCCGTACGCGAAGGCGTAGTGCAAAGCGGTCTGGCCTGTGTTCGTTTGGCTGTTCAGCATGTCAGTTGTCGGCGGACTCGTCACAAAGTCAGTTCTTTTTAGCACTAATTTCGCGGTTTTGCGCTGGTTGTTTTGCGCGGCGATGTGTAATAACGTTAACCCGTTCGCATCACGCGCGCCTGGATCCACGCCCATAGAGAACAACAAATCTAGCTCTTTCGAACGGCCATGCCTACTCCGTGAAAACGCCTCCACCAGGTCCTCGCCGCCGGAATTGGCGTACGTGCGCGCGGTGAGTTGAGGGCGAGGCGTTTCTTGGACCGCGTTGGAGCTACTTGTTGAAGCCTCACCGCCTTGACTCGTGGACGCCCCGCCGTCGTTCACCAACAGAGGAGCCTGACCATCAGTTCGATTGGCGAATCGCGACCCCCCCCCCAACAGGTGAGTACTACCGCTCGCGGCTCGCCTGTCCCGTCGTCGTTGTTCCCTCAAATTCCGCGCATTTTCAGTATCAGCGTCGCTTATCGATCCCAAATGCAAACTCACGTGTCCTTCGTTCAGCACGGGGGCGGTGGACTCCATGGGGATGAAGAAATTCGCCGCGTCTTTGTTCAGGGTAGAGGTTACTTGGGTAGAACCGCATGTGCTATAGTCTAATGAAGAATAAATCTTCGTACTACTATCAGGTCTCAGCACCGACGGGGGAGTGGGTGGTTTGCTGAACCCAGGCAACGTCGCGGGCGCTCGCGCAGACGTAGTCGGCGACGGCGTCTCCGCCGTTGAGCGCGAACGGCGTCCAATACCAGGCGTGTGTTGTCCTATGAAGCTCGTTAACCCTCTTGTGCCGTGTTCGCGTCGTTCTTGCTCATGCGCCCTGCGTGCGCGTGCGCACAGCGCGTCTAACGCGCCCGCCCACAGCGCCGCGTCCTCGGCGTCGCCGCCGCACAAGTCGTGCGTCCTGTCCAAGCCTACTAATGAGAAACACTCGGTTGGTGGTCCTACGCGTTTCTGGTCTACCTTTGCGTGTCGCTCGAACGTGCGCGTGGCGTGCCCGCGCACCACCGCTTCGACTTCGTGCAACACGAGTCGGGAGCCTAAAGTGGGCGCCGCGGCATCAGAGGGGTCGCCCCATTGGAGCTCACGGTCGTCCGCGGCGACCCGAAAAAATCGCACGTGAGGTGCGCTCATCGAGTTCGGGTCGAACGGGAGCTTCGTCAGCAAGCCCCCCGCGCGCACGCGTCGCAGGTGCGTTTCAGGTGCGTCCGTACGCGACTGACCGATGCCTCCGGGAGAGGATTGGTCATCCGAAAATCGCCGTCGGTCGTCATCACTGGGGTCCGACTCGAACAAAGGGTTCTTCGTCGTGGCCCCCGAACCAGACGCGAGAGACATCGATGCGAAATCTCCACTAAAATCTTCACTCCCGCTTCGTGGAGACGCACCCATCATCATGCCTACCGGTCGCCTCCCCGACCGGAACGCCCCGCCCTACTCACACGCGGCAGTCGCCGCCACCTCAAAGCGTCGACCTGGCGCGGCGGCGCGCGTACTGACGGAAGCAGGTATCTTCGTCGTAGGATGGCAGCCTCGTCATCAACGATTGAAAAAGTGTATCAAAAGTCGTGGCTTTATATTTTGCTGCCCTCGACGGCTCCGCGCACACCGCGGCGCACGCTGTCGACGTGTTCATGATCGCGAGCGTCTCGGCGTCGCCGATTCTCGCGGACACCGCGTCGCGTTCGGTCGGCTCGGTTCGCGTCTCCCCGTCGCGTCCCCGACTGTCCCGAAAACACGTCCCCGCCGCGTCATCATCGGACTCGACATCACACACCGTCGCCGTCCCAACCTCCCCTCCCCCCGCGCCTTCCGGTCTGCAGCTCAGCACCCCGGGTTTGATATTCGGCGGGTTACTCGGCGGCGGCCCGTTCCTGGCGTGGCTTTTACGACGAAACGATTCCGACGCTCCGGGCAAATCCGCGTACAGGAAGGCGGAAGGTGAGTTGATGTCGGAATTGATGTCGGGCGGGGATGCGTTCGTGGGCGGTGCCCAAGTGGGCGGTGACGTCTCGAGTGGATTCGGATCGCTGGAGTCTGGTGTGACGCGTGAACCGACTGGATTCATAGGTGTACCATTATCCAACCCTTTGTTCCAGACGTGTGTATACCTGGACTACAACGCGACGACGCCTGTTTACCCCGAAGTCGCGCACGCGATGGAGCCGTTTTTATGGGAACACTTTGGGAACCCGTCGTCCGGGCACGCGTTTGCGAAATCGACGCGCCACGCGATCGACGCCGCGCGTTTGCAAGTTGCGAAAACAATCAACTGCGACCCCTCGGAAGTCGTCTTCACCTCGTGCGGAAGCGAAAGCGACAACCACGCGGTTGCGAGCGCGGTGGAGTATTTTTTACAGACTAACAAGGAATCTCCGAATAGGATTCCACACGTCGTGACCAGTTCTGTGGAACACCCCGCTATTCTAGAATACTTGTTGGATGGTAAAAAGAAAGGAACGTTGGACTTCACGGCGGTCCCTGTAAATGAATTCGGCACAGTCAACCCTGCCGATATCACCGCCGCGGTTACCGAAAACACGTGCCTCCTGACCCTGATGCACGCGAACAACGAGGTCGGGGCAGTGCAGCCGGTTAGAGAAGCGGCGGAAGCGGTTAAAAAAATAAATAAAAATATCCTGGTCCACTGCGACGCCGCGCAAAGTTTAGGAAAAATCGACGTCGACGTTCAGGAACTAAAAGTTGACTATTTGACCGTAGTGGGGCACAAAGTTGGCGCGCCCAAAGGCGTAGCTGCTACGTACACTAGGAAGGGTTCGCCGTGGTGCAAGCTGCTGCACGGCGGCGGTCAAGAATCCGGACGCCGCGCCGGGACGGAGAACGTCGTTCACGTGGTCGGCCTCGGAAGGGCGTGTGCGTTGATTGACGAGGAAAAAGAAAAGCTGCCGCAATACATGGCCGCGTGTACGGATGAGCTGAGACGGATTCTGGAAACGGAGCTTGGGGAGTATGGCGGTGACGATACTGAGAACTCCTCTGGCGTTCGGTTCAACGGGCCGGGCGATGCTACTCAGCGCTTGCCCAACACGGTATCAATCGGTATCAAAGGCATTAGCGCCAGTGTGTTACTCGAAACGCTCGCGAATGACGTCGCCGCGAGCGCCGGCGCGGCGTGTCACACCGGAGACGCTGCAGCCAGCATCAGCGGCGTTTTGGTTGCGATGGACGTGCCTGAAACCTACGCGGTCGGGACGTTGCGGCTATCGGTGGGACGACACACCACGGTACAAGATATCGAGAAAGGGGCGGGTAAGATTGTGGACGCGGTCAAGAAACAACGCGCAGAATTCGACGCGATGCCGGAGGGTGAGCGGCCGTGGTGGTGCGTGCAGAACGTAGCGAAAGCGTTCAAGTTAAAAGAGGAGCTTTGAAAGTAAAAAGAAAACAAGATGCTCTGTCGAAACAGTCTCACTAGCAAAAAATTGTTCCACTAAATCTGAAGCGCCGCTACTTGTTCATCAAGCGTGTCGTCCCGTCGTCGACCAACTCGCTTCCCCCCCCCTCCTCTAGTGCCTTTTTTGTACACCACAGGTTCCCAGTCATCCTCGGAGACGTCGCCGTCGGAGGTCTCATCTTCGGCATTTATTTCATCACCAGCTTCTGTTTCATTTTTCTCATGCATCGCGTCAAGCACCCCCGGCACCGGGTCGTCCCCCACCCCCCCTCTCAAAACCCCTTTGTACGACACCTCATTTTTCAGCGCCGCAGATGCGCTGTCTACGCACCCGTCAAACAACCGCAACAACTCACGCGCCCTTGTTTTCTTGCCCACGTTTCCCGAGAGTTGTAATGTTTCATTCACCACGTTTCCGCTGGGTTCGCGTTTTTTGTTTGGCCGAAAAGCGTCGAAACCTGATTCGAGCTTCGATAAACTGATAGGCCCACCCGGTTGTTGTTGATCGGAGTCATACCTATCAAACCTATCCTCACTCAACAACCGCACTGAGTTGTAGTGGTCCCCATCTTGGTACGCGACGTGGAAGTACCGGTCTTTTGCGTACGCGTAGTTTATGATCTCCCATCTGGGTTGCCCGGCTTGGTGTACGCATAAATTCGCAAAGCAAACAACGGACGCGGCCTGCAGCTCTAAATTACCCGCCCACGTCCCGTCCTCCGCCATGCGTGCGATGTACGTATCCCATTTCTCGTCGTCCTCTATGAAGGGCTCGAAGTCAGTGCGGTTGGCGCGCATGTAACTTATCACGTCTCTGCGCAAAGCTTCGTGGTGCGAATCGTCACCCCACCTTTGGTCAGAAAGCGCGCGGAAGAAACAATTGCCATCCGCCGCCATCACCTCGATGCGCAGGCCCAAGTCCCGGAGTTGGGATCGCAAAAGATGCTCGTCGTCGCCGGAGTGAGAAGCCTTCGAGCCGCGCTGTGGAGGGGTGGAGGGGGGGTAAGGGTCAGCATGGTTGTGAGGAGGGATGCGGTGGAAGGACGTCATGTCGTCATCTTAAATCTGAAGAACCGATGGCCTTTCGGCATCAGGCATTAGTAATACCCTTCCACGTACGTTGAACCCCCCCCACTTGCCATCTTTGCTAGACGTCCCGCCGGACGCCCCTTTGGACCCTTTATTGTGGCCTTGGTGGCCTTTCGACATGCCACCGTATCAAGGAGAGTGCCACGGAGGTGGGGGGCAAACAGACTTAATGGAAATCACCGCCGAGCAGAGGTCTCTCTGACTTGACGAGTTCATTTGGGAAAAAAGGGTTTCCCCCATTCCAAACGGCACCGCACGCCATGGCTGGGAAGCGCAAAGCGGCCGCGGCCCCTGCGACTGACGATGCCGCGCTCGGGCTGGTGGTGCAGAAGCAGAAGACGAGCGCTTCGGGCCCCGCTTTAGCAGCGGCGGCGAAACAGACTACATCAAAACCGGGACAAAAGTTCAAGCCCGGGGCGCATGCACGAACGTCGTCTTTAGACGCCCCCATCATGCTGTTAGAGGGCCACGAAAACGCGGTGCATTGCATGGAGTTCTCGCCCGATGGATCCATAGTAGCCACCGCGGGGGCGGACAAAACCTTGTTGCTTTGGAATGTCCGCGGCGAGTGCGAGAACTTCATGATGTGCAAGGGCCATAAGAATACAATTTCCGATCTGCGTTGGACAGCGGATGGTGACGATATAGTGACGTGTAGCCCTGACATGACCCTACGTCTATGGGACGCCACAACCGGCGTAAAGACGAAAACCATGAAAGGCCACTCCGGGTTTGTCAACGCGTGTGACGTTTCGAAGCGGCTGGGGGATACGTTGGTCATCAGTGGGGGTGACGATCGGAGTTGGAAGATGTGGGACCTCCGCGTGAAAAAGCACGTGCTTTCTGTTGCTGACGGTTTCCCGTTGACCTCGGTCGCATTCGGCAACGACACCAACCACGTGTACACCGCAGGCATTGAAGAACTCGTCAAGCAGTGGGATATAAGGACGGTGAGTTCGAATAACGAAGGCGAGGCATCCAACAATCCTTCTCTTGTTTTGAAAGGCCACGCCGACACGGTCACTGGCTTGCGGGTATCCCCCGATGGGCACAAAATCCTGAGCAACAGCGTGGACGGCACTTTGAAATGCTGGGACATCAAGCCTTATTGTGAGAATAACGACCGGTGCGTACAGACATACTCAGGGCATTCACATAACTTTGAAAAGTCACAAACGCGGTGCGCGTGGAGTCCGGACGGGGCGAGGGTGGCGAGCGGGTCGGCGTGCAGAAACGTGTTCGTGTGGGACGCCACTTCGGCGAAGATCGAGTACAAGCTCCCCGGACATTTAGGGTCCGTACACGCAGTGGCCTTCCACCCCACGGAACCCATCCTCGGGTCAGCAGGCGCGGACAGAAAGGTGTTCCTGGGCGAGCTAGCTGAGTAAGTATTTTGTTCAGTGAATAAAGATAATGAAAATCAAATAGTACTGATACAACTAGATAGACTAAGGCATCCAATAACCCTATCTAGTCAAAGTCAAAGAAGCTCTTGTTCGCGTCGAACGCGCGTTCCTCCATATCCCCTTCGTCCATGGAGTCGAACGTGCCACTGATAGACTCCCTGGCTTCGTCATACGCGCTCCACCGCCCTCGGACGTTCTCATCCAGTTTCAAAAACGCGTCGCGAATGCGCCCCCCGACTTTTCCAGTAGCGGCTTGCCCCTCCATCGCGCCCGACGGGTCCATACCTAACCGGGCACGCGCTTCCTCCCCTTTCTTGATCATCGAATTCGCGACGTCGAAGGGATCGCCTACTCGCGTGTTGCCTCCGTTCATAACCCCCACGTTCTGCCGCTCGCACCGCTGCATGGCGTATTCCAGAATCGGAAGGTTCCTCTGTTTCACGAAATAGATGCAATCAACGGGGCAACTCTCAATCGCGATGTTAATGTCTTCCTCGTCATCCGCCCACTGCTGGAAAGCTCTGGCTCTGCCCCAGTCGTCCTCCATCATGAACGTCTTCGGTGCGGAGTGGTTACACTGGCGACACCCGATGCACGCGGTTTCGTTGACGAACACCGCGCGTTGCTCGCCACTCGGATCGGATCCCATAAATTTCGATAAAGGCTGGCCGGTGTACGGCTTGAAGTCCCCGGCCGCTCCGCCCGCGGCGGCAAGATTCGCCAGCTGTTGCAGTTCTTTCAAATCACGGTCATACACCTCCCGTTCCTTCTCGTCCATCAGCGTGTCGTACGCTTCGTTCAGGATTATACACACTTCCGTACCTGCTTCGCCTGCAATGTCGGGGTGGCACCACTTTTGCAACTGCCGGTACTGGCTCTTGACGTCTTTTTCGGACGCGTCGAAATCCAACTGCAACAGGGAGTAGTAATCCATCGGGATTGCCGCTTCAAGGGGTTCCGCTAACCGGCCATCGGGGCCTAGTTCGAACACCGTACACGTCTCGTCTTCCTCGTCGCATGTTTCGGAGAGGATGATGTCAGTGTTGGCGTTCGGGTCGGTGGAACGGACGCGGGATGTTGTGCGTGTCCGATGCCAACGATCGCCGGAAAAACCGGATGCTGACGCGGAGCAAGAGGTCGACGCGACGTTGCGTCCGCGCGCGCGGCGAGAAACGCGCGCGTGATCCACACGACACATAGGGTGTGTCGTAGCCGCCGCCGCAGAATTCATCTCGAGCTGCCTCGAGACCCGGAGGACGACTCGATGAGCGCGTGCCGCTTGCGTGCCGTGCCAAGTGGACAAAAAAGCATGTCGTCCGATGACATTCTCACAACGTCTTTTGACCTCGAGCGTGCTGCCAGAGTGGGGCGCGCCGACGAGAAAATGAACACCCAGTGGAAAAACTTCGGAACACCCATTGGAAGGCGCGCGAGATCTCTGGAGGGCGAGCAGTGGCTGCTTCTGGACCTCGATATGAGCGTCTCGGAGCGCATTCCGCTGGTGCATGGAGATGCTGCGTTGAGTAAAACGACGGTTGGTCCCGGGACCTTGGGCAAGACCGCGTGGTCGTTCTGCATGGGCTTAATCTTGATGTCACTCGCCGTGCTCGGGGTGGTGGTATCGGTGGGGAGTCTGCGTGGGGGTGTGGCTGTGCACGGCGCGCACCGGGATGACGCACACTTCATCAAGACTGGTGTCAACGACACGATTCCAGTTGAGTTTGTGGAGAACGATTACGATGTGAAACAACCCGCGCTTGGCGAGGCGGAGCCGGAAATTCTTGGACGTGAAGATTTTGAGCCATTGGAGTCGGCGACAAATGCGCGGGCTAAAGCGGTGCACGCACGACGCGTGGAGCAACGCACCGCATCTCGTGTTGCGAACCGGGAGAAGGCTGTTGCGGTAGCTGTGGAAGCGCTGGAACAAGAATCCAACGCGACGCAGGTTGCAGAAGAAGGCCTGCCCGAAGTGTCATCAGAGGACGCAGCCGCGGAACAGCGAAGACAAGCCGCTCGCGCGCAAAGGGTTCGCGAGCGCGAGCGGGCTCGAGCCGTGGCGCAGGAAGGGGAAGGCAAAGGTACAGGTGGAGGGGAAATTGTTAGTGATACTGAAACCGGCAGTACAACGGATGGCGCCGAGCAAACCGTCGAGCCCGCCGCTGAAACTGAACCCGAAACTCCGTCTGAGGTTACGCAACCCCTGACGCCGGAGGAAGCTGCGGAGAAACGACGAGAAGCCGCACGCGCGCGACGGGTACGGATTCGCGAGCTGGAACAGCGGGAAGAGGCGCGCACGGTTGCTGTTGCTGCCGCCTCCGCAAAAGCTGACGCTGATGCCGTGGCGCTGTCGGAGTTTCTGGTCCCTGAAGCGACGGAGGAGGAACCGGAAAGGCAGCTTCCCGAGATGACGCCAACACCGGCGCCGACGGCGGCGGCGCAGCTTCCCGAACCCACACCAGGGCCGACGCCTGTGCCGACGCCCGTGAAGGTGACCAAGGATGCTATTTTAAGCGCGGCTGAGTCCGCGGTCGCCACCGCGGTCGCTCGCGCGAAGGGTAACATAGCGGACGCGCAAGCTGTGAACGCCCCGGCTGCGCCCGAGAAACCGTCGCATCCGCCGGTTCCTCCGCGGCCGCCTTTAAGTGCGCAGGACGTGTTGGATGCGATCGCCGCTGATGCTATTCCGCACCCACCGCCTGCGCCGTACCCGCCGCTTCCCCCGTCGCCCCCTCCGTCACCTCCGCCGCCGCCGCCTCCGGTTCCGCGGCCGCCGCACCCACCACAAAACCCGCCAATCGGCCAGCCCCCCGCCGCGTTCCACTCGTTGGTGCCGCTACCCGGGATCGTGGCGGATGTGGGTCCTGTGACTGGGCCGCCAACCTCAGGCGCGCAGAGCACTACGGACGCGCAAGGTGAAACCTGGACCACGGTTTTGACCAAAGACACCACGGAGGATGAGTCGAGTGTTGAAGAATCATTCCCATCCTCATTAGGCTCTACGGAACACCTCGGCGTTGTTTCCGCGTTCTGGGAAGCCCCCCTCGCGGACGACGGCCGGTGGCACTCCTCGAAGCGTGACAAGACGGCTGATTATTATAGAAAAGGGCTGGATAACCTGGTACGAGCGGCGGCGAGGAGTGGGAACAGCGCCGTGGTGTTCACCGCGCACACGACGAACGATTGCCAGTATCTGGAGGCGGCTTATGCAGAAGGGTCCAAGGGGTATGCGAATGACGAGTTAATGGACCCTCAACAACAGCAAACAACCCTGAAGCCCCGTTTCCTGTGCGTTAAGCTCCCCCTTACGAACCTGCACTACGGGGACTGGCACTTAGCGGATCATTCGTTGGTGAAGAACATGCCGTGCTCGAACACGATGAGGGATACCAAGCTGATTTGGCTCAACAAAATCAACCTGGTGGAAAGCGCGTCGCATTTGTTGCAGCTGCCCGGCGGAAAGACCGCAACGAAAATGGAGTGGATCGATGCGGACCAGTACGCGGAACGCGCTGATTTGGGTTCGAATGTCGGGGGGGCGGAAGGGAATGGAATTCGGTTAGATCATCTGTCACAGTGGCTTCCCGTGCCGGAGGAAGGTTCTTTCGAAAAAAGCGAAGCCTCCTTCGGCGCGACGAACCTGGACTCGGTTCAACAATCCCACCAGCCCCCCCCTGGTTTCAAAATCATCCCCGGCATGCAGTACAGCTTCAGCGCGTTGAAGCAGCTCCCTGGTGATTTGTTGCAGACCGGTGGCCAAGAAGACAAGTGGCAAGTCGACGCGAAGAGTAAGGTTGATGAGCAGATGGAGTCGGCGTCGAGTAGTCTCGGAGAGTCTGGATCTACATCCAAAAACTCCTTACCCTTCGCGGACCGCGTGCAGATGGGCTGCTACGCGCCGAAGCAAAGGGTCGGGCCGTGCACTTCGAACCACTTCGTGGCGAGCCGGTTCAGGGCCACGCCGACGGGCATCGCGGCGATAAGGCAGCTGTTCGAGGATGTCATTTACGACTACAAGCACGAGTTCCCCGGCCCTGGATTCGACGGGTGGAGCGTGCAGAACTTGACCTGGGGTGCGGAATTCAATGCGGAGCACGACAGAGAGGGGTACCCCACGCACGCCTTCATGTACGCCCGGGACGGATTCAAACAAAGTAAACAAGATTGGTGCTGCGTGTGCTCCACCGAGGAGATGGTGTACAACAAGATGTACAGGCGGAATCCGGGGTTGTTCCTACCAGACGTGCACTGCGACCACGCGGCGCCATATGAAGTACTCGAGAAGGGAGAAGAGAAAAGTAAAAACAACGGAGCCAGACGACTTCTAAGATAGCTTAGTGATGCATTTGCATGATATTTTTGATACGACAGTACTCAGTACTTATGGTTCTAAAGTTTTGCATTCATCACATTCTCATTCTATCCTTACTTCTTCCCTCTCCGTTTCGGTTTAGTGAACTCTCCTTCGCCCTGCTTGTCAGACGAAGGCGCGTCGTCCACCGAGCTCATCCCCGGGTTTGCGCGTTTAATTCGAATCAGCTCGTTGCCAAACGCGGCGGCTCGCGCAGTGGTTCCTAAATACAGCTGTACGTACTCCGTCACCTCCCCCGCACTAGGCAGGGATAGTAAAAATTCAACCAGCGTAAGGTCGTCGCTGTCGTTCAGAGCCTTCATCTCAGCCCGGCAGAAGTCCTTGAAGTTTGCGGTGGGCGAGGGCGAGAGTTGCAGAGGTTGCGGCGACGCGGCGGGCTGGGGGCGCAACTGGTGAACTGCCTTGGGCACGTCGTTAGAAGGGGGGAGCGAGTCCCAGAAGTTGCCGCCCGCGGAAGTTTGGTTACCCGATGGTCCGTTTGACGACCCTGCGGGTGGACCTGAGGCTTGGCCCGGAGGCGCGGCGCGCATCGCCGCGGACGCGCCTCCCGCCCAAGCTCCACCCGCGCGGGGTTGTTCGCGCTGCTGCTGCTGCTGCTGCGCTCGCGCCGCGGATTGCCGCAGCTCCTCCGCCTGGATCTGCGCCAGCGAGGGCCCTTGAGACGCAGCGCCGCCGCCCCATGCCGTGGCCATGGGACCGCCGCCGGCAGCGAACAAACCGGGGTTTGCCTCAGCCCTCTGCTCTTGCTCCCGTCGCGCAACTGCTGCGCGCTCCTCTTCTTCGCGTTGAATCTTGGCGAGCGATTTCTGTTTCGGCGCACTGGAAGAGTTTGCGCCCCACGCCGGCTGCGACGGGGGACTCGCCGGTTCCATGAGTTGCTGCTGCGCCTGGATTTCGTGCATCCCAGGCGCGGGCGCGGAGACCCATCCGTCGTTGTGTTGTGCCTCCTGACCTCCCCACGCCGCACCCGAGTCGAACGACCCGGGCTGCGGCGCCATCGGCAACGCGTCGCCGCCGCCCATCTGCCGCTCCAGATCTGCGAGGGACATCCCGCCGCCGGGCGGGGGAGGTATGGCGCCGCCCTCCCCGCCGCCCCCGCCGAACAAATTAGCAAGCAAGTTGGGCTGCCCCTGGGTCGGGGATGTTGCGTTGTAATTGGAGCCTTCCAAGTCCGCGAGCGACCGCGGTTGGTTCGCGTTCGGAGGCGCGCCGTGCCACCCCGTGCCTCTGGTCTGCTCCATCTGTTGCTGCTTGCGTTGGCGTTCAAGGAGCTGCTCCTGCGCGTGTCTCTGAGCTTCAGCCCTCTCCTCTTGCTCCACACGCCGACGCTCGTCCTGTTCCAAACGTTTCTGTTCTTGTTCCATCTGCTGTTTCATCTGCTGCTGTTGTTGTTGTTGAGCTTGTTGAGCTTGTTGCGCTTGCTTGTCACTCTCCGCCCTCATCTCCGCCGCGATCCGGGGTCCCGGGTACCGCCACCCGCACTCCAGCATCTCCGCCAAAGGCACGAACGGCATGTCAGGAGGTGCGTCCGCGGGCCGTAGGGGTAGGTCAAGCGGGAAGTACCCGCTCCCGTGCCACTCCAAAAGGTCCTGCCGCAGGAACGGACCTTGGTGCGTGCCGCTCGGGTCTTTGTAGATCCACGGCGCGTTCGTTATGGGGCCCAGGTTTTGATTGGCCGTCGCATTGGAGTCGCCGTTCGCGGCCTGAGAAAGAGCATCACCCAGCTCGGCTCCTCTGTTCACCTCAGTGCCGTCGTTGTCATCCACATCCGGATCCCCGGTGACCCCTCCACCTCTGTTCGTGTTCTCGCCCTCGCTTTCGAGTGCGCCGCCTAAAGAATCTTCCGCGTTTGAACCGCCGGTGAGCCAGCTGCTCTGCGCCGGGTTGAACCGCGCCTGCTCCTCGGGGGTGAGCTTGGGAATCGCGCCGAGATGCGACGGGCCGTTGCCGGAAGGCATGTCCCACTCCGGTTGGCTTCCCTTCGGCACCGGTAACGGCATGCCGTGCATGCCGTTCGTGGGGTTGGCCCACTCCCGGCCCATCCGCGCCGCGGCGCCGGAGCGCGAACCCTCCACGGTGAGCTCCCACATCGCGTCCCCGGGCTTTACAGTCACGAGAGGTACGGAGTCGGGGTCGACGTTTTGGGGTAAAGGGGCGGATTGACCTAATACAGAGCGCACGCTACGAAGATCGCCATGCGAGTACTTAAACTTAACAGGGCCGTGTCGTTTGATTGGCTCCGCGGGCTGAGGCAGGGGAGGGACGCCGCCTGACAGCGCGGTGCGTATAGGAGCGCCGTTTTGGTTGTGGTACCCACCAGGGGCGCCACTGCCTAACACGATACCGCCCAGCCCAACGCGTTCAGAAGGTCCTCCGAAGTGAGACCCCATCTGTGGCGCACCGGCACCGGGAGTTTGATGATGAAACCCACCACCGCCGCCGCGTCCTCTTCCCATGGAAAAGCCCTTTCCACCGGACGGTCGCGACGGCTCACCCGTGGACTGATGCTTCGCGAACCGACCCGCGCCGCCCGCGCCGTGGTCGTTCCATCCCCCGTGATGCATACCACTTTGATTCATTCCAGGTGCTGCACTGTGTTCACCAATCAACGCGCTGCCCATGTTGTTCATCTGGTTCGGCTGCGGGAAACCTCCGGGGTGGCCTCTTCCTCCGGGATGCCCGTCGTGGTTACCTCGGTGGTTCCACCCGCCACCCTGGCCGCCGTAGGAACCGCTCCGCACGCCTTCCCTTTCATCCTCCCGCCAACGCGTTTTCTTCTCGCCCCAGCCGCCGTTGTTGCCGCCTTTCTTGTCACCCCAACGGCCGTCAGGAGGGTCGCCCGCAAGCGCCGAGTTTGCAACCATCTAATGTTAAAAAATTATAGAGGATCTGTCAGTGACTGATTAGATCTGAGTGTTCGATCGTCCATGCGTGTGCGTCGATTGTGGGTTGGAGGATTAGGGTTAATGTTTGAAAAGGACGTACCGCATGCGCTGTGGCCTTGGCGTCCGCGCCGCCCACGGCGCTGCTGAACCCTCCCAGCCACTGGGGCGCGAGAGCTTCGCCTGTGTTGCGTGATTGTAAAATTCGGAGACGGAGGGGTGAGCGAAGGACACGGAAGGAGCGAAGGACACGGAAGGACGGGGTGGTGTTGTGTTCACAAGAGGTGGGAAACGAGTAGAGAGCTCCTTGAACACGTGGAGAGCTTCGCGTGCGCGTACCGTTACCTGCGACACCGCCT
>MDSY01061435.1_pt1 | contig 64404 bp, 46 predicted proteins | sample 811131 | NCBI WGS metagenome assembly MDSY01 (sample SAMN05326643, study PRJNA326480) | marine metagenome | isolation source: seawater | place: Atlantic Ocean: South West | collected 2010 | reverse complement strand
TTGAGTTAACCCGCCGTACTGGTTACTTATACAACTCTCTGATGACGGAGAATAGGTGTGCGGTGAGGCTTTTTTAATGTGCCGCACGCCTTTTCGTCCGAAATTCGACCAAGTTCCGGGCCTGATTGGATCTTCGATAAGGCCTCTCGGATGGCCGAAGTCTGGGGGGGCTTGTGTTCGTTGCGCCCTTCGCGGAATGTCACTCTCCGCGCTGTAATCGTAACTCGCCCCGCCGTGCGCTTTCAAGTGACCGGTTTGGCTGCCGCTCTGAGATCCTCCGTGTTGAGATTGAGTGTCCCCGGATGGATCAGACAAATCCCCCTCCGTCACGAAAACACCCTCGCACACCGTGTTGTGCTGCCGCTCGATCCCGCCTCCGTTGCGAAAGGCGTCCCAACGCGCGTAGTGGTCCGTGTTTTTGTGGAAGGTGACCGCATCCCCGTTGGCGTAAACCTCGTAGAACATGTACGTTCGGGGATCAGGGGCGGCGCTGACGTGGAAACAGATGCACCCCGGTTCAGAGCGGCTGCCAATCGCATCCAGGCGCATCACTTCCAGGAATTCATCTTCCCGGCCCTCAGCCACCACGACAAGCACGTTGACGCAAACGGGGCGGTCCATAGGGGCGACGCAAGAGTGGTACGGAAGGGTGGTACGAGGGTATATCCGTCCACACGCGAACACGGGTTGAGGGCGATGCGCGTGGTGACCTGACGGGCATGTGATCGCGGGCCGCGGAGCAATCCATTCGTGCGAAAACATCTGTCCCGAAATGGGAGATGAAGCAGCATTCAATTTCTTTACACGCGTGTTTGCTCTCCAGTTCTATAATTCATATTCAACCCTATACCCTTCACGCGTGTACTTGAAACTCCAGCCCCTGTCTGCCCCCCAACGGCGCGACAACCGTGACTTTCCTGCCACTCGGCGCCGTGGTTTGAAACGAAGCGCCGCCTTCAACGCCCTTGGGAACGACAGCGATGAAGATTTCCTTCTGCTTGACGTTTACGTGAATTTCATTTACTGGCGCCGAGGCGGGCGCTTGCGGGTATCCCCCGGGATATCCCCCAGGCTGCACGGCCTGCCGCACGCCACCTGACATCTGGGGATAATACCCAGGCTGTCCCGGGGCTCCCATTGGTGGAGGCGCTTGGGGATAATACGATTGCTGGCCAGACGCTGCTTGGGGATATCCCGGCTGTCCCATTTGCATTCCCTGCAGCGCCATTGCATCGCTCGGCCTCAGATGAATTTCCCGCCGCGTCTGCGCGTGCTTCGGCTTGAACGTCCCCGTGTGCTGCAAGAACAGAGCGAGGAAGGCTACCCCGTTGAGCTTATGATTGACTTGTTGCAGGTACCCCGTGATTTTCGTATCAACCGTTTAGTTGTGCTCGCACACGCTGTGGTTCCACGCCGCCATTACAATAAATGTTGGAAACACGATAACCACGGGGACGGGAAAGTTGGAAAGCGACTCCACGGTTTCCATCAGCACCACGCCTAGAATCATGCCGAACAGGACGAGGAACACCACTATTTGCACGGGTATCCGACGCATAGCTCAATCATCGTGGCTTTGAACTCGTTGAACACGGCGAGGGGCATCAGTTGCTCCGCGCCTGGGTACAGGCCAGCTTTGCCGAAACCGAGGTCCGTGGATTTGCACCCGCCCACCCCGAACCCAGTGGCGGACACGCCATTCTCGTACAGGTCCCACGTGTACACGCCCGTCATCGGGATGGAGGATTGTTGCTGTCCCATCACGGACAGGGGGGGCAAAGAAGCGCGCAGAGTTGTTGGAGGAAGCGATGTTGAATCAATTTTGGCACTTCCGACAGAGGCCACCTCTTGAAAACGAACAATCTTTTCGATCATCCTCACTGCGCGCTGCGGCTGGTCGTTGCGTGTCGCGATGAGCGGGCAAGGCCCGTCGTCGGCGAGGCGCGCGTCCGTGAAAGGCCGGATGTCGAACCAGCAGCAAATCCGACGGTGCGACCCCCAAAAGCGTCCCGTCCCGTGTCCCCACAACCCGATCCCGAATGCGCTTTATTGCTTTTCCCGGGGACGCCCTCGGGACAAACGATCATCGGTGAAAACTCGCACGTCATACCGCAACCAGCATGCTACCGTAACACGAACAGAAACGTGTCAAGGACCATGATAACATTGATACGCCCAATGTCATTTGATAAGTCGTCGAGATGCTCTGTTGACTCGTGCAAACCACGCACGCGACTCGCCCGCTGACATTTCCTCGATCCAACAATCAATGATGCACTTTTCGCTTTCCAAAAATAGGGACGCGGCTCGCGCGCGGCAGACGAACGCGCGGCGTGACTTGACGCGACACGCGCGGTGTTTGGCGGGCTTGGAGGACGTTAATAGTAGTGATGATAATATTAATTTCAGTGGGCATTTAGTCAACGAAACTGTAAACCTTCGAAAGGTCGTTTCCGGTCCCGGCGAGCTAAACTTTGCACAGGTTGAGGGAGAACTAGGCGCGGCAGTGGTTAATGCGGGAGATCCAGACGTGGAAATGGACGCGGACGAAGCACGAGACACATATGATGAATCTAATGCAGCGCAGGCTTCGGTGTCAACCCATACCAATAAAAACTCTAGTAATTACTCCCCTGGGCGCCAAAACCGTCGCAGAAACAGCAGCGCCCCAGGCCAGTGGAGCAAGACGAACTACTCAAAAAATAATCAAACCAACTTCGGCGATTCCCAATTCATGCGCCCCGAGTGGATGGTGGATATTCCGGTTGATTTGTGGAGCGGGTGGTGCGTAGTTGCCCGGCCAGAGGGACAGCGCGCGTTGGTCATCGCCTCACGAGGCAGCACGATCGCGCGAGGCAAATCCGGCCGTTTAATAAAAAGGTTCATATCTGCCTTGCCCGGGGGATCTAAAAAAACCAGACATGGAAATGACGAGGCGAACTTTTGCATTCTTGATTGCGTTTTTCATGAGGGAGATGAAACCTTTTACGTGTTGGACTGTTTGGCTTGGAACGGTGTGTCATTGTACGACTGCGCGTGTGAGATGCGTTTAGCCTGGCTTCATTCGAAGATCGGTGACCCGGAAGTCGCGGAGTGTCCCGAGGCGTGTTCAGTTGACGATGGCGATAAAAATCAATTTCGGTTTTTGCCTCTTGCTGTTTTTGACGCGAACGGTAACGGTATACGCAACGCGTATGAGACTAGAACTCCATACAAAATGGATGGCCTTATCTTTCTCGCGAAGGACGGTGCTTACGCGTTGGGCTTGTCACCGCTTGCGATTTTGTGGAAAGATGACGTGATTTCTTCTCACTTTCTGGAAGAGAACGGCGATGAAGTTTCCGATCCTGAAATCCAGCGAATCGTGCTCTCCCTAAACGCGAAGACGGGCGACGTGGTGACTGGTGATGCAACACCAACTGCATTCGCCCGACTTCCGATGGAGTACGTTGCGTTCGAAGACGGGGGCAAGGCGCAGGTTGAGGGGGGTATTCGTGATAACTCATTGCTTCGATTCAAAGTTGGCGAAGGAGGTATTATATTCGACGAAACCTCCGGCACCCCGACTACTGCTGATTTAATTTACGAAGGTTTAGCGAACCAGAAACGCAGACACGGCGCGGATGTGTTGACTAAAATCGTGTTCCAGTACAACGCCCGGCGTGAGCCGTTGACTATTCAGGAAATCGTCACCACGGTGGAGGAGCAAAGTAAATAAAGTATGGAATAATAGGAAGGAGTCAGAGTAGTGTCAACAGTCATAGTCATAGAGTCATTTTTTCATTTTTCAATAACGACTATCGTTTCTTTTTCGACTCTGTCTTTTTTGAGGCAACTGATTTATCACCCTTGGTATCACTCTTTGTATCCTTCTTATCACTGTTCGTATCACTCTTCGAATCATTTTCATCACTCTTGTGATCCTCCCCCTCCTCGTACGCCCTGCCAAACTCGTTCACGCGTTTCTTATCCACCGGGTATATCCGCCGCTGGTACAGGTACACGAAAAACACGAGGTCGTCTCGCAGACACGCGATGCGGTGAATCAGCGGCATGGTTACTGCGAACGCGAATACGTCGTCAATAAAAGTATTAAAGGTTTTGTACATGAACGCGCGCCACGGCATGTGGGCAACGGATTTTAGCCGGTAGTTGACGTATAACTGCGGGGTCATGGCGATGAAGCCGAACATGTACACGCCGTTCGCTAAAGTTCGAAGAATCCACGACCGCCACGAGCGTTGCGGTTGGTATATCAACGAGTATCCGCCGTATACCAACACTATTGGGTAGAGGCATAAACTCAAGTAAAACATAGCCCTTTTGTCGTACACGTCCGTGTCGATTTGCACCTGGGTCTTTTCCTTGGGTGCCTTTCCTACCTTAAACAGCCGGTAGAACACGCCATCCCTTGCCATAAACTTACTCACTTTCCACGCTTCGATCGCGGTGCTTATTCCCATCTCGCAGAGAATAATCGTTGACGCCTGGCCGGTGTCCAGCAAGTTGAAAAAAATAACACTCTGACACACTAACGTACTCCACTGCGTTCTTACACTCAACCCCTCTAAGTTGCTCTTCTTTTTCCAAAACCCTACGTCGTGTTTGAACGCAAGAAAAGCGAACCAGCTGTGCAGCAGGGAGACCGCAAAAGTAGCAGCCATCCACCGCCAGTCGTGTCCGGTGAACAGTTCCTTGACGTCGTCCAAGTCGCTCTCGGTCATTCCGAAGGTTTCGCTTAACATTTTTAGAGACGTGGTCATCTGGTGCGTTAATCGGAACAAACCGACGTGCATCGGGGATACTTTTAGGGTGATTACTGGGTCTGCTTTTGTAGTGTCGCTACTTAGCTCGATGTACTCCCGTCGTGGGACCGCAACGTCATCGCATAAAACTAAAGGGGCGTAGGCCATTTTGTGTCCTTTTTTCATGAGTTGGTCATTCGCCCGCACTACTTTAATAGGTAAGTCGCCGGGCATGCCCTTTCGTCGGTCGAAGGTTGGGGGCTTCGAAACTACGAAGAAAGTCAGTCTTGGGCGGAGGTGGTGGACCAATTTACCCGGCGTGGAGTCGGTGAATTCAGTGTTCATCTCCACCGTCACCGCAGACTTTGATGCGTCGGACGACGCGGCGGCGCACGTGCCCTCTTCAGTTCTGTCAGCAGCATCGCACGTTGTGGACTGTGACTCGGACTTATCACCATCTGGGATTGCTGCGGAGGCTTGATTCTCGTATATTGTCTCATCACTAGAGGCATCGATGTCCGCACGTATATCCTCTTTAAATTCTCCAAGCAACATCGTATAGTTCGTCGCTCGTCGTTGTAACGTTTTTGTAAACGCCGAGGACACAATCGCCAACGGCGGAGCGCTGGGTCGCCAATTTTCGTGTGTAGCTTCGTACTCCGCGCCGCTTTTGCTCTTCAAAGTAGGGTAGTACAACACGGCGTGCATGTACAACGTGCCGGCGTGCCTTGTGTTGAATTTGGAAACAGGAACCGTAATGTTCGCCGTTAGCGTTTCATTCAGGCGCAGACCGAAAGCGCAGTGGACCAGAGAAAGAGGCGCGACGAAATCATCATTCTCATCATCATTCGTGCCGTCATCATCCCCCACTGGATCCAGCGCTGATCCCGGTTCGTGTTTCGGGTGCACCGTTTTCGCTGCGTGGTTTTTCCCCTTGACGTACTCCGCTATTGCGTTGAAGTTCTGCTCAGGACTCGCCCACACCCACAGGTCGTATTTGTCGTTTAGGCCTATCGCACTCGGCACGCATAGATGCGGAGCCGGATCATTCACCGCGCACTGGGGGGGGGCGAACAACTTGTACATGTTGAACCCCACCACGATGAAATACATGAGGAACATCCATTGCGCCACGGAAGTTGCCTTCTCGACGATGAACAACATCGTCGCGAAATCCGGGGTCGCGCCGGGTGCGCCAACCTCTCTGTTCGAATGAGTTCGATCTGAATCTAAGTTCACGAAAAACGAAAGTCACTCGAAAACGAAAAATGACGATTCGCGGCCAAATCGCAGATGAAGGCGCGCCGCCTCGCGGCCCTGGCGAGGGCCACGGAATCCCGCGAGCGGAAGTTTTTAATAGCTGCACGTGAGCTTCTGAGGGGCGCCCCAGAGTTACGCCCGAAGTACGCAAAGAACCCGCTGGTATGCGCTACGTGCGTCGATGAGGATGAGGCAAATGATTCGGGCGATTTGGGCACCACCCCAGCTCGTTGGGTCCGAGATGCCCATTCCTTGTGCGACTGGCCATCGTTGCCCCCCGCGTTAGACGTTGCGCACGCCGACGGCGGCCATGTCCCTGCGGACAGGGGCAAGCGTAAACGCGAACAGCTGTTGAACATCTCCATGTTCGTCGCCCCCGCGCTTCGAATTCAACCAAACGCAATAGTGGTGGATTTTGGATGCGGAGGAGGACACCAAACATTAACGTTAGCGCATCACTTTCCATCAGCGACGTTCATATTAGTAGACCTCAAGCTGCGGTCACTAGACGTCGCCGCGAAAAGAATCAACGCAGCAGGCTTGCGAAACGTGATAATAAAACACATGCGCATCGAAGACTTCAATGAACCGTTCGACTTAGGCGTCGCGTTGCACGCGTGCGGAGGTGCGAGCGACGCCGCATTGCAAAAATGTATAGAAAACAACGCGACGTTTATCGTGGCGCCTTGTTGCGTTGGAAAGATCGGTTTGAATAATTATGGGGTTAAGCGGTTTGATAGGGTTGGGGATATGGAAGGACCAGTCGAACCCCTACTAACCTATCCCCGGTCAAAACTCGCTCAACGTGCGACGGACCGATCCTCGTACGTCACAATCGCGAAGGCGGCTGATTTCGCTGGTCATTGTTCCGACGAATCCGCGAACGGAGTCTTCACAAACGCGGATGAGGATAAGGAGACTAACTGCCCATACGAGCGTGAGTCATCCAGCGACGAGGCGTACGGAGTAGGCTTGGAGACAATGCCAGAACGTGATGCAAACGTGTCGCGTTGCACAGAAGTCTACACAACAGACAAAGATGACCTTCTTTCGCGAATGACCAAAAAGAGTTTATCAATCGGCGAAATGAAACGAGCTGCCGATGTCGCGACCAAAAAGATTCACAAAAATCGCGCCACCGTTTCCAAGTATTCCCCTGAGTTATTGACTCAGCGGACAGCGCAGCGGCTGCTGTGCAAGGCATTGATCGAAACTGACCGGCTAATGCACGCAAAGGAACACGGCTACCAAACGTGGCACACCAAGATGGAACCGAAATCGTGTACGCCGAAGAACGACATGCTGATTGGCGTTTTTGAATTTTCAGAAAAAGAAATAAAACGCGACGCCGATGCTCCGAGTACTGATACCGATATTAACTTGTCAAAACCCTCACTTCGCGTTCGGTTGCTGCGCGAGTACCACGCGGGACTTGTCCTTGCGGATACTGGCACTGGGAACGACATCTTAGAGGCTTTAGGGGGGAAGGAGGGAGGGTGAAGACTAATTAATATTTTCATCACCTTTCAGTGCTTAAAGCAAACATAAAATCATCACTTCTTCAGACACGGTACTCCAGACCACTCCGCACACCCCATGGGTGTGGGGCCTCCCTCGTCTGCGTCTCGAGGCGACTTCCGGAAGGCATCGCGGCGTCGTATGGGTGGTTCGAACGGTCGTGTGCCCAAGGTGGCGCTCGGCCCCCTCGCGCTGGCCATCGTGTTTCTGCTGTGGTGGAGCGCGCGAGGCGCACCACGGGCGGTGGAAAGGGTTCTCAGTGGTGAGGAACGGATTACTGACGTTTCGTTTGGCGAGAACGTGGTGGTGGCGGATGAGGAGACTTCCGTCAACGCACACGTCACGATTCAAAACGGCCGCAACGTGTTCACGCCCTTCGTGCGTGCGCCCCGGGGTACGAACGCGGGCACGTCGTTCGAGGCACAACGTGCGATAAGAAAATCCGGTGGCGATGATGATTTAAACGACGCGTCGTTCGAGCGCGTGCGGCAAGTCATCGACGACTCGCACTTGCCATCTCTCCCTCCGTTCCCCCCCGCTGGGCCGCCGGAGCCGGATCAGCAGAGTTATGAAGAGTCAGAATCCAACTTGTATGACCAAACAGTCACGCTGGAAACCAAGCGCGTGACGGGCGGGGAGTTTAAATGGAGCCGGCCGAAAAATAACATCGAAACAAATCGGCATCAAAAGCGGTAGCGAAGAAACGAGTTTAGTAACCATACGATTAGTCTAGATAGTAGTACACATGTTATGACGAATACGTCGTCTATAGGTCTATCACTCTACACGTATTACACTCCGTCACCTGTTCAGCGCTCTTCGCACCTTCGCTTCAACTGTCGCGTCGCTGACTGTGCTATTTTGCCAACCACCTTTTCCATCTCCATCTCCGAGCATCGCTTCAACCCTTCCCCTATCCTCCCCTCCCCCGATTTCCTCCCACGCCTCGTTTGCGAAGTTGCTGAGTGTCAAGTGCAGCGCTGCCCACCTCGCCCTGACTTCCGGCACCGCCGCGGCTGCTTCGGCGAGCAAAATTGCAGTGGACTGGGTCTCGTACACGCCCCTGTTGAAAACGAGCGCTATCGCGAAGGAGAATACGCATAATCCTACTCCAACCACGGAACACCACAGCACGGAGGTGCGCAACGGCCGCGCGGGGGCGAAACGCGCGCGGTGACCCGCCGGGGGATCATCAAGGAAAGGCTCGGCGAGTGCCGGGCGCATGGCCGACTGATGGTGAGTCAGGGACGGGCGCGCTTTCCAACCATTCAACGATCAGAAAAGTTCCTTCCCGCGAAAAAAAATGTAAAATATTGATCAATCCAAGAAAAGCGTTACTGGACACTCAACCGTCGCGTTCGCTTTTGGCAACACGCGACCTTCACTCGTGGGGCGCCACACACGACGTCGCGCGTATGGGGACGCGAAGCGACGTTCAGGATACGCATACCGAGTAAATCGCGGACACGTGTGCCAGCTGTGTGACGGGCAGGTGCACGTTGCTGTTGCGCACTGACCGTGACGGTATCGTCCCAAGATCTCGCCAACCCGATCTTCGCTGGATCGGTCTTTCGTCGAAGCCCAACCATCGATGGGCGGAGCGGACGACTCGGGTAGCGCTGTGCCTGGACAAGGGACATCCCGCAGCTCTGGGACTGGTTCAATCGATCACTCGTCATCCGACTTCGTTTTAGTGACGATGCGCGTCAAGGACATCGAGCGCAACTCCTATCCCCCCCCAATACCGAGGGATGCCGATCCAAGCGACCGGGAAAACTTTCCAGTGCCCCGGTTTTCGGTCGACACGAGTAATGTCAACGCCGTGACCGCAGATGACATCGTGGTTGGGGATGCCGGTGGGGATTTCAATGCGCAAGCAGGATCTGGAAAGCATCAACGAGACGAAACTGCCTTCACATCATCTGCGAGAGAAAATCGAAGCAATCGCCGGACCTCTTCCTTCTCCACCGCTTCTTCCGCTGACGGCCAAATGAGCGGCTCGGAGGATTACTCTTCAGTCGGACGGTTCGGGTTAGGCAATCGTCACGTCTCCACCGGAGGCAGTTCGGTGGCTAGTGGGGTAAACCTGCTAAAAAAACCTCGACGCAAAACAAAAGTAAGGTACTCTTCAGGAGGAGGTCACCACCGAGGTCTTCGAGGCCCAAGGAAAACCACACTAACTACTCCTACGCGAGAGATGCCGACGACCGGAATTGCGTTTTTCACGGAGATTTTCAAGTTGAAAGGAACGATTCTTTTCAAGACTGTGCCGCAAATCGTGCTCGCCGCTTTAGTCGGACTATTCGCCAACCTCACGAAAATCATCTACTGCGGCGAGGGCGTGGCTACTAATGAAGAATGTGATGTGACGTTCAACTTGGATGGGCACTTGGGGGTGTCGGTTGTTCTGTCATTTCTGTTGGTGTTCCGAGCTGATTTGGCGTGGAAGCGATACGAACAAGGGAAAGCGGCACTGGGCGCGGTGCACGGCGGCGTACGCAACCTCAACGTCGCCGCCGCGGTGTTTCTCAGGCCGAAGAGGCACGCAGGGGAGGGAGGGGAAGGTGTACATACTGGAGGTACTGCAGTGCATTCAAAAGACAATACTGGTAACAAAGACCCTCGCACTGCTTCTACCCACGGTAGGTCACGGTTGCGGCCCAAACCCACTCCCGACGCTGATACCGACGACGCGACCTCGCTGGACGCCGACCGCGGGGAGAATTTCCGGCTAACCAACTTGCTGTACGCCTTCGTGCGACACGCCGCTAGGGGTCAACGTCACGGGTACTCCGACGTCGGCCCCGTCACGGATGACGAGCTCCTCACCCGAGACCGGGGAGGCAAACCCAGGGTTCCTGATTTATTTTTGGACAGCGACGAGCGCGTCGAGTTCAAAAATCTGGATTCATGGAACCGGCCGAACACGTGCGCGAGTAAAATCGCGCGCATCGTGGAACACCGACGACGAGTCGGTTCACTCGGAGAACGCGCAGCTATGGACGCGTTTCGGGACCTAAAGGTGGTTCTTGACGCCCTAAAGTCAATGGAACGCATCGTCACAACCCCCATCCCGTACCAGTACCTGCACATGCTCAACGTGCTGCTGTTCTTCTTCGTGTACTCGGTGCCGTTCGTGTTCACATCTAATTTCAAGTGGGTCACGCCGTTTCCGTCGGCGGTCGTCGCGCTGGCTTTTTATGGAGTTAACGCAATAGGTGCTTGCATGGAGGACCCATTTTCGTGGGAAGAGCCGTGTCACGACTTAAGTGCGGTCGGGTGGCGAGTGTACAGGGAAAACGCTCAGATACACGTGGACGCCGATTCTATCGCTAAAATTGAAGAGTCGAGACGACGTGTGGCGAGCGTTGAAACGCTCAACACGCGGACGCGGCTGAAAGCACCTACCGCAGTCTCTGACGACAACACGAGGTATGAGCGGCATGGCGGTCATCGTTCCACACGTATGACCCAGTATCAGTCGTACAGCGATTACTCCGAAACTTATGTTGACGAGCCCGAGGACGACCGCAACGCGGACGACTCCGCCACCACGCTGGATCCGTCCATGATCCAGAAAGAACTCTCCACGCACTGGAGCGGTTTCTTCACTGAGATTTTCGTGTTCCGGGACACCGTCATGCCCACTCTGTTGCCCCAGATCTTAGTCGCGTTCTGCCTTGGGGTCGCCGCGCAGGTGATCAAGATGCGCGCGTGCGGCGCCGACGTCGTCGCCGCCGCGGAGTGCCAAACCACGTTCGACATCACAGGCCACCAAGTCGTGAGCGTGAGTTTGGGTTTCCTACTTGTGTTCCGAACGGACTGGGCGTACGACCGGTACTACGAAGGGAAGTCATAGCTAGGGCAGCTGTACAGCGGAGTGCGCAACCTGAACGTGTTATTCATCAACTTCTTGAGGGAAAACCGAGTAGGGGAGTGCACGCAGTTCGAGCGGAACAACGCCGCCTCGAACGTGGACGGGCGAAATGATATCAACTTTGAAAACAGGAACGTCGGAAAGATCACGGCGCGGACGAGTCACGGAAGCGCCGCCGGTACCTACGACGAGTTCGATTGGTCACAGACTCAAGAACAGCGAAAGCAATCGGCCCTGTCCATTTGCGAAGACCGCGCTGAGCTGCTTCGATTAACCAACGTCATGTACGCGCTTATGCGCCACGCGCTGCGAGAGCTGCGAGTCGGGCGAACGGATGGAAACACTTCCATGTTTCGGAAACAAGAACCCGCTGAGCCGTCAACGTCCGCGGAGGTTCTTTTCGCGGACCCGAGTGGGTCACCTCATCTACCTGATTTCCTTCGCAAAGGTGAAGCAGAACGCTTACTCAACCTTTCACCAAGCAACAGGCACAACTGGATCGCGATGCAGATTCAAAAAGTAGTCGAGACGAATCGAAGACTCGGGTTCATCGGCGAACGCGCGAGTTTTGAGATTTACCAGGAGCTTGAGTTGTGTTTAGCCGCGTACAAGTCGATGGAGCGGATCGTTTCCACCCCGATTCCGCACACGTACACGCACATGCTCCAACTCATTCTGTTTTTCTTTGTGTTCTCCGCGCCGTTTGTGTTCACCACGACGTTCCACTGGATCGCGTTCGTCCCATCCGTGATTGTCGCAATCGGGTTTTACGGCGTGAACGAAATGGGAAAGGTTATTCAAGATCCGTTTGATTGGCGGCAGCCGTGTCACGACCTGAGCGGGATCGGCAGGAGGGCGTTTGAGGAGAATTTGACACTTCACGAACACGCGGAGAAGAAAGATGACGATTTACGGAAAGAAGAGTTGAGGAAACAACGGAGAGTGGCGAGAAGGTCGAAGGAGGAAGCGAAACGAGGTTCCAGGAACTCGAGTAGCGCGGCGCGAGACTCTGCGACGAGCGCAAGGGACTCGGAAACGACGAGTCACGAGAACAACACAAACGACTCTGATTCCGAAAAAGTTACCTTGAAGACGCTGCGTGCTGCATTAGAGGGTCGCGTTGAGGTACCACCCAAACCTACTGGTCCCTCAACCGATACCTCAAAAGTTTGGAAATCAAAAACGCTCTCCATAGGCAAACAGTATCAGTCCCAACACGACGTCCCCGACCTGCACGCCGGCCCGTGGTCCTTCATCACCACGCTGTTCAAAATCAAGCACACGGTGTTGCCGCGGGTGTTGCCGCAGGTCCTGTTTGCTGTAATATCTTCATTGATCGCCCAGACCCTGAAAATCTACTGGTGCGGCGCCGATATCGTTTCGCACTCACAGTGTTCCATCGCGTTTTCTGAGACGGCGCACGCGGTGGCGGGCGGGGTCATCGGGTTCATGTTAGTGTTCCGAACGAGCATTTCCTACTATAGGTTCTATGAGAGCAAGAAGTACTTGGGGCACCTTCACGACTCGTTACGAAACGCCAACGTCGCGTTCTGCGCGTTTCTGAGAACGTCTAGCAGGGTTACTTCTAGTGGTGCCACTGACACTAGTGACAAAAACACCCCCGCTGATTCCAAAAACCCAAGCACGCCCTTCGACGCCGCCCTGAACTCGGACCGCATCGAGCTGCGCCGTTTTTCCAACGTGCTGTTCGCGTTCGTGCGGCAAAGCGTCCGGGAACGAAGGCACGGGTACCCCGCGGAGTGCGTATTGAACACAAAACACAATAACACCGGGTTTTCGCTGGATGATAGCTTGTTGAACGACGACGTATACGGCGCTCCGAGTCTGGGAACGTTACTTACGGACTCCGAAAAACTCGAGTTCAAACAAGTCGACCCGAACAACAGGGCGAACATGGTTGTTTGGCGGATGCAATCGATCGTTGAGCGGCACCGACGCGCAGGGAACGTGTGCGAACGAGGCGCGTTCGACATCTACCACGATCTTGAGGCGTGCCTTGAAGCGCACAAGCACATGGAGCGAATCGTAAACACCAAGATGCCGTTTCAGTACCTGCACGCGGTTAACTTTCTGTTGTTCGTTTTCGTGTTCTCAGCGCCGTTCGTGTTTACCACCGGGTTCAAGTGGCTGAGCCCTGTTCCGAGTTGCATTGTGGCGGTGGCGTTCTATGGCGTCGCCGAGGTCGCACGAAGTATAGAAGACCCGTATAGCTGGGAACAGCCTTCGCACGACTTGTCCGGCGTGGGGTGGCGGCTGTTCGTGGAATCCCTGGAGCTGCACGAACAATCCGTGGTGGACGAAGCGGGTCTGGGTTTTGGACACGCGAAAGTTACGAACGACTCGTGTGTTAACTCAGAAGTTTCCCCTGCGGATGTCTCACTGGTTACGATTGATGTTGAGCATGTAACTCTGGGGACGGATACCAAGCTATCGCACAGCGTCACCCCGCCATCCCACTCCCTGGCGCACGGCGCGGCTGATTCAATTATTGTCGTCTCCGGCCGCCCCCAGCCCGACTTGGAGGTCGAAAAGGCGTTCACACGACTTGCGAAAGCAACGAAGGACGAGTCTGACTTGAACACCGAGAGCTGCGACCAGGACGCGTCTATGGATGAGCAGGAAGAGTATCCTTTCCAGGAACTCAGTAACAGTCGTTTTGGGTTCTTCACGGACGTGTTCCGCGTCCGGGGCACGGTGCACGGCGAAGTTTTGCCGCAAGTAGTTTTGGCGTTCGTCGTGGGCTGGGCCGCCCAGCTGTTGAAGTTGTGGCGTTGTGGGGGCATGGTGCAAGAAGCTTATGAATGTAGCCTCACATTCGAGCCACATGCACATGCGGTAGTCGGCTCAGTACTAGCCTTCATGATCGTCTACAGGTTCAAGTTCGCGTACGACCGGTACTACGAAGCGAAAACCGCGATTTCCGAACTGCACTGCGGGTTGCGAAACTTCAACATCGGGTGCTGCGCGTTTTTGAGGTTGGACGGGGATGTTGGAGGTGTGGGTGTCGGACATGGAACTGTCGGACAAACATGTAATAACCTTAACAAGGACTCTGACTCGTCTGATATGTTCTTCTGGAAGAAAAATCCGGGTGCTGCTGCTGCTGCTGCTGCTGGGAAGAAGAAGGATAGTACCACCTCCGGCTCCTCAACCGATACCTCCTCCACCTCAAAATCAGCACAAACAACGTCAGCGTCGTCGCTTCTCCGCCAGCGCACTGAAATGCTCCGTTTAAGTGGGTTGCTGTTCGGTTTCCTTCGCCATCGGTTACGAGAACACCGTTTAGGGTACCCGGATAACAAAAACCCGGGTGACTTTGAAGTGCTGACGAGTGACGTTTGCGGCGCGCCTAAACTCGGCACGTTATTGAAAGACACGGACGAGTTGAAAAAGTACGCCTCAACGCCGTTCCGCAACCGCCCGAACGTCGCCGCGACGGAGATACAGTTGTTGGTAGAGCGTTTACGACGCAAGGGCAAGACGTGCGAAAGAGGGGCGTTCGATCTGTACAGGGAGTGTGAACGCGTTTTAGCAGCGTTGACGTGCTGCGAGCGCATTGTGGAAACCCCCGTTCCGTTCCAGTACGTTCAAATGTCGCACTTCGTGACGTTCTTCTTCGTGTACAGCGCGCCGTTCATTTTCACCACGAGTTACCAGTACATAAGTTTCTTTCCAAGCTGTTTGCTTGCGATGGCGTTCTACGGCATCAACGCGATCGGCGAGGTGATTGAACGGCCGTTTGACTGGAAAGAACCCAACCACAACCTAGCGAGAATTGGCTTGAGGGTCTGGCGGGAGTGCGCGCAACTGCATGCGCGGTGCGCGGCGCACGACCAGGCAACAATCGCGGTCGGGGATGATGCGCACAACCTGGCGGTGGATGAGCTTGATAGGATGATTGTTAGGGCGGCTTCTGATGACACGGATGTTCCAACGGTGGGGCGGGTCAGAGTGAAGGCTGGTTCTGAAGTACTTCCTTCTTCTCAAGCACCTTCTGAAATACCTCACGTACCTTCCACTGAACAAACTTCCAAGCCTAACGCAAAGCACCCTTCGAGCTTCGAATTGGCCCGTTCGCGTCGCCAGTCCGCGTTCCAGCACGCGCGTTTGCTGAAAGCAAAGGAGTACCCGCGGTTGACGTTTTCGTTTTTGACTGGATTGTTCAGTGGGTCAAGCAGCGCATTGCGACGAGCGCTACCACAAGTCGTGTGCGCCGCGGCGACGGGCGTGTTTGCCAACGCGGTGAAGCATTTGTGGTGCGGGAGCGGCGTCACGAAATCGTCCGAGTGCGCCCTAACCTTCCACACCGAGGCGCACGCGATTTGCGGCGCCATCATCGGGTTCTTACTGGTGTTCTGCGCCAACATCGGGTATGTTAAGTTCTACGAAGCGAAAACAGCGAGCGGCGCGGTGTACCATGGGCTGCGGAACATCAATATTTTGAGTTGTTCCTTTTTAAGAGCCAGTTTCGTGGAAGAGCCGGGGTACGTTGTGGATGATGAATCGAGAAAGGAAAGATTAAAAGGTATTGAGGCTGACGTTGCTGAAATCGCACGTCTCGTGGACATCCTCTTCGCGTTCCTGCGAGTCGCCCTGAGGGAACAAAGGCACGGGTACCAGGTGGTGAAGAACATGAAGAGTACTGGTGATGAAAAAAACAAAAATTCCCTCCACGGCTGGCGCAAGAAGAACACCGGGAAGGTGAGCGATTTCAACATCTTGACTGACGACCTTTCAGGGTCACCCAGTTTGAGAATACTGCTGACTGATGAAGAGCGACATCGCTACCTATCAATAGACCCCGGAAACAGGTTCAACATCGTCGTCGGGGACCTTCACCGTCAAATCGAAAAGCGACGAGCGACCGGGGACGTTTACGAGAAAGCCGCGCACGAAATGTACCGCGAGTGCGACTTGATTCTCGCGGCGTACAAAACCTGCGAGCGGATCGTCACGACGCCGATCCCGTGCCAGTACACGCACATGGTGAACCTGGTACTGTTTTGTTTTGTGTTCAGCGCGCCGTTCGTGTTCTCTGCTACGTTTGACTGGCTCACCCCAGCGCCGAGCGCTATCCTCGCGCTCGGCTTCTACGGCATCTGGGAAGTGGGCAAGACCATGATGGACCCGTTCGATTGGAACTCCCCTTGTGTTGATTTGACTGCGATTGGACGAAGAGTGTCGGACGAGGGGAAGCGCATAGGCAAGGCGGCGAGGGATGACAGGGACGATGAGAAGTAAGGCAGATGAAGGGTAGTGCTATTGTGATTATTTCTAAGTTCAAGACTGACTAACTACCAGTACTGCCGCCGCGCACGTCACGGCGAGAAATGGTCCGACTCTTCTTCGCAACGCGCGTGAATACGACTCCGTGTCGAGCGCGGCTTGCGACTGAATACCAACAAATGTTTCCGCGAACCTTTCGTCGTACGATTCGCTCACGGAACTCACGCGTACGCTGTTCGCGGTGAGGTTCCCCGCGACGGCGCCCGATTTGATCCGAGAGGTAAGTGCGTTTTTAGTCACAACCACAAATTGATCAAGTCTGGTCACGTCGCCAACCGTGGCTACCGTGATCCTAAGCGTCGTTGAGGTTACGGTTCCTATTTCCATGGCACTCAGTATGCTGTAACCAGCGGAGTTCAACGCTATCGAAAATTCACTCGTGGCGTTCAAAGCACTTTCGCGCAAACTCTCTGCGACGTCATCACCTGCACTCCCAACCTTCAAGACGTTCACTTCCACCGTACTGACTGATGCGTTGTGTCGATCGATGCCGAGCACGATATTGGTAGGTGCTGTATCCGTGTTCAGGGACAAAACAGACGCGGCGGTGACCCACAAATTATCTTCGTCTTTGTCATCTGCAGAAACGTTCGCGAGAGTAACCTCTGTGCGCGCCATGTACCCGTAGCTCACCACGTCCACGTTGGTGACGTCCGGTTCGGTTTCGGTCTCCGTGGAGGTACTTGCTACCAGGTTTTCAAATACGACTTGCACGGTCGTGGTTTGAGCGGCTTCGTCGAACGTCTCGACACTGACAAGCTCGATATCGACGTCGAAAACCCTTGACGAGGTTGGAGGAGGCGGCGGCGGCGGCGACGGTTTCAGCGGCGGTGACGGGTGCGGAGGCGGCGGCGACGGTTCAGAAGTCGGCGGCGGGGGTGAACATATAGTGGAACACTGTTCGGTTTCTGTCAAAACCCCTTCATCGGGACACGCCGAGCCGTGTTCCGCTTGTTGTGTCGTCATAGATCGACTCCGCGTGCGTTTGCCGTCGCCGCAAGACCCGCCGTTACACGCGCCCCAATCCCCCCACGCTGTAAGGACGCAGTCTACGTCGGGCTCGTCCCTGTGGTACTTCAACGTGCGACGGAAGTTATTTCTAGTTGTATCATCAACGAAAAGCTCGCCGTCGTCGTAAAGCGGAAGCTTGGTGAACACGTTGTCGTTGTCGATGGAGTACGCCTCGTTTCTATTCGCTTTAGTTCTTGACCAAAACAAAAGTGCATTTGTTACTCGCGCGCAAAGACGTCGCAGCACGCGTTCCTATAATTTACTCGCCGGGTGTAAGTTGGGCGACGCGTTGACTTCAATCAGCCAAGGCTTGGGGGTTGAAAGGAAGGGTTGACCGGTAGTACCAGTACTATTACCCCTATCACCGCTTCCGTCGTCAATCACGAAATCGAACCGCAGCAACTCGACGAAGTGCGACGCGCCGTCTGGGAATTGTTCAGTTCCCTTGGAGTGGATTTCTTGTGCGACGAACGGCGACGCAGCGTTCAACGCATGTGTGATACTGTCGTGCATGCTCTCGCGAACGTGTGAAGACGTGCCTTTGCCGAACGTCAATTCCAAGTACGCCCCGAGCGCGTTCCAGTTCACTGGCGCATCCGAACTTTTGGAGTCATCACCACCTGCTCCCAACTCCTTAAGCGTCTCCACGTCCCAAGCGCCCGGATACTTCTTGCCCAGCAAGTCATCGACAGACTCGTCGCCCACGAAGCGAAGAAGGGTTTCATCGAACACGTACGCCTCCCAGGATGACCTTGTGCCATCCTTTTCACCGTTTACCAGCACGTACACCCCACAATCAAACGCGTGCCCGTCGACGCGTAGCGGATTGGTTATTCTTCGCTGCACAACGTTGTCCGCATTCAGTTCGCGTTGAATCGAATCCGTAAGTGTTTTCTCTTGAGTAACACGTGCTTCCCCGTGTGCACCGTTCCGTAACACTCTAACGTCTCCGTGCGTCGCGCTCTTAACGAGCCAGTTATTGGAAGCAGATGACACGTAATCTTCTTCATCGCCCAACACGTTCCTGACTTCAGATATAATTTCATCCGCAGTGCTCCACCGCGGCACCAACGTGCTCGGCGTACTTTTCAACCCGAGCGTCCCGAAAAACGCCTTGGAAGTTAACGCGTACACGCCTGGGAAGTGGTTCGCTCGCTGGCCTGGGTTTAGTTCAACTGGAGTGTCGTCGGGCTGGAAGTCCCACGCCACGTCGAAGGAGATCTCGCGGTTTGCGTTTGCAACCTCTGTTTTACCGATTTGTTTCTCACTCGCCACGTCGACGGTATCGGTATCTGACCCGAGTTCCTTCCCACCGTGACCCCCCCCCACACCCGCGTTTGCTTCCACTATCTCGAACGCTTCGTTTTCAACGAACGCGTTCGATAACAAACGCAGGTGGTTCACTCGGTGCGCGTCGGTGGACCCGCCGTCGAACACCACGCGAAGTTGGCCTTGTGCATCGCGAGGTAAGGGTGCCGCCGTGTCGCCGTCACGCGCATCCACCCCTTGACACTCTCCCACCACCGCGAGAAAAGTGAAGAAAAGCACCGTGGTCACGGATACGCAGCGCTGATTTCCGAACATCCGCATCAAGAGGGACGCGCGCCGCGTCTCTGGAGCGATGACGTTGGTCGAGAATGTAAAGTGCTTTCCGGATTGTCGAGGACGCGACAAGTGGACGTCCTGCTCGACATGTGCATCTCATAGGTGATTTTGAAACCATAATGATGGGTACGTGAAACCAAGATGGGTCAAGCCTTGCGATCAAGCATCTCCCTGCAAAATCGACGGCCGAGAAACATTCTGGCGAGTGCGAAGCGTCGCGGGTCGGCACGAACCACATTTCTCCGGTTTGCGCAACAGACACACGGCACGGTGGCAACACGTGCCGCGGACATCATGTCGTCCTACGACCACGCTTCTGTGTCAAAATCAGAGAAGGTGAGGTGGCGCAGCGGCGAGAACGCTGGTCCGTCTAATGCCGAGCGCCAAGCATGGCCCAAGTTCACGGTCGACGAAATCACAAAACACGACTCCCTGAAAGACGGGTGGATCGTGGTGTACGACCGCGTGTTTGACATCACCACGTTCGCGATTACGCACCCGGGTTTCCACAACGCGGGGCAAGTGAGCACGGCACTTGCTATCACCCGGAATCTTGGCAAAGACTGTACCGAGGAGTTCGTGGCGATACACTCGCCGAACGCGTGGACGCAGATGCACGATTTTCAGATAGGGGTGCTTTTCAGGGAAGGCGATGATGACACGGAGGTGAACATCCTGCCATCCCCACCTCCGAAACGCAGAAAGAGCCCAAATCACCCAGAGAACTCTGACTCAAAGTACCCGGTTCCTCGGAAGCATAACCGGCCTACGCCAACCTGGCTCACCAACGACCGGAACTTCTGGTCGCGGTACGGCGGCGGCGTCGATGAGAGTGTTTTACGGTATTTAGAAAAGCAAGGGTACGCGCAATCGGCGGGCGGCGTGGAGGAAGTTGGTCAATCGCTCAACCGCACTTCCCGGTCGGATTCATCACTGTCCCTTTCAGAAGACTCACACGCGATTGTATCACTGAGTACGAAAGATGCGCAAACAAAAAAGATGCCACTCAAGGGGCTGGTCGTCAAAGTGGTGGGAAGCTTGAAAAAACTGAAAGCACTTTTGTTGTGAGTGAGTTGTAGCAGGATTATATAGTCTAGCAAATATGTAAAAGGGAAATAACTCATGAATAACTCGAGAACTCAAAAAAGGAGAAAATTTCCCCATCTCTTGCTTCGTAACAACCCAAGGTTTGCAAATGCTGTTACAGCGCGGTCAGAGTGCACCGAGCCCGGCGTCGGCGATGTTCGGTATGCGGGCGTTGGCGCTTTTCGCGCTTCTGGCGTCCATGCCGGAAGTGCGCTCGGTGCCGACGCGGTTCCTGGAGGGCGAACTAGGGATGCCGGCGGTACGTCACGATGCAAATCCCACACGTCGACGCGGCTTACACAGTTGCATCTCAATATTTTGAGACGTTCCGCCGAGGGACTCCTCGCTGACCCCTTCCCCTCCCCTTCCCAATCAACTCTTTCCCGTCCATGCACAGGCGGCGCACGACACGGCTACCGTAGATATGCACCACGATTTGTACGCGCACATGCACTCCAGGACGACGAAGGTTGGCCAGGGTTCGGTTTCCGCTGCCGAGATCGCGACGAAGGCGCTTCAAGTGATGGAGCGGCTGGCGCGGAGCGCGGCGGTTGAAGAGCGAGCGGCGTTGAGTGGGTCGGGGCGAACAGGTGAGGAGGAGGGGTCGACGCGAGAGGCTGATGATGAGGCTGTGAGCAGTGCTGATGATACAAACGAACCCGAGGCGTACCACTTCGACCCCGAAGCGGAAGGAGATGAGTGGGACGAAAAATCGAATGGAAGCTACCACGGACACTACGCAGATGATTACGAATACGCGTCGTTGGATTATGACACTCCAGGTTTGGGGCGGTATCGCGAAGAAGACAGCCGGCCATACCGACCCACGAGTCCTCGTCGGTTCGCTCGTGTTTCGGGTGATGCGCCCTATGTCAGGTTCGCGAGTTTAGGGGATGCGGAGCCGGAGAGCAATGAGGATGAGGCGCGTTCAATTGATCCTCCGTCCACTTCGGATACCTTAGCTGAACTGGGCGCTGATTCGTCCCCCGAAATCATAAACAAACCTTCCGCATCCGCGCTTGGTGGCGCGCGTAAGTTCGGATCTGACGTGTTTCTGGATGACTTCACGGAGTCGTTCGAAGACCAGTGGGGGTCGGAGCTTGACGCCGCGGACGAGGAGAGCGCGAGACGCGAGGCAGCGCGGAAAGCGAAGAAGGCGAAAGCGAGGGAAGAGAGGGTTGCGGAGGAAAAACGTGCGGCGCAACGTAAACGCGAGGCGGCGAAGAAGGCGGAGATGGAGATGGAGATGGAGATTGTTCATCTTGGAAGGTCTTCATCTAAGCGATCAAAGCGTTCGAAAAAGGCTTCGAGGGACGACGACGAGGAAGAACACATCAGTTCCGGCGTCAAAACCGTGAACATCGACGATCTATTCGAGGATAATGCGAATGGCGATGAAGAAGACGGTGATGGAGCGAACGATTATGGTACTGACTACTCTGCTCCGAAAAACGTTCACGACTACGGCGACTACGACTATTTGGGCGGCGATTACGGCGACTACGAGGCGCCCGATCCGGAGGACGAGTCAGAAAAATCTTTCGACTCAACGCTCGGCAGTAAGGGTAGTAGCAGTAAGGGCCATCACACGAGTCACAAGTCTAAAATGAGTCACCAACACGTGGCCAAGAACGGTGCGTCGCACGGCGGAAAGAAGTCAAGCCCAACCAAAGATACGCAATCAGACGATTCTTCCGATGACAGCTCTTTATTTTTAAAAGCCATGTCCCGCAAAGACTTATCCGCCGACGCCTCCAAGAAAGCCGCGTCTGAAATCGCCACGTCGCTGAAGGACAAGGACACCAAGATTAGCATCACATCCGCGGACGGAAAAGAAAACACGTTCACTATCGGTGACCTCGGGTTCGACGACCTTCCCGGTATCGACGACCGCGCGGTGGCGATGTACGTGGAGGGCGGTCGTGAGTATTTCTCTGAGCTTTACGAGAAAGGAAGCGAGTGGGTGAACCAGAAATACGAGGTCACGAAAAACACCACGGAGCTGTGGATGGACGAGTACGAGGAAAGCTGGCGGAGTAAGAAAAGGGTCAACGTGGATGTTTTCGTGGACGCGGCGGATCCGTATTCACTGGAGCTAATCCTGGGGCCTATTCAGAACTTGTTGAAGATGGATTTAGGGCCGTTGTCCTGGACGTTCCACGCGCGAGTCAACGTGGGCCAAAACGTGAAGCGCAGGGTGAACTGCGGCGGCGAGCTTGCGGGTTCCGCGGCCAGGGTTTCCTGCGTCGCCAACGCCGCGCTTCAGTGCTCGCAGAAGACGTTCCAGAACATGACGAGCGGGTTGGGGCGGTTCGAACAAAGAGCGGAGGAAATCGCGCAGCGAAGAGCGCAGGTTTCGCGGGCGAAAGCCAGTCTTGGAATCGCCGCTGATCCGTCAACGGGGGGGTTTGAGGAGAATTTCGAGGATGAGTTTGCGACGCTTACCAGTGATGTTGAGAGAGAAATTGAGGAACCTGGCGTCCCTAGTACGCCTCGCAAGCTCCCCGAGCGTCTGGTGGGCCGGGATTTCAGGGTACCGAAACGATCGGCCGGAAGAGGGTACGTCACTGGAACGAAACGAAGGTCAAGGTCTATTTTGACATCTGATCCTTCTGAGGTCGAATCCATTGACTCGTCATCATCCCTGGATTCGTCCTCCGACTACCACCCAACTCAGGACACGTTCGTCGATTTGTTCACCCCCGACGACGTCGATTCCTCCGAGTACGACGGCGAGGACGATTTTGGAGACGACGTCGACGAGTATGACCTTCCCGTTCCCGGCTTCATGGAACCCAATCAATCTGAAAGTGAAATGGCCATCGCGAAGCTCACGGATGACACGCACTCGCAGTTGAACGTGTTTGTGAAGTGCTTCAGCACGAAATTATTGGAAATGGAATCAACAGGGGCGTTTGAGATTGACGGGGGCGTGGATTCGAAAAAGGAGGAGAATCTGTTACAGTTTTCATCGCAGTGTTGCGACTTGGCGATGGCGAGCGCGAACGACCTAAGCTTCGAGCCCAACTCGGAGGGCAGTAAGAACTCGTTTTTGATGACGTGTCAGGAGCAAGCTGAGTGCTTGGCGTCTGGAGCAGGGTTCAAAGGGCTATCCAAATCAAGTGACTTGTTAGACTCGTTGACACCAAAACATAAGTGGCTCCCGTGGGTTTTGGTGGAGAAGATGCCGGTGTGCACTTACTCGTGTAACTTGCAGCAGGGTATTCGCCGTGCGGTGTGTAACAACCGGGAAGGCACGTTACCGGGAGATTGCCCCAGGTTCCCGTGGGGGAAGATATGGTACGACGAGCCTGGGATTTCTTTCGTGGGGGTGCTGGGGGTTGTGCTTGGGTTAGCGTTAACCACCGGCTCGATGGTGCTGTTGGCGCAGCAAGCGGGGTGCTGTAGCTCGCGGAAGAAAGAAAAAAGCGAAAACGCCGCAAGCGACGAAACAGCGCCGCTGCTGAACAAGTAACGTAGTCTTAGCTTTCACTCTGTATTTGTAAGTTATAGCAACACGTTGGAGTGAATGCAGCAACATTGCATACGCTTATCTACTTGGACTGATAAGAACGCTACTTGACTACTGTACCTGCTCATCTTACTCCCTCCAGTCCCCCAGCACACGGTTTAACTTCCGCATCGCCTCTTCAACCGACTCAATCTGTCCTTCCTCCTGTTCAAACATGGACTCCACGTCAAGCGCTTTCCACCGCGAGTTGAACAAGTCCCACTCCGCGGCTCGTCGGCGCTGTACGCCTTGGAACCCGGTGGTGCCGAACCCGGTGGACTCGCCTTGTTCCGCTAGGGTGGGGGCGCCTAAATGTCGGACGCCCTGCGCGTCCACAACGCCCATGTTATCCACGGCGGTGCGGTTGTTCTCGGGATCCGCGGCACATTTACTCCACACCAAATCCAAACCCCAGCCGTGAGTCAAGTCGTTCTGAATTAAACTCCACGCGCACCGCCACGCTCTGCGACTGAACACGGGGACCATAATCTCCACGTACGCCGCGCACGGTGGTCGTTGCTGCGCGTTCCCGTCCTTGTCAAGGCACGGCTGCCCGCGCCAATCCACGCCGAACCTGTGCATCTCGGGAGGAGACGCGGAGGAGGCGTTGACGGATTCAGGGAAGGATAGATTATCGGAGTCATGAATGTCACCATCGTCATCGGATTCGTCGCCGTCGTCATCTTCAATTCTTGGATACGAAACCGGTCGCCGCGGGATACGGAACGCGCGGTCGCGTTCGATCGGCGCGAAACGTGTTTCGTTGACAATCGTTCGTCCCATCACGGTGACGGTTCTTTTTATGTGGTACCCTCGGTCGGTTTGTGGCAGATCCGCTGTTCTTTTAACCCGCCGGGTAATCGGCCACGCGCCCTTTCCAGAAATCAACGCGGGTTGCGAGATTTCGAGGCCGTTCTCGGTAACAATGCGGACGTACTCAGTTTGTTCGAAAGGTTTTATGTAAGTCGTTTCGCCGTTTATGTTTTCGCCTGCGTCTCCAGTGACGTCGATGTCTTCGTCCCAGACCCACACACGTTCATATGGCTCAACAACGTCAGGGTGGAGGAACCGCTTGGCGAACCACCACTTCGATTGCTTGTGAGCTGAGATGTGGATTGCGTTTTTGCTCCACGGAAATTGATTCCAAACGTCCACGTTCCCGTCGTAGTGAAACAAAACTACTTGGACGTCAACAGGGTCAAATCTCAACACGACTTCGTTCACGTTGGCCATCATCTTCTCCCCGACTGTCACCACTAGTAGCTCGCGTGGGTGTTTCGGTGACGGGTCATCCGCGGGTGTTCCCCACAGCCGGCGTAGCCGTAGATCAGAGGTTCTTTGACGCACTCGGGTAGGTATATTCGTCTGCGGTTCGTCATTCAACGCAGCGCATATCGGAGCCAACTTTTCAACGTCACACGTCTCTCTTCGCACTAAACTTTTTGTTTGTTCGTTCTCAACGCGTAAAGCGTCGATCAGGTTCCACAGTTTCGCGGAGGTTTTCGCGGCGTGAATGACCTGTTGTTTTAAATCGGCGTTGGATTCCGTCAACGCGGCGAGTCTGGCATTGAGAGCAGGCGCAGATTCCGGAGGCGCCACTTGTATTTGTATTTTCTCTGACTCGCTGAAAGCGAACCCAGAAACCGACTGAGGGGAGACTGACTCCCCTGCGTCGTGTCCCGCACTTCGATTATTCAAGTAACGCCGAATGAGAAGCCCTATGATCGCGCCGCAAACGATGCCGGACAACACTTGGAACATCGCCGCGGTGGTGGCGTTTCGGCGAGCGGGGCGGTTCGACCTTCCGGAAACGCGCCGAGACACCGCCTGGTTTGGTTTCCCAAGGGGAAGGCCCACCGCGACTTTTTCGTCCACGCCCTCCACCGCGCTGAGCACGGCGTGGTCGTCCATGTCTCGATGGGTGGTGAACTGAAGGTGCGCGGACCGTGCAGGTAACGTGCGATGCGAGGTTTGCGGGAAGGGTAGGCGTGTGAGCAACGAGAGGCCTATTGGGTCCTCGGACCTCTCGACACTGAAAATTTGTCCGTCGAACTCGAGGCGACAAACGCAAGACGTTCTCGGCTCTCCGCCTCCTCTCCTGAACACACGCCGTCGCACGAGGCGGTGTCACCGCACGCTGCGCGGGTGCGCATCAGACGGGCCCGTTCGCACGCGCACACGCCGACGACTATAGGGTGATGTCCTCCGGTCTTGATGTCCCCGCGAGTGCATCACCCCGCACCTCACACCACCCCGCGTGTCTTCGTTGGATGGTAAACATCAATCGTTGGCATCCGAGTGGCGAGCACGACGGCCCCGAGTTCACGTTCCTCTTGAGCCTTCTCCCAGAGCACGAGCGCGAAGAAGTGCAAAGGTTCAGGTACATGGATGACAAGAAACGTGCGTTGTGTTCGCGTTTAATGCAACGCATCGCGTGCGCCAAGGTGACCAACATGGGACATAACGAAATCGTGCTGAAGCGAACAAAGGGAAGGAAACCTTTTTTAGCGTGGAGGGAGATGAATGGGTTTGTGGAAGACGCAGTGGGCAAACAGTCTGAAACGAAACAGTTCCTCCAGCACGCCCCGAACTTCAACTTCAATGTTTCGCACGAGGGCGACTTCGTTGTGTTGGTATCGGAGCCAGTTTCGATTGTAGGCGTGGACGTGGCGGCGCCCGGGCAGGTGAGACGAAAAAACAACAGAGACGGAAAGGTTCCATCAGTGGCAGAAATGCTCGACACGTTTTCAAACGTGTTGAGTTCTTCTGAAAAACAGGCAATAGAACACACCGGCAGAACTGAATCCGACCAAGCCGCAGAGGACTTGTTCCGACGCCACTGGAGCTGCAAAGAAGCGTTAACAAAAGCCATGGGGGTAGGGCTGGCGCTGGATTTGGCGAGCGCGAGTTTTTCGTTTCGAGCATTGAATGAATCGAATGAATCATTCGAAGCGTTCGTTTCCATTGATTCAGTGCCGAAAACGAAGTGGCGATTCCGAACGGAGAAAGTTCATGGGTTGGATGATGATAAAAATAATGATGGTTCTGACACCAACCCAACTCACCACTGGATTACCACCGCACGAGGTCCATCCGAGGACGTCGTTGACGCGCACGGTGTGTTTTCCCAAACGTGGCGCCTGCCGGGGGCTGGAAATTCGGACGACGCGTTTTGGCAATCAATCGTGAACGCCCCCGCTCCGCCGTTTAGCAATCTCACCATAGGCGACTTGGTGCCGGAGGAGCTGAAGCATTTGTTCGAACAAGCGGGGGGGGAGGTATGGTAGATAAGAGGTTTTAACAAGACATAACATACATAGTCGTAGGCATACATATTACAACGATCATTACAACGACGGCGTGCTGGGTTGTGCGACGCGCGGCCCGCTTTTTCCGTCATCTTCACCGCTCGAAACATCATCCCCTCCCAGCACCAAGTAGTGCGCGACTGATTGGAACCCTTCCGCGATTGCCCTTCTGTACATGGACCCCGTCGGTGGGTACCCTTTTCGGCTGCGACAGAAGCTGCAGTTGCACAGGTCTCTGCACGACGGGCACTTCCAATCGGAATTGACGTTGGCTTCAACAACGTTTTCGCCGTACCGCATCCAAAGACAGTCGCCGCAGAATTGGCCTTTCAAGGAGTTGCATGACGAACAGTTAGTGTGCTTGCACACTGTTTTCTGGCGACACTGGTGACACGTTTTGCCTCGTGATTTGTCGTAGATGCGGGCGCCGTCCGTGTCGTACCCGTCCAAGAACAACTGCCACTGGGTTTTTGAGGTGCCCAACGCGTCGCGGTGCGCCGCGGTGTACATTTCGGTGTTGTACGATGGAGTTCTTTCATCGAAATCTGAATCCACGGTATCGATCACGGTGCCATTGGATCCTGGTGATAGTCGACCGCTTCTTCGTGTCACTACTCGTGGGCGTATACTCGCACGACTTAAAGTGATGGCACGTGCATTGACACCCGTTTTACTCGGCGCACGCGCCCTTTTCTTCCTTTCCGCGAGGCGTGAAGCGTGTCCTGCGTTGGCGATTTTGCTCGAAGCGTCGAGTATCCCCAACGCCATCATTCTCTCCCGGTTCCGCGCGATGTTCGCCGCCCTCTCGTCCTCGTACGCGCACGTCATAGACGCCCCAGCGGGTTTCTTCCCGAAGCGGGGCATAGCAGGATTACTTAGACGGTGAGGAATTCAATGAAAGGTCCGCAGCGCGATGGACAGTGTCGGATTGCAATGCGATCGTGCGGGAAACTTTTACCGCGCTTTTCCGAAACAGTTTTGGGAGCTTTCGTTTTCACGGTCTCACTTCGGGCAGCGCAGGCGGCGTCGGGGGAGAGGCTATGCACACGGCGATAGACCAATGAATACTCCGTCCACGCACGGCGCGTTTATGGTTGATGGGGTGCACACTGAGGTTTTAGTGACTAATTACGGCACCCGGGTGTTGGTGCTGGTCACTCAGATCGGGAAACTCGGCACGATGTTCTTGACGAAAGCGGAAGGTTCGAGTGGGCCGATAAATGCCGATGTTTCCGGACCGCCCGAGTTGCGTGTGTTGGTGGGGCGACACGACGATGAGATGCTGGAAGCAGCTGCGCGAGGGATAGCACACGTGCTCAAGGGGAGGGGGGTGGAGAAGGAAGTGCTCGTGTCGCTAGGGTTGCCGGCCAAGATGGGGGTTGAGGGGCTGAGGGGGGTCGTGAGGTGCGCATCGGATTTCACAATAGAAGCGCTCAACTTGTAAAGATGCCAACTGTCACGCGATCGTCATTTTCACAACACTATCCACGGCGTCGCCGTCGCCTCGCGCGCGATGTCGGCGCTCGCGTCCTTTCCTTCTGGCGCATTTGGTGGTGTATTTTATTCGTCGAGACTAAATAGCCATACTCGATCCCTCAAACTGCGCGACATCTCAAGACGCGCCTCGACTGATGGATCATCAACGTCCGGAGGCGAAGCAAGTAAACCGCAATCCCGACTCACGCCTGACAACTTCGTGGAGGTGGCGCTTTCCCCAGAGGACCTAGTAAGGGCGCAGTACAAGACGAATGAGGCGGAGAGTATGGGTGACTCTATTTTAGGAGGGCAGAGCATCGTGCAAGGCACGGCGGAGGAGATGAAGGACCTGGTGCCATTCGGGGCGAACAATTTAGCGGTATTGAGAGCCACGAAACAATACGCGGAGGCGTTTGAAGCCGGATTAGATCCTGGAGCAGTAGTAGCGAAGACGTTAGGAGTCGAATCGTTAGCCCAACTCTCCCCTGCGCAGAAGATGTACGCCGCTAAGGTGCAGAAAAAGCTAGAAGAGAATGCGCAAAGGATGAGGGGGTATACGTTGGAGGCGAGCAAGTTATACAAAAAGGGAATCTACGCGTACTCCAAAGGCATGTACCCCGACTCGATTAAATGGCAAGAAGTAGCGTTAAATGAAACAGACCCTGACAGCAAACTAGGCGGCGATATCCAAATACAGATGGCCTTGGGGCTGTACGCTTCCGGGAAGCGGGACGAAGCCATTGAATTGTACGAAAAGCTCATAGGGTTCCACCCCGAAGGCTCCGTGAAAAAGCAAGCCGAAGAGTTGAAATACATAACGGAAGCGCCGGCGATGGACATCGGCGAGGACGAGAAGGTCCAGGTGCCGCTTTTGAAGGACGAGTACGGGGGGTACCGGGATAAGTGGGGTACAAGCGGTGCTGTGAATAAAAATAAGAAACAGGAAAAGAGCTTGGAGGAGTTGTATGGAGAAGAACTCGAACCTGTTATACGGCTTCCTCAAAACCCATTCATCACGGTGGCCGGGATTTCAATCGCGATTGGAATCGCCGCGTACAGTACGACGCTAGCCAGGTAAGAGGTAATTCGATAGAGTATTTAGTCCGGCCCACAACAAGTACTCAAAGGTATTCGTTAAACAGCTCGTCAGCGATCATCGCCAAAATAATGGGCAACTAGTTCTATCGCGTCATAAACCCCCAATTGTCTCAAGTAATCCCCGTCATGCCCGTCCCTTCAATACATGTTCCCTGAAAGCATAAAAAATCACCTTTAATCCTTGGCGTCCTCCACGCCATTCTCCGAGATAGAAAACTGCGCTTCCGATTCCGGGAGCACGGGGGAGCACGCGATTTTCGCGATACGGTTCTCGCCCCTGCCTTTTCTCAACGCCAAGCGTGTCGTTGACGCGTGCGCCATGATGTTCCCGCCGATCGGCTTCAGGGCGTTTGCCCCGGCGAACATCGCGTTGCCATCCGGGTTCGCCACGACTTGGTTCGTCACAACGACCGCGACGCCAAACTCATCCGCCAGCCTGGTGAGGTGTCGGAGGAACTTCCCCAAGTGCATCTGCCGCGCGCTCAACTCCCCCCTACCTTCGTATTCAGTCCTGTACAGGTTCGTCACCGAGTCCACGATTATGACGCCAAACCGCGCCTCCGCCATCATCCCCGCGGCGGCTAACAGCAACTCGCTCTGGTGCTCCGTGTTGTGCGCCTTGGCATACGCCACGTTGTCCAGCACCGCGCCGGGGTCCATGCCGAACCGCTCCGCGATGGCGATTAACCGTTGAGGTCTGAACGTCCCTTCCGTGTCGATGTACATCGCCTTGCCCTCCGCGCCGCCCTGCGCCAAGGGGAGCTGGCACGTCACCGCCAGCGTGTGGCACAGCTGCGTTTTGCCTGTCCTGAACTCGCCATAAATTTCAGTCAACGAGCCGCTTTCGAAACCGCCGCCAAGTAGCTCATCCAGCTTTGATGCACCCGTGCTGATCATGATCGTATCTTGACGAATCGCCTGGACCATCGACGCGGTGGTGAAACCCAGGGGGACCACTTTCAAGGCTGCGAATAGAGAGGCATGGGATCCAGCGGTAAGAAAAATGAAGAAAACGAAATGGTGAAAACAAAGGGGTGCCAAGAATCTCACGCCAACTTACCCGCAGCTTTGAGCTTGTCCACCTTCATCTCGCTCAAGCCTTTGATGTCTTTCAGCGCCTTCTTCGAAGCGTGCGCCAGCCCCTCCACGGTGTGAATACCCGCCTCGAGGAGCTTCTTGATGTCGGACGCCGCAACGCCGTGTTCCTGAGGGGTGAACGGGGGGGCGAGTCAGCGGTGCGTTGAATCTGAGAAGGGGGTGCCAAGGTTGGCGCCAAATTAACCTCCGCTGTTGGAGGTTTTGGCCGGGGGGTGGGAGTCAGGGCTTAATTTTGACGGCTTCGTACCTCGAGAGTTTGTAGCGGAAGCGGGCCGGCCGCCTCCATCCCTTCCTGCCACTCCTCCACGGCCGCCTCAGCCCCGGGGGCTTCCACCTGCATCACCTCCGCCATTATACGCGTCGACCAAAGGAACTCCAAATACGCGTTTGGCCTTGCACGGGTTGAGGGAGCGCGGGTGAACGAGCGCGCTGCGTGCGACGTGGGTGACGGCTGCGTGACGGAGACTCGAGTACGTCTCGAAGTCGCGCGTTTTGCGGGAAATGCGGCGATGGATATCCGCGCGCGCCGGGTGTGAATGACCCCCCTGCGACAGACAGTTCAAACGAATAAAATCCTTGGACCTGCCGCGAGAAAGACGTCATCATTTTTTGTGCTGTTATGGCGCCCTGTGCCCAGGCTACCATCACAACACCATGTCCGCTGCGGCCACTCGCTGTGTGGTTTTCGCCAACCCCCGCACCTCCGTTCGTCGCACCTCTGCCACACGCCCTGTTCGAGCTAAAACCACCGTCGCCATGTCCTCCATCAGCAGCTACCTCCCCAAAGACACGTACAACAGCCTGGAGAAGGACGGCGATTTGACGTTCCTGCACACCATGCTCCGGGTGGACGACTTGGACGCCACCATGAAATTCTTCACCGCGCTGGGGTTGACGGAAACCAGGCGGAAAGAGTCGGAGAAGGGTAAGTTCACGTTAGTGTTCATGGCAAGCGCACCGGGGGCGCCTGAGATCGAACTGACGCACAACTGGGGCGGTGAGAAATTTAAAGAGCCGAGTCGGTCGTTTGGGCACTTGGCATACGCGACGGATGACATTTACAAACTGTGCCAATCGCTCAAAGACCAGGGCATCACAATCAACCGCCCGCCCCGAGACGGGAAGATGGCGTTTGTGAAGTCGCCCGATGGGATATCCGTGGAGCTGTTGCAGAAAGGCGCGCCGCTTGAACCGGCGGAACCCTGGGCGTCGGCGGAAAACATCGGGGAATGGTGAGGGAACCCTTGAAATATTAACATTGTCTTTTACAAATCGTCTTCGTTCGCTCTCTCAGACCACCGCGCGCGGTTCGGCGGGGTCGCATACGCATAACGGGGATACTCCGTGACTCGATGTTCGCCGCGGTGGTTCGTCACAGGGCGAACACCGCGCGCGCGGCTCGGAGTTGGGATGTCTCCGCCACATTTAGGTCGTGTTGCCTCGACGCGAGATGCGGTTTCTCATCGGACGCAAAGCCTCCTTTCATAGACCCGTTCACTGAACCCCCCGACGCCTCGACGTTCCCTGCGTACCACCCAAAGGACTACTTCTCCTTCGAGTTAATCCACCAATCCACGAAATCAAACGCCCGAGTAGGCCGCATCCACACCCCCCACGGCCCAATCGAAACCCCGGGTTTTGTCGCAGTGGGCACCAACGGGGCGTTGAAAGCCGCGCCGCATGGTGTTTTACGTCGCGCGAACCTGGATTTGATGTTCGCCAATACGTACCACTTGATGCTTCAGCCTGGAGCTGGTGTCGTGGAGCAAGCGGGGGGTCTGCATACATTCATGGGACGAAACAAACCCCTAATCACCGACTCAGGCGGGTTCCAGGTTTTCTCGTTGGGCGCGATTGATGCTTCGGATAAAGTAAACGAGCTGAAAAAGCGAACAAAATCAAAGCACAAGGACGGGAACGGCTTGATTAAGCAAATAAACGAAACAGGCGTCACGTTTAAATCGTACAGAGACGGGAGTGTATACGAGCTGACTCCGGAATCCTCCGTAGCTGCACAGAAACAACTAGGTGCTGATATTATCATTCCGCTGGATGAGCTTCCCCCGTACGGCATTTGCGATTTGACGTTGAAGAAATCAGTTTTCAAATCGCACAGGTGGGAAGCCCGGAGTTTAAGAACGCACTTATTAGATTTGAAAAATCAAGCTATGTACGGCGTAGTGCACGGAGGGGTTAATGATGAGTTACGTGAGTTAAGCGCTACCTATTTATCGTCGTTACCCTTTGACGGGTTCGCGATCGGCGGTAGCTTGGGAAAGGACACGGAGGAATTGGTGAGCATGTTACGCAAAGTTTTGCGCATTCTTCCGGACGATAAACCCAACCATGTTTTGGGCATTGGCGATCCGCAGTCAGTCGAGGCGTGCGTATCACTAGGCGCGGATACCTTTGATAGTACCTTCCCTACTCGATCAGCCAGGCACGGATCGCTATTGACAAAAACCCGCGGGCGAATCAACGTGCGGAACAAAAAGTTCAAAACGCTGTTCGAGCCGCCTTGTTGGGAGTGCCCGTGTTCGTTGTGCAAACACCACTCATTGGCGTACCTGCACCACCTGGACAGGGCGAAGGAACCCATGGCGTGGACCCTAGCCACGGAACACAACCTGCACTACATGGGGGGGATGATGAAAGAACTGAGGGAGGGGATTTTGAGGAACGAAGTGTGATTATTATTTTTTCTACGATTGTGATACACACAAAGCAAACGGTATTCGCGTTTGATCCGCTTTAAACTCGGTTTATCCGCGCGCGCTGTTTTGCACGCTGTGCACCTGGTCTTTCGCTTGCCGTGAGGGCAGGGAGTGCACGCCGCGCAGCTGCTTTTCAGCTTGCCGTGGGGTCAGGGGTTGCACGCCGCGCAGTCTGCTTTTAGCTTGCCGTGAGGGCAGGGCCTGCACACCGCGCAGTTGTCTTTCCGCTTACCGTGAGGGCAGGGCCTGCATACCGCGCAGCTGCTTTTGACCTTGCCGTGTGGGCTTGCAGCGCACTTGCTTTTCACCTTGCCGTGAGGGCACCCGACGCACTCGACGCAGATCTTCTTCACCTTGCCGTGAGGACACGGGTTGCACACTGCACAGTAGGATTTCTCCCTCCCGTGCGAGCACCGCTTCCATGGCATGATCACCGTGCGATAATCACGTCGTTCCTCTCCGCGCACGCGCCCTTCGTTGTGAAAGCCACGACTTTTGCGGAACCCGACCTTCTTTGATGTGACTTGATGTGACTCGAGATTTTCTCGGAACGGCTAACATAGTACGCATGAACTAACAGTACTTTTATGAGTCTATAAAACGATCTACTACTCTCTCGGCGCGCTGGCGACCGCTTTCGCAGGCACCGCGACGCACCCCCGCTCATCGCACCGCAGCGCTATTTTCGCCACCGTATCCAATCCGTAAGGAATCGTATAATGAGACCGAAGGATCCACTTTTCGGATTCCGAATCTTTCTCGAAACTCTGCGTCGCCAGAAGCGTAGCGCCGTTCGCCACGGTTTCCAAAACAGTCACAGTGGCGAGGTTTTTTTCAACAGTAACGTCCACGTCGGATAGCTTCAACCCTTCCGGGCGTCTATCAGGACGCAACACCGTGTTCCACCCATCGAGCTGCGCGCCTTTTCCTACCAAAAAGTCAACGCCGCTTGAAGTGGTGTTACCTGCTTTGACTTTCTTCGAAGCGGGTGCCCAGGTGTTTTGCATCGCGGCTTCATCCCCTCTTGACAGCGCGTCGTAGAACGCATCGTGCACATGAAGCACCTCCGCGACCGGTCCTTCCGTCGGCAACTCCAACGTAGTACCAATAGGCCGCGCCGCGCCTTCCGCTCGGATATCTTTAAGTTTTTCAAGCTCGATTTTTTCCCCGTCAATGTTCCCCAAACTTCCCACCGCCGCAGAATCCACCGTCGCGTTTCGCCACGCCTGTTCCGCCGCCGCATCCTGTGTGTTCCCCGGCCGGTTCCTGGGGAACGTTGAGAGCAACACGTCCCAGTTCGGAGACCCCGCCCCTGACCCTCTCACCTGGCCGGTAACCCCCAACGTAACGTACCCTCCCTTTTTTAGTTCCGTCGCAGAGTCCACCCCGGCGGATTGCAACAGCCGTCTGAAGTACCCAGCCCACGCGTCGTTTTTCGTGGGCCACGCGAGCCACCGCCCCGCTCCAGCACCAGGGAACGCATTCACCACGTCCATCAGGAGCTCCCAGCGTCCAGGGCCCACGTCCGCAACGCCGTCTGTCTGTCTGTTCACATCTCCGACATCGCCGCCTCGCTCCACCACCGGGACAACTAGAATTCGCGACTGTTCCAACCGCCGGCGGAACGGCGTGGCGGCTGCTAAATCCGTACTCACTTTCTCCGCGTCGCCGTACACGATCGCCACCCGCGCGGCTTGTCGCAGCGACAGTAACGGAAACGTCCGCTCGTTCCGAAACTTATCACGCTGAATAACCACCATCTCGCCAAGCGCTAATTCGCGTTGAAGCCTGGAAAGGTCTTTCTTTCGCGTCGACAGGTCGTTTACCGTAACCGCAGCGGCGATTGTAAGCAATAAAACGTTCGTGCCTAGCACTGATAGCCCATCGTCATCGCCTCTGATTAACCCTCCAAGGCTCTGGGGTACGGACGCGGCTAGACCTAACGCGGTCATACTGAACAGCAACAGTCTGGGGAAGAAAAAAGCGTGCTGGCTTTCCCAGTACGTCAGCACATCTTTCGTCACGTTCAAGCCGCTGAACATATCAACCGTACCTCGCTCGCCCGGGTCCTCCACGAAGTTTTGTGACAATGCGTCAGCCTGGATAGTATCGAGCCTCGCGCGAGACGCAGCGGTGCGGTCCTCGTCCACCGCGTTTGTGACTGGGCGTCTCCTCGTGCTCCTCCTTGAGGAAAACAGCGATCCGAGACTAACGAACACGTTTTCATGGGACTTGGCGACGCCGAACGATGAGACGCCCTTCACTGCCACGGCCGAAACGCGCGCGCGTCGGCGGGACGCGATACGCGCTCGTGGGAAACCGCGTGGCGTCACGAGGACGCGCGGTTGAACCGTCGCCATGGCGTGCACGCGAATATCAGAAGAGTGCCGACCACGACTTTGTATTTCGGAGCGCCACGTGTTTCAAGCTCGTGCCCATTTTTTCCGTTTCGGGCATACACCTTCAACTGTCTCCGCAGTCCGCCCTCCGCCGAAATGACGAAGCCACCATTCAAATAGACCATCGGTCTTTGAGTCACCAGTGGAAAAACTCGCCACGTGTGCGGAGCGCGGAGGGCGGGCGTGTGCTCGTCCCGAAATTTTTGATCAAGCCAGACCCTGGTGGCGCGGCGCTTCCGCCACTCCGCGCCATGATGCGTTCCCGGGGGTTCATCACAGTCGTGGTGGTTCTGTCTGCACTCATCCACGCAGCTGAGGCGCACCCTCATTTGTTCCCCGGGTACATGTGCACCGCGGAGCACCATCCGTCGGTGAAGAAACGCGGGCACGGCGCGACGAGTCTCGATGGGTCCATCGGGTTCTCAATGTCGTGGTCCGCTCCCGACGGAGGCTCTGACCCGCAGCCGAACGAGAACGACCCGATGCGTGCGATCCCCGAAGCGTGGGAAATCGCGAGTGACGCGTTCAAACCAGGCGCCCGGCACACCCTCACAGTTGTTAACCCCGATGTCGGCGAGTTGATGGTGACGACGTCATTCGGAACCTTCGTTGAGCTCGCGAAGAAGTTGGACGGGCAAACCCAGTACGGACACGGCACCGAGTGCGAGGGCAAACGGTACAACACGGAAAAGTTCATGAAACCCAACACGCGGTTCATCTGGGTTGCGCCGACAGACCAGGAGCTGAATGGAACTTCAGCTGTTGTTTTCAAAGTAACCGCGGCGAGCGGGCGGAGCGGCGCGTTTCGGAACAACCAAGCGACGTTCCTCGCGAGGGCGGATTTGCAGAAGCCGGTACCTGGCGCTGCGTCAGCAACGCCACCGAAAGGCACGCACGACACGGAAAACGTAGCGCACGCCCCTGTGAGTCAGTACGGGCTGCAGAAAAGCGTATCAGCGCACGGCTGGTGCATGACCTTCGCCTGGGCGGTGTTTATTCCAATTGGAGTTTGGTTTGCGCGGTATGCAAAGCCGGCGGACGGTGTCGGCCGGCTTTTCGGCGCTGGTACCGAATTGGTTGACGCGTCGCGGGCTTCCCAAAACGCAGCACCACGGTTCGTGCCTTGGATTCGGAGTGACGGGCGGTGGTTCATGATTCACCGGGCGTTGACATATGTCGGGTTAGTTTTCGCGTTACTCGGGTTCGTGTTTATCTACGCCTTGGTCGACGCGGAGGGGGGCGCACATTTCGAATCCACGCACGCGAGTTTTGGAGTTGCGGCGTTGGTGCTGGGGGGGTTGCAACCCCTGAACGCGTATCTCAGACCCAGCGTAGATGCGTCAGTAGGGAAGACGACGGGGAGGGTGGTGTGGGAGATTCTTCACAGGGTTTCGGCGATCGTGGGGCTGTTGTGTTCCGTCTTCGCGGTGACCAGTGGGATGGACCGCGCACAGGTGTGGGGCGAGTCCCCAGAGAAGGGGAAAAAGGCGTCAAACGCGTACGCGGCGTGGCTGTTTTTCGTTTGCCTCGCGACGGTTGGACTGGAAGTGGCGAGGTGGAGGGAGCGGAAACAAGGGCAAGGGCACAAGCACCAGGAGCTCAAGGAACTTGAGATGGATCACCCAAGAAGCGCATATGTTGTCGAAGAACTGTAGGTAGGGGGGTGTGCATAGTAGCGATTGTAAAACGGTTTATTGTTTCTCGCGCACGAAAACTCGACCAATTTTCTAATTTTACGAATCGTCCAGGCGTCTCCTCGATCATTCGACCCCGCACGGCCTTGACACAACGCTTGGGCTCGGCTCACGATGGGTGCGGTTAAGCTCAAGGAGCTGAAGAAGCTGAAGGTGGCTGAGCTGAAGGCGCATCTCAAGACGCGGGGGCTGGACGATGGCGGTTTGAAGGATGATCTGGTCCGACGACTGCATGATGCGCAGACGGCTGATGCGGCAGGTGATGGTGACGGCGACGCACCTGCTGAGGCCGATCCACCCCACGTGATGCCAATGACGGAGGATGCAACGGCAGACGCGACGGAACCGATGGCGACCATGACAGAGGACCCCCCTGAAGACGCAATTGCGGCGGTCGGCGAGTTTCCTCCCGCTTCGGTTGATGAAGAAGAGTTGGTCCCCGCGAGCACGGACTCGGTTGTGACAAACCCAAAGATCGATCGCGCGCGCGCACGTTTAGCTACCAACGACAACGATGTAGACGCGTGGGAGGTGCTGTTAACCGAGGCGCAAGCCGCGGGTGTACCGACCGCCCGTTCCTTGTTCGAAGAGATTGTGGAGAAGCATCCCACGAGCGCGAAAGCGTGGAAGGTATACGCGGAGTGCGAGATCGTTGGGGATACGACCACTGGTGCTAGAGATGACGATGCCGTGAAATCTATATTCAGTAGATCCCTTTTAATCTGCCCGAGCGCTGATTTGTGGCGCTCTTACACCAGGTACATGGTCACGACGAACGACCCGACTGATGCCGACGGCGTCGCCGCGATCAAAGCCGCGTTCGAGTACACCCTGGATACGATCGGCGAGGATATCGAGTCCGGGCCGCTGTGGCTTGACTACGTTACGTTTCTGAAGATGGTATCTCCGGAAGATGTGTGTACTGACGTCGCGACTGAACACGCGGAAAGTGCCCGAGCACAGGAAGTGCGCCGGGCGTATAAGCGCGCAATCTCCGTGCCGACGAATTCAATCGACGCGTTGTACCGGGAGTACGATACCTTTGAAACCGAGTTGGACGCGACGTTAGCGAAGGCTTTGTTAGCCACTGAGAAGCCCAAAGTGGACTTGGTGCGCAAAATATTAAAGGAACGGAAGCGCAGAAGCGACAAGTTACACGTCGGGGGGGTTTTATTCGCCCCCGGAACGGTGGATGTTAAAAACCAAAAGTCACCGGAGCATCAATCGGGTTTGTGGCGTTTATTAATCGCGTGGGAGCGGAGTAACCCGCAACAGCTGGGGGCGGATGTGGAACACGGCGAGCTGTACCACCCGCAGCTTGTTACGAGAGTCAATTTGGCGTACGAACAAGCGCTTATGACCTGTCGGTTCTGTCCAGACGTGTGGCTTGAGTTTGCAGGGTGGCACGAAAGCGAAGGGCGATTGGACGAAGCCGGTGCGGTGTTACAGAGAGCGAAGGAAGCCAACCCTGAAACGTTGCTCCTGCTTTTCGCGCACGCGGACTTGTTCGAAAAACAGAACGACGTGGAGAACACGAAATCGATATACGAACAGTGGCTGGATGCGTATGAGAATGCTTGTTTGGAAAACGAACGAGCCGCGGGAGGAGGTAGTAATGAACCTACTGACCCTACTGACCCTGAAAAGAAACCCAACTACCTCCACCCCACTATGGACGACGCCACAACCTTAACGTACGTGGAGTACATGCGCGTGTGCCGCCGCGTGGAGAGTGCACAGAGCGCACGGAAGGCGTTTATGCGCGCGAGGAAAGCCCCGGGGTCCGGTCGATTTGAAATTTACGTCGCGAGCGCGCAGCTGGAGTGGCGCTACGACAAGAACGACAAACCCGCGCGTAACATTTTCGAGCTGGGACTCAAGAAACACATATTGGCCCCCGAATACGTCAAGCTATACGCTGACTTCCTAGTGGGAATCAACGACGTGGCGAACGCCCGTGTTTTGTTCGAACGCGCCACGTCGGTTGCGATCGACTCGGCGGCGGGGAAATGCGACTTGGACGGAAACAGCAATACCATCATTCCGGGAACAAACCGGATTACAGGTGGGGTGTTAGCCATGACCTCTTCCGAAAAAGAACGACGAGTCAACATCTTACGTCAAATGTTCGACATGTTCGTGCATTTCGAGCATAGTCACGGTTCACATGAAACGATGAGTTCAATAGAAACAAGACGGCACGTCGCGCTCGGCAGCCCGGGCGGCGACGTGAACGGCGCTTCGGCGATTGTCACCGGGCTCATGGCACGTCACAGCTTTTTGACGTTGCCCCCAGCGACGAAGGAACAGCAGACGCACTACGTATGCATAGGAGCCACGATGCCACGGATTTCAGGAATCTCTGATACCCCGGGTACCCAACATAAAACAATCCCCCCGCCGGTTCCGCCGCCCATTCCCCCGCCCCGACCGCCGCCGCTGAAAAAAGGGGAAGTGTCTGCGGCTGCGGCTGAAGCGGCGCTCCCCAAAGCCCTGAAGGGAGCAGGCAACATTCCCAAAATCATGCCACCGCCGCCTGCGCCGGGGTCGGCGGCTGCGGCCGCCGCCGCTGCGTTGTCTTCCCTCCCCGCTGAGCTCGGTGCCTTCGTCCAACGTCTCCCGAGCGCTACGGTGGTGGGCGAAGCACCTGTGCACGTCATTGACGCCGTGATGGACACGTTGCTTGGGTACGATTTATCCCCAGATGGTGGAGCAAGCACTGTGGAGCAGAGGAACGAAGCGTTGGGGGTGTCGACTGATTTGAAATCCGGCGAGAAAAGAAAATCGTCCGAGTTGAGCGCTGGGCAATCGAAAAACGCCGGACCCCTCACCGCCGCGTCCAACAAACCGCCAGTCATGGATGTGTTCCGCATGCGGCAAGCGAAGCACCAAAGGACGGACAACGCGGAGTTTCAGTAGAGGTGGGGAGGAGTGTCGAGTAGTCGCGACGAGTAGCAGGTAGAAGTAGCGAAAAAACAACTGAAGCGTTTGAAGTATTTATTTTCATTCACAAAAACAATGAAAGGTACCTCGCCTTCCCTACTCTATTCCACCTACTTCTCTATTCGTCCCTCTGTCATTTTCGAATGCGTAAAGACCGGAACGCTTACATCCCTCCTACCTGCTCCATCATCGCGTCGATGGAGTCGCCATCCTCCATCTCGAGCTGCGGGGGACGCGGGAAAAAATTACGTTGTCAGTTTCGGAGGTGAGAAATCTGGGCACCCCTCACTCAACGCTACGATCCTCCCACCCGAAAAACACGGCCATCGAGGCATCTGGACAAGCTCGAATTGGAGACCGGTGGATCGTATCGCGTGCACTTACGTCCTTGGGGGTTTGTGTGGGGTTGATGCGCGTGCCGTCGAAGAGGAAGCGCACGGCGTCGGGCTGCAGCGCCTTGCGGGAGCAGAACGCGTTGAAGATCTGGCGGGAAGTGCAAAGAAACGACGTGGGTAGAATGGTGTCAGCGAGTTGTTGTCACGTCAGTGTTCGCGGTGAGGGAGGTATGGTACGGGATGCGATCGTGTTCGGGTCGTATCGCGGAAAATTACGTCGCAACCCACGCACCTTTTCGAATTTGGTGGTCATCTTCACCTTGAAGTGAACCTCGGAGTTGTCCTGCGATCGGTAGGGAGGCGTCAGCAATGGAATGAGATTTCAAAACCACAACTATGGTGGTGGAGGTAGATCGTCGACGTCCAGGCGGTCGATAACAAACGCACCTGATCCTTGACCTTGAGATTGATCTGGTCCTTAGCGTCGTCTTTCTTGTCTTCCTGAGACATCTTGGATGTGAGGGTCCGTGCACGTGTGACTGAAGATGGAGCGTCAACCCGAGGCGTCAAAATGTTCTCGGTTCACTCGACAGTGAGTTTGGCGAGATCGGACGGGAGTCGTGGTTTTTCTGACCTGAAGACGTGATGAGGGCACTCTCACACACCTCACACCTCACGGCACGTGGAGTTGTGTGAGACGTGTGTGACGCGGGTTGGGGTTGTCGCGCTCAAGTCCAGGGGATTCATATCCTGCCAGTGACTACTACTGAACGGGATTGGAACGTTTACGGACGCGTACGTCGATCGCACCCGGTTGCGTGATTTGTGCAAAGCGCGGCGGTCTGATTTTCACACACGAAGACATTGATCATGTCTGCCTCCATGACGCGCGCGCAAAAGGTGGCAGCCGCGGCGGCGAGAATTTTCGGCAACCACATTAACCCCAGTGGGTTACAAAGCGGCCGTAAGGAGTTGCGACGGACGTTAGCCGGGCCAAAAGTCCTGGACTGGTACGTCCGGCCCATCGACAAATCCCTGGACCCTTTGTTCGAATCGCCGGTGGTGCAGCAGAAGAAACTTAAGTTGGAACGGCTCGCGCGCCGAGGGAAAACGACGCCGAAGAAAGGCGAAGGGAAAAGGGCGAAGAAGAAATAAACGAAGAGTGAGAGTAGAATTATGATAATAGAGAAGGAATGTGGGTAGATGCTGTCTACGTGAGTAGGTTCGGGTAGCTCAATGGTGACTTTGAATAAATTGAAACCCAAAATCAAAAATAAATAATTACATCAACCTACACCCCCTCCTTGGATGCCGCAATCAACCCAACCGCGACGATACGCATAACCCCCGACGCAATCAATAAAACGATGTTATCTCGCCCCTTGATTTCGCCAAACACCAACACACCCCACAGCGCGCCGATGAGCCCGGGCACGGAGGTTATGATTGGAAATGAAACTGAAAAACTCAGCCGCTCGTTCGCGACGAACCAGCAAATCTGCGCGATCCCCCACATCAACCCTGACATGAACGCGGGAAGCACACAGGGCGGCAGTTGCGGCTTCCTTCCCCTACTCTGCTTCACTGCACAGTAAACGATGAAATATAAAAGAGTTGAGAAGAAAATCCCGCAAAAGTGCGAAAATACGTAATCCAACGCATCTTTTGAATGTTCTTCTTTTCCGTATAACGTCGCTTCGTCGATTAGACGCTGCGGGGGATTGAAGTTGGTGCCGTAGAAAATCCCCGCCACGCTTGCTAGCAAAAACCCAAACGTGAACTTCCCGCCGGTCTGTTCTTGAGCTTTTCGGACCCAACGGGGGGTACCCGCTTCGTCGGACTCGGGAGACGAAGGCACCGATCGCGGCGTCGAACTGCCGTGCGGAGACTCGCCGCCCGCGAATAACAACGGCGCGCGCTCACCCGGGGGGGTAGATGCGGAGTCTCTGCCCAACGGCGACCCGGGCAACGGCGTGCCCTGATTCGAAAGCGACCCGGAAGAATTTGCACGTCCAAAAGGAGAAGGGTTACCGGTATCGTTCATCCCAGGCCTACTCGAATTAAAGGGACTGAACCCCGGCCGCGCGTTCCCTCGGGGACTCTCCCCCCCAAAAATCAAACTCGGGCTCCGCGGCGAGTTCCCCACCCAGTCCACGTCCCTTTCGCTGTGCCCTGTGGCGCCTGGAACCCCGCGGTCCCGGTCGTTTGAACTCACCTCTGATGTGATGTTCGCGTAGACACCTAAACTCGCGCACGCGAACAAAACCCCGACATAGTTCAAATACGGCGCCGCTAACGGGGGATCCGGCGCGACGCCCAGGATTCCGAAATGCCCGCTCGCCCAGCCCACTAACATGCCTACCAGGCCCCAGATTAACAAGCCTAGGCCTAGGCCGATAGATTTCACGATGGGGACTACGGTTAGGTTGCCAGTAGCCCTGGGGGATTGTAGAGGGAAGGAAGGTAGATATGTGGTCAGTTATGTGTTCATCTAGCTAGTGCATCTGCATCTTCGTTCGACTTTAAAATTTGTGACAGTGAAGTTGTGCCTCGATTCACGGGACGACATGTCTTGGAAAAGGCAACAGCGTGTGTGTGTCACCCTAAACCCTAAAGATCAGACGAACGTGTGTTTGCACTGTGTCTACGTTGCGTGCGTATTCATCAAAACCGACGTACCATATCACCCCCCCCAGCATGGCGAAGGGCTCAAACTTTGGGTTTCCTCTCCACAGCTGCACCACGAAACCTTCGAGTAACACAGCACTCGTCATTATCAGCGAGAAGAACATCCCATCCGCGGTCGCCACGCGCTTCACCGGCACGAAGTTGCTGCCGAAAAACACCACCGCCACGAAACAAGCGGCGTACCCGACCGCGTCATCGTGGAGGGTCATGATATCACAGGGAGCGCGGTGCCTCGCGCCAACACGAGTGTCGATCTGTCGAACGCGATTGTTTGAAGTGGGTGTTGCGAGTTTTTTTTCCCGGGAAAACAATCCCGCGTGTGCGGGAAAAGGCAGCCGTCATGGACTAGGTTCTCATTGCACCCGCGTCACGATGGGGCAGAAACGCGAGCTGAACCTTGAGGTTACGTTCACCGAAACGGACAAGGAGTGCCTCGCCCGGCTGGTGAAGGACCTGGTGAAACTCGGGGCGAAGACGAGCAAGGTGTGTTGCTTGTGTGTGATAGGGCGCCCATCGAAGAAGACCGTTTACCCTCTTTGCTTTTTGCACTTTTTCTTGGGCGAGGTGATGGCGGACACGACACGGATACTCACTCCACGGACACGCACCCTGCAATATTCCCCACCCCTCCTTCCATTTCCCTCAGGGCGACTTCAAGGAATGGCTCAAAGCGACGCAGAAAGGCCCCAAACGCACGTGGCACGATCCTGCTAGGCACGATTGGAGCACACTGTCTGATTTCGTCTTAGCGGCTATTAAGCACGGAAAGAACACGGTGGAGGACGAAGCGAGACGGCACTTAGGGTACAGTCAGTGGAGGTCACGACGAGACGAATGGAGAGCGTGGCAGAAGGACCAACCAAAAAATGAGGTTCCACAAAAAGGCCCGTGGACGCTAGTCGCGCGAACGGAAAGACATCCCCAATTCAACGAACAATATGGATCCCTTCCGTCTCATTTACCCGGGTGGCGTAGAAGCAGTAAACAAAGACCCCCTCGGTGGTGCCAATCCAAGAACCTCAAACCGCAAATGATCGGTATCGACTGCGAGATGTGCGAAACAGACGGCGATCAAAGAGCGTTGGTGGGGGTATCAGTAGTAGGCGTGGATGGATCCATATTACTAAAAACGTTAGTCAAGCCTCCTGGAAAGATAGTGGATTTAAAAACCGACATCACGGGCTTGAAAATGAAAGACTTCAAAGGCGTTAAGACGACTTTGAGTGATGTGCAGGATGAATTGTATAAGATCTGCGGGCCGAACACGATATTAGTGGGTCATGGACTGGTGCACGACTTGAAGTCGTTAAAGTTCGACCACTCGCCGGTGATCGACACGGCGTTTTTGTTTTCGTACAAGAATCTTCCGCGGTCGACTCCGGGTCTCGCTGATTTGTGTAAGCGATTATTAAGTAGTGACATGCGCACGAAAGACGGGACGCACGACTCCGTGGAGGACGCTAAGATGGCGCTGGAGCTGGCGAAGTGGGAGTGCTTGCGGGACAAACCGAGCGTGCCGCTGGACCCGCCAGAGGACAAGGTGGATGCCAGGGATTTGTGCAAATTGTTCATTCACAGGTTGCCGAGAGGGGTGCTTGAGAGCGACGTAAGAGGCGTATTTGAGAAGGCTCGAGGCTCTATAGGAGTGGAACATGCACAAGACATCGAAGCGGTACACGGCAAGTTTTTAGGACCTGAAACTCCACTGGATTTGAAACGAACAACCTCCGTGTACGTCGAGTTCGTAAACAACGACGCCGCGAACGCGGCGTTTACGAGCTTAAGAGGATCGAAAGGAACGGACGCGCTTGGAAGGCCGCAGAAAACAGTCAAGATGCTTGAAGCCAGGGGTAATAACTCAAATAAATCAAGGGGTACATCGAAAGCTTCAAAAGAACCTATCAACTTCTCTAAGATGACCGTGGTGCAGCTGAAACTTGCGCTCGAGAAGAAGAAGCTGAGGGTCGACGGGTTGAAAGCGGATTTAGTGAAGCGGTTGAGTGAGGCGGAAGATTCGGATGATGCAGACGATTCAGATTCTGGGTCAGATTCTGATGCTTCCAAAGACGCTGCTCCCGAGGACTTCACAAATAGCACCGTGTCCAAGCTTCGCGAGGCGCTTGAATCCCGGGGGCTGGACACGAGCGGGCTGAAGGCGGATTTGGTGAAGCGGCTGGAGAGCTCCGCGAAGAAGAAGGCGTCTGCGAAGGAAAGTGAAAAGAATGAACCAATCAAGATGGAGGGCACTACGCGAATCGTGATGGTGAGGAAGATGGCTGCGCACGGAGGACGGGCCATTGGGGCGAGCGACAAAAGCACTGAACCTACTGTGGGTACGAAAAGAAAATCGGAGGAGGAGAAGAAACAACGACGCGTGCCGCGGCTGTCGCGGCGAGCGCGGATGGCGGCGAAGGGGATAGTAGTCTAGATTGAATTTCATCGTGAGTTTTATCAAGTCAGGCGTCTCGTCTCTTCTCGTCTGTTTCGTGCGTCTCGTGTCGTATCGAACGAGATATCTTGTCGTATCGATATTTCGTCCATATATGTGGCATGCTCGGCTAGCTCGACTTAGCCGCATGGGGACACCAGCCCCGCCATGTCTTGCCGTGCGGCTTGAAACGCGCCGCGCGCTTCCAACGTCGCGACGACTTCGGTGAAGAAAATTTTCTTCTCCCTCGGTTCGTTCTCGAAGTGGTACGCAGTTCTGAGTTCATCGTTCAACTCAGCGCGGCGCGTGAAGCACCCCGGCCATCGCGTGACGTACGCGTCGAACTTCTTGTACGCGGGGGGCGTGAGGTGGTGCTTGATCAGCAGGTGGTACGCTTCAGGGTAGGGGAACAAGGACTTGTCCGGGAAGAACGTCTCACCGTTGTCCTCCGCTTCTTCTATCAGTTCGCGGAGCTCACAGAGCACGTCGATGCTCACGAGGTTCTCCATCGGCCAGAGCTCAGCCTGCTCGCGGCGCAGACCCACTTGCTTACCGCCGAGATATTCGTCGAACGTCGCCTTCGCCGAGTCGAGCTGAAACTTGGACTCGGGGGACATAAGCGCCTTCGCACGCTTGACTTTTCCGCTTTCCACGGGAACGACGGGAGTGTTTTCGTCCCTCGGCCCGCCCCTCGGGGGTCCTTCCGGGTCCGCGTCTTCCATGACGGCGCCGTCGACGATAGCGTCAACGTACGCCATTGCGACTTCCATACCCATAACAGGGCCGGACATGTTGTGCGTGGTTTCGAGCGTGCGGAGGCGCGCGCGTTGTGAGCACGGGTGTCCGTTAAGCGAAAGAAAAACGAAAACTGGACTTGATTTCAAACTAAAACGCACAGCTGTGCGTCGAATTACTACTCTACCACCTTTTGTTTTGTTTTCTCCAAAAGCTTATTCACTCGTGGCAACGGCACTGAGAGCGCTCCCGCGAGGGCTTCGCACGCCCCAACTCCGTTGCCCCCGTCTCCGACCTCGTCATCCAGGGTCAGTCGCAGACTCGCCGCCGCCGACGCCGTCGCCGCCGCTGAAAAAGCCGCTTCCTCGGAAACCAGCCGCGCCGTCGCCGCGGCGAGCAACACGCGCGCGTCCAGAAGTCGAGCGACCGCGTTAGTGGTGTTGACTCGTGCGACTCGCTCTTCCTCAGTGACACTCAACGCTGCTTCCTCCGCCCGGCGCACTGCAGCGTGCGCCGCGCGCACAGCCGCGGCGTCTTCTGAGCTCCAAGCGCGAGACGAACTTGAATTGATTTTGATTTCGTTTCCAGTTTTGTCCTCAATAAATTCACCCTCTGCGCCGCCGAACGCCTCTTCAGAGAGCCACGCGGTATCGTCCGTATTGGAAGTGTCTGAAGCGCCTGAATTATTCGAAGTCGTTTCGTTTGTCTTGCCGTGCGTATGAGAGCCAGTCACGTCTTTCGCTCCGTGAACCTGGAGACTACTTCCCCGCGACTGCTTCAGAGCGACAGGGCTTTGATTTTTCAATTCTTTGTTCGTCTTTGACACCAACTTGCGCAAACCGTCCTCCACCGCCGCCGCCGCGGCTTCCGAAAGCGCCACACTGAGTTGCCGTCCATTGTCCCTGAAGCTTCCTCTTGCGACTGCTGCGGCTGCGGATGCGTCCATCACAGGTGGCCAAGAGGCTATCGAATGTATTTGAGTATCAGCAGAGTCACCTACAGCGTTTCCATTCGGAGTTGGTCGTCGCCCATTCTTACGCGTCGGCGTGTGCGCCATGCCCCACAAAGCACTGCTCGCGTGTGCGGTGTCGTCATCCTCCGAGAAGGTTTGATTATCGTTTTTTTCGTCGTCACAGTCGCGTTCTGGAGACTCGCCTGGAGACTCGCGATTCCTCTCTCCGTCGTCCGTACCGCGTGCGTCTTCACGCGCGTGCCAACCATCGAACGACGATTCAGGGAGGGGCGTTTCGAACGCGACCCTGAGCCTTGGTTGGACGGACGAGTCGTGCAGGTTACGACTAGAGGGTATCGGTCCAGTTCTCGGCGCGTGACTGGAGTTAATTCGCGCCCGCGCTGATGACCGCACCCGACGAGTGGAAGCAGCTCGCATCACCAACGCCACCGCAGCGCGTTCCGCGGCGAGAATCTCGTTTGCGACGCGCCGGGAAACATCTGGGGTGGCGCCCACTCTTGATGCAGCACGCGCCAGTGCATCAACCTCCAAATCGTCGTTTGGAACACCTGCATCGCCGTCGCCGCGAACTGAAGTGTTGTGTGCGAAATGCGGCGTGTTGACAACGCCGGAAAGAGTAGCACGGGGTGTCGCGCCGTGTCGATGAACGTTCTTCATCGAGTCGGCATCTTTTCTCGACGCAGACGTCGCACCTCCTCGCGACCTCCAGTACGCCTCCTCCACTTCCCTATGTCGCGCCTGCTGCAGCCGGACCAGAACCTCCGCCGCCGCCAGTCGAGTCGCCCTCTCCTCCTCCGTCTCGCCCTCGCGTCGCGACGCCACGCCGCGCGCCATGCGCCCGGAGGTCTGAATGAAGTTTAAAAACTTTCGTGGACTCGAGAAAGGAGACGCTTCTCTTGGGAGGCCCGACGAGCATGCGGGCGGACGGGAAGGGCGAAGGGGAAAAGTCGTTTATATGGGCGCAAAAGAGGGGTTATAACTCATTAATTGCTTTTTTTTCTCGACAAGTGTCACCGTCCGACGATTTTTTTGCTGACTAGGAAAAAAGAACGAGTCACGTGTCATCTCCCCCGCGCCGCCATTCCCCCTCGCGCACAGTAGGTGTTCGACCAAGAAATCCTCGTCCGGGGCGTTCGTAGCGCTCCTCACGACACCTCGCACACACACGCGAGGCTTCTACTCCCTCCGTCGGCGCTAACTCTCAGCGTCCTCTCGGCAACACCTTCGGCATCCACTCTCGGCAACTACCATCGACTTTTCGCCTAACTACAATGAACATCGCCATCTACACCCTCGCACCGCACGTCCGCCTGGACTTGGCGCGCCGCCCAAGGGCGGCGCGACGTCTGGGGATTCACGTCCCGGTCGAGCCCGTTTCCGGGCCGCCTGAAGGTACGCGAGTTACCCTTTACCCACGAACACCCAAGATCTCAATCTTCGTTTCCTTTCCTACGCGTTCGAAAACGCGTTCCCGCGGCTTTCGGAAATGACCCCCTCGTGTCTCACGCGACCCTTACCCAACCCTAACCTTGCCCCCCTCGTATCGCCCACAGTTCTCGAGCAAGATCTCCGCGCCCGCAAGATGGAGCTGGAGCGACGCCCGGCCGCAGCGCGCAGGCTCGGCCTCACGAGCACACGCGGCTTCATTGGTGCGTAACCGTCGATACACGAAAAAAGCGAAAATCTATGCCACGTCATTGAAATCTGAAAATTGGATTTCCCGAAACGTTTTTTTTTTTGGTTTCCTGTTTTCCATGTCCCTCCACCATGTCCCTCAACTCACCTCTCCTTCCCCCTCCTCTCCTCGCAGCCCCCCCCTCCGTACCTTCCGCTGAAACCGCGGCGTACGACATGGAGCAGAGACGCCGCCCCGTTGCGGCGAGACGCTTACACGACGAGCCCATGAGTGACTCCAAGCCCGTGGCTGATTTAGACGCTTCGGTTTATCAAAAAATGGAAGCGTCGCGACGTCCAAGAGCGGCGCAACGTCTCGGGTTGTTCCAGAGTGAATTGCCCGCGCTGGTCCAGGTGGTAGCTCCTATGGCCAAGTCCGTGATGGACACTGCGGCGGGGGCGATGGAAGCGTCCCGACGTCCGAAAGCCAAAACCAAGACGTTTGGAATCCAGTACGACAAGTTGCAGTGGAACAACGTTCAATCCGTCGCGAACGCGGACACGGCGTACGCGCAGATGGAACAAACTCGTCGCCCGCACGCGGCTGCACGCGCGGAGAAATTAAGGCGCGTAAACGCCCCGCGCTCCATCTTGCACCCCGAGCAAGTCGGCTCCTTCGCGCTTGACACCGATACGATACAGGAGTATGAAGCCGAGCGCGCGTTTGCGAAGTGGCGCGCCGGCGGCGTGGAGAGCGAAGACGTCTCTGCATCTACGTTTGACGAATTCGAACAGCTCAAGCAGTCGCTGTCGCAGCAGCAACTGGCACCAGAAGTTGACCCGTTCAGCGCGCTTGAACGGATGTTAGAAACTCACTTGCAGTCGCCGATGAGCCCTGACAGCCGAGGCGGGTCCACCAGGGGCGCCAACTCCTTCAGTGGCACGACGTCGCGCGGCGGCTCCACGCGAGGCGCGTCGGCGTTTCTGCACACCAGACGCGGCGGTTCCAGACACGGCTCGTCCGCGAACCTGGAGCGCGACGCCATCGCGGGTAACGTCGTCGCCAGGAGAGTGCACTGCTCCGTGGAGAAGAACGATGACGTGGTGTGCCGTTTGGACGACGAAGTCGTCGAGCGCGTCAACCGCAACGGCGTCGACGCCAAGGTGCGCGCGCTGGCGGATCAACTGCAGCGAGAGCGCCTCACCGCGCCCGATACGAGGTCGCGTTGATCGATTTTCGTTGATAGGTAACTCGTTCATCGGTTTTCTGTATGTTTCGTAGGTATCCAACCATTTCAAAGGTCTTTGAAGAGCTTTTCAGACCCTCTCGCAACAGTCCGTCACCGTATTAGGCGGCTGACTTCATCTTTTCGACCCCGTATTAGGCGAGGTCATATTACGTTAGTACTGTACGTGTTCTTGTAATAAAAGACTCGATTCTCGTTTCTTGGCATGTATTGGTACTACTAGTCTTCTACTCGGAATTAATTCGTGTCTCTTTTGTTCTGAAGGCTGTGAACTTGTTTCGGTCATCCTTCGCAAAGGTCAAAATTTGGCATCGATTCTGCTTGCTCACAAAAATGGCGGCGAAAAGTGCAATCTCCGAAGTGCACTTTTTCTTTTTGCCCTCAACGGGATGGTCCTCGCGCGCGTCACTTCGGGCAGCGCGCGGTGATCTGCGGCTCCGGCGCGAGTCGCGACCCACAGGTCGAGAGAGGAACACACAAGGGTGCGGTGTGACGGTCACGTCAAACGCGGTTCTGAGTAAAAGTCCCAGCTTACGCGACCGCGAGACAGTGGAAGGGTTGAGGACTTTACTCATCCCTAAAAGCGCACGTGAGGGACGGCGAGATGTTGACGGCCACCGTACCCACCGGGATTCGGCCAGAGGTGTGCAGAGACTTTCTGAAGGTGCGTTAAGAGAACGAGTTAGCTGCCTGTTTCTTTTGATCGGACTGAGGAAACCCAGGGGGTCAACAAAAGCAGCCCCTACACGATTGTGCCGCGTTGGGGGTTTTCGCCAATCCACTGCAGACAGACACACCCTATGACGCAGCAATGAACCCTGGCGCGCGCCTCCCCTCCAAACCACTAACTTACTCGATATTTTTCCGATTTTTCAATCGCAGGGCGCGTGTTTCCGCGATAGCTGCCGCTACGCGCACAGCGGCCACGACACCGGGCCCACCGCCGCGCAGGTACGAGCAACACCGCGTGCCCTCGTGCACCACCCCCGCTTTTTCCACCGCATCATCACGCGCGGTGTTAGTTTCCAGAATTTTCCACAAACGAAACACGCGGGCAAAAATTAACTCGCAAACGGCGAGTGGATTTTTGCCGACAGAGGATTTTCCAGAAAGTTTTTTCAGTCAACTTTCATCTGCAACTGTGACACTGTGTCTTCTCTTTACACGAAAGCTCACCTATATACACCTCCTTCCACCTCCCCCACCACCCCACAGCCCCATACCCAACCTTCCCTCCAACCCATATGCCGCGACTTCCAGAACGGCCGGTGTTTTCGGGGAAGCTGCCGGTTCTACCACGGCACGGCTGATGACTTCGCCGTGGCGAACGCGGCGGGGATGCCCGGGTTCAGAGCCTATGACAAGAACACAATGCCTGGGTATTTGCCCATACAAGGCCATTCGCATCACTTGAACCACTTGAACCCACACTCGGTTCATGCTTTACAAAGAGTCATGTCACTCCCAAGCGGCGGTTTGCCTCCGTTTCTCGGCGCGAATGGAAACAGTTTGGGTCTGCATCAGCACCCGCATTCCTTCGACGCCGCCGCGCTCGCGGCGATGCACGGGGGTTGGCCCGGCGGTGACTCCGCCGCCGCGGCTGTTTTGGTGTTAGCAGCGACGCAAACGTCGCAGCACAGAGGCGTTCCACCTGCCGACCTCGCCTCGCTGTTAGCACTGCAAAGCGCGCAGCTTCAGCGGCAGCAGCAACAGATGATGGGTGGAGATGTTCCGGCCAACAACGTACGCGCCATGACGCAAGCCAACGAGTGGGCGGCGATCCAGGCGCAACAGGCGGTGAGTGCGAACACGGTGCCAGGGGGGGTGGCGGGCGTACCCCCCCAGGGGCCGCAAACCCCGTCGCCCGTGAACAGCGGTCTGCTCACGCAATCCTTGGGGCATTCGGGGCAAGGGCACGTCAACGGTCACGGTGTCGTACATAACAACGTCGTGCATGCCAACCCGCACGTCCACAGCAACGGGCACATCACGCACAACGGCTTGAACGGCCACACCAACGGGCACGGGGGGGGGCACGCGCCAGCTGAGCACAGCCATGTGAATGCAGAACCTGGCAACGGCGTCGATATTTTCCCCAAGATGTTCTTCGCCAACGCAAACGGGGGCGACCCTAATCAAGGGGTACCCCAAACCACGAACGGCAACGGCTTTTACGGCCCCAACGCTTCCGCCACCGGGGTCGTCACCGAGAGCATAGCGTCTTCCGGAATGTGGAGCACGGCGGGATCGATGGGGGACTTGGGGTCGCCACGGGAGCTTCCTGGAGATCCTAATTCCCGCCGCGCGTCCTTCAACTCGTCGCTCAATGGAGGTTTGTGGGAAGACAAGTCTGGGGTGCTCGCCGCGGCGCGGTCGCTAAGCGGGTCGCCGCGAACCTCGCTGGACCAAAGGGCGAGTTTAGATGGACGAACGAGATCGAGCTTTGACCAGCGATCGAGCTTGGACGCTTCAAGGGAGGGCGTCTCCGTGGGCGGCGGCGGCGGCGGCGGATTTCACGGCAACTCGCCCTTGGGCACGGCGCACACGAAACTCCCAGTGGATTTGCACGAGCCGCCCTCGTCGAGGGGCAGGTCGAGCTACAGCTTGTTTTGACATGTTTTGACGGCTTGAAGCAAGCGCTTGAGGTGACTATGAGCATAGTCATATATACACCACACGTAAATTACACGTAATAATATTGAAGTACCAGGCAAGGCAGCAAAAGTACTTCGTAACAAAAGGGAAGGCCATGAAAAAATAGTCCCGCATCGTGTGCCGCGAGAATGTATTTATTATGACGCGAGTGCTCGGTGCGCGGGTGTGAAGAATATATCTTGTAGCCAGGAGGATTAGACATGTAGTGTATCGAATGTAATACGATTCTGATTCGCGTAAGTTCGTGTGTGGTACGATTCGATTCGCTTAAGTTGGTATGTATAAAAGCTCGCTACTCGCTTCTACTCTCAAAAAATGAATCTACTTGATCTCCATCGCCTGCACGGCGGCGTGGTCCACCTGCACGGCGGGCCCCATCGTGGAGGCGATGTACATGGATTTCCAGTAGATACCTTTCGCGCCCGGGGGCCTGTTCGCATCTATCGCGTCCACAATAGACTTCATGTTCTCCATCAAATCGGTGTCTTTAAAGTTCAGCTTTCCAAACGGCACGTGCACGATACCTTGCTTATCCGCTCTGAACTCAACCTTTCCCCCTTTGAACTCCGCCACGGCTTGCGCGACGTTGGGTGTGACGGTGCCGGCTTTGGGGTTGGGCATCAAACCCTTCGGGCCCAGGGCACGCCCGAGTTTAGCCGCCTTGGGCATCATATCTGGGCTCGCGATGAGCAAATCAAAGTCCATCATACCGCCCGCAATGTCTTCCACCAGATCCTCGGCGCCCGCAAAATCAGCACCCGCCTCTTTCGCCTCGCCGATGGCGTCGCCCTGGCACAAAACTGCGACGCGAACCGTTTTACCGGTACCTTTCGGAAGAGCAACCGTCGCCCTGAGCTGCTGGTCGTTGTACTTGGGGTCGATGTTCAAACGGATGTGCGCCTCCGCGGATTCGTTGAACTTAGCGGTGGCATTGTCCATCATCAGCTTGATGGCGGTCGTGGGGTCCTGTGGCGCCATGCGCCCGGGCACGCTTGCCTGCGCCTTCCTGAAACGCTTCGACTGCTTAGCCTCCTTGCTGGACTTGCCATCCTTGCGAGTAGCGCGCTGTTGGGGTATTGAGGAAAAGTGAGAGAAATGGATGGGAATAGGTCAGAGAGAGTTCGTAGTGATTGAGATTATCCAGATGACCTTTCAGGTTTGAGGGCTTTGGTTCCATGCGCAACAGAGATAGATTCTCGTGGGTGATGCCATGCGTCCGCATACGTACCACCGGGGGGGTCCACTCCTGTTCCTCGTCGTCGTCCACCGCTTGCTCGAGCTCCGCAAAGTCGAGACCAGCCGCGCGAACCTCGACGCTTTGTCTGCCGCCTGTTTGGGATGGGGGGGAGAGTCCGGGAGAGATGACGTCAGAGGATTGCGGATTTCGCGCGATGGGAAGCCCTAGCCATTTCAGGTTTTCCCGAGACGAGGGTCGGGCCGAATGCGAGGTATGTGCGACACCCTGGATGGCCAAAGCGCGGGTAAATTGATTCCGCGCGGTGCACTACACGCTGAAGATACCGATGCGCTGTTTCGTTTTCCACGTACCCTTGCGCATAGACATGGACACCGGCGCCTTCAGAGCACCGACGCGCGCCACGGCGTGCTTCGCCGCGACGCGACGCACACCAACGACGCGCTGCGCCTTCACCGCGCACACCGTGTTCGCGGTCATGTTAAGAGCCGCCATCGTGCGTTCGAGACTGACGAAACAAGCCTCGGTAATTCGTCGAGCCGTGCGTGCTTCGCGTCAGCCAGGAATGGCGCAGGCCTGCGCGTCCGCCGCGTCACATCGCATCGAAACGCGCGATTTCTCGCTCTATCCATTTCCGAAAAGCGAAAAAAATGGATGAGGCGGAACTAGTACATAGACCATCAACAGACCGTCAAAATGAGGCACATACCAGATCACGCACATGACTCCAAAAAGTGTGAGGAGTGGGAGGCGTCTCGAGACTTCGTTGGGAGGCGAGTGGCTTCGAGGCGGGTCAATGCACGGGGCGCGACGCGGTCGACCGTGGACAACACAGCAGTGCTTTGTGACTGGCGGTGTCCGGTTTCGCTCGCGACGCGGTCGTTAGAGGCGTTGAGGGTGTACGCCACGGTGGTGGATGCCCACGAGTTTTCCGCAGGCGTCCTCCGCCGCGGCTCGGTGTGATTTCGCCCACCCGTTCCGCCGACGCACGCGGAGCGTGGTATCATCGCCTGCACCTCGGCACGCGTCGGCCTGGAACAGGCAGATACCTGAATTCTCATACACGAAAAGCAAGGGGCTTGGAAAGAAGAGGAACATGAGCGGACCACCAGTCGCGGCGGCTGCGGACGCGAAAGTCACTGAGGACACGGATGTGATCGAGCCTATTCCCCAAGCACCGGCCGAGAAAACCGTGGTGTGTCTCGGGAAGTTCGACGCCATGCACCGCGGTCACAGGGAATTAGCTGTGGCCGCGAGCGCTATGGGTGCGCCGCATTTAGTGAGCTTTGGAGGCATGGCCGAGGTGTTGGGGTGGCAACCGAAACTACCAATCACGGCGGATAGCGACAGACAACGCGTGCTATCCACGTGGAGTGAAACATGCAACGGCAAACCAGTAGGTGAGCGCGTGATACCGTTCAAAGACGTACGACAGATGAGCCCTGAGGCTTTCGTGATGTTCCTGAAGGAAAACTTGAATGTCGGGGGGATCGTCGCGGGGAGCGATTACCGATTCGGGTTTCGAGCGAGCGGCACGAGCGATGACTTAATTGAATTAGGCAAAAAGCACGGACTTGACGTGCACATAGTGGAGTTATTGCAAGCAGAAGAGGATGTTGATGGTCAAAATGGCAAAGATTCGCAGAACCCCGACGGTCTACTGACTCCGCAAGTATCGAGCACACGCGTCCGCGCGTGTTTAGCGTCGGGGGACGTCGAGCAAGCCGGACGGTTGCTCGGAAGGGCGCACAGATTGGTGCTTGCGATGAACGAAAATATCAAGGGTGACGGCTTGACGTTTCCTGTAACTGGGTGTTTGAACCAGTATCCTGCGGTGGGGTCGTACCGGGGCGAGACATGCGATGAGAAAGTTGAAGTTGTCGTAGAGGTGACTGAAAATAGTATCGGCCCCCTTTCCATCGCCGTCTACGCGGCGGACGACATGAAGAAGTTTACGTGCGGGGGCCAAACGTTCGAAGTGGACTTGCTGGAGAAACGATGAAAGGTAGGGTGAGGATAGAGATGTGGGTCGTTAGATGTGCGCATACAAGTTTGTAGTGCTTTAATGCGATACAGTATGAACACACACAAAAGGGACTTGATGTGTTGGCGTCTCTCTTGCTGACAATGAACTCGACGTTATTTTTGCTTCCCTCAAAACGTTCGTCTGTTGCTCAAGCGTGCTCGCCACACTCACGAGGGCACGTCCGAGAAGCTGTTTCGGCTCTTCCTAGAACGCCCTAGCCGCTTTTTCAAACGTCGAGGACGCGCGGGCAGAAGACGACGCACGCGACGCGCGTTTCGTCGTAGGTCGCTATGTACAGGCCAAGGAGGACTCGAGGTGTGTCGACTCGCCGTGGCGACGCGGAGACCGCGCGCGCGACACGCGAACAACCCGATCAAGGTCTCCTCGCACGCAGCGACGCGTGTGACACACCTCCAGAAACTCACAACGCGCGTGACCCTTCCCCCACGCCCGTGGGCTCGTACCCCTCGCCGCCTGCTACTGTCGAAACGGACGACAAGAAGACATCCGCCATGTCCTCTCCTGGCCAATCGCACAACGTGGAGGTCGCTGCACAGCCCCCCGTGACCTTAAGGGCGACAAGACACCTGCCTCCTTTGGACACCCAACGTCACTTCCAACAGTCTGACGGCGCGAACGCGTTTGGCGTGTCTCTGGAAATAGCAGAGTCTCCCGCCTCGGCCCCGAACTCGCCCACGCACCGAACCCTGGCGCGCGACGCCCCACTCGCGGAGGCGTCCTCAAAGACAAGAACCGTGAAGTTTTCGCGGCACGTACACGGTACGCCACGGCCCACCGCAGCACCACCGCCCCATCCCGCCTTCCCCTTTTGGTGACGAGGAGGACAAACCCAAGAAAAAATAACATATCTGAAGAATATTTAAAAAAAGAATTCTTCGAGACTCACAACCCACGTTGACCCTGAACCCTCTCCTCCCTTCGTTTCAAATCAGGTTTCCGGTTTACCAAGGCCGAGAGGGCTTTTTTGATGAGCGTTTTCGACCGTTACGAAGGGAAAACGCCAAGCCGCGAAACGTGCGAAGCGATCGCGGATGCGTTTACGAAATCACCAGCGCGCGATCCGACAAGCAGAAGCGACGAAAAAAAGACAAAAGGAAATACTTCTGTGACTGTTTGCCTGAAAGGAGAAGTACCACCCGATTTACGTCACGTAACACCCATTGATACAATACATGTAACACCCTCTAATCCGCCTGTCTCACAATCTCACTTGAAAGGCGTTGGCTTCTACGGCGGCGCGTTTCGAGGCGCGGCGTTGCGGGACGCCGTCGGGGACGTCGCTTATTTTCCAAAGCCCGACGGAGGCGATGAAATTTGTGACGACGATAACAACAACGACACACAGTACCCAGTACCCAGCACTACCCGGTACCCAGTACCCGACACGCTGGACAGCTCCCTATACGGTACCGATTACGTCGGGGGGGGGGCTCACGGCTTTTCCACGGAGCGAGCCACTTGGTCACAAGAGCACGAGCGTTTGGGACGAGAACCGTCGTCGGCTCCGATCTCGACTCTGCACAAGTCCAAGCGCGAAACGAGTCTTCCCTTGTTCACGAGTGAACACACTTCAGGCGGTGTTTCTGTACCCAAAGAGGACGTCTCACGGTGGCAACCCACTGGTACGTCTGTGTTCGTAGGCGAAACAGCGGACGACGCGACGCCTGCGTTGGCTCGACAAAGAGCTTCTCCCTCTCCGTCGCCGTCACCGCCCGTACCGGTGCCCTACCTCCCGGAGCAACCCGCGTTGTTAGCGTCGGAGACGATTGGTAAGATGGACCGACTCGGATCGTTCCGGTCCGATACGCCGAACTCAGAGCCAGACAGCTTTGGCAATGCTCACAATGTGACTGATGTGAACAGTAACGGTCGCAATGGTCTACGTGTCAAGATGCGACACGGCGCGGTACCTCCGGGGAGTCTCGATGTGGATTCCCCGCTCGGAGACGGTGCGTACGCGCCAGGCGTTACGTTAGACTCGTTAGTCAACAAGTGCGACGACGACTTGACTGCCGCGTTGGCGTTCGGGGCTTGCACTGGGCGATGGATCCCGCTGGAGAACAGAGACGATACAGACAAGGTTGGCGATGCTCTTGGCGATTCACGGCCATATGGGCAATTAGTCGTAGGTCCCTCGCCCGCAGAGACCGCTGCGATGGTCGCCGGCGCGGTTTCCGAACTGGGCGACGGCGAAACGCACCCCGTGACGTGGAAGCAAATCAAAACCTGGTTCGAAAACAGACGGATGACGCAGAAGCGGATCAAGGAGGGGTCCGCGCGGCCCAGTCGACGGAACACTTCGAAAAACGGGACCAAGGATGAGCCCGAATGCGACGCGGTTGATGATATACTCGATACGCTCAAGGTTCCGAAGAAAGAAAAGGCACCGCAACCTACGCGCGGCAAGGGGAAACCGCCGAGTGCGCCGTCAACGAGGAAAAACAGCACGGACGCCCCTCCTACTGCACGCCGCTCCTCGCGAGTGTCCATGGACGAAACGCGCTTCGACGCGGGCGGACGGCAACCCCACGGCGTGAAGCGCAAGAACGCGTTTGAAAAGCCAAAGCAAGAGTTCAAACAACCGTGGGGCCGAGGAGCACGAGACGGAGACGTACGATTGGAACAAGAAGCTGTTCTGTCCGAATCCGACGAGGCCGCGGCTGCGGCTGCGGCTGCTGCGGAGCACTTAAGAGCAACGGACACGCGTTGGGGCGACCAAGGACACGGAAACGCGCTCACCAGGGAGATGTCGTGGGCGGACATACACGACGCACTCACGATGGCAAGCAGGTGAGGGGTAGAGAGACATAAAGTTTCAATCATGCATTCGAATACACACGACCACACTACCCTTGCTATTACGCTATTACCCTTGTTACCCTTATTACCTAATAAACCTCCTTTAGATTTCATTATTCATTATGGCTTTCCTTTGCTCACTCATAAGCCAGCCCATGTGGAACAGGTTGTGCGTCGCGGCGAGGGTCACGGCGTTGGGTTCGTTCGCTTTGAACAGGTGGTGGAGATACGCGAGGGTGTGGTTTTCGCAAAGCGGGCATTTGCACTCGGTACACGGAGGGGTGAAGTTATTTGAGTATTCTGCTCGTAACACGTTGATACTCCCTTTATCTCCGGTCAGCAACGTCCCGTGCCGCGCGTTCCGGGTCGGGAACGTGCTATCAAAAGTATCCACGCCTAGCGGTATACTGCCTTCGATCGACGCGACGTCTCCAATGCCGAGTAAATGGTTAGGTCTGTCTTTCGGTAACAGAGGCATTAGGAAGGTCAACAGGTCGATCAACTCTTCGGTATCACGACCCAAGCTCCCTCCAATCGCGAACCCGTCAAAGGGAAGGGAAGATAAATAGGTAGCGCTTAATTTTCTCAACTCCTTATCAACCCCTCCGTGGATGACGGCGTACATTGCCTGTTTCCGTGGATCTAATAAATGCTCTTTCAAGCTCCGCGCTTCCCATCGATGGCTCATGTACACGCTCTTTTTCAAATCCTCCGACTGAATGCCATAAGGCGGTAACTCATCAAGTGGGATGATAATGTCCGCGCCGAGCTGCTTTTGAGCGGCCACTGAACTCTCAGGAGTTAACGCCACGCTGCTCCCGTCCCTGTAGCTTTTAAATAAAACTCCAAACTCGTTTGTCCGGAGCAACAATCCCTGGTCGCCTTTTTGTTTACTCGGCCGGCGGGATTTCATCTCATTAACGTCGTCATTGTCAGGCTTTGCTAATGAAAATACTTGGAAGCCCCCGCTATCAGTGATCATAGGGGCGTCTCCTCGGCCTATGAAGGTATGCAACCCTCCCGCTTGCTCCACTAAATCCGAGCCAGGCTGTAACATCAGGTGGTACGTATTCGCGAACATCAAATCTAAACCCGCATCTTTTAAAACCTCGTGGCCAACGTGTTTCAGCGCGCCCATCGTGCCCACTGCGACATAACCTGGGGTTTCTATCGTACCGTGAGGAGTGTGAATACGACCCACCCGGGCGTTACTTTTCGTGGATTGGTGGATTAACTCGAACCTGAAGTGAGGGTTACCATCGTACGTAGGGAACTCACTCGCATCTGGGGGCTCTGTGAAGGGTTTGAATCTTCGGTCCCGGGGGGGTAAGGTCTGGGGAACTGGTTTCTTGGGAACCGCCGGTTTACTCGATGCGTTCGTAGCACTCGAAGCAAGGCATGGGGTTAACCCTCGAATGTGCGAACATGTACGACCGGGGGGCGCAGAACAGACGCGCATCCCCGCAGTGGCTTTTCCGCAACGCATTTTGCACTGTTTGGCGAAACTCGATTTTCTGTCGGCAGGGGGAAAACGCCAAGCTGTCGTGGACCGCCATTGCGGGTGTGCACCAGAAAAACGTCGCCACACGCGTGCGCGCAGGATAAAGTAGGCGAAGCGGGAGGCGAGTTGACCGCTGCTCTGCGGCGGCGACGAAGCGGAGTTCCGAGGTCGAGGGTCGGGTCGGCATCCTCCGAATCTCTCGGAAGAAACGGAATCTCCTCCGAGTCCGACAAGGAGGGCACCCTCGTGACCTCCTCGTTACGGAGGCTACGGAAACACCATGGACGACGCGTCGGGTGTCATCGCTGACACGAGTGTTGCTGACACGAAGGTACGACGGAGTTTCATCACGGTTTCGTGCGGTCCAAACACACAGCTCTCATCGACCAAACGCGATGCCGGGGGGGGGGTACTACGACTACACGGTCCTTCTCAGATTCTTACAACGCTTCGTCTCGAGCGTCCCTGACCTCCCTCTTCCCTGAACCTTTTTGTATATTGGCACAAACAGCCCAATGACACCTCCATGATCGACGCGAAGGCGAAGCGCAACCGACGCAGGGGAGGCATACTCCCCCCCCCCGCGTTGCACGAGCTGATTTCACCCGAATCCAAAGAAACAGCTGAGCACATTAGCATTGAGACGATACCTGATGCGTCGATGGATGAGACTCATATTGCCCCACCTGTATCGACGTCCACAACAGACAAAAAGATAGCAATGCTAGAAGCTAAAATCAACGAGTTAAACGAAGAGAAGGTGTACATGGAGAGGGACATGGAGCGACTCGCCTCCGCGGCGGACGCGGCAGCGAGGGAGGCGGACAAGCGCGTCGCCGCCACGGAAAGAAACGTTTCAACGTTTGACGAACTCGTCGCCGATGCCGTGTCAGATGCGGTGGCTGCCGTGACATCGGAAAAGGATGCCATACTAGCTGCAAAGGATGCTGAGTTACTCGAAAAAATCAACGCATTAAACGCCGCGCTTCAAGCGAGTGCTGAATCGCAGAAAGAGGGTGCAGTCTCAAAAACTCAAAAACTTGGTCAGAAAAACCCGCCGGCCGGCAAGCGCAGCGACGACGCGTTCCGCCGGGGAATCGATTCCTTAAAGAAAGATTTAGAAAAGCAGAAGGAAAAGGCAACGCAGGCTGAGGCTAGGTTTCGAGTCGCGAATCAGGAGAAGGCCGTGGCGGTGGGTGAGAAACAAATGGTGGAGAAGGAGTTGAGAAAAATTTCACAAAAAACCGAAGCGGCGGAGAAACTGTTCGAGAAGAAGGAAAGGGCGCTGGAGGGGAAAAACGAAAGGCTGAGTTCTCAGTTGGAATCACTGAAAGCAGGCACTGCTAGCTTAGAAAAGGAAAACAGACGGCTCACGAATTTAGCGAAAGAAGCGGAGAAGGATCAGGACGTCGCGTTGGGTAAAAAAGAGGTAGCGGAGGCTGTTTTGGAGCCGCTCCGGGTTGAGCTCAACGAGGCGAAGAAAGCGATGAGCGAATATGAAGTGAAAGCCAACGAGGCAACACATCAGGCGGAGCTGTCCGCTGCCGACGCGAATGAAGCACGCGCTGCGCTCGGAACGCTGAATCAGGTACGAGCTGAGCTGGAGGAGTCAAGACAAGAGACGGCGGACGCGAAACAAGCTTTTGTGGACAGGGACAAGGAAATCGGCGCCGAGCTCCGAGATGCGCAGCGCAAATTAGCGGAGTGGTGCGCAGCTGCGGCGGAGACTGATGCGGAACTCGAGAATACTAAGAAACAACTGCAAGATGCTGAAACGGAGTTGGAAAACGTACAAACGTTCGTTAAGAACTTGCGAGAGAAACGCGCGTCCGCTGAGATGGACGCTGCGGATGCACACGCTAGTCTCGCGAGCGTCGGCGATAAGCTCAAAGACGGTGAATTACAGCTTGAAAGATTGAGCGCTCAGCTGGAAACGACGCACGCGGAACTCACGGAGCTCAAAACCGTGAACGAAACGTTGCGCCACGAAACGAACTCGGCTAAGCTAGAAGCCGAAACCATCGCGAATTCGTTCCGGGAGAGCGAAATTATTTTGGAAGAGGCCGTGGGCAGGGCGGAGGAGGAAACTGCTGCGCGACACAATTTGGAGCAGATGTTAGCAGCGTCGCGGTCGCACGGCGCGCGTGATATTTTGGAGAAGAACTCGCTGTCATCGGAGCTGAAAAATACACAAGCCGCCGCGCAAAAATTGATTTCGAAAATGGAGCTGATGGAGCGACGCGCGGTCCGGGCGGAGGACCGGCTGCATGAGACGGAAAAGCAGCTCGCGCGCGCGAGGGCGGAGTCGTTGGTGGGCGTTTCCGTTCCGAAACCCAAAAACGGAAGCGGCCCGTTTACGGATAGCGGAGGTTCGGGAGTTACCGACCCTGATCAATCGCAAAACTCCTCATCTGACCTCGCGAAACTCCGCGAAGAACTGAAACTACGCACGCTGCAAACGCACAAGCTACAGGAAGTGTGTGCGAGTTTGAAGAAGACGTTCATTGAGAATGGCGGCGACGGTGATGCTTTCGACTCGAAAAAAGAGCTGAGCGAGGCGAAATACGACGTGAAAAAGGCGGAAGCCAAGCGGGCGGCGGAGCGAAGTAGAGCGGAGAAACTTGTGCGGGAGCTTGAGTTGGTGAAAACACATTTAGCGAAGCTACAGGGGCATCACGCAAACGACTCGGGAAAAGTGACGACTGGGGTCTTGGCAGCGACTGAAGTGAACCGAGGGGGACCGTCGTTCGAAGCGCCCAGGGGGGGACAGAAAATGAGTTCTAACCGCGAAATGCTCGGAGGCGAGAACGCAGCGCCGAGGAAGAGGTGACGAGCGTAGCTGTTGAGATACATAGATTGAGTCGGTGTGCCTTGAATATGGTAGTCACGATAGACGTTGTTAACGCGAAAGTTTGATAATTACGAGCATCACATCACGCGACGCGCCTCGACGACGGGTTCCCCCATGGCGCAAAATTTGAACCGAACAAACACAGCTCATCCTCGGGGCCGTTGAGACGCAAGTGATTCCGCGCATTAATGCACGATTTCGAGTCAGATTTTTGCGAATACTGCTCTTATAGAAAGTATAAGACCACATGTCAACTCTCAGCTTCTTGAGATGCCGGATACTTCCGCATCATCGTTGCATCGGGGAGCCCGGGGAGCCGCGATTTTCGAATCTTTCATTTTGATGAACCGAAAGATGATGATTTCTGCTTTGCGTGCTTCACAGATGGGCGAGCGGTAGGTCGAGTGTTAAAGCGACTGAGTGTGATGTGCAGTAGTATTACGTGTGTATATCGTTCTTCAGTGTAGTGGTGGTGATTATTTATCACCATTGGTGTGGGCGCCACAGAGCAGTCGCCTCTTTTGTTTTTCAGCTGTACTTCAAAAGAACGAACAAAGCATTTACGCTTTGGACTTCTTGGGGAGGAGCACGGAGTGGATGTTGGGAAGGACACCACCGGAGGCGATGGTGACGGTGCCGAGGAGCTTGGAGAGCTCTTCGTCGTTGCGGATCGCGAGCTGGATGTG
>MDSY01023117.1_pt1 | contig 64591 bp, 56 predicted proteins | sample 811131 | NCBI WGS metagenome assembly MDSY01 (sample SAMN05326643, study PRJNA326480) | marine metagenome | isolation source: seawater | place: Atlantic Ocean: South West | collected 2010 | reverse complement strand
GCCCGCATAGCGACTTCTGTTTTTCCAAACCCAACATCACCACAGACCAGCCTGTCCATAGCAGTCTCTTTTTCCATGTCAGTGGTTACCGCACGGATAGTCGTTAGTTGGTCAGCGGTTTCTTCAAAGGGAAACTGCTCACAAAACGCGTTATAACTTTCTTTATCAACAGCGAATGCAAAGCCTTGCATGGCTTTTCTGCGTGCATAAATATCCAGTAATTCAGCGGCTACATCATGAATATTTGCAATGGCTTTTCGTTTTGCATTTCCCCAGTTTTCAGAGCCCAGCTTATTCAGCGGTGCCGATGATTCGTCGCCGCCCATGTAGCGTCCAATCATATGCAATGACGTTACAGGCACGTATAGACGATCACCACCCGCATATTCTAACGTTAAAAACTCAGCATCAATAATAATGCCATTGCCGCCATCGACAGGCATGTGTTCTAAACCTAAATAACGACCCACGCCGTGATCGAGATGCACAATGGGTGAACCAATTTGCAGTTCAATTAGGTTATGTATCGTTTGGTCTGCAAGTAAATTGCGTTCTTTATTGTTTCTTGCCTTTGGCTTGATGGTAACGCCAAATAATTCAGGTTCTGCAATAATACTAATATTTGCCGAGGGTATCGTAGCACCGTGATTAAAAGCAGCTACGGCGACAGCGGTTTGTGGTTCTTTCTGTGACGAAATAATGTGTTTAAAGTCTTGCCAAGAATCACAAGCGTGAGCGTCGACACTTATAGCTTTCAATTTATCAATAAATATCTCACGGCGACCCAGTGATTCAACACAAAATAAAACATGTTTAGCCGTTTGTTTGCCACGTTGCGGACTACTTAAAAAACTTTCTACGCGATTTAATGCGTTGCCAGCATGGTCCTCTATTAATAATTGAGGATTCATTTGTGCATCACAAGTATATTGTCCACGTTGTGGATTACTGGACGCATTTTCGGTATCCGAGGAAAGAGCTATGCGAGGAAACCCCATCAATAATGAAAAGTACTCATCCACCTCTAAATACAGCTTGGTTGGCGTCATTAAGGGGCGGGTTGGATCAATTGAGTGTTGTTCATATCGCTCATTCACATTGTTGATGAAATCGGATGCTTGCTGATGATTTCCAGGCATGCTGACGACAAGGCTATTGCTAGGTAAAAATTCAAGCAGTGTTGATGTGCTTGGATAGAACATTGGCAGGTAGGACTCGATACCAGAATAAGGTATGCCAGCAACCACATCCTGATAAATAGGACAGGCGCCTGCATTGTGATTAAATTCTACGTGCCACTGGTCACGAAAATGATTAATAGCTTGTTTGTCGAGGCTGACTTCTGCAGCTGGGAGTATTGCAATTTGATCGATTTTTTCGAGCGAACGCTGGTTTTCAGGGTCAAAGGTACGAAGGCTGCTAATTTCATCATCAAACAGATCAATTCGATAAGGCCATTCACTGCCCATTGGGAAAATATCTAGAAGCGACCCACGAACCGCATATTCGCCATGCTCAAAGACCGTGTCACGGTTCTGATAACCTGCATCATCTAACTGATTCCTAAGCGCCTTTGTTTCGAGTTGTTGACCGATGCTAAGAAGCAAACTGTCACGATTGATATATTCTTTGGGGCATAAACGGGTCATTAACGTTGGCAGGCTTACTACGCAAATACCACAGGATTGACGTTGCAAATGATAAAGTGTGTTGAGTCGTGCCGAGATGATATCAGGATGAGGAGAAAAATAATCATAGGGTAAGACTTCGCGGTCAGGTAGATCGAGTAAGCAAAATTGATCGTCATTAGCGCTAAAAAACTTTAAGGCTTCTAGCCACTCTTGGCTTTCTGCTGTGTTATGCGTAATCACTAATGCGAAACGCTCTTGATCGATCACCTTCGTGTAGAGGGCGGCTGCAGCTGAAACGCCAGGCAATGACGACCAGCGATGACTTTGACCGTCAGAAGGTGTGGCTGTTGGTGCAAGAGAAGTTATTGGCATTGATGTCGTTAATCGTTGGATCTTCTTAGGTTGAAGCGTTTAAGGGTACAATCCGTTTGGCGCTAAAAGGACCGTTTAAGTCGGATCAATTTGAATCTAAATTATGCCGTATTGTCACGCCTGCGTATACACTTCGATCGGGTGCTGCTTCGTAATATCGACCGCCATAAGCATTGGTTCTAGCATTCGATAAGTAGGCCTCATTCGCCACATTACTGATCGATAAAAACGGCTCAACTGTCCATTCATTAATGGTGTTGGTGTAGCCCAGTCGTACATTACTGATTAACGCAGAGTCTGCCTCTAATGAATTATCATTTCGGAGGGAAAATTTATCAGTATAGAGTGCATCAATGCTGGCAAAAAAACCGTTTTCATTGGTGTAATTTAGAGCTACAAACAAGGTTTCTTGAGGAATTCCCGGTGTAGGTTTACCAGAATGATCGTTGCTATTATTATCAACAAACTGTTTGAAGCGGTAGTCAGCATAGCTATAGGCTAGATCGGCAGTAACATTATTGCTCAACTTCAAATTAACTGAGAGCTCGGCTCCTTTTCGAGTTGATTCCCCCGCATTTACAAACAAATCGTAACCCTCATTGTCTTCAAGGCCAATGATTTCGTCGTCGATGTCTATTCTAAAAACGGCGATGGAGTATTGAAGCCGGTCAGTGATGAGTCCTTTTACACCAATTTCGTGATTAATGGCAGCCTGTGGTTTTAATGTTTTATTAAGACCTGTTCCCACTGATAGTTTCGGTGCGAGCTCGGTTGTCGTTGGAGTTTCAAATGAACTTGATAAATTGGCGTAGAGGGTCATTTCATCATTAATAGAAAAGCTACTGCCCAGCATGGGACTTATTTCTTCAAGCGTTCGCTTAGAAGAGTTACTGTTAATTTTGTCAGCAACATCAAAGGTAACAGCGTCATAGCGAAGCCCTCCAAGCAAGAGCCATCGTGAATTAACTGCAAGGTGCGCTTGAGCATAAATAGCTTCTGTACCAACATGCTCGTCCTGATTTAAAACGCGACTACCTTCGATACCGTCATTGTTTGCAAAACGCTGTCTATAGTCTTCTTGCCTGTTTATGTCTGCACCAGCGATCCATTTAAGTTCCTTGTTATTCGTTAATGTTAGAGTCTGTGAGATTCTTGCGCCCAGTCCCACATAGTAACGATCAAAATCAATCACACCGTTAGCTGCTAATGGAATCTTACCTTCAAAATCACGCCATAAGTGGTAGTTTCTAATCATAAGCTCAGTGTTTTGATTGAGGTTGGTTTCATAAATAAAACCAACACGCTGCTGCTTAATCGATTCACCGGCATCTAAATCGATATTTTTTTGTCTCGCAGATCGTCTGTCGCTGGTTAATGTACCGATATTGACACCACCTGGATCGTTAGCAGTGGGCTGGTCGACAGAGTTGATGCTCACTTTTAATGTCGAACCATCGTCAAAGTTGTAACGTAACTTCGAGTTAAATAAACGGCTTTTATGCTGGCTATGCCGGCGATATCCATCAATAGAAAGGTGGCTAAAACTGTTGCTGTAATCTAATTTATTTACATGACCACTAAAACTGAGCTGATTTTTTCGATACCCATCACTCCCCAGAGCCAGACGAGATGAAAGGCCAGGCGCCTGGCTATTGAAGTCTGTGTTAATACTTATGACACCGCCAGAAGCATTGCCGTAAAGGGATGAGCTTGCACCTCGAATGACTTCGATACTGCCGATAGAACCAATATCGATGCTGTCAATACTGCCTTGCCCGTCTGCAAGCGTCGTTGGAATACCATCAACAATAATTTTAACACCACGAATTCCAAATGCTGCTCGTGCGCCAAAACCACGGATGGATATGCGTAAATCTTGAGCAAAATTATAGCGATTTTGCATCACTAAGCCAGGTATAGAGTTCAACGACTCATCCAAGCCCAGTTGCGCTCGTGCTAGGCTAATTTGATTACGATCTATCTTATCGATAGCTATGGGGAGACGCATACTTTGTTCGGGTATCATCGTTGCCTCAATAATAACCTCTTCGATATTAGCGTATAGCGTCGATGGCAATAAAATTGCCGTTAGTGTTAAAGCGATTACTCTTTTCATGGGTATTGTTATTCCGTATCATAAAAGGGAAACATTTGAAGTCATACGCACGGTGGGGCGGAACAGACTTTAGGCGAGGGATAGTATAAAGATTTTTTATCTAAATAAACATTGCCAATCGTTAGGTCTTAATTATTTATATTAGTCTTTATTGAGTTCTATAATGACGGTGATTAAAGTAAGCGTTCTTGCAATACCAAACAAAAAGAATCCTCCAGCAATCCCCCATATGTTTGCGGCAAAATTCATTGGTTGAAACGCGACTATTAAGAAATTACCTAGCAGAAAGTCGGGGAGTGATGCATAGTTTAGATCAATAAACAGCTTCAAAATCAGCAAACCCAACCACGCCAAAGAACGTCTCGTCCTTAAGACTGCGTATATAAATAAACCGTGCAAACCGGCAGTGAGTCCCAGCAGAATTTCAGTGTCTGGATGATAGAAAAACACACCATACGCAGAACTCATTATCGATGCGATAAGGACGATAAGCCACCATACAGATTTAAAAGCGTTGCTAAAGAAGTAGGCAATTAGCAGTAATGCGAGAACATTAATTGATAACTGTTGGTAGGATTGAAAAACAATACCGTGGCTTATTGATTGCCACTGGTTGTGGTAAAAAGAAGAGCGTTCAAATTGCCAGATTGGCGTTAATGATTGGTCTAAAGATAACAACAGTACACCAGCGATGAACATTGCCAACGCTAGATTAAAATGAAAGTGAGTGGCTGAATTAAGCAAAGATTTGAGCATAAAAGGTTTACCCCATCAATGAGGACATTCTATCAAATTGTCGGCCAAAAAAAATGTCGATTTATTGATCAAAGGGGGCTCACAATCACTCGTATGGCATCTTTATAAGGCGAGAAGAAGATAAGTTAGCATTTGATACACTGATGTTTTGCGATAGCGAGCATAAGTGTTTGAATATGGCGCGCTTGGCAGGAGTCGAACCTGCGACCCCCTAGTTCGTAGCCAGGTACTCTATCCAGCTGAGCTACAAGCGCGTGTCATTGTCCAACCACGTTCGCAGGTTGGAAGCGGCGTACTATAAAGAACCTATCTCCCTAGGTCAACCTCAACAGGCTCGAAGAATTGACGGTTCGGTTGCATGAGAGTAAGGTTTTGTTGGTTTTCTTTGAAAATAAATGGCTTTCTTGTAAGTATCTTCATCGTGCTACTAAAGTAAGGTATATTCATAAAAATGATCACGTCGTATTTATGTACGGTATATCCATTGAACGGACCAATTTATGATTAACCATTCTCATGGATCAGTAAGTGGTTACTTTAGTGTTTATTCATCATATTGACAAAGGGTTTGATTATGACTGAGAAAAATTGTTTATTAACGGGAGCTACCAGTGGTATTGGTCAAGCGGCTGCCATTGCGTTGGCAAAGAATGGCTACCGACTCTTTTTAGTTGCGCGCAATGCAACAAAGGCATCCGCTACGGAGCAGCTCATACGCCTTAAAGTAAAAGGAGCTAGCATTCATTGGTTAATGGGCGATCTGTCCAGCCTCAGCGATGTTAAAAATATTGCTACTGAGTTTTTATCGTTAGACTGCCAGCTTGATTTGCTCTTTTTGAATGCAGGCGTTACGTGTAACACGCGCTGTTGCTCACAAGACGGTTATGAAATGATGTTTGCAGTGAATCATCTGGCACCTTTTACTCTTACACATTTATTGATGAATAAGTTAATTGACGGTGAGCATGACACCCGTGTGGTCATTACTGCATCAGGGGCCTACAATTTTGTGAATGGCTTAGACATGGATGACTTAAATGCTGAACAAAGTTATGGCGTCATGAAAACCTATGGTCGTTCTAAGCTAGCCAATATACTCTTTACTCGTAGTCTTAACGAAAAGCTGTCGGCTAAAGCAAAAACAAAACGAATCTCAGTCAATTGCTTTCACCCTGGTTTCGTTGGCACCAACTTAGGCACTCAAACAACGATGGGTAAGGTGGTCATGCGTCTGATCAAGCCTTTCTCTAGAAACAGTGCTAAAGGGGCAGATACAGGACTTTTTCTTGCGTTAGAAGAGTCAATGGAAAATAGCGGCGGGTATTATTACAACCGCCAAAATAAAAAGTTGCCTTTTTATGCTAGAGATCCTGAAACTGCGGCCGCATTATGGGAAAAAAGTTGTAGTTTCGCTAATGTGGACGTTGATCAATAAGTTACTAGCTCGACCGCGTTTTTCACATAACGGTGGTATCTGTTCGCACGCCTACCAGGGAGCGCTTTGAATACCAGAACCAATGTTGCCTTACACTTTAACTTTAGCGCCTGGATGAAATACAGTCAATTTTACCTTGTAAAAAGAATGTAAAATAGAGCAGGTAATTAATCGCATGCTGTTCATTTCCGTTTTAACCGTCGAAATCATCAACTTTCTTTGTCAGCGCTTGAAATATCCAATTTTGCCGCCATATGATGATAAGTTAATGGTTTTTCCCGCTTAATCGTCACCCATATTGATTAATTTTAAATTATAGAGGTCGAAATGACAGACACCACCCCAAACACTCCCGCTGATGAGTCCAAAGAAACAATGGGCTTTCAGGCTGAAGCAAAGCAACTTCTCCAACTTATGATTCATTCGTTATACAGCAACAAAGAAATCTTTCTTCGCGAGCTGATATCGAATGCCTCCGACGCGGCGGATAAACTTCGCTTTGAAGCGTTGAATGATAATGCCCTGCTTGAGGGAGGCGCAGATTTAGCCATTAAAATTGAGTTTGATAAAGAAAACAATACTGTCACGATCAGTGACAACGGCATTGGCATGTCTAAGCAAGAAGTGATTAACAATTTAGGTACGATAGCTAAGTCTGGGACAGCAGAATTCCTTAAAAACATGACTGGCGACCAGCAACAAGACAGCCAATTAATTGGGCAATTTGGTGTTGGATTTTATTCAGCATTCATTGTCGCTGATCGTGTCGAGGTGCTTACCCGCCGAGCGGGTTCTGATAACAGTGATGGCATTTATTGGGAGTCGACAGGCGATGCTGATTTTAGTATTGCAGACGTTGAGAAAGTTGAAAAAGGAACGACGGTTATTCTTCATCTGAGAGATGAAGAAAATGACTTTGCTGACAGCTGGCGATTAAAAAGTATCGTAAAGAAATATTCCGATCATATTGCTATTCCAGTAATGATGCTCAAAGAGTCAGCGCCAGTAATGCCAGATGAAGAAGGCGGTGATGTAGAACAGAATGTTGACCTTGAACCAGAATTTGAAGCGGTGAATGACGCGACAGCACTTTGGACCCGGGCGCGCAGTGACGTTTCTGATGCTGAATACAATGAATTTTATAAATCGATTTCACACGACTTTGAAGATCCCATTAAATGGAGTCATAACAAAGTTGAAGGTAAATTTGAATACACCAGTTTACTCTATATCCCCCAAAAAGCACCGTTTGACTTATGGAACCGAGACAGCGCTAGGGGACTTAAGCTCTATGTCCAGCGAACGTTTATTATGGACGACGCTGAACAATTTCTGCCTATTTACCTTCGTTTCATAAAGGGTGTTATTGATTCAAATGACCTGCCATTAAATGTCTCTCGTGAAATATTACAGCAAGACAGTACGACTGAAAGTATGCGATCTGCGTTAACCAAGCGTGTTCTTGATATGCTAGAAAAAATGGCAAAAAATTCTCCCGAAGATTATGCCAATTTTTGGACTGCTTTTGGCAGTGTATTAAAAGAGGGGCCTGCTGAAGATACGGCCAATAAAGAAAAAATAGCAAAATTGCTACGCTTCTCAACCACTCATAATAATACTACAGAACAAATTGAGTCTTTTGAAGGTTACGTTTCGAGAATGAAAGAAGGCCAAGAAAAAATTTATTATGTTGCTGCTGAGAACTTTTCTACCGCAAAGAATAGCCCGTATTTAGAAGTGTTCACCAAAAAAGGCGTCGAGGTTTTATTGCTGCATGATCGTATTGATGATTGGTTGATGAGTCATATGATGGACTTTGATGGCAAACCGCTTCAAGATGTCGCAAAAGGTGAGCTAGACCTTGGTCAGCTTGATAATGAAGACGACAAAAAAGAGCAAGAAGAGATTACTGAGCAAAATAAGGATCTTGTTGAGCGAGTAAACACCGTTTTATCGGATTACGTAGAGTCTGTTCGTGTGACTAACCGGCTTACAGAGTCACCTGCTTGCCTCGTTGTTGGAGATCACGATATGGGTGCTCAAATGCGACGAATAATGGAAGCCGCAGGTCAGGATTTGCCACCCACTAAGCCTATTTTGGAGCTTAATCCTGCCCATCCTTTAGTCCTGAAATTGAATGATGAATCCGATGAAGATCGGTTTGCGGAGCTTGGTCGTTTGTTGTTTGATCAGGCAGCATTAGCCGCAGGTGATAGTCTTGACGATCCAGCAAGTTTTGTTGCTCGTTTAAATAAGTTACTGCTTGAATTAAGTGCTTAGCAACAGGGGAGTGGTGTCAGGATCTTCCGCTGAATAGTATGATCTTTTATGGTTATATTATTCAGTAGCGTCTTGAGTTTATTACTCCTACCGATTTATGCGGTTAAAATGACTGGTTAACCTCATCGGGTATAAGGTAAATCACATGAAAAAAGCATTAAAAATTGCAGTCCTTGGCGGAGGTAGCTTTGGCACCACACTGTGTAACCTAATCGCCGAGGGTGGTTCACATCCGACATTATGGCTTCGTAGTCAAGAGCGAGCTGATGAAATAAATCGAGAGCATCGAAATAGTTATTACCTTGCAGACTTTCAATTAAATCCAAAGGTTCAAGCTACAACCGATATCGAGCAAGCGGTATCTTGTGCGCATATCGTTTTTGTTGCCGTTCCTAGTCATTCATGCCGTTCAGTGAGTCAGCAAATAGCAAATTTTCTACCCCCTGAAGCGATGGTGGTGAGTGTCACCAAAGGCATCGAAACTGCTGAGTTTAAGTTAATGAGCCAAGTCCTTAAAGAAGAGTTATCGAACAATGCTATTGGTGTTTTAAGCGGTCCCAACTTAGCCATTGAAATTGTTCAAAGACAGTTGACCGGTACCGTTATTGCTAGTGAGAGTAATCAGTTAATTGAAACTGTTCAAGCAGTTTTACAAAGCAACTACTTTAGGGTGTATTCCAGTCGAGATATTTTTGGCGTAGAGTTGGGTGGTGCGCTTAAAAATATCTATGCCATCATTTCAGGAATGGCGGCAGCAATGAAGCTCGGTGATAATACCAAGGCGATGTTAATGACTCGAAGTCTAGCAGAAATGAGTCGTTTTGCTGTGAGCATGGGAGCAAATCCGTTGACCTTTTTAGGTTTAGCTGGTGTTGGTGATCTTATTGTGACGTGCTCTTCGTCGCTTTCAAGAAATTATCAGGTTGGGTATGCCATCGGTAATGGCCAAACGCTGCAGGAGGCAACAGAACAATTAGGCCAAGTTGCTGAGGGTGTTAATACACTAAAGCTCGTTGTTAATAAGGCTAATGATAATAACATTTATATGCCGTTAGCTTCAGGTCTTTTCGATATTATTTTTAAAGAGGTTAGTGTTGCTTGCATGGTAGAGCAGCTAATGATGGGCGAACAAAGTCAAGATGTAGAGTTTCTGATTCATCAAGAGTAAACGGTAGCCATGAGCAAAGTGATAACGATTCTTCGCCATGGTGAGGCTGAGTCAAGCAGTGATATTGATTATAATAGGGCCCTTACTGAGAGAGGTTTACTCGGGTGCTTCTCAGCGGCTAAAGCACTGGTTGATTTTATGCCGCGCAATCATTCATTGGATGCTCTTTATCATAGTCCCTTCATAAGAACCACGCAGACTGCCCACAATTTTGCTCACTATTTTTCCTCTCAGGTCAATACTCTAATTCCTACCTGTTCGCCGACCGACTATCTTTTGGGGCATGCCGAGCCAGTCGAAATTGGACGCTGGCTTGATACTTTAACAGCGAACAATATTTTACTAATCAGTCACCAGCCGCTAGTATCAAACTTGGCTGCATGGTTAGTCGACGGTTTAAGGGGTTCTCAGTATAGCGACACAAGGCACGACTTTTATCCAGCTAGCATGATAATTATTGAAGCCGATTTTATAAGCCAAGGGTGTGGTGTTATAAAATTGATACACCATTTTAATCAGGTTTAATAATTATTTTTAGAGCAATAAAATCACCAGGGATGTTGCAATGGAAAATGTATCTTCACCACCATTAGAGAGAAAATTCTCAGTTAATGGTTTAACACTTTCAGCTCAGCAGTGGGGTATAGGTAATACTCATAAAGTCATCACGCTACATGGATGGCTTGACAATAGCGCAAGTTTTTTTTCATTGGGGCCGCGTTTGAAAACGTGCGAGGTTGTCGCTCTTGACTTTGCTGGTCATGGCTATAGCGACCATCGTTCAGAGCATGGCTCCTACAATATATGGGACGACATACTGGATATATTGGCCATTGCCGATCAGTTAGGTTGGGAAAGCTTTAACCTTCTGGCTCATTCGCGAGGATCTTTCGTTGCTATTCTACTTGCAGCGTCGATGCCAGAGCGGATCAAAAAGATTTTCATGATTGATGGCGCACTTGGTTTCGATAATGACCCTGCGGAGGCACCAAAAGATTTAAGAAATTATCTGCTTGACCAGCGAAGGTTATTTAAGCGCGAATCTAAAGTTTATTCTAATTACTCTCAAGCCATTGCAAAGCGTCGAGAGAAAATGTCTGTTTCTGAAGATGAGTGCTTACCACTTGTTAGTAGAGGAATGAAAATAAATATGGATAACGGCTATTTATGGCGACATGATCCGCGTTTGCTGGGTAGTTCTGCGGTTAAGCTGTCACTAGACCATCAAATGATTTTTTTAAATAGCCTTATGGCGCCGGCTTTTTTATTGGTAGCCGAAGAGGGTTTTGCAAAATGGACAGCAATGCATGCGTTCATAAAAGATCATTCATCTATTCAGATCGAGCAACACCCAGGAAGTCATCACATGCATATGCAAGAACAACATGTTGACAGTATTTCGCGCTTAATCGGTCAATTTTTTTCTGTTGACTGAGAGCTAATATTTATAAGACCGACTCCGGAGGTAATTGATGCCAAGGTCAACTCTGCTGAAATATAGGACCATTGCTCTGGGTTTATCTGCTCTAGCGGCTCTTATTTATGGCTTAATTATGATTCTTGAAGTGCCGGCAAGAGAGGTGGCTATATTGTTTTTTGTAGCGTGTCTATTTGTTGCAACAACGGCTCTTTTAGGTTTTATCTGTTCTTTTTTATTTTCAAAAATAAAGTTTTATTCAAAAAATAAAGAAAAATGATTAATTTTCGGTATCAAGGTCTATCTCGAGTGTTAAACGAAGCGCAATCGAGTTAAGTTGCTTTTCAAGAGTTGCTATATCGTAGGTGTTTTTATCACACAGTGTTAATTTAGCATTAAATAAACTATCACCACTCATAGCGGCACTGGTAATAAAAGTTTCCATATCAACAACATTAATATTTGCGCTGGCTAAGGCCTGGCTAATGTGCAAAATAATGCCTGGCCTATCATTTCCTAGCACCGTAAGCTGTAAGGCATTATCTTGAGTATCTAAGCCAGTATAATAGTCATGTGTTAATTGACTATCACTTATTTGAACCATGACATTACGTTTATTGAGGTGCATTAACGCGCGGATTAATTGCTCTTTGTCATCTTCTGATACTTCTATTCTGACAATGCCTGCAAACTGTCCTGCTAATTTTGTGGAACGACTTTCAAGCCAGCTTCCATTTGAGAGGCTGATCGTATCAGCAAGCATTTCAATTAAACCCGGCCTATCACTAGCAATAAAACTACAGATAATTTTAGTTAACATAAAGCCCCACTTATATTATTTTTTTTGTTATGGCATATTCACTATGCTCGCTACGAATAATCATAACGCATAGGAAGATCCCGATAATTACATTATAATGTGATGATTGATTTAGCCTAAATTCAACTTTGCCTAGGTATAAAAGGTATGGAAAAACATATAGATAACGAGTCAACTTCAAGTGCAGGCTCACTAATTCAGATTCCTTTTAACCAGTTATCTCCGACAGCGTTGGACAGTATTTTAGAGGAATTTATTACCCGCGAGGGTACTAATTATGGTTTTTATGAATACAGTGTTACTGAGCAAATGAGCAAAGCTAAAGCGATGCTTGAAAAAGGTAAAGTGTCCATTGTATTTGATCCGGTTCTAGAGCGATGCCATATTATTGATGCAAGGCAGCTTGCAGAACTCAAATTGTTAACGGAGTGAATGCCGCATGGCCCATACACTCTCACTGAGCGAGTTAGAGTCGCAAGAATACAGCTTAATCGACGCGCGAGGCCTGCTCTGTCCTGAGCCAGTGATGCTCTTGCATAACACTATTCGCAAGGCTAATGAAGGCGCACTGATTAAAGTACTAGCGACGGATTCTTCAACCGAGAGAGACGTGCTTAACTTCTGTGAGCATCTTAATCACCCTCTTTTGTACTGGCATAAAGAAGCTGACATTTACACTTACTGGGTTAAGAAAAAGCAACGAAAAGTGCAGAGTGATCATGGCTGATACGATACATCTCGCACATGACCTTGAGCTCATTTTTAAGCGTTGCTTTGATGATAAATTCAACACTTTATTAGTCGGTGGGGCAAATGAACCGCTTTATCAACCGGCAAGTGTAGACCATTCATTCAATACGATTTTTTATCGAGAAGACTTTTTCTCCAGCGCGCTTCATGAAGTTGCGCATTGGTGCATTGCAAGTGATAAGCGCCGTCAGTTAACTGACTTTGGTTATTGGTATGATGGAGATTCAAGAGACACAATGCAGCAAGCGAAATTTCAGTCTGTTGAGCTGGTTCCTCAAGCTATAGAATTATTATTTTCAAGAGCCTGTCGTTATTCGTTTCAGGTTAGTATCGATAATTTTTGTGTTGAACTGATAGAAATTAATCGTTTTGAGCGTCAAGTGGAGGAAAAAGCCAATCAGCTCGAGCCAATCAATTTGCCAAGGCGTGCTAACATCTTTCTAACAGCGCTTCGGTCCTGTTACCAAAGCGAGGTTTAAAAATGTTGGAAAGTCTTTTAATGGTTAGCTTAAAATGAATGCCTTAAATATTTTAGCGGATGAAAACATTCCTGGACTTGAACTTCTTTGCGGGCACTGGGCATCGATTAAAACACGTCCAGGGCGTGAAATTTGCGCTACAGATCTGATTGACATCGACATTCTATTCGTTCGATCAGTTACTGCTGTTAACTCGGCATTATTGCAAAACTCGAATGTTAGCTTTGTCGGTAGTGCAACCATAGGCACAGATCATATAGACATTGATTATTTAGAAAATGCTGGGATTAAATACGCTCATGCTCCTGGTTCTAATGCAAATGCTGTTGTCGATTATGTTATGTCATGCATAGCCCGTTATTATCATTATGATGAACTGTTTAACGAAACCGTCGGGATTATTGGTGCAGGAAACGTAGGCCGCCGCTTAGCCAATTGCCTTGATCACTTTAACATTAACTTTGTTATTTACGACCCCTTTGTCTCTCTGAAGATACCACAGCAGGTCAATGATTTAGACGATATTTTTAACTGCAATATCGTCTCTTTGCATGTGCCACTTACGGTTGACAGTGACCACTCTACCATGCATTTTTTTGATCATGACGAGCTCAGAAAGCTTAATGATAACTGTCTACTGGTTAATACCAGCAGAGGCGCGGTCATTAACAATAAATCATTGTTGTCCTGTATTAACAATGGCCAGTCTCTAAACCTTGCTTTAGATGTCTGGGAGAATGAACCCAATATTTCATGGGATCTTTGTCGTCGGGCAGATATTTCTACTCCCCATATTGCGGGCTATTCTTATCCAGGAAAAATCCGTGGTGCAGAACAAATTGTCACGGCTGCGCAACTCTTTTTTGGCATTAAGCAATGCACTATTAGTACTGAAAATTTAGTAAGTGTCTCTGACTTTACTTCACTCGAAAATTTCTTTATTGCTCTCGCTGAAATTTATCAAGTCAGACATGATCATGATTTGTTTAAACATAATCTTGAGCTGTCAAGTGAGCCGGCACAATGCTTCGATAATTATAGAAAGAACTACTCTCACAGAAATGAGATTAATTATGAACCATTGTAATTTCTCAGCAAATGATAATTATTTTATGTCGGTAGCAATATCTCTTGCAAAGGAAGCCGCTCAAGCAAATGAAGTGCCGGTCGGGGCGGTTGTCGTTAACCAGGGAACCATTATTGGCCGCGGCTTTAATCAGCCAATTCTAAGTAATGATAGTTCTGCTCATGCTGAAATTATCGCAATCCGAAATGCCTGCCAGACGTTAAATAATTATCGACTCACCGGTTGTGAGCTCTTCGTAAGCTTGGAGCCCTGTGTCATGTGTTTTGGAGCCTTAGTGCATGCAAGAATTAACCGTCTGGTTTATGCGGCCTCAGAACCACGCGCAGGTGCGGTCAAATCGCAACTGCGGCTGCCTGAAAAAGATTTTTTTAACCATAAAATCAATTGTTATGGTGGGTTGTTGGAAGAGCAAAGTTCCTCCTTGTTGCGAGAGTTCTTTAGAACTCGACGCACAAATAATTAAAGTGGATCGATAAAATATTGATACAGTCGTTATTGATTAATGACGGCATGCCAAGACAGAACATGTTGGTAATGCCTGATATTTTGTACAAATTGAACCGGCTCATAACCCCTAGCGTAACCATAACGGGTTTTTGAAAACCATTTTTTTTGAGTGAGCAAGGGCAAGCTCTGCTTTACATCAAACCAACTGTTTGGATCGCCTCCTTGCTTCTCAGTGATGACCCTCGCGTCTTCTAAGTGTCCCATACCAACATTATAAGCGGCTAGAGCAAGCCAAGTTCTGTCTGGCTCTTTAATACTTTTAGGCAGTCGATGTTTAAGTTTAGTGAAATATAAGGCGCCACCATTGAGGCTTTGTTCTGCATCAAGTCGATTTGTCACATTAACCTCCTTAGCCGTTGGTAGCGTCAGCATCATCATTCCTCTAACCCCAGTCTTTGATTTTGCTAACGGGTTCCACCCCGATTCCTGATAGCTTATTGCGGCAAGTAACTCCCAGTTAAAATCATGTTTTCGTGCAATCTCTTTTATCGACGATAAATACATTGGTAGTTTATTTTTAATATTTTTTGAGAATTCATTAGCCTCAACTTGATTAACATATTGCGTTTGTCCAAAGTATTGCTCAGTTAGCCTGGCTAAAGTACCGTCGCTTTTTATTTTTTTTATGAATTGATTCGCAGCATCAAATAATTCATGGTTGTCAATTCGATTTGAAAAAGCCCATGCGAAGAATACTTTTTCACCGAGTGGAAATGCTTTTTTGACGCGAGGGAAAAATCCTTGGTGAAGTGAAAAGTCAGTACTGTTTAATAAAGTATATTCAATTTCATTATTTTCCACGCGACCTAAAATATCCATGTAGTCAACATTATTCATTTCTCGCCACTGTAAATTGGCATGATCTTCTCTTATTTTTTCTAAACTTTGTGAGTGATTTGTGTTCGCTGCTACAACGATTTCGTGGCCAATTAAATCATTTGGCTTTCGAGGTTTTTTATTGCCAACCCGATACACGACATAAGGTTGGCTTTCGATGTACGACTCACTGTATATAATTTGGCCTTCGTGGTCTTGATTTGCACTTAACGCCGCTGAGGCTAACTGCACTTCTTGATTGTTCAATCGTGCAAAGAGTTCTGCATTAGAATCAGTAGTAGTAATGATAAGTTGTTTACCAATCGACTCGGCAAACTTTGCAAGTAAGGCGTATTCGAATCCACTTGGGCCTTCTTCGCTCTCAAAGTACGTGTTAGGACTGATTCTAGTAACGACTTTAAGCTCATTGTTGGACAAAATTTGTGTTTTTAATGTTGGCTTAAAAAGATTCTTTTCATTGGTCGTAATGAGTAGGCTAATCATCCCCGCAGCTAACGCGCAGAATAAAACAATCTGCATCAGATGACTCTGTTGGGTATGCCGGCGACGTATGATTTTATCGTCTTTGTGATTAAGCACGGATATTAGCCTCAAGGATTGACGGGCGCCTATGGAGGCATTTTTTTTGCCAGCGTAACAAAGATCTATATGTTAGAGAACTGCTAGTTTTAGTGCCACCCTGTTGGATTAATTAACAAATAATGGGGTGCTGCTGAAAGGGCCACACTTATTTTATCTTACTGTTTTAAATCGGGTTTTTATTTTCCTAGCGAAAGAGAACAAATTGTGATTTTTCACACATTAAAAACTGCCTATATGGCGAGTTTTCTTTGGCCTAAATGTATCGCTCTGAATCGATTCAGAATAAAATAGCTCATCATTGAGGTTTGTCCATACCAATTATTTTTTATGCATGCATATCAGGAGCGCCGTAGTCTGTCTACTTTAGAAATATTGCCTGGCCCATCTGCTTTATCGTCATTTCGCTTGACCAAATTAAAAGCTCATGTTGATCGTTTATTGGGCCTTCACTGTGGCTCAGAGGCTATCTCGATTGTCAGAATAGAGGCAAGTTTTTTGCATGCTGTCGATCTTAGTCGTGAGCTCACAGGCCAGCAACAATCAATATTAACTGAACTATTAAATTATGGCCCATTGCAGTCTCATACTGCTACCGAGCCATCGACTCATTGCCTAGAGTACTTCATTGGGCCTAGAATTGGGACAATATCGCCTTGGTCTAGTAAAGCGACTGATATTGCTTGTAATGCGGGTTTATCGCAAGTTAACCGGTTGGAGCGTGCGACGCACTATCGACTGTATTTTTGCTCTTCAATATCACACTTAGATGAATTGTCTAGCCTATTACAATCGCTCTTTTTTGATCGAATGGTTGAAACTTCATTTTTAAGCCAGGCATCTTTAGCGCAGCTTTTTGAACAACGTGATCCAGCCGAGATGACACTGGTTGATATTCTAGGCCAAGGTAAGCAGGCTTTAGTTAATGCCAATACTGAATTAGGTTTAGCCTTGGCGGCCGATGAAATTGATTACTTAGTCGATAACTTTATCACACTCGGTCGTAATCCAACCGACGTTGAATTAATGATGTTTGCTCAGGCAAATTCAGAACATTGTAGGCACAAGATTTTCAATGCCAGTTGGACTATTGACGGCATTCAGCAAGACGCATCACTTTTTTCAATGATTAAAAACACCTATAAAGCAGTGGGTGGTCAAGGGGTACTAAGTGCCTATTCAGATAACTCTGCAGTTCTTGAAGGGTATTCAGCAGAGCGGTTTTTTCCAGGCGCACACGCTGTTAAATCGCCGTTGGTTTACGGCTTTATCAAGGAGCCTGTGCACTATTTGTTAAAGGTAGAAACGCATAATCATCCAACCGCTATTGCACCATTTGCAGGGGCGGCGACGGGTTCGGGTGGTGAGATCCGCGATGAGGGAGCGACAGGTTCGGGAGCTAAACCTAAGGCCGGGTTAACCGGTTTTAGTGTTTCAAATCTCAATATTCCTGGTTACCAGCGCCCTTGGGAAAACCATTATGGAAAGCCTGATCGAATTGTTTCACCTCTTGAAATTATGCTTGAGGGTCCGATCGGTGGCGCGGCATTTAATAATGAGTTTGGTCGACCGAATATCAATGGTTATTTCCGCACGTACGAGCAGGCTGTTGAGTCTCCATCCGGCGTGCAAATTAGGGGCTACCATAAGCCCATTATGATAGCCGGTGGTGTTGGGAATATTCGAGAACAACACGTGATTAAACAGCCGATTCCTGTGGGCGCTGAGTTAATCGTCTTAGGCGGACCGGCCATGCTTATTGGGCTTGGCGGCGGTGCTGCGTCCTCAATGGCTTCAGGTCAGAGCCGTGAAAATTTAGATTTTGCCTCGGTTCAACGAGATAATCCTGAAATGGAGCATCGTTGCCAAGAAGTTATCGATCGTTGCTGGCAAATGGGCGATGATAATCCGATTGCTTTTATTCATGACGTTGGTGCCGGCGGCTTGTCAAATGCTCTGCCTGAGCTGGTTAAAGACGGTGGTGTTGGTGGTGTTTTTTCACTCCGTGATGTGCCAAGCGATGAGTTAAGCATGGCACCCCATGCGATTTGGTGTAACGAATCCCAAGAGCGTTATGTCATTGCGGTTAAAACTGAAGATTTACCCCTGTTTGACGCCATGTGCCATCGAGAGAGGGCACCCTATGCCGTTGTCGGGCAGGCAACCCCTCAACAGCACTTATCTTTACATGACAGTCACTTTGATAATCAGCCCGTTGATCTCCCAATGTCTGTCTTATTTGGTAAAGCACCCAAAATGCATCGAGAGGTTTTCAGTGCGAATTTGAGCAGGGTTGAACTCTCGCTACCTGATGTTACTGTTGATCAAGCTCTGGAACGAATATTAAGGCTTCCTGCTGTTGCCAGTAAAAGTTTTTTAATTACTATTGGTGATCGCAGCGTAGGAGGAATGGTCTATCGCGATCAAATGATAGGGCCTTGGCAAGTCCCGGTCGCTGACGCAGCTATCTGTCTTAACAGTTTCACTGGCTATACCGGGGAAGCGTTTGCTATGGGTGAGCGTGCACCTGTAGCGTTGTTAAATGCCGCTGCTGCGGCGAGACTGTCAGTCGCTGAATGCATAACAAATTTAGCAAGCGCACCGATTAAATCATTAAGTGAGCTTAAGCTATCCGCTAATTGGATGGCGGCTGCTGGATGCGAAGGCGAAGACGTCAAATTGTATGAAGCTGTCAAAGCTATTGGTGAAGAACTTTGCCCAGCATTGGGCATTGCCATTCCTGTTGGTAAAGACTCGATGTCAATGTCCACTCAATGGCAAGATGGCGAAGATCATAAACAGGTGACCTCACCGTTATCCCTGGTGATTACAGCGGCGGCTCGTGTCGATGATGTAAGGAAGAGCGTCACACCTCAGTTGCAATCGATCGGTTCAGATACAGTGCTTTTATTAGTGGATCTTGCTCAGGGGCAGCAACGTTTAGGCGGTTCTGGACTTGCTCAAGTTTATAGCCAGCTAGGCGCTGATACCCCTGATTTAGTTGCTGTCGATGGCATTAAAGCTTTTTTTGAAACGACTCAAATGTTATTGCAGCAATCTAAAATTCTTGCCTATCATGACCGCTCAGACGGGGGCCTAATTACTACGGCTTTAGAAATGGCTTTTGCTGGCCGTTTGGGTATTCGTTTATCAGTGCCCAGTGCAGATTTACTTGCTTGGTTGTTTAATGAGGAATTGGGGGCTATTTTGCAAGTTACTGCATCCGACGCCCAGCAGATTATCGACAGTTATCAAGACAGTGGCTTGCATGAGGTCAGTGTTATTGGCGAGGTGATTGACGCTGCATGGTTTACGGTGAATGACAACTGCGGTGAATCGATTTACCATGAAAGCTTGCATACACTTCATGCCATATGGCATGAAACGAGTTTCGCTATTCAGTCAATGCGTGACAACCCAAGCTGTGCTCAGGCCGAGTTTGATGCCATTGCTCAAGGGACTGATACGGGCTTATTTTCACGGTTGAATTTTTCAACCAGCGACAATGTTGCGGCACCTTTTATATCGACCGGTGCAAAGCCGAAAATAGCCATTCTAAGAGAGCAGGGTGTCAATGGCCAATATGAAATGGCAGCGGCGTTCCATCAGGCGGGCTTTGAAGCACATGATATTCACATGAGTGATATCCTCAATGGTATGACTACCTTATCCGACTACCAGGGCCTTGCCGCTTGCGGTGGCTTTTCATACGGCGATGTGTTGGGCGCAGGCGAAGGTTGGGCTAAAACTATTCTCTTTAATCCGCGTGCTAACGATCAATTTGCAGCTTTCTTTCAGCGGCAAGACAGTTTTTCTTTAGGGGTTTGTAATGGCTGTCAGATGCTAACTAATGTGAAATCGATTATACCAGGCACCAATCACTGGCCTAAATTTGTAAAAAATGATTCTGAGCAGTTCGAGGCTCGCCTTGTGATGGTCGAAGTCCCCTCCAGCCCATCACTGTTCTTTGCTGGCATGGAGGGTGCCTTAATGCCCGTGGTCGTTTCTCATGGAGAAGGTCGAGCAGAACTGACTCATGAATCGCGTTTAGCCTTACAAAAAAAATCAAATGTAGCCTTACATTATGTTGATCATGCAGGGCAAGTAACTCAACGCTATCCACTAAACCCTAATGGCTCACCTGATGGTATCGCCGGTGTGTGCTCCGATGATGGTCGAGTGACGATTATGATGCCGCATCCAGAACGTGTTTTTCGTAGCGCTCAGCATTCATGGGCGCCTGACGATTGGGGCGATGATTCACCTTGGATGCGTTTATTTCAAAATGCCAGGGTAAAAGTCAGCTAATAGATAAGTAATACGGTTGTCGTTTCTCGTAAATGTCTTACACTTATGACTGTATGAGAGTCCTTCATTGAATTGAATGCATTGAGGCCCCGGTTACTAACTGTTAATCTTCTTATTTTAATGGCGCATAACAAACCGCTTAAATTAATCATAAAAGAGAGTCGACATTGTCACTATGAACCAATATTCATTATGGAAATACGCCATCGTTTTGTTCGCTTTAATCATGGCAATCGTTTTTTCGTTACCCAATTTATACGCACCCGATCCTGCTGTTCAGATTTCAGGGGAAAGTAGCAGTCTCGTCATGGATCAAGATGATTATAATCTTGCCAGTGATTCACTTATTCAGGCTAATATTGCTGTTAAACAGATTGCCATTGTTGATAATAAGTTAGAAATAAGACTGTTATCAAGGAGCGATCAATTGCCCGCTAAAAGAATACTGCAGGATGCCTTGGGTCGTGATAATTATATCGTTGCTTTAAATTTAGCGCCAACCACACCTGACTGGCTTAAGTCGATAGGGGCAGGGCCCCTTAAGCTCGGTCTTGATTTAAGCGGTGGTGTTCATTTTTTGATGGAAGTCGATACGCTTGCAGCAATCGATACACGGCTTCGATCGAGTTTAACCAGTTATAAGGCGTTACTTCGAAAAGAAAAAATTCGCGGTATCGTACAAATAAAAGACAATGTTGTCACGGGTAAATTTAAGACTGAAGCGCTTCGAGATGAAGCGTCGTCTTTGGCTTTTAAATCCATGCCTGAAATGACGCGGAATAAATCAGAAAAAGACGGTGTTTTTTATCTGACCCTTGAACTTGGTGAGCAAGCTATTATCAATTTGGAGGACGAGGCCGTAGGGCAAAACCTTATTACGCTTCGTAACCGAGTGAATGAGCTTGGTGTTTCTGAGCCATTGGTTCAGCGCCAAGGTCGAAACCGTGTTGTTGTTGAGTTGCCCGGCGTTCAAGACACAGCAACAGCAAAGCGCATATTGGGTAAAACGGCCAACCTAGAATTTCGTTTAGCTGTAAATGGCGATACGAGCAGTTTTAACCGAGAGACCGTTTCATTTGAAGACACAACGGTTGAAATAGAGCGAGATATTATAGTTTCGGGTGAAAGCGTCGCCGGTGCTCAATTTGGTTTTGATGAAAACTCAAGGCCACAAGTTAATATTAATCTCGATGCAGAGGGCGGTAAGTTAATGCATCGCATAACTCGCCATGCTGTTCAGCGGAAAATGGCTGTGCTTTTTATCGAACGAAAAACTAGAAAGATCGGCTCTCAATTAAATGCCGATAATAAACTTGAACCTGTTTACGAACGCTATAATCAACGTCGTGTGATAAGTCTTGCTACAATTCAATCTCCACTTGGGGCAAGCTTTCGTATTACCGGTATTGACAGCCAGTCAGAAGCGGCAGAGTTGGCGTTGCTGCTTAGAGCTGGAGCTCTCGCTGCGCCAATGGAATTCGTTGAGGAGCGGACAATTGGGCCTTCTTTGGGAGCAGAAAATATCGCATTGGGCGTTAAGTCTGTCGTGATTGGCTTTAGCTTGGTATTGTTTTTCATGGTGCTTTTTTACCGCGTCTTTGGACTTGCAGCCAATATTGCATTGTCTATGAATTTATTATTAATTATTGCGATTATGTCTATGCTCTCTGCGACTCTGACCTTGCCGGGCATCGCTGGTATTGTCCTAACCGTCGGTATGGCTGTCGATGCAAATGTATTAATCTTTTCTCGTATTCGCGAAGAGTTGACGAGTGGACTCTCACCTGCAATGGCTATTCATACGGGTTTTGAGCGCGCATTTTTAACCATATTAGACGCGAATTTAACGACGTTGTTGGCAGCAGTGATTCTTTATGCCGTAGGCACTGGGCCCATTAAAGGCTTTGCTATCACATTGTCGATAGGTATTTTAACATCCATGTTTACAGCTATCATGGGTACACGTTCAATTATCAACTTAATTTATGGCGGTCGATCAGTGAAAAAGCTTGCGCTATAAAGCTCATTGAAGGCATTTTTCATGCCGCATTTTGTAATAAGGGTTTATTCATGGCTTCACTCACAACATTCAAGTTTATGGCTTACCGACGCTGGGCTCAAATTTTCTCAATATGCCTTGTTTTTGCGTCAATTCTTTCTTTGTCAACGAACGGTCTAAAGCTTGGCTTAGACTTCACGGGTGGTACCTTAGTTGAGGTTTCGTACAGTCAAAAAGCCGATTTAAGTGCCATTCGTAAGCAGCTAGACGCAGCTGATTACAATAATGCATTGGTGATAAATTTTGGTTCAGAAGAGGATGTTTTAGTCAGGCTCCCTCAAAGTAAAAGCAGTCAGTTAGGCGATGAAATACTGGCTACGTTAAAGCAGGACTTTGACGGTGAGATTGATCTTCATCGAATTGAATTTGTAGGCCCGCAAGTCGGTGAAGAGTTACGTGAGCAGGGTGGTTTAGGGTTATTGATGGCTTTAATTTGTGTCATGATATACGTGACGTTTCGCTTTCAATATAAATTCTCTATTGCAGCCGTTGTTGCGCTTATTCACGACGTAGTGATCACGCTAGGGCTTTTCTCTATCTTTCAATGGGATTTTGATTTAACCGTATTAGCGGCCTTATTGGCCGTAATAGGTTACTCATTAAATGACACGATTGTTGTTTCGGATCGGATTCGAGAAAATTTTCGGATAGTACGCAAATCTACGTCATTGGATATTATCAATCGTTCATTAAATCAAACTTTAGGCAGAACAATTATGACGTCTGCCACCACCTTATTGGTTTTATTTTCTCTGTTTTTTTTCGGCGGAGAAATTATTCATGGTTTTGCTACTGGCCTCATTATTGGTGTATTGGTTGGCACTTATTCATCGGTGTTTGTTGCTGCAAATATATTATTAAGTCTGAGTATTAGCCAAGAAGATTTAGCCATACCGCTGGTAGAAGGATCCGATCAAACCGATATGATGCCATAATATGCTGTAAATTCTTTTTTACTGTCTTTCTTGAGGTCATGGTGATGCGTTCAACTGTGGATAATTCTACGCTCTTTATTTCTGTCAGCCCTGGCAACAGCTTACAAACACTTTCCCAAAAAGAAATCTCATACCTATACGACGGAAGTCAGAGTGAGCTGTATGAGATATTTAAACAGTGTTCGCTGGCGGTGTTAAACAGTGGCAGTGAGATCGATAGCGTGAGTGAACTGACCAAACTTCATAGTGATTTTGATATTAAAGTCATTCAGCAGGAGCGAGGTATTAAGCTGGAATTAGTCAATTCACCGAGCCAAGCATTTGTTGATGGTCAAATGATCAAAGGTATTAAAGAGCATTTATTTGCAGTGCTTCGAGACATTGTTTTTATTCATGCGGTGCTTTACAAGACGCATGATCTAGACAGTAATTCTGCTGACAAAAACACTGATACTGTGTTTAATATATTGCGCAATGCAGGTGTTTTAATTCCTCAACAAGACCCCTCACTTATTGTTTGTTGGGGTGGCCATTCTATTGCTCGTGAGGAGTATGATTACACTAAAAATATTGGTTATCAATTAGGGTTACGTGGCTTAAATATTTGTACTGGTTGCGGACCTGGCGCAATGAAAGGCCCAATGAAAGGCGCTGCTGTTGCACACGCAAAACAACGTAATGCAGCAGGGCGTTATGTAGGCTTGTCTGAACCGGGCATTATCGCCGCTGAATCACCGAATCCTCTAGTGAACGAATTGGTTATTTTACCTGATATTGAAAAGCGTCTTGAATCTTTTGTTCGCTTTGGTCACGGTATTATCGTCTTTCCTGGTGGTGTGGGTACCGCTGAAGAGATATTCTATCTGCTCGCATTACTCTTGCACCCAAGTAACACTGGGCAAACGATTCCCTTAATATTTACTGCACCAACAACGTCAGCTAATTATTTCAAAAAAATTGACCAGTTTATTGTTTTGTTGCTAGGTGAAGGTGTCCGTTCACTGTACCAGATAATTATAGATGATTCGGAATCTGTTGCTCAATCGATGAGCTCAGCTATGGCTGAGGTTAAGGCGCAAAGACAGCGGTTGAAAGATGCTTATTTTTTTAATTGGTCGTTAACGGTCCCGCTTGCGTTGCAGCAGCCATTTTTTCCGAGTCATGAAAACATGGCCAATTTAAATTTACACCGTAATCAATCGGCATTTGATTTAGCCGTCAATATGAGAGCGATGTTTTCTGGCTTGGTGGCGGGTAATGTTAAGGCAGAGGGACTTGCTGCGATTGACCTCCATGGTCCTTATCAAATCACAGGCGATGCAGCGTTGCTTAAAGCGCTTGACGATCTTCTTGAAGATTTTGTGGCTATTGGTAGGATGAAAATTAATAGCCAGCACTATCGACCGTGTTATCAAATTATAGGCTAATATTTTAGTCTTCGGTCCAAATCCAGCGAAGCGGTTCACCAAAATCATCGTAGATTAATTTCCGCTTTGGCCTACTTTGTTTTTCGCGCTTGATCGTTTTTACTTGTCGTCTTTTCTCAAGTGAGTCAACCACTTCAGGTAAAAATGTCCATTCTGTTTTTTCTGACTCCATCTGCCATGTATCGGCTTTAAGCGGTTTATTGGCACCATCACGACTACTGACACCACGGGGTATCTGAGCAATATTTTTGCCTTTGTCTAAGAACTTATCGAGCTGCGCATCAAGCTCGTCTCTTAAATCGGCCTTTGAGGGTATCTTTTTTACCATAATGAATTGAGCTATTAGCCTAATGCAGGTTGAATCGGATGGATAAATCTTTTGTCAATTCTAGATCACCTCTGAGTATAGTTGAAAAACCTCTGTCATGACAAAAATCGATAAAAATGTGCAATCAACACGGATTCACTGTGATAGCTCTTATGCAGAGAAATGGCTCTTCTTAAGATCCACGCCTGAACGGTGCCATATCATAATGAGTTACTGATAGTGAATTCCCATTTTATCGACCAGTGATTCAGCTGTTTGTGGTCCTACTAATTTAAAAGCCAACTCCCCTTCAGGGTCGAATAAGTACGTCGTTGGAAGTGACATTGGTCGAGCTAAACGCAATAAATCGGCAGGATCATTTTCAATTTGGTGGAATTTAATCCCCATTTTATTGCCAAGTACGGATAGTTTTTCACCTTTAACACCGTCGAAATTAACGGCAACTACGGTTAACTGATTAGCGAATGTCTCATTGAGTTTGTTGAGTTCAGGGATTTCTTTAATACAAGGTGCGCACCATTCAGCCCAATAATTGATGACTAACCACTGACCAGCGTAGCTCGAAAGTGAAAATTCTTCTGGTTTTTGATCATCCTGACATGCTGATAAAGCTAGCATCATTGAGGCAAAGCAGAGAAGGTGAAAGAGACGGGTATGTGCGATCATAATATACAACCTATAAAGATACTTTAGTTAAACAATTTTTTATCATGCAAGCCTTCAATAGACTAATTATTGTATAATTTTGAGATAATAGAAACAGCTATCATCGTTCAAGCAGTCAATGGATCGTATATGACATTACCAAAATACACTATTTTCCATAACCCTAAATGTTCAAAGTCCCGTCAGACTCTGGAGATTTTGAAGAATAATGGTATTACACCTGAAATCATTCTCTACCTTGACAATCCGCTGTCTGTTTCTGAGATTAACGCGATTTTAATGAAGTTAAAATTTCAGGTCAGTGATCTGCTTCGTAAAGGCGAAAGTATCTATAAAGAAAAAATCAAACCGTTTGAACTGACAGATCAAGATGTGTTGAATTTGATGGTTAAGCATCCAAAGCTGATAGAGCGGCCTATTGTCGTTTCTGGCAAGCGGGCTGTTTTGGGACGACCCCCAGAAAATGTTCTTTCCCTGATTCATTAGGAAAAAGATGATATGAGTGATAGTTATATTTTGATTCTATATTATAGTCGCAACGGGGCGACTGCTGATATGGCTGAACTAATAGGCGAAGGTGTAAATGGCATGGCGGGGCAAAGAGCAATGCTCAGGACCGTGGCGCCCATCAGCGATAGCCTTGAAGGTTTGAACATGCCCGAGATACCAGAGTCTGGCCCCCTTTATTGCAGCGAAGACGAGCTTAGAAACTGCAGCGGTCTTATTTTAGGTAGCCCAACCCGTTTTGGTAATATGGCAGCCCCGTTAAAGTTTTTTCTTGATCAGACAAGCAGCTTATGGCTCAGTGGCAGCCTTATTGATAAGCCTGCAGCTGTTTTTACCTCCACAGGAAGCATGCACGGAGGTAATGAAATGACGTTATTGAGCATGTTAATTCCTTTGATGCATCACGGCATGATTGGCGTTGGCCTTCCTTATAATTTGCCTTCCTTGCATGATACTGTAACGGGTGGAACGCCATACGGTGCTTCCCATGTGATTGTCAACGATCAACCCTCTGTCATAAGCTTTGATGAGTCAGAGCTCTGTAAAGCCTTGGGTGCTAGAGTCGCTCGTTTAGCAACAAAGATTAGGAAACCATAAAAAATGTCAATTAAGCCCAGTTATCCGTTCTATCATTTTCTTTCTGTAGTGAGTTATTTCACGTTGTTATTCGTAATGTTATATGGATGTATCACTTTTGGGCCAAAGGAATTGGCGCCAATGTTGGTACTTTGGTTGTTAATTAGCTCTGGTTTATTGCTCATCATTAGGGGTATTTGCCAGGGTAAAAAACGCAGTTACATCTGGTATTGCTATATTTTATTAATGTATTTCACGTTTAACGTCGTGTTTCTTTTTTCTGGGGGTACTGAAGATCAGGCCTCGGCTCTGACCCATGAAATAGTCGCTATGGTCGCTATCGTGGTTGGCTTTATTGCTGCCATGATGGCTTCAAGGCTTGCTTCATCTTAGTGTTTTATATTGCCGGTGGCGCTGTTTTTTTCCATTGTTCAAAACCGCCATCAACTGAATATACCTGCTTAAAGCCTTTCTCAATGAAGTACTGGGCAGCTTGCTGACTCGAATTGCCGTGATAACAATAAATCAGCAGTGGCTGAGTAGGATCTGATGAGGTCATAAACTGATTGAGCGAGCTGTTATCAATATGAATAGCACCAGCAATATGGCCTGAGAGATAGCTTTCCTCATCTCTGATGTCTATTATTTGACTGCCATGTTGAAGAGAGATCTCTGATGCTTTCTTACAATCTATACGATTCACTTCATTCATAATTATTTCCTAGGGGTTTCATGCAATACTTCTATTCTTGCTGAGTTCTTTCGATTTGTTCATTAATCTCTAGCCATTCTGACTCAAGTTGGGTGACCCACGATTTTAATTTTCCTTGCTGGTGTATACAGCTGGCTAAATATTTTTTATTTTCATCATGATATGTTGACGGTTCCAGTAATTCATTTTCGATGCTTTTTAATTCAGCCTCATGCTCAGTTAGCTTGAGTTCAATATTTTGGCTTTTTTGTGTTAAGGGTTTTAATTTTGTGCGTAACTCAGCGGCCTGGCGTTTTTTGTTTTTCTTGTCCGTGGAGGTTTCATTATTAGTAACATCTTCGGTTAGAACATGTCCGTTTGGCAAGTTTTTTGATAATTCGTTTTGCACCGAATTGTCTTGCTCACGGCTCTTTAACAGCCATTTTGCATATTGATCAAGATCACCTTCATAGTCAGAAACAAGGCCTTTTGCCACTATCCAAAGTTCGTCGGTAACCGTTTGCAATAAATGACGATCATGTGAAATGACTAATAAAGCACCCTCATAGCTTTGAAGCGCAACGTTTAAAGCGTGCCTCATTTCTAAATCGAGATGATTCGTTGGCTCATCAAGCAGTAAAAGATTCGGCTTTTTAAGTACTAAGGTCGCTAAGACCAGTCGCGCCTTTTCACCGCCTGACATTGGCTTAATTAAAGATAAAGCCTGTTTGCCAGCAAAACCAAAGCCGCCCAAAAAGCGTCGTAATTCTGCTTCACTAAGATTGGAATACAGTCTGCTTAAATGGCTTAAAGGGCTGTCATCTAGCCTTAGTTGATCAAGCTGATACTGCGCGAAATAGCCAATATTTATTTCTTCAGAACGATCTATTTTGCCACGCTGAGCCGTCAACTCTCCAGCGATCGCTTTTATAAGGGTTGATTTTCCTGCACCGTTCGCTCCAAGCAGGCCTATTCGAGCGCCTTGATCAAGCGCTATGGTAATGTCACTTAATACCGTTGTTTCTAAATAACCAAGTTGAAGTTTATCGGTTTTTAATAACTGTCTAGGGTTTTTATCGGGTGTTTTAAAGTCAAAAGAGAATGGTGAGTTTATGTACGCTGGCGCAATAGAAGTTAATCGAGCCAGCGCTTTTACACGACTTTGCGCCTGCTTAGCCTTGGTCGCTTTTGCGCCAAATCGATCCACAAATTTTTGCATATGTGCAATGTTTTTTTGTTGCTTTTCATAAGCAGCGGCTTGATTTGCTAGACGGGCAACACGTTGTTTTTCAAAAGCGGAGTAATTGCCAACGTAATGAGTAATATGCTGTTGTTCAATATGTGCAATATGAGTGCATATGTTATCGAGGAAATCACGGTCATGAGAGATAACCATAAGGCAGCCCTTATAACGTTTTAACCAAGCTTCAAGCCATATAATAGCATCTAGGTCAAGATGATTTGTGGGTTCATCAAGCAGTAATATATCTGATTGAATCATTAATGCACGGGCCAGATTTAAGCGCATTCTCCATCCGCCAGAGAATGAATTAACATGTGCTTGTTGCTGATCACTTGCAAATCCAAGACCTGCCAGTAACTGCCCAGCTCGAGATTCAGCCGTGTATGCGTTAGCAGTTTCGAGTCGTTCATACGCGGTAGCTAATGCGGCACTGTCATTATTTTTTTCTGCCTGATGAAGACTTTCCTTTGCGTTCACCAGTGCTTGATCTCCTGCCAGAACGAAGTCAATGGCAGTACCATGATGCTGTTCTACATGCTGTGCAACGGTAGCAACATAAAAGGAAGAGGGGATTACTACTTCTCCGTGATCTACGGCAATATCTTTAGTCAACATTGCCATCAGACTGGACTTTCCACAACCATTTGCCCCAGTGAGCCCTAGGCGATGTCCAGCATAGGCTGATAAGTTTGCACTGTTGAACAGCAACTTATCACCTCGCCTTAGGCTAACTTCTGAAAGTGTGATCATTGTTTGGCTTATTCTGTATGACGAAGGGTATGCATGCTTATCAAAAAACCAATAAACGTCTGCCTGTATTCTACTGCAACTTCAAGGTGTAAGCTAAAGCAATTATTTGGGCGATAATAACATACAAATCATGCGGTATTTCGTCGCCTAGTTCCAGCATTGAGAGTAATTCAGTCAGCTGGGCATTCTCATAGAGCGGTACACCTAATTGCTTTGCTAAGTCAATGATTTGCTCTGCGACAGCGCCTTCGCCAGTGGCCGTTACTAATGGTGCCCCGCGGCCCTCATATTGAAGAGCGATGGCCTTTTGATAAACGCTTATCGCGTGCACTCGGTCTGATTCTTTTTTATTCATGTTATATGTTAGTGTCCAATAAATTCCTGATGACCATATTATGATTGTTGCCCTCTGGCGATCCCATGCGGCATTGAAGTTTATCAACATCAATGCCTTGTTCGGTGAGGGTTTCATGCAAGCGTTCGAGCGACCGATTGATTTTTTTTTCAATCGCTGCAGTAGGAGCCCAAAATACGGCTGCGCATTTTTTTCCTCTAAGTGTGATCAAGCTGACGAGTTTGCCTTCTTCTTCTATGTCAAAGCATAGCTTAGCGTTCCACACTTGCTGTTCGTTTGAAGAATCACCGTTTTTTGGCTTGTCCCACTGAAGTCTTATGTCTAGCATCGAGATTTTTTGATCAATCCAAACGGGTAATTCAAACAATAAATTATGGGTATTTTCATTGGTAGATTGTTGATGGTTTAATGCGGTTAGCTGTTGACCTTGTACGCGCGATACGAGACTCAATAGTAATCGTAATAGCGGTAATATTTCTCGGCTTTTATCGCCCATAGCCGGATTGGATGAGTCATTCTTAGCCATTAGCTTAGTAATAACTTTCCAAAGTTCGTCCATATTTAGGGGGGGGCTTTGTGTATTGGCGGCTGTATTTACAGAGTTTCGATAGCTATTAAGGGCTGCTATTAAGGTCAGTAAAGCAAGTTTATAGTCGGTTGTTTTCGCTGGTTGATCATTAATATTCACAACAAGCCCAAGCGCTGATAACGTTTTAAGAGTGATTTTTTCTTGGCCAGAGGCCAGTTGGTTTAATTTAGATTCTAATAACATGCCGCTATTTTTAACAGCTGATGCCAAGGCAAAAGGATCTGTAAGTTGAGGTAGCTGATTAACACTTTGTTTTAACTGAAGGATTGCTGCAGTCACAGATGAGTTCAGTATAGGAAGCTTGCCAAGCAGTGTAGTCATTGCTGATGCGTTAATGGCATCATGGGCTTTAGGTAAATGAGTGCGAAGGGCGTGTTGAATGATGTCTTGACGATGCGCACTGGTTGTCTTGGTTTGCGTCGCAGTGTCGAAAAGGGTGCCATTGTTAACTGGAGACAATGGCAATTTAATAGCTTTTTCTGCTCGACCATTAATCGAGCTTTGAACCTGATTCAAATTGTTCAGTATTGCTTTTTTTTCTAATACCTTTAGCACTTTAATTTGTTGATGGTTAACAACTAAAAAGTCAAGTTGCTGGCCAATTCTTGGCATGACGGAAGATTCAACTGTAATTTTTTGCGAGCCAATTTTAAGTACCACGTCATAGGTCAAGGGTCTAGATTCGTGATCAGCCTTGGTGGTTGACGGTAAGTCGTTCTTGCCGGTAGTTCTGACAATGGATACATCGACCACCACAGCGCGCTGAATGTCTCCGACATGCTTTGCAAGGTAGCGCTGTGAATGATGGCTTGTCGGCTTAAGCTGCAGTTGGTTTAACGGATGATGACCATTATTTGCCTGCGATTCATTAATCATATTGTATCTCTAAGTGATTTTTGTGGCGCGAATATCACTGATTTTTCAACTATAACCTAGATTTTCTATACTGCAGGGATAAAAAACGTATTTTAGCGAATTCGACCACTAATATTGAGCAGATTTGCCAATCTAATAGTGTCATCAAGCACTTGAACGGTCCGTTTTTAGTTTATAATGGCCAGTATTGCGATGTTGAATGATTCAAGTTTGATATTTTACAAGGTAAGGCGCTTATTTTTGTCCATGACTATCGATACAATAAATAGCCAAATAAGGTCTGTGACTGGCTTAGAATTATGCAATATAAGCTGTGAAAAAGCTTATCGTCGACTTTTTTCTGGCCTCTCAGTCTCATTAAGTGCAGGCCAGTGCCTGCGAATATTGGGTTCTAACGGGTCAGGCAAAACCAGTCTATTAAAAATTATTGCGGGTCTCTCTCGAGATTTTGAAGGTGTTATTCATTGGCAGGGTGATGAGCGGAGCCAAGCCTTTATTAATAAATCTGAATTACTCTACCTCGGTCATCTTACTGGGGTAAAGGCCTCATTGACACCCGTCGAAAATTTGTCGTGGTGGGTTTCATTGTGCTTGCCAACCTATCATCTTCAGCACAAGGATATTTGCAACGCTTTATCTCAGCTTGGCCTTGGTTGTGAGCTCAATACTCCCTGCCATCTGTTATCAGCAGGCCAGCAGCGACGTGTAGCTCTCGCTCGTTTGATATTGAGCCAGCAAAAAGTTTGGATTCTAGATGAACCCTTCACCGCCATAGACCCATTGGGCATCAGTCAGGTTGAGCATTACATTAAGCAGCATCAGTCCGACGGAGGCATGGCTATTATTACTAGTCATCAGATCATTCATCATGTCGAGTTACTGCATCTTGATCTTGCTGATTACCAACAGGGTGCTAAGTAATGTCGGGGACAGAAAGAGAGCATGCGTCTTCATTCGGTGTATTTGCTGCTGTTTTTTTTCGAGATTTGACGATTTATTTTCGTTATCGCGGCAGCTGGATTAACCCACTCTTTTTTATTTTGATGGCCATTACTTTATTTGCTTTAGGCATAGGCGCTGACAGTAAGGCAGTGCTGGCTTATTCCCCCAGTATTATTTGGGTGATTGCTTTATTAGCCGTATTACTTTCGCTTGATAGTTTATTTAAGTCTGATTTTGACGATGGTTCGCTGGAACAACTATTACTTTCTTCGCAGTCACTTTATCTCGCGGTGCTAGCCAAAACGCTGGCGCATTGGTTCGTTACGGGTCTCCCTATTGTTATTGCTACGCCCTTGTTAAGCTTGATGCTTGGCATTTCAGTTGACATAGCTCCACAAATGGGATTGGGTCTATTACTCGGTACAGGTATACTCAGCTTTATAGGGGCTATTGGCGCTTCATTAACGGTAAGTCTTGGCTCCGGTGGTCTACTGCTGTCTTTACTCAGTATGCCTCTTTATGTTCCGGCTATTATTTTTGGCTCTCAATATATCCAAGATGCGATTAATGGATGGCCGCTTATGCCGAGTCTATCGATGTTGATAGGTTTGTTTTTAGCCGCGATGGTTCTCTCGCCATTAGCCATTATTGGCGGTCTTCGACTCAGCGTTGAGGCTTGATTTCACATTGATATTTTAAACGGATGGTTATGAGTATTTTAATTGCATTCAAAAGAGGCTGTCGTTATGCCTAGTTTGCAGTGGTTTCACCGGCTTGGATCCCCCAAGTGGCTTGCCATCACTATTGACCGTTGGTTGCCATGGGTTCTAGGCGCTGCGATCGTTACTTTGGTGTCCAGCCTTATTTGGGGCGTAGCGTTTACGCCGGCGGACTATAAGCAAGGAAATATATTTCGAATCATTTATATTCATGTCCCCGCAGCAGTGGTTGCCTTAGCGGCCTATTATGCGATGGCTATTGCCGGAGCTGTCTCCATTATTTGGCGAATGAAAGTGGCTGACATGGCGCTTAGATCCATTGCTCCTGTGGGTGCAGCACTTACGTTTATCGCTCTCTTTACGGGTGCCCTTTGGGGTAAGCCAACATGGGGGGCTTATTGGGTCTGGCAGGATGCTCGGTTAACTTCAATGTTAATTTTATTCTTTCTATATTTAGGCATTATTGCGCTTCACGATGCATTTAATGGCAGTGCTAGTGGCCAACGAGCGGCAGCTATTATGTCGTTAGTAGGAACTGTGAACATTCCCATCATTTATAAATCAGTTGATTGGTGGTCCAGTTTACACCAACCTGCCTCCATCAAATTTACGGAGCAGTCAACGATAGCATTAGAAATGTTTCAGCCGTTAATGTTGGCGATACCAGCTTTTTACCTTTTTTGTTTGGCTGCTGTCATGCTTCATTTACGAGTACAGATTGCTAAACATTCTCGAAAAACAAGTTGGATGATTCAGCGAGCTAACATTCAGTATTGATTGGTGATTGTAGTAGAGGAAATATTTATGTACTTTGACAGCATTGAGGCACTATGGTCTATGGGCGGTCACGGACCGTATGTATGGTTATCGTATGGCGTATCGCTTTTAATCATGGCTTGGAGTCTCCTTTCTCCTTTAAAGGAATATCGTAAGCAATTGAAAAATATTGAAATTAATGCTAAAAATGAGTTAAAACAATCCATCTAATTCGGGTTAATTATGCATCCAATTCGAAAGCAGCGTCTTATCGTCGTGCTCATCATCGTAGCAGGTTCGAGTTTAGCCGCCTTTTTCATCATTAATGCGTTACAACAGAATCTGAATCTTTTTTATGAGCCCAGTAAAATTGTTAACGGTGAGGCTCCGACTGACCGTCAAATCAGGCTTGGCGGTATGGTGGCAGAAGGCAGTTTGAAACGACAAGCAAATTCTTTGACCGTTAACTTTATCATCACTGACTTTGCTGCGAATGTGGTGGTTGAATACACCGGCATCCTTCCTGATATGTTTGCTGAAAACGCCGGGACGGTTGTGACTGGCTTTTTATCTGAAAGCGGCATTTTTTTTGCGGGTCAAGTGCTTGCTAAGCACGATGAAAATTACATGCCGCCAGAAGTTGCGGCCGCGCTGGAGAGTGCGACATTGTCTTCGGCTCGACCGGGCAATTAAAATATGTAGCGTCGGCGGTTAACTTGTTGACTAAATTAACCGCTTTTTATTAACGCATATGCATCACATCACTGGATTTTATTTTGATTCCTGAATTTGGCCACTTCGCTTTATTGTTATGTCTACCTATGGCGGTTGTCATGGCTATTGTCCCTTTGATGGGCGTCGCCACCAACAACTTTCTTTGGATGCAATACGCCTCAAAGCTTGCGGGGATGTTGTGGTTGTTGTTGTTATTTGCATTTATTTCACTGACCCACAGCTTTTTGATAAGCGACTTCAGTGTGAATTTAGTGGCCCTTCATTCGAACACAGCCTTGCCTTGGTATTTTAAGTTTAGCGCTGTATGGGGTAATCATGAGGGCTCGTTATTGCTGTGGGTTTTCATTTTGGCGTCTTGGACCTTAGCCGTCGCAGTGGCCAGTCGTTCAATACCTTTAGTGATGAAAGCCAGGGTATTGTCTGTTTTAGCCATGATCAGTGTCGGCTTTTTGGCCTTTATTATTTTCACTTCTAACCCCTTTGAGCGCTCGATGTTGATGACGGCGGTGGAAGGGAATGATCTCAATCCGCTACTGCAAGATATTGGATTAATCATACATCCACCGATGCTTTATATTGGCTATGTTGGGTTTTCAGTTGCCTTTGCTTTTGCAATAGCTGCGTTATTAGAGGGTCGTTTCGACGCCGATTGGGCGCGTTGGACAAGGCCATGGACAAACATAGCCTGGGCGTTTTTAACGGTAGGTATAGCGCTAGGCAGTTGGTGGGCTTATTATGAGCTCGGTTGGGGCGGTTGGTGGTTTTGGGACCCTGTCGAGAATGCGTCACTGATGCCATGGTTAGCGGGTGCTGCATTAGTCCACTCTTTATCGGCGACAGAAAAGCGCGGTGTGTTTAAGAGTTGGACAATTCTTTTGGCACTGTTAGCGTTCTCGTTGAGCTTATTGGGAACATTTCTTGTCCGTTCAGGCATATTAGTTTCTGTTCATGCCTTTGCCAGTGATCCTGAACGCGGTCTGTTCATCTTAGCGTTTTTGTTTGTGGTAATAGGTGGATCGTTATTGTTGTACGCCATAAGAGCACCAGTAATGAAAGGTGGCACCCCCTATGCGCTTGTCTCGAGAGAGAATTTTTTATTGATCAACAATGTGTTTTTTTCAGTAGCACTCACGGTGGTTTTATTAGGTACTTTATTCCCTTTGATCAGTACGGCTTTAGATTTAGGCAGTTACTCAGTTGGCGCTCCTTATTTTAACGCGATGTTTGTCCCTTTAGGTTTGTTGATGGTCTTTGTTATGGGCTTTGCGCCTTTTATTTCATGGAAAAAGTTATCGGTATTAAAAAGTCAATTTCGATCTTGGTCTATTTGTTTAGCGCTAGCGGTTATCCTTTCTTTATCGGTCATTCGTTGGCTTAGCCATCAATATTCTGTTGATTTTAATTACTTTGCGCTGCTGATTGTTGGCTTGAGCCTATGGTTGATACTGACGACTTTTGCGCATGCATTATCAAGACTTACAGCAAACGATATGACATTGCAGGCTTTCGCCCAATTAAGTCTTTCTTATTATGGCATGGTGATTGCTCATACTGGGCTAGCCGTTATGGTTTTTGGTATTGGTCTTACTTCAATCTATGAAGCACAAAAAGACGTAAGAATGGGGGTTAATGACAGCGTTGCTATTCATTCTTATCGTTATCAATTGCGCGGGATTGAGACAGTTAAGGCCGCTAATTATGACGCGACGAGGGCAGTCGTTGACGTTTATCACAACGTAACTGACACTGGCTCACACTTGATTACAACCCTCTATCCTGAGAAGCGCTTTTACCGTGCTTCTCGTAATGTAATGACGGAAGCGGGAATTGATGCATCGCTCACACGAGATCTCTATATTGCTTTAGGCGAACAGTTAGAACCAGGGACTTGGGCGGTAAGAGTGCATATTAAACCGTTCGTTCGCTGTATTTGGCTAGGTGCACTTTTCGTTGCCATTGGCGCAGTATTAGCTGTTTTTGATAAACGCTATGCCCGAAAAAGAAAAGCGATCGAAACTCGCCCGTTAACAACGCTTCGCAATCACTAGCGGGAGTCAAAACCTTGTCATCACGATTAAAACTATTTGGTCCTTTAATGATCTTCATAGTCATCGCTGCGGTTTTTTTTCGTCTTGAAACTCGCATAGTGAGTGGCAATTATGACCCTAGTATGCTTCCCTCTGCCTTAGTCGGACAATCTGTCCCACGCTTTAGTTTGCCCGCTTTAACGACGCAGAGATTATTCACTAATGACGACTTACCCAGACAAGCGTACATCATTAATGTTTGGGCGAGTTGGTGCATTAGTTGTCGAGTTGAACACAGTTACCTTAATGCTTTGTCTGAGCGTGGCATTTTGATTGTTGGTCTTAATTACAAAGACAGGCCCACTGACGCATTGCAATGGTTAGATCGGTTAGGCGATCCTTATCGGTTCAATTTGTCAGACCAGCAAGGCAAACTAGGACTCGATTTAGGCGTTTATGGCGCACCAGAAAATTATATTGTTGATGCAGGTGGTACCATTCGTTATCGGCATGTAGGAATTCTTAATGAAAAGGTTTGGCGTGAAAAAATTGTCCCTTTAGATATAGCATGGTGAGTGTTAAATTGTGATTATTTGTAAGCAGCGAGTGTTAAGCCTAACACTTTTCATAATGATGTTTTTGTCATCATCAGCCCTTGCGGTATCGACTGCCAGTAACTTACTAAGCTTTGATAGCGAGATGCAGCAACAACGTTATTACCGGCTACTTAATGATATCCGATGCCCAAAATGCCAAAATCAAAATTTGGCCGACTCAGACGCACAAATAGCGTTAGATCTTCGTAATCAGTTGTATCATTTGATTAAAGATGGCCATGATGACGACGAGATCTATCAGTTTATGTCCTCGCGCTATGGGAACTTTGTTCTTTATGATCCTCCGTTAAATAAAGTCACTGCCATTCTGTGGTATCTACCGATGTTAATTTTTTTACTTAGCGTAATCATTATTGTGTTTCGTCATGCATTTAACACCACTCATGAGAGCTCATCATGATCGTTATCAGTCTTTTGATTATCAGTTTATTATTGTTTATTTTACTGGCGATTTATAGCGGTGGACTGTCGGTCTTTACTGAACGAGGAAAGGGGCACGGGTTATTAATAGGCACTTCATTATTAATTCCTTTGTTGGCGTTAGTGTTATATTTACCGCAAGGCTTATCGTTAGGTGCTGGTTTTGATATGGCACTTTCAGAGCAGGTTACAAATCTTGAATCGGCGCAGACAGAACTGCAAAGAGTCGAATATTTGCATTCTATTGAAAAAATATTAGTGCCACTATTGGACCAAAGTGCTCCAGCAGATCGTCACTTACAATTGCTTGCTGAGACTTATTCTTCTTTAAATTTGCACTCGTCAGCAGTCAGTGTTTATGAGCGCTTAGAACAGCGTTACCCGTCTGATGCTATGACATTAACATTGCTCGCTCAAGCAATGTATTTAGCGATGAATAGTCAAGCTGACCTGACTCCTGACGATTTTTCTAATGAAAATAAGCGAGTGACGTTGATCTTAGATAGGGCGCTCAATGTTGAGCCCGATTTTGCTTTAGCGTTGAGTTTACGAGGCATGCAGTCCTTTCAAATTAAAGACTACCAACAAGCGGTGTCTTTTTGGAATAGCGCATTAACACGCTATCAACCCTCGAGTGCAGAAGCACTCAGCTTAAAAAAAGGCATTCAATTAGCCCGCTCTAAGTTATCTCAATCGATACAAACAGACGATGCTTTAACGGCCATCATCCGTTTGCGAATTGAATTGGGCCCAAACCTTGACCACTCTGGCATTGATTCATTGACTCCGGTGTTTATATTTGCGCGTGACAAAAAGGGAGGTATGCCACTGGCTGCCAAGAAAATTCGTGTCGATGATCTGCCTATGAACGTCACATTGACAGAAAACGATAGAATGGCCGCTGTAGGTTTGATCGCTCAACGGCAGGTTGTTGTCGCAGCACGGTTGGCTTTAAGTGGACAGGCTATTTTGCAAAAGGGCGATTTACAAAGCCAAGAACTGATAGTGAGCGTTGCCAGTGCGTTTGACGATGCGCCGATTCACACACTTACAATTGATCATTAATTGACCTTTTAGGCTGCGCTAAGGGTGATCTAAAGTAGATTCTACATTAACTAATGATGGCAAGTGAGGAAATAAGTATTTCGTTCTTTCGGTTCCCAGCTACGGGAAAAAAAGTGTGGTTATTTTCCTCTGAAATACAGTTTCATTATTGTTATCAGCGCGTTATCGTTGCATTATAGTGCATATTGAGCACGGCAACGTTGGTCTATTAGTTTTTACCGCAAATCAATCTCAGTCCATGTTGCCAATAATGTCTTACATGACGTTTCTTATTGGCGTTTGTTATTTCCGGCGTTGCTGATCGGATTTATAGCGCCTCTAAATTGCTTGTAAAATAATCATAATTAACCGGCTATATGCGTTACTAATGCTAAGGGAATTTTTTTTTCATGCGTCTAAAAAATATTAAACTCGCAGGTTTTAAATCTTTTGTTGACCCTACTAATGTTCAACTGAATACAAATATGGCGGCAGTGATTGGTCCTAATGGCTGTGGGAAATCAAATATCATCGATGCAGTAAGGTGGGTGTTAGGCGAATCATCGGCTAAAAACTTACGTGGCGAGTCGATGACAGACGTAATATTTAATGGTTCGAATGCACGTAAGCCTGTTGGTCAAGCAACGATTGAATTAATCTTTGACAACAGTGATGGCACATTAGGTGGAGAGTACGGAGCCTTTTCTGAGATATCGGTCAAACGTAAACTCACCCGTGATGGCCAATCGCATTATTATATTAATGGTGCAAAAGGTCGCCGAAGGGATATCACTGATATATTTTTAGGGACTGGCCTTGGGCCTAGAAGCTACGCCATTATTGAGCAGGGTATGATTTCTCGGCTCATTGAATCTAAGCCAGAAGAGTTGCGCGTTTTCGTTGAAGAGGCAGCTGGCATATCAAAGTATAAAGAGCGTCGCAAAGAGACAGAAAAACGCATAAGACATACTCGTGAAAACTTGGAGCGATTAACTGACTTAAGAGAAGAGTTAGATCGTCAGTTGCAACGTCTTAAAAGGCAATCTGCCGCAGCAGAAAAATACAAAGCATTCAAGGCCGATGAAAGAGTTATTACTGCTCAGACACAAACGCTCCAATGGCAGAGATTACAAGACCAATCAAGTGGGCAACGTCAAGCCATTACTGATTCAGAGATTGCTTTAGAAGCATCAATTGCTGAGCAAAGAGCCTTAGGAGCAACAATAGAAGCGTTGCGTGATGAGCATATTTCAAAAAATGATGCTTTTAATTCTGTGCAAGCTCAATTTTACAATATTGGTGCTGACGTAGCCCGAACGGAGCAATCAATTTCACATAATGAGCAGCGTGCTCGTCAACTTTCTGATGACTTGGTGGAAGCCCAAAACACGGCAAGTGAAAACGCCCAGCACCTAGCGGATGACAATGAAAAGTTAAATTTATGGCGAGAGGAATTGACGGCTCTCGACCCTGAGCATGATCAGCTCAAAATATCTGCTACCAAGTCTTCTGATGCGTTGCATTCAGCAGAGACTGCGATGCAAACTTGGCAGCAGGAATGGGACACATTTAATCATAGCGCTGCAGAACCGCAAAAGAATGCCGAAGTTCAGCGGTCTAAAATTGACCAAATCGAAGAGGCATTACGCGGCCTATCCAGCCGACTAGATAGGATGAACAAAGAATTATCGAGCTTAGATACTTTGGCATTTGAAAGTGAAAAGACCTCTATTGAGTTGCAGGTAAATGAAAAGGATAGCCGCCTAATTGAGCTAGAATCTTCAATTCTTAGTGACAATCAAGCCGTTCAAGAAAAAAGGGAAACGCAAAAAAATCTATCTTCTGAGCTCGATTCAGCTCGAAGTATTCTGCAACAACAGCGGGGCAAAAATGCGTCTCTGGAGGCTTTACAACAAGCATCTCAAACTGAAAAAGGCGAAGTCAATGAATGGTTGACTCGGCAACAACTTAATAAAGCGCCAAGACTTCTCGAGACGTTGAAAGTACAAAGTGGTTGGGAGAAAGCCGTTGAAACTGTGCTTGGAGAAACCTTACAATCAGTGACCTTAAAGACAATTGATTCCGTCATTGATGATCTTGAGAACCTCGATCAAAGCAATCTAAGTTTCATAGAGCTGGAACACTCCTTAACTGCCGCGGCCACGCAATTAGGCTTGCCTTTATTGAGTGATAAGCTGCAAAGTAGTGGCGCAAATTCGCTTTTGCATAATGTATTTGCCGCGGAGTCATTGAGTGAGGCGGCTCAATACCGTAAGAAGCTATCCTCAAATGATTCGATTGTGACTAAAGATGGTATTTGGTTAGGTGTTAATTGGCTAAAGGTACTTAAGCAGCAGGACAGTAAATCAGGTGTCATCGAGCGACGTCAGCAATTATTGTTACTGCAGCAGGAGATGGATACAAGTCAGCAAGCCATTGCAGCGCTTGAGCATTCAATGGCTCTTTCTGAGCAACAGTTAATTGACGCTGAAAAAACAAGGAATCAACTGCAGTCAGATAAAAGCCAGGTGGTTAAAGAGTTAGGGCAGTTTCGCGCAGACATCAGCGCCTTGTCATCAAAAATTGAGCAAATCAAGACTCGGCATAGCAGAACTTTGAGTGAAATTAAACTCGCTGAAAACAATCAGCAACAGCAGCGCCTATCGCTCACCGATGCGCGGCAGCAACTTGATGTTGCGATTGAATCCATGCAAAAAGTTGAGTTGCAAAGAGAGGCACTCATACTTTCAAGAGATACAGTAAGAGATATATTAACCGGCGCTAGAGAGTTATCTCGTAATGAAAGCCAAGCGCTGCAAAGCGTGGCCCTTAAAACTGAAGCCTTACGTGCTCAACTCAATTCAGTGTCTGGAGCGGTTCAGCGGCTAACGGCCCAAGTTGATCAGCTCGAAGAAAAGAAAGCTGCACTGACTCAGGCCAAGCAAGAAACAATTGCTCCTCTAGCTGAATTAAAGGCCAGCTTAGACCAGCAACTTAAAAGCCGGGTGCTAGTTGAAGAATCTCTTTCCCAAGCTAGGACTGAAGTTGAAAGTTTGGATCAAAGTATGCGCCAGTCTGAGAGCTTAAGGGCGAGTAACGATGAGAAAACCCAAATTATTCGTACCGAACTTGAGCGCTTAAGAATAGACAACCAAGAAATGTCAGTCAGAAGTAAAACAATCGTCGAGCAGCTAGAGGAAAGTGGTTTTAAGTTAGAGACTGTTAAAAGTCAACTGCCAGAAAATGCGGATCTTGTTCAATGGCAGACACAATTAAAAGGACTTCAGGACAGCATTACTCGATTAGGCGCGATTAATCTCGCAGCGATTGAAGAGTTTGACACAGAATCTGAAAGAAAGTTGTACTTAGATTCACAAAACGATGAGCTTGAATCGGCATTAAGCACGCTAGAATCGGCCATTCAAAAAATTGATCGTGAGACCCGCAGCATCTTTAAAGAAACCTTTGACTTGCTCAATGCGAGTTTGCAGGACTTATTTCCGAAAGTGTTTGGCGGTGGAACTGCTTATTTAGAGATGACAGGTGATGACTTGTTGAATACAGGTATCGCTATCATGGCAAGGCCTCCTGGCAAGCGTAACAGCACTATTCATCTCCTTTCAGGTGGTGAGAAAGCGTTAACCGCGATAGCGCTGGTATTTTCTATTTTTCAACTCAATCCGGCGCCTTTTTGTATGCTCGATGAGGTTGACGCACCATTAGATGATGCAAATACTGCTCGTTATGCAAAGCTGATCAAAGAAATGTCTGACCGTGTTCAATTTATCTTTATTACCCACAATAAAATCACCATGGAAATGGCTGACCATTTAATGGGTGTCACTATGTATGAGCCGGGTTGCTCAAGATTAGTCAGTGTTGATATTGATGAGGCTGTCGCTTTGGCAGCGGTTTAACGGATGAAACAATCGATTCAATCAAAGCAAAAAGACTTACAGAGGCTATGAACTTTATGGAATTTTTATCTCAGTTCGGTATGCGAGAATGGTTAATAGCTGGCGGATTAGCCCTGGTGCTTTCAGTCCTTGTCGACGGTTACCGGCGTATGCGATCAGAACGAAAAGATAATATGAAGCTCTCTCTTGGTATGGGCGGTGGATTTGACGATGAGACATCTCAAACGTCAGAGCTCCCTAGCGGAGGTGCCCGAGTTATAAAAAGGACTGATCCAATTATTAGTGAGCAAGGAGCAGATGACTTGTTTTCTTCAATACCTGAACCCTCTGCAGTTGAATATGATGACGTCGAACAAGATTTCGATTCTTCGGTTGCAGCAATAAGTGAAAGAGAGATTATCGTTATTCATGTTAAATCAAATGCACTGGATGGCTTCAATGGAAGTGATTTATTACAGATTTTAATCGCCTGTGATATGCGTTATGGAGACAAAGATATTTTGCATCGTCATGAGCAAGCAGAAGGTAATGGAAGCCTACAATTTAGTCTTGCTAACATGATTGAACCGGGTACGTTCAATATTGATGATATAAATTCTTTTCGGACGCCCGGCGTCACATTTTTCATGACCTTGCCTGGTCCTAAAGATCCTCTCACAGCTTTTGATTGCATGATTGAAACTGCTAATTGTTTAGTGAGCAATCTCGATGCGACCTTACTTGATGAAGATCATACTGCCGCGTCTACAAAAAGTATTAAGGCTTATCGATCGCGTGTGTCTCAATTTTCGTCTATTAAAGAAAGAGAGACCGCTTAACTGTTAAAGACGAGATTTCTTTACACGCTTAATATTTATGCTAGGGTCTTCAACCATGGCTTCGCCTATATCATCTATTGCTCAAATCCTCGCGAACCCATTACTTGGTAATGATGCCTGCAAGCTTACCTTGGAAAGCCAAGAGCGTTATTTATTGTTAATTAAGCTGATTAATGCGCATAATCATCGTTACCATGTCTTAGATAATCCGATCATTCCTGATTCAGATTACGACAAGCTATTTAGACAACTGTTAGATCTTGAGGATAATGTTCCAGAATTACTATCTATCGAGTCACCGAGTCAACGTGTTGGTGGCTCGGCACTTGTTCAATTTTCTTCCGTTACACACAAGCTAGCAATGCTGTCTCTAGATAATGCCTTCAATGATACTGAACTCTTTGCATTTGATAGTCGATTAAACGATCGTCTTACACAATCAAACACAGCGTTAGCTTATTGTTGTGAACCTAAATTAGATGGCCTTGCAGTTAGTATTACTTATATTGATGGTTTTTTAGATACAGCAGCAACTCGTGGGGACGGAAGCCAAGGCGAAAATATTACCGCCAATGTTAAAACAATTAATAGCGTTCCTCTGAAACTGCAGGGAGAGAACTTTCCGCATCGTGTCGAGGTCAGAGGCGAGGTGTATCTGTCTCATAATGGTTTTAAAAAGATGAACGACGTCGCACTTAAGAATGGCGATAAAGCTTTTGTTAATCCACGTAATGCTGCAGCCGGGAGTCTGCGTCAATTGGACCCTAAAATGACAGCTGCAAGGCCTCTTATCTTTTCAGCTTATGGCATTGGATATATCGAACAACAACACCCGAATAATGACCAGAATGTTTATTTAACTGAAACCCATAGCCAAAGTATGCGGCAGTTAGCCGATTGGGGCTTTGTTATTAATGCTGAAATCAAATCAGTACTCAACATTAATGAGGCTATTGCATATTGCCATGATCTAACCCATAGGCGATCTGAGCTCACTTACGACATTGACGGTGTTGTCATTAAAGTTGATAAGTATTCACTTCAGCAGGAATTGGGTTTCGTTTCAAGGGCACCTCGTTGGGCTATTGCGTATAAATTTCCTGCGGAAGAGGCCAGTACAACGATTCATGCAATTGAATGGCAGGTAGGCCGTACCGGCGCGCTGACGCCTGTAGCGAAACTTGCTCCGGTGTTTGTTGGTGGCGTTACAGTGAGCAACGCCACCTTGCACAATGTTGATGAAATTACACGACTTGATGTAAGGGTTGACGATACGGTGATCATTCAAAGAGCCGGTGATGTTATCCCTAAAATCATCAACGTCGTTCATGCATTGCGTCCGCTAACAAGTACCTTACCTGAACTACCGAATGCCTGCCCTGAATGTGGCTCTAAAGTGGCAAGAGTAACCGGTGAGGCCGTTATTCGCTGTACTGCAGGGAATAACTGCTCGGCTCAACTAAAAGAATCGATTAAACATTTCGTCTCTCGAAAGGCTTTGGATGTCGATGGTTTTGGCGATAAAATTATTGATCAGCTAGTCGATCATAAACTCATTTTTTCTGCTGCCGATCTGTATGTTTTATCAAAACAGCAACTGGCTGGGCTTGACCGCCTTGCTGAGAAGTCAGCAGAAAATTTATTAGCAGCATTAGAGGCGAGTAAAACAACAACGCTAGCGAGGTTCATTTATAGCTTAGGCACCCGTGAAGTAGGGCAGGCAACGGCTAAAAGTTTAGCTCAAAATTTTAGATCTTTAAACGCGTTGCTCGACACAGTCGTTAAAATATCGTTAGATGATAAGCCATCCGCTATTGAAGTCTTAACTAACATCAATGACATTGGCCCTATCGTTGCTGAGAATATTTATAGTTTTTATAATAATCCGCAGAATAGGGAGTTAATCAACCGATTGCAAACAGCCGGCATAAGTTGGGAAAACCACAGTGCTGATGAGCAAAAGACACAAACACTTAGCGGTCAAACATGGGTGTTAACCGGTACACTTAGCACTATGAATCGTGATCAAGTTAAAGAGATACTTGAATCATTAGGCGCAAAAGTCGCTGGTAGTGTATCCAAAAATACAGATTGTTTAATCGCTGGTGCAGCGGCAGGCGCTAAAAGAGCTAAAGCTGAATCTCTGGGTATTAAAATCGTCGATGAAACAGCATTTATAGAACGCTTTATTGAATAGATGATTTGTTTGTGTTGCCCAACGTTGCAAGCTTATTCCTACTCTCTTCAGCTGTTTCATTTTGATTAATTATGCCTCTCTATTAACTAGGCGCTTTCTATATATACACGAGCTTGGCTTCTTATACATACACGAGCTTGGCTTCATCGTCGTCATCATCAATTTGTGTTTGGGGTTTAATGTATCTAGTGTGACTATCTAAACAAAAAAAATCGTATGACTCCTAAAGAATGGATACCAATTTTGCTATGAATCTATTCTAAATCATAATGAGACACTATCGCTGTACATGCTCCCAGCTATAAAAGAGTCTGCAATAACCTCTCGTAATTCTGCGTTATTCATTAATGGTAGAAGCAAATTACTGCTAAAGGATCTTGAATCACAGATTTTCTTTATTGACGGTATTAGACCCTCGAAATTTTCTCCAATCTCGAGCTCTCGTCCATTAGCAAAAAAAGCTAACGGTGTGCTGTTATCTTTAGATTCAATGTAGTGAAATCTAGCAGAAGCTGAGCGAATGACAGGTACATCGTTAGCCATAAGTTGACTGCAAATTGAATGAATCTCGTCTTCAGACGCAAGGCTCACTTCGCTTTCAATTACTGACTGTTTTGGTAATGTTGCCCAGCAACCTAACCATTCTGCTAAGCGTCCTTCATCTTTAAATAAGTCAGTCATTTGTGATTTAAAAATATCAAGTGTTGCTGGATTAATAGCGCCTGTAGATCCATTTTTTTGCACAGACAACGGCGCTCTCAGTAAATCATCTTCAGTTAATTGAGTTTGTAAAAAAGTTGCAAAATCGTCAATTAGTTCACTCATCGCTGGGGATCTAAATCCCACCGAATACGTCATGCAGTCATTATCGAGTGAGGTGCCACAGTGACTCAGGTAAGGGGGTACATACAAAATATCGCCTGGTCCTAAGACATAACTCGTTTTGCATTGAAAGTTATCTAAAAGTAACAATCCATCGTTATTATTAACCGGCGTCTGATCGTCACAAGCTTCGCCTAGCTTCCATTCACGTCGACCTTGGCCCTGTACTAAAAATACATCGTATCGGTCAAAATGAGGGCCTACGCCACCACCTTGAGTAGCAAAACTTACCATTACATCATCTACTTGCCAACTTGGAATAAATGCAAAGTAATCAAGTAAAGTCGCTACTGATGCCACGTGGTTATCAACGCCTTGTACGAGTAAACTCCAATTTGAATTCCCGAGAGAAGAAAAGCGTGATTCGTCAAAAGGCCCTTGCTCCAACTGCCAATCGCTAGCCCCTTTATGTGTGACTATTCTAGATTCAATTTCTTCTTCAAGTGACAAACCAGCAAGCTCATCAGGGCTCAGTGGGTTATCCCAATCAGGGAGTGCCTGTCGAATTAATAGCGGTTTTTTTTGCCAATAATCGCTAATAAATGATGTGAGATCAAACTGTTCTAATTGCCGTATCTGTTGTTTCATAATAAAGGAATTCGTAATTAATGAGTGACCTATATTCTATGGTGAAAGTTGTTGGTTAAACAATGGAATTAATACGGGGAAGGGGGGGTTACAAGGCTGTGCAGCACAGTATCAACTTCAAAAAAAACCGTGAATTCAGTGAATAACCACTGCGATATAGCTGGCCTGCCAATTGGCTGTGATACTGAATCTGCCTCGCCAAACGTATCGAGAACTTGTTGTTTAGACATGCCAGCGTGCGGCATGTTAACTATAAATAGTTCATTGTCATGTTCAGTTAAAGGAAGATTAATAACTTCAGCCTGTAGCTGTGCTTGCGTGAAAAAAAGACACGACACATGCAGCAGACGTCGAATAAATTGAAGGTGAGTTAGGTGCATTAACGAGCCTTTAATTATTAATCGACCATTTCTTTTTTTAGGCGTTGCTGTTTAGCTTGCACCTGCATTATATGTCTTGATATTAATTTTTCGTCTACATCACTTAGCTTTTTAAACTGACAAGATATTCGAAAACTTGCGTCACTTTGCTGTTGGCAGGCGATCACGTGAATATACGCAGCAACACCGGTTAATTTTTCGTTAAACCAAATTTTAATGGCATAGTGCTGGCCTTTATCGAGGGCGTGACTTAATACGAAACCAATGCCACCCTCACTGAGATCAACAGATATATTCTCTGCTTGCTCCGATAGAATTTGTCTTGCTATAACCGCTGCAACGGTTTCAATTTTTTTATTTACCGCTAAAAAGTAGGCCGAAATATCAGGTGACTTGTCGTGAATACTTCTCAACAGTTGAGCATTGTCATTATCGATCGATTGGATATTGCGCATAAGTGAAAAGCTATCAGATAAGGGAAAGCAGTCCTCAGCGGGTTGTGCTTTGAGTATCTCTTCAGAAATGGGGACGATATCGAGTATTGCTGTGTCATCAACTCTAAATAACTGACGGCGATCACTGACAGATTCCACAATATAGGTCCTCATGATTTAAAAATTAAGGCCTTAAATCGACCTGAATAAACGTAAGCTAATCCCTTTATAGTTTAGTATACTTAGGGTATTTAACCATCGAGAGTGCGCTGTATTCTTCAATTTAGTGATGAGCAAGTCACATATTGGATGTGAATCGCTCTTAAAACCGTCAATAGTGACCGATAATAGTACAGAATAAGCGTTTAACGACAATATGTGCTAAAAATAATTTTATGACGATACCGAAAATACAGTTCAATAAAACAATGTCACTCCCATTCACCGTTCTGATCGCTTTTCGCTATGTTACTTTACATAATCGAAGCCCTGGTTCATCATTTCTCACTTGGGTATCTCTATTAGGCTTAATGCTCAGTGTTGCCACTTTGATTGTCGTTATCAGCGTGATGAATGGCTTTGAACGTGAGCTTCAAAATAGGCTGCTGTCGCTGATACCCGACGCAAAGGTGCACATCAATCCTGCGCTTGATGGTTCAATCGATCAACGTTCTACCGTTAACTGGCAGACGCTTCGGCAAGAGCTTTTAATGCATTCAAATATTACTGCTGCGGCTCCATTTATAGCAGAAACGGCGATGGTCAATGTCGATGGTCGCTTTCAAGTCGTTGAGTTACTAGGCCTCGACTATGCGCTTGAGAAAACGGTCACCGGCATTAATGATTTTATTATTGCTGGTAATGTGGCGACCCTCGAAGACACAAAGTATGGGATACTCATTGGTCGATTATTGGCACGTAAAATGGGCCTGTCGGTCGGTGATAAAGTACAGATTTCGTTACCTAAAATTGCAATCTCGCCGGCTGGTATTGTGATGAGAGAGAAAAGATTCACTGTCGCTGCTATTTTTGAGGTCGGCGCTGAACTTGATCAAAACTTGGTGATCATTAATTTATTAACAAGTCAAAAATTATCAGTCAAAGGCGCGTCGGTTGATGGCTTGAGGCTATCTGTTGCCAATAAATACAATATTCAGCAGGATCTCGATAACACCTTACACCAACTGGCCAGTCAAAACTTCGCTTATTCTCACTTATCAGCCATAGACTGGCGCCAGGAACAAAGTAGTTTATTTACTGCGATAGCGATGGAAAAAATTATCATTTTTGTTTTATTGCTGGCGGTCGTTGCTGTGGCAGCCTTTAATATTATTTCTATTGTACTAATGAGTGTCATGGACAAATACAGTGATATAGCGGTCTTAAAAACAATGGGGGCTACTTCGCATGAAATTCGCAATATATTTATTCTGCAAGGGCTTTTCATTGCCTCGATAGGCACATTATTAGGCACCGTGTTAGGCTTGGTGATCGCGCCGAACGTTGGATCTATTGTCGCGACGCTTGAGCACATGTTTAATTGGCAGCTGTTTGATCCGAGCGTTTTTTATATTGCTCATTTGCCGTCTGAGACCGCATGGCAAGACGTCGCTATAACCGTTTTTTCCGCAATGGTAATCAGTTTTTTTGCTTCGATTTATCCTGCCCATAAGGCGGCCTCGGTGCCACCAGCGGCAGCACTGTCGTATGAATTTTAACCCCACTATAGGTTTTTAACATGATCAATAAAATGACTGTGGATACGCACTTAAACGATGTCGTAACGGCACCTTCTGTGGTTTTAGAATGCAATAATCTCTGCAAGCATTACAGTCAAGGAAAGACAACGATTTCTGTTTTAGAAAAAATATTTTTTAACGTTAAAAAGTCTGAAAAGGTCGCTATTATTGGTGCTTCAGGCTCTGGTAAAAGTACCTTATTAAATTTGTTGGCTGGGTTAGATTCACCTTCAAGTGGCACCGTTACATTAGCAGAAAATAACTTATCGACATTAAAAGACAGCAAATTAAGTCAGCTTAGAAATAAACATTTAGGTTTTGTCTATCAATTTCATCATTTATTGTCAGAATTTAGTGCGCTTGAAAACGTAATGTTACCTTTATTGATTGGTCGATCAACACATAGCGATGCAAGCCTTGTTGCCAAAAAAATTCTTTCTTCAGTGGGACTCAGTCAACGTCTAGACCATCGCCCAGCAGAACTATCCGGTGGTGAACGCCAGCGCGTAGCAATAGCGCGCGCCTTAGCAAATCAGCCCAGCTGTATATTAATGGATGAGCCGACGGGTAACCTTGATAAACAAGCGTCTGCAGATATTCAGGCATTAATACAATCAGTTAAAACAGAACATAAAACTAGCTTCATTATCGTGACACATGATGAAAATGTTGCCCGTGACATGGACAAAGTCTATCGGCTCGATTCAGCAAAGCTGGTTGCTTTATGAGTTTGACATTCCTATCTAACGGTTCGTTTAACCAATATTGGTTAGCGTGGCGTTTTTTCTCAGGATCGACTAATAGTTCATTGGTTAAATTTATATCAAGAATTTCAATTGCTGGCTTGAGTCTGGCTATCGCATTATTGGTGCTGGTGTTGTCTGTCATGAATGGCTTTGAAAAAGAATTTCGTGATCGTATTCTTCAGCTAGCCCCGCATGCCACTCTGTGGTTCGACGCGCCAACCGAGCCATCGCACTTACTCTTAAAGCGCTTAAATAATGACCCTGCAATAAAGGTCGCTCAGTACTTTGTTGAATTTAAAGGATTAGCAATTGCGAACAATACAATGCAACCCTTGTTAGTAAAAGGATTAAGTGATGATACGGCTGATCGAATATTAAAAAAATTTCTAGAATTTGATACTGAATCCATATCTGCATCGAAAACTCCACATCGTGATAGTGTTCAAGAGCAACAAAAAGGCATACTAATCGGTTCGTCATTAGCGAAAAAATTATCATTATCGGTTGGCGACTCTATCCGATTGATGCTTCTTAGTAACTCCTCAGGCCCGCAGTTACAATTGTTAGATGGAGTCAAGAGTCAATCTTTTCGCGTGATGAATATCTTCAAAACTAACACCGAGATAGATCATCACTTAGGTGTGATGAATATTCACGATGCAGCGACTCTTTTAAATTATCCAGGATTAATTCAAGGCATTGACCTTCAGCTCCATGATTTGTTCAATGCTCGAGCCATCGCCTATCAGACGGCAGTGAACTTTGAACTGCCCGTCAGAGTTTCTGACTGGACACACTCGTTTGGCAATTTATATGCTGCCATAAAACTGTCCCGCGAATTAGTAGTTTTATTAATAGCGAGCATTATCGCAGTGGCTTGCTTTAATGTTTTTGTGACCTTAGGTATGGTTGTTAAGCAAAAATCCAAAGCGATAGCTATACTCCGTACAATAGGGATGAAGCGTCATCAAATTGCCGGTATTTTTGTTCTACAAGGATTAATGATCACGGCTTTCGCGTGTTTATTAGGAAGTGTGTCTGGCGTTTTGCTAGCATTTAATATTCCAGCTATTGTTCCTTATATAGAATCATTACTTCAACTTGAATTACTCAATACTGACATCTACCCCATTAATTACCTTCCAGTCGACATAAAAGCTACCGATGTACTTTTTGTATGCCTGATGGCTTCTGCCATGAGTTTAGTGGCAACTATTTTTCCTGCATTAAGAGCGAGTCGAATAATGCCTGCCAAAGCGCTAAGATACTTTTAGGACCGAGAGCCATCGGCAGCTCATTAATTTAACATTTGTGCACTAACTATTTAACCGCCCCAGTGACTAACAACAATGGTTTATTGGGTCTGTATTATATCGGGGGTAAGTGCGTTACTGTTTATCAATGAGCAGCACTTAACTGTTTGGGTGGGTGTTTTTATATTCACACTACTGATGTTTCTATGCATAAGCGCACTAATTCTTAAACCAGCTAAAAAAAAAATTACTGACGCAACTTTTACAAATTAACCACTTGGTTTGTGGTGCTTGTGTCTTAGTTCTTGCTTTAGTGTTCTCTTATTCTTACGCCACTAAGCAATTATCTTTCAGACTTCATGATGGGCTCGATGGTCAAAAAGTCTGGGTGACGGGCGAAATAACGCGCCTCTCAAAGCAGCATTTATCCAATCCAACATTTTTTACCTCTGAGTTGACTCGATTCACCCTTAAAGTGATCGATTTTGACTCAGCCCTGCCTCTGAATGCACTTGCTCCAAAATTGATTAAAGTCACTGCTTATTACGATGTGCCCGCTGAAGTCAATCAGATTTGGCGGTTTGAGTTAACGTTAAAAGCGCCTCAGGAAGTTGCAAATATTGGAGCATTTGATTATCAACAATTCGCTCTTAGCCAAAAAAATGATGCATTAGCGAGCTTATCTGTAAATGCCCATGCTCAATTAATTACGCATAAGAGAGGCGTGACACTGGCGCATTTACGCGCCAATACCATCGAGCGAATTGATTCAATGATTAAAGATCTTAGTCATGCCAGCCTTATTAAAGCTCTCATAGTTGGCGATAGGAATGAGATTTCAGCTGCTAATAAGTCGCTTTTACAAAGGTTAGGAGTGAGTCATTTACTGGCGATTTCAGGCATGCATATTGGCATAGCGGTGCTGTTATCAAGTTGTATTTTTCGATGCCTCCTCTGGATAAGACCTAGCATTATGGAGGTATTGCCTAGAGTCACTGTCTTAGTGGTAACCGCATTACCATTAACCATTTTTTATGGCCTCATCTCTGGTTTCTCAATAACAACGCAACGCGCGCTTCTTATGTTTATTTTTATTAACAGTATTTTCTTTTTAAGAAGGCGAGTATCACCATTAAATGTGCTTTTTTTATTGGCCGGCTCTTTACTACTAGTCAATCCTTTGCTTATTTTATCAATCGCATTTTGTTTGTCTTTTTTTGCGACATTCGTATTAATTTATTACTACAATGGCATTCAATTGAGTTCAAAAGACACCATCGATGCTTTGAACTTTCGACAAACTATAAGCCGCTATATACTGTTATTCTTTAAAGGCTTGATACTTGTGCAGTGTTTACTGTTTGTGTCCATGCCCATCGTACTGTCGCTATTTTCTGGTCAAATACATTTACTCTCACCGTTTGCCAACCTAGTTGCCGTTCCTATTGTCACTTTATTTACGGTGCCTATCGGCTTAACAGCTCTTTTATTGAGTTACATTAATATTGATGCAAGCCGTGACTTATTCATAATAATGAACAACAGTCTTAATTTTCTGATGCACTTTTTTAATGCACTCGATATCTGGTCGTCTACGCATCACTTCGCGTATTTTCAATGGTCAAAACATCTAACAAACTTAAGCTTTCCTCAATTTATCCTATGCCTAATGTCTTTGTTAATCGTTTTAAGTCGACCACTGATGCCTGGCTTTGTCGCTGCTTTTGTCATTATTATGGTTTCACTCAATAGTTGTAATATCTCTATGTTAACGCCCTCGCTTCAGTTGATGGATGATGATATTAATGTCACTCAATTTTATGTTGGTCAAGGTCTTTCAACGCTGATTGAAACCAATAATTATCGATTACTTTATGATACTGGCCCTTATCGAGCAGGGACCTCTTCTGTTGAGACTGTTATTTATCCTTACACAACAAGGCAAAACATGTCGTATCTTGACCTTGTTATTATCAGTCACGCCGATGCAGACCATGCAAGCGGAATAGCGTTTATAAATAAACATTATAAGGTAGGTCGTTGGTTTTTAGGAGGCAGCAGTTATAAGCGCTTTAAAGACAATCAATACGGTCAATTGAACACACTATCGACGGCCATTCAGCCCTGTCATAGTGACCAGCATTGGACAGTGAACAACCTTACTTTTTCGTTTTTACATCCAGTCAAACATACTGTTTCTTCTCAATCAGAAAATGATACCTCTTGTGTCTTGCTTATGGAGATTAACAATAACAGCCAAGCTGCCACTTTGTGGCCAGGCGATATTTCAAAGAACATAGAAAAAAAGTTACTTAAGACGCTGGGGAGTACTAAGGTATACTTACTCTCTGCTCCGCATCATGGTAGTCAAACCTCATCGTCTAAAGCGTTTATTGAAACGTTTAATCCTGAGTTCGCTTTATTCAGTGCTGGCCATCTAAGTCGCTACAAGCACCCAAATGAGGCGGTGCTTCAACGTTATATTGATAATGGAACGGTTGTTATCCGCTCAGACAAACTAGGCGCGGTTCAATTTCGATACCGCAATAATGAGTGGCATGGACCTTTCTGTGTAAAATACACACCACGGCATTTTTGGCAAAAAACAGACAATTCTACGATATGTCATGGGCGATTAAATTAGCTATAATATGACTTTATTAAGTGACTTACCCCCTTTGGATAGTTATATGTCCTTGTTAAAAAGAAACATTGACCTTTTAGTGGCTGCCATGTGGCATGACAACCGCTTCTTTCTTTTGATGGTCAGTATTCTTCTTCTTCCCTTAACGGCACTTTACTGGCTTATTTCTTTTTATTTGCAAGTGAGAAAGGTCCAACAGCGCCAACCATCGTTAGTGAGTGCGCAATTAGAACTTCCTGTCATCATCGTTGGTAATATCTCTGTTGGCGGCACAGGTAAAACACCAATCTTGATTAACTTAGCCAAGCAGCTATCAGACGCTGGGTACCGTCCTGCAATTATCAGCCGGGGTTACGGTGGTATTGCCACAACCAATAAAAATAAAGTCGTATCTGTTCGCCCTGATAGCGACCCACAATTCTGTGGCGAAGAGCCTGTCTTGATTGCCCAATCGCTTATGAATATTCCTGTTATCGTTTCGGCTCAACGAGTACTCGCTTTTAATTATGTTGCCAATAACACACCGAGTAATGTCGTACTAAGTGATGACGGCCTTCAACATTATCAGTTACCTAGAAGCATTGAGATTGCAGTGATTGACACCGCTAAAGGCCTAGGTAACCGCTTGCTTTTACCCTCAGGCCCCTTAAGAGAGCCATTTTCAAGACTGCATAGCGTTGACCATATAGTCCTCAATGGCCCCCCCAACGATAAAGTGCATGCACAAATGAAAATATTATCCGATAAGACGACTAGTACGCTTATTAATATTAAAGCCATGCGTGAATGTCAACCGTGTGGAACCATTAGCCACTACTCTTCAATTGCTGATATATGCAATAAATTAAACCAGTTTCATTCATTGCATATGCTTGCTGGCATTGGCAATCCAAGTAAATTTTTTACTACGGTTAACAGTGTTTTTGGCGATGTCGACAAAAAGCCTATATTGATACCGTATGCGTATAGCGATCACCATCGTTATACCATCGAGGACGTTCAATCACTCGATGACATTCCTTCAAAAGAAGCACTTATCATGACAGCTAAGGACGCTGTGAAACTCCAATCTCTAGCGAATAGATTGAGTAAATGTTATTTTATTATTGATATTGAAACTGTTCTAGATGATGATGTAACCCTTGCTATAATCGAGAGACTCAATAAAAATAAATGAGGAAATAAATTGTCTTTTTCTATTATTATACCGTCGCGTTATGGCTCTAATCGCCTACCTGGTAAGCCTCTTTTAGATATTTCGGGCAAAACGATGATCCAGAGAGTTTACGAACAATGCATGAAAAGCGAAGCAAAACAAGTCATCATTGCGACAGATGACCAGCGCATTGTCGATACCTGCCAGCAATTTTCAGCCGAAGTGATATTGACATCTATTGACCATCTCTCTGGCACCGATAGGCTTCATGAAGTTGTTACCCAAAAAGCCTTTCCAAGTGACCACGTGGTTGTCAATGTACAAGGGGATGAACCACTGATTCCTCACGATGCAATTAACCAAGTTGCTAATAACCTAGATCGCAATACTTCAGCAGGCATTTCGACGCTATGTGAAAAAATCGCTTCTGCAAATGACCTCTTTAATCCAAATACCGTTAAAGTCGTTCGTGGTAGGGGTGATGAGGCGGTTTTTTTCTCGAGAGCACCCGTGCCATGGTGTCGTGAATGGCCCTCAATGGATCATCAGGATTCTATCTCTATAAGTGCCCGTGAGTCTTTGTTTCTTAATAGTGAGACCCGCTGGTATCGGCATATTGGTATCTACGCTTATCGTGTTGAGGTTCTTAAGCAATTTGTTGAGTGGCCTGCATCTCATAATGAATGCAGCGAATCACTCGAACAACTTCGAGCACTAGATAATGGGGTTAAAATACACTGTCAGGAAACGTTAGTTAATATTCCACACGGCGTTGACACTGAACAAGATCTAAAGAAAGTGAGAGAGTTGTTACAATGAAAGCATCAGTTTTATTTGTTTGTTTGGGCAACATTTGTCGTTCACCAACAGCACATGGAATATTTAAAAAGTTAGTAGATGATGCAGGCCTCAATAATACTGTTGCTATTGATTCTTGCGGGACAGGTGATTGGCACCTTGATCATGCGCCAGATAAACGTGCACAAACTGCCGCTTTACAACAGGGTTTTGATTTATCAGGCTTGCGATCGCGTCTTATCTGTCAAGCAGATTTTATTCGTTTTGATTATATCCTCGTGATGGATAAAAAGAATCTTCATGATGTCTTGCTACTATGTCCTGAACAATTTAAGCATAAATGCGAGCTCTTTTTAACTTATGCAAATGAATTAGCCGTTGACGAAGTTCCTGATCCTTATTATGGCGGTGATGATGGTTTTGAAGACGTAATTGAAATGATTAAAGTTGCAAGTCTTAACTTACTCAAAGAAATTCAGGCCATAGACTAGATACCAGGATATTTGCGCTATGATTTATCGTGATGTTGATATGACGAACTCGAGTACGCTTAGACTCATCTCAACGGCAGCAGCCAAACTGACTATTCATACAATAAGTGATATCCAAGATGCCATTAATTTCTGTCATGAGAAAAATCTACCTATGATGCCCCTTGGTGACGGCAGTAACGTAATTCTCAGTAGCACGGTGAACGCCTGCATCCTTGATATGGCGATGTTAGGTATTGATGTCATTAATGAAAATTCGACCAATATATGGGTAAGAGTCGGAGCGGGTGAGAATTGGCACGAATGGGTAACCCACGCATTATCAAAAAACTGGTTTGGTTTAGAGAATTTGGCGCTAATTCCTGGCCGAGTTGGTGCTGCGCCTATTCAGAATATTGGTGCTTATGGCATTGAAGTAGCAAGCTATATTGACAGCGTAGAATATGTCGATCTTAGCCGAAACCACGTTACTGATTTATCGGTACTGCAGCTTAAATCAGATGAATGTCAATTTTCATATCGCAACAGTATTTTTAAACAACACAGAAGTAATCGACTCATTACTTCTGTCACTTTTTGTTTAGATAAAGTCTTTACCCCGCACACCGATTATCCTTCGTTACGTCAACGCATAGTGGCACTTGATGTACCCAATCCGCATGCTGTCGATATCTTTCAAGCGGTAATTAATTTACGCGAAAAAAAATTACCTGACCCAAAATTACTTCCCAATGCAGGCAGTTTTTTTAAAAATGTGCAAATTAACCCTGCAACATTAGAACGGTTGCTAGAAAAATATCCATCGTTGCCTTTTTACGAAGTCAACGATGACCAATCCGCATGCGTTAAATTACCTGCAGCGTGGTTAATAGAATACTGTGGATTTAAGGGTCAACAAATCGGTTCTTTGGTAATGCATGCTAACCAAGCGTTAGTTCTCATAAACAAAGGACTGGATGAAGGATTTCAAAATAACACTGCCGAAAAGGTTTTGGCGTTTGCAGACACTATTATACGGTCGGTCCGGCAAGAGTTTGATCTAACGCTAGACATTGAACCACAATTTATCGAATAGGCCGTTTATTTGAAGTGCCTCTTTATGCCTGTTTGATTGATTATCCGCGTAGAAATTTCTTCAATACTAATGTCAGTTGTATCGATAATGGGTATGTTATAGGTTTCGAACATTGCCAAGGTTTCTTCCACTTCACGTCTGCATTGCCGATGAGAGCTATAATGGCTATCATCAAGACGCTCACTTCTTATTGCGCTTAAACGATCGGGATCAATGGTTAAGCCAAACAATTTTGCTTGGTGCTCTTTCAGCGCTTTTGGCAAGCCTGTCGATTCTAGATCATCCTCTGTTAATGGGTAGTTAGCGGCATAAATTCCAAATTGTAAAGCCAGATAAAGTGAAGTGGGGGTCTTGCCTGATCGTGATACTCCAATAAGAATGACATCAGCATCACAATAGCGATTGAGTCTGCCCCCATCGTCATTATTTAATGCAAAATGTATTGCTTCTATACGGCGGTTATACCGATCATTTTCAGTCGCAATTTTTGGCCGTCCAATGTTATAACTACTCGGCGCATCTAAGGCTTTTTCGAGTGGTGCTAAAAAAGTATTGATGACGTCAACGCAGAAGCCTTTAGACGATAAAATAATATCACGCAAATTCTGGCTAATTAACGTTTCAAATATAATGGGTGCTTGACCATCTTCATCAGCAGCTCGGTTTATTTGTTCAACAGCAAATAAAGCTTTGCTTTCGCAGTCAATGAATGACAGCGAATGACGCTTAAAGTCTATATCTCGAAAGTGAGATAATAGACTTTCACCCATAACTTCAGCTGTAATACCGGTACTGTCAGAAATAAAGAAAGCTGTCCGTCTCATCGCTATTCACCTGCTCTGAAATGCCTTTATTTTAAGTCAAAAATAAATTTGCAAACATTTACCCCATATTAAGTTAAACTTAATGGCTTATCCATAGGCTTTATTTTAAACTCATTCAATTGCACGTTATGAGTAATAAAATCTGTTATTTGTTAACGATTTGTTAGGAGTATTGTTAAGTGTCAGATCACGTTTTATGGTTTAACCAGCTCAGCGTCCATGATGTCAATCTTGTTGGTGGCAAAAATGCTTCGCTCGGTGAGATGATTAGTGCTCTTTACAGTAAAGGCGTTTATGTTCCTGATGGTTTTGCTACTAGCGCGAGTGCCTTTAACACGTTCCTTGAAAACAACAATTTGCATCTTAAAATTCAGCATGCACTCGATAATCTTGATATTAACGATATCAATGCCCTGACAATGACTGGAAAAATGATTCGCCAGTGGATTATTGAGGCTCCCTTTTCTGAGCGCTTCATCCTTGAAATAGAGGATGCTTATCGGCAATTGCAAGCAGGCAATAAAGAGCTTAGTGTGGCGGTTCGGTCTTCGGCTACGGCTGAGGATCTTCCAGAGGCATCATTTGCCGGCCAACAAGAAACTTTTTTGAACATAAAAGGGTTAGATAATGTCTTTATAGCCATTAAAGAAGTATTTGCGTCTTTATTCAATGATCGAGCGATATCCTACCGTGTTCATCAAGGATTTAATCATCATGATATCGCAATTAGTGCTGGCATTCAGCGAATGGTCCGTTCAGAAACTGCCTGTTCAGGTGTTATGTTTACGCTTGATACTGAATCAGGTTTTGACGGTGTTGTTTTTATTACCGGTGCTTATGGGCTAGGCGAAACGGTGGTGCAAGGAGCGGTAAACCCTGATGAATTTTACGTGTCTAAGACAGCTTTAACCGCCAATAAATCACCAATCCTTCGTCGTAATTTAGGAAGCAAAGCAATAAAAATGGTTTATGGTGAACAAGGCTCCACGGAGCACTCAGTGATGACCGTACCAGTTGCCGAAGAGCAACGACTGCAATTTTGTCTGTCTAGCGAAGAGATAATCAGCCTAGCAAAGCAGGCACTTATAATAGAAAAACACTACCAATGTGCGATGGATATAGAATGGGCTAAAGATGGCGATGACGGTAAAATTTACATCGTTCAAGCTCGACCTGAGACAGTCAAAAGCAGGCAAAGTAATTCAACTATTGAGCGTTATTTACTAAAAGAAACAGGAAAGCTTTTAGTGGAAGGCAGGAGTATTGGTCAGCGTATAGGCGCTGGTCAGGTGCGCATTATTGATAGTATTGATTCGATGGATCAAGTGCAAGACGGCGATGTTTTAGTCACTGACATGACCGATCCTGACTGGGAACCCGTCATGAAGAGGGCCGCCGCAATTGTTACCAATCGTGGTGGTAGAACGTGCCATGCAGCAATCATAGCACGTGAACTTGGTATACCTGCGGTGGTTGGTTGCATTGATGCCACGGATAAACTTAATGACAAGCAATGGGTGACTGTCAGTTGTGCTGAAGGAGACAACGGCTTTATTTACGAGGGTAAACTCGATTTTTTGATTAAACGCAATGACATAGCTTCCATGCCGCCCATTCCATTCAATATCATGCTGAATGTTGGGAATCCTGATAGAGCGTTCGCATTTCAATCTTTGCCTAATCATGGCGTTGGTCTGGCTCGACTTGAGTTTATAATTAATCGGATGATAGGCATTCACCCTAAAGCACTGCTAAATTATGATCAACTTGATGATCAGCTACAGGCAAATATCAGCCGACGCATTGCGGGCTATAAAAGCCCTGTAGATTTTTACGTGGATAAATTAGCTGAAGGTATTGCCACTATTGCCGCTGCTTTTCATCCCAAACGTGTGATTGTCAGAATGTCCGACTTTAAATCGAATGAATATGCCCACTTAGTGGGCGGTTCGTTGTACGAACCGGAAGAAGAAAATCCAATGATTGGCTTTAGAGGGGCCTCTCGTTACACGAAGCCCAGTTTTTTAGACTGCTTTGCGCTGGAGTGTCGAGCCATCAAGAGAGTCAGAGAAGACATGGGTTTTGATAATGTCGAAGTTATGATTCCATTTGTCAGAACACCAGCAGAAGCCAAGCAGGTCTCAGACTTACTGTCACAACACCATCTCAGACGCGGTGAGCATGGCTTAAAGTTGATCATGATGTGCGAATTGCCAGCCAATGCACTCATTGCTGAACAATTTTTAGAGTACTTTGACGGCTATTCAATTGGATCAAACGATCTGACCCAATTAACATTAGGCCTAGATCGTGATTCTGCGTTAGTCGCTCATCTCTTTGATGAACGTAATGATGCCGTCAAAGCGTTACTAAGTCAGGCCATTCAAACGTGTAAAAAAATGAATAAGTACGTTGGTATCTGTGGTCAAGGCCCATCAGATCATCCTGATTTTGCGCAATGGCTTATGGAGCAGGGCATTGATAGCGTCTCACTCAACCCTGACAGTGTTATGGATACCTGGATGTTCTTAGCGGACTAAAGCAATAATAGTTTAGCTAGTAAGCACCTAGCAGGCCATAGCTGCCGCTAAAGGCAACCGCTTGCTTCCTCTTTTCACCAGTTCCGGAATAGACACTGGCTTCAAGCTGTATTTTCGCAGTGCCTTTTTTTTGGTATTGATCTGCGAACGCTTGCCAAATACTGTCATCATGTAAGCCACAAGTCGCGGTAATGATTTTATCCTTTACCGGCAATAAATAATCAATGCTGGCTTGAGTTACAACAATATTAGGCACTCCCACTGGCTCTATCTTGGTGTGTAAACAACGCAAATAAAACCAACCCCAGCCACTCATTACCGCTAGGCAATATAAGCTGCCACCAAAAGCTGTGCCTTTATCATTATTATTTAAGGATAAAGGCGCACTCAACGATAACCTTTTACCGTCAAATTCATCGACACTTATTTTCATGGCTCTGCCGAGTGGCAAGTGATCATCGACAAACCGCTCTAAATGATTAATGAGCGTGAGTAATGTGGCTTCATTTATGTTGTTGGTTGGATGCATGGTGGCCTCTAATGAGTATCGCCCGGACGGCAAGACACCATAGTGGTGGTGAGTGTGTTTAAAACGGTTTTATTATCTTGATTAATCACGACTGTTTTAAAGCTGACAATTCCAATACCAGGTCTAGTTTTCGATAACCTCTTTTCATAGGCTTGAGAAGAAAAAAATAATGTGTCATCAACGCGCATAGGGTTAGGCATATCAAATTGCGTAGAAAGGTTAGCTAACACGGCATAGTGAACAGGGTTCTGACTGATGACTTTACTCAACACAGCCATCATATGAATTGATGAACCCGTAAGCCCTCCATAAATAGAATCTTTAGCGGCGTTTTCATCAATATGAAAGGGTTGGGGATCCCACACAGTCGCAAAATCAATTACTTCCTTTTTACACACCTGATAACTACCTAAGTCTCGGTTTATATCAAGTTCAATGTCTTCAAAATACACAATGTCCATAGCACTATCGGTTTTATTTTTAGTTGAGTTTAAGGAATAAGTTCGACGCTGATTACTCAAGTCCGTCTTTCTGGAGAGTTTCAATAAGCGGTAGCGTTGCAACATCACTTTTACCAATGCCTTCTAATTGCTGTCGTTGAATAAGCTCATATTTAGACTTTGTTTTTTGATTGGCAACATTAAAGTCATCAATAATGGTGGGTTTTATAAACACCATAAGGTTTTGCTTGCTAATTTTTTCAGAGCTGCCGCGAAAGAGGGCACCTAATATTGGAATATCACCGAGTATCGGAATCTTCGTCTGTGAAATACTTTTAGAATCTTCAATTAAGCCGCCCAGAACTAAAATTTTACCGTCTTCAATTAACACAGTAGTTTTAATGCTGCGCTTATTCGTGCTGATACCTTCATTACTTATTTGCGTAGCTGTGACAGACTCAACCTGCTGATCAATCTCAAGCGTGATCGTTCCTACTTTACTCACTTTCGGTGTGATTTTAAGCGTAATGCCAACATCCTCTCTCTGGACAGAACGATATGGCACGCTGTTATTATTCGAGTTATTGGTTAACTGACTGCCAGTAACAAATGGGATGGTTTTACCAACCAGCATTTCTGCTTCTTCATTATCTATCGTAATAATCGATGGTGTCGATAAAACATTATTTCTAGCGTCGGTTTGAATTACTTGTAATAAGCCACGAATATCGGCATCTTTAAAGAAACCTAAGTTTAGTCCTGCCTGCTTCAATAATGCGGATGAATCGGCAGAGATAGTTGTCGCATTTTCAGACGCCCCTAAAAAATTACCGCTAAGCAATGACGTAGAGTCCGAATTATTGGTCCAAAAAACTTCCATTTTCTGTGAGAATGACTCAGAGACTTCGACAATTATTGCTTCAATTAATACCTGCGAACGTTTGATGTCGAGTTCTTGAATGACCTTATCAAGGGATTTAATAATGCCGGACGGGGCGGTTATGACTAATGCGTTTGTTGTTTTCGATGGTTGAATTATTATCTCACTAGCTCCAGCGGTTTGTTGTCCTCCACTCGTGATACTTTTGGCAATAGCGGTGAGTATGGGCGCAATATCTTCTGCATCTATATAGTTAAGAAAGGTGACTTTGGTATTGCCGTCACCTTGTAACGGTCGATCTAATTGCGCAATAAGATCGACAATGGTGTTTTTTCGCTCACCATCTCCAGCAATTAAAATACTATTAGTTCTAGTATCAACAGCAAGTTGGAGATTTTTTCCTACAGTCAATTTTGACACCGATGACAAGATTTTCAAAATATCTTCAGCAACTGCATGCTTAATGGGGATGACTTTGATGGTCAGATCGCCTGAAACATCTAAATGTCGAATGAGTTCAGAAATACGATTAATATTGTTGGCTCGATCAGCAATAATAATGCTGCTACTGTCTTCAAACGCTGCGAGGTGACCAGCTTGCGGCACCAGTGGCCGCAAAGTAGTAACTATTTTTTGGGGACTTAAATTATTGATTTTGATGATATGAATAACGAGTTCGGAATTATCACTTTTACTGTCACTAAATTGCTCAATAATAGGTAAGCCAGCCGAGCGAGCCTGCGCATTCGGTAATATCTTGATATTGTTGCCTGACTCAACGGCAGCATACCCATAAACGTCCAATGTTGTTAGGAACACCTGATAAGACTCTTTGAGCGTCATTAGCTGGTTTGAATAAACATTCACTCTACCCTTAACACGCGGATCAACAATAAAGTTCTTATTGGTTTGTTCGCTCATCCATTGAATCACTTGCCTTAGTTCAACATTTTTCATGTTGATTTTTAACTTCTTCTCAGGAATGATCTCGTCTGTTGGCTGGGAAGTCTGAGGCTGACCCTGGGCCTTTGCGGACACGGCGAATTGAAGCATTGTTAAAGTCAATAACACGAAGAGAATGCCTGCTGAAGCAATACGAACACGTTGAGCACGCTCGGTGCAAAACCTTTTTAGATTGAAATATAGCCGTGGAACGTCATTCAAAATAAAATACTCACCAGCCTTGTGGATGATTATAAATTAAAGACGACAAAGAACTGATGACTTTAATTTGATCAATAATAGGGATCTATTTTTAATAGACAAATTATAGCACCTAATTTGCTTTTTTATTGTGTGTTAAATGTGGCTTAAATCAATAGGGGGCCAAGGTATAACTGCCTTTGAGTTGTTATTGAAACAACCTACAAGCGGTGGATTTCTTAAGATCGAGTGCGTGATAAGTGACAGGTTAACGTGACCATTATTGCGCATAATGTATATTATGTTAAATAGG